>ERZ1023614.31-NODE-31-length-60117-cov-13.092288_pt1 | contig 60117 bp, 91 predicted proteins | sample MGYA00380327_ERZ1023614 | MGnify/ENA primary metagenome ERZ1023614 (study PRJEB33179, sample SAMN07448978) | human gut metagenome | biome: Human-gut; feature: Human associated habitat; material: Faeces | host: Homo sapiens | place: India: Bhopal | collected...
GTACCAGTGCAGCCGTGAACATCCGTCCCCTCCCGATTTTTTTTTAATTTTTTTCTGATTTTTCGCTACTTATTATATTGTTGTGATATTTTATTTTTATATCCTTGTGTTTATTGTAAAATAATATTATCATTTTTATGCAGTTTGTTGATGTTTACGTGAATGTTTTCCTTTGCAGTGTGTGTATAAACCCCCTTGATTATTTCATAATAAAAGGGAGAGCGGTGTTCGCTTCGCTCACTTTTTCTTTGTATTACTTTCTTTTTATGGTTTTGGATTAGACATTTTTCCTTTATTTATATAGGGTATGTCTAATAGGTCATGGCTTGGTAGCTGGCAATGCAAGGTAGTGTCATGTAAGCGCCTTCTATGCCTTATGGTTTAGATAAGGCTGATTTTAGCAATCTTCATAGTTCTGTGGTGATTGGTGCGGTTTGGGCATAATAGTGGTTTATGTGGCTTTGATTGAAGCCGATGGATATATCCCGTGCTTTCTAACCTGCCTCTTTTCTTGCTCCATTGTGGATTATGTTATATAACATATGTATTTGTTTATAGAAAGTTTGAATTAATATTATATTGTAATAATGGAATTTATTAATTTTGCGGCGTTTTAATAAAAAGTTATATAATCATGAAGAAAATTTTGTTTTTGCTGGCTGTACTTCCGATGGTGTTGCTGTCAGCGTGTTCGGATGATGACGAAGATGTAAAGCTAACGACTGAGCAAGTGGTAGGTAAGTGGAACGTAACTTGGGCGCAACAAGGGAATGAAAGCCTTGACATTCCAAGCGGAAGTATCTACATAAACTTAAAATCTGACGGTACTTACAGAACCGTTATGTTTAAAGATTACTATATTGGAGAGTGGAAGTTGGAAGGTAATACGGTAGTGGGTACGACTACTGACCCTATTACTGAGCGTTATAAGTTTACTTCGCTTAACGGTAAGAACGCTGAAATCGACTATTCTAACAGCGAGGGTGAAAAGATGAAGTTTAGGGCTACTAAAGAATAGTTATACAACAACTGATTATTTAAAATAATATATAATATGAAGAAGGTTGTTTTTTTATTGGCAATGTTGCCGATTATGCTATTTACTTCATGTTCATCGGATGATGACGAACATGAAATAGATTATAGCGTCATATTAGGAACTTGGTATGAAACTTCTAATATAGAAGGAGGAGAGTATGTATCAGGTGAACTTGAATTATCTTGGACTTTTAGGGAGAATAAAACAGCTACACAGAGACTTGTAATGTACGTGAATGGTGTAAACATGAAAGATGCCTCAACTGATTTTACCTATATATACAATGGCAAGGAGATAATTACAAGACATTCATCAGGGGAAGAAACTGTGCATGAAGTTTCTGTAAATGGGAATAAAATGAGACTTGGAGATGGAGAAGGTGGATATTTTGACCTAACCAAGAAATAAGATTTATAATAATAAAGATTATAAAGCCACGTTTACCAAGTATTCGTGGCTTTTTATGTCAATTCAATAATTATTACTTCGCGCAAGGCTACTCGAAATATTCGTATTGCTCGATAAAGAAAGTTTCTATTCGACTTACTAAATCAGGAGTTTCCTTTAAAGCGGCATTATTTATGAGCATATATGCGCTTTTCTCTATATTTTCCTTATGATAAAAATGCTTATCGCTAAAATAAGTTGCTATAATTTTAGAATAAACTCTATATCTTTTTGTGCAATATACATCTTCACCAAATCCGTTTGAGCCAATAAATCCAAAAGACGCTTTAGGGTTCATCTGATAAACAGACAACATGATATTTATACAGGTGTTTATTATACGTCTTGGTTCGTTGGTGTTGGTCATTATTCTGTATTTGTTCTTTGATAAGGAATGGTTCTTTTGGTAGAACTTTACGGCATAGATATTATGTTTGTATTCTTCTACTCGGACAATGTACACCAACTTCGATTTGGAAGACTTGAATCTATATAATAAAATATGAAGGAGACCTTGTGAGTCCCCTTTGTCCTTTTGAATGAAATAGAAAGGATATGCACTTTGAAGCATTACAGCAAATAGGAATATACGGGTATTCTCCTTTTATCAAGTTCCTCTTTGGAAATATCAGACAATACAAACTTCTTCCCTGAGTTAGATTTATTCAAATCAGAGATGTTCTTTTTAGAAGAACGAGGTTCTTGTTTTAATCTTATATTACCCATATTTTGATACTATGATACTATATGCAAAGTAAAGCAGAAATAAGGATGTAACCAAAACATGAGACGGATTTCTTTGTAATTTAGACTGATTATAAATAGCTTATCACTTCTTTTTCCCAAATAGTTCAGAGTGGCTTCCAAGTTTAAGAAGCTCAATCTCCGTCTGTATCAAAAGATAATTATGCTTTATATGGTGTCCCATTTTCATAAAGAAATTCAGGGGCAATGTCCGCACCGTTTGCCCAAAATACTGTACCGTCAACCCCGTAACGCTCAAACTCGCTTTCATCTTTCAGTTCCTCGAAAGCCGGATATTTCAGGAGTGGCGTTAAATCTACTTTTCTTCTTTCTCCATTGTTGAACGTACACAAAAGAGTGTATTTACCCATATATTCAGCGGATTCTACTAATAGTATCATAACCTTTATTTTTAGCGTTTAATCTTTTCTATTTTCTCACCGTTTTGCGCCTTTTCCCAAATTTCAAGTAATTGCGCTTCGTGGGTGTCTATGTATTCATTTATCAGTCGGATAGTCTTTGCTGTTCCCTTACCTTCTACCATCCTATCTTTGATAGTGATAGTAAACCAGTTGCCACCGTCTTTAATGTGCAGGTGTGGTGGGTTGTGGCCTTACCCGTACATGTATATCAGAATACCCCGAATAATGTCTATTGCGCTCATGCCTTTTCTGTTGTTGTTTTGAATGAGCCAAAATCTGTCGTATCAATAACCCCGGCATATTTACCAGAACGCGCCTCGTTTATGGCTGCAACCGTCTCTTCGTTAGGTACTGAGTACATTGCGTCCATTAAAGTGCTTTCTACAAAATTATTCAAACTCCTGTTCGCTTTTTTGGCATGTTCCTGCAAGATTTGCAATAAATCCTCACGCAAGCGGAACGAAGTTTGTTTTCTTACTACTGCTTCCATATTATTATTTGCATTACATTGTATTATATTGTACAGCAAATATAATACAATATTTTGGGCGACCAATCAAAAATAAGAAAAAAGTAATCCAAATAATTAATTTTCTAATAAGAGGTTTGCTATTTCAAAGATAAGGGCTATCTTTGCGGTGCTTGATACAACATAATAACTCTTGGGCAAAATAAAGCGAACAAATTTTGTACAAGATATTGGGAAACCCTCTAAGGTGGCAGAAAGGAAACAATCTGCGACTTCTATGCCCTGCGTATGTTGTGTCAAGCACACCTACGGAGGGTTTCTTTTTATCATGGATTATATACTTTTGGCTTCATTGGATTTAAGAACTTAAAACCATTAGACGATTTATCTTGCGTTGGTGTATCTTCTTCTTTTGCAAGTTTTTTGAGAAGTCTGATTATTTCTTTTTGGTTGTTTATTCTTTCATTGACTTTCCAATACCAACAAAGTAATTCACGACACAAAAAGAATAAAGCTATAAAAAGCAATATAAGCAAAATAACGAAATCCATAGTATTGTATAGTTTTTAAATTTGTTCACAAATAAACCCTAAAAATGGCAATTAAGCAATATATTCAATAGAAACCTTTGCAATTTATACTCTGTCTAAATAACGAAATCCTTTTGCAGATTGACAAAATGTTGCTATATTTGCAGTGTCAACAAGTTCATAAGAGAGGTAAACTCTTATGGCTCTATCCATATAGAGTTATTTTTTTGCCAATACATATTAATAAGTAGTATCGTATAAAATTAAGATATTGCGCCTACCGAGTGGAGATACGGAAACGCCTCCGACATTAATCTTATGGATTTGTTGACAGCTCGTAGTAGGTGCATTTTTTTGTTATGTCAACAAATCCTATTCAAGTCCTAAAACAAACAGAATTGCTTGGACATCAATTCACAGTTTACGGAACCGCTGAAAACCCATTATTCTTAACAAAGGAAGTTGCAGATATAATAGAATATTCTGCAAGCAATTCAAGTAAACTAACCAATCTTGTAGATAGAGACGAAAAGGTTCGTAACATTATTACGACCCCCGGTGGAAATCAAGAAGTTTGGCTGCTAACAGAGGACGGTTTGTATGAGGCTTTATTTCAATCCCGCAAGCCAATCGCCAAAGAATTTAAGAAAGGAGTTAAGGAAATCCTAAAGACCATCCGTAAGACCGGTGGCTACATCGCAACCAAACAGGATGACACTCCCGAAGAAATCATGGCACGTGCGCTCATAGTGGCACAGGAAACAATCAAAAGAAAAGAAGAGCGGCTAAAGCAGCTTGAAGAAAAGAACGCCAAGCTCCAGCCCAAAGCCGACTTCGCCGAAGCTGCCTTCAAAGCAGAGGGCAAAGTAGACATAGGTCAAGCCGCAAAGATACTCAATCTCGGTTTTGGGAGAAACACCCTTTTCGGAAAGCTAAGGGATGCGGGCATATTCTTCAAAGACAGGAACGAGCCGAAACAAAAGTATATTGACGCAGGCTACTTTGAAATGACGCTGTTGCCGCCAATACGCAGAGACAACCACCCTGACATATTATGCCAAAAGGTGTTTTGCAAACCAAAAGGTCTTGCTTATATTAACCATCTATTTGGCGGAAAGCCTTCTGATGGGAAAATAGCAAAAATCAAATAGCATTGAAGCATAAACATTTACAGGTACGGAGTAATGACGTACAGCTATAACTATACCCAAAAACATATTGCCACGTAACCAAGCATAGATGCACGTTGAGGTTTCGACCAACGTTCACGTTGTGATACCCCGTCAGCAATACGGCTGGCGGGCAGATGGCAGAAATAACGACTAAAACAAATATTCATCTATTATGGAAATCAGCACAGCAATGATGCAACACATCCTCCGATTGACGGAAGGATATACGGATTTATTGAACGAACTTAAGGAAGTCAAGGCGGAACTTGCAGAACTCAAAGGAGAAAAGCCCAAGAAGCCGACAATTCATGAAACCAAATACCCACACATGAGTATAATAAGCCAAAATTGAAAAATATAATTTTATCATACACGAAGGCATCCTACTTATTACAAGCGGGATGCCTTTTGTATTACTAACATAAAAATAATAGGAATATGAGTAAAAATATATCACAGTGATAAATATTAAAGTAAAGCTTGAATAAATCAATATAATTTTCTATTTTTGCAGTAGTTATATTCTATTTTTATGGAAGAATACAAATTCTATATGATACGTTACGGTGAGTCGGATGCCGTTTGGAAAGATTTGGAAATAGATTTTCCAGGTTTGAGGTATAAAGAATGTACCGGACTTAATTCTTATGGAGAGCCTACCAATATGTATGCAGAGGATTTTGCCGAAACAAGTAAGGCAGAGGTGTATGTTTCCAGCACACCGGCACACAAGCAGACAACTATAAAACTGACATTGATATTCTTGGAGGATGATACCAAGGATGATAAGTCTTACCGTGACTTTATGGCTTTCATTACTGGCTCTAAGATTGCCTACCGTGACACAGCGAGGAAGAGAAAGGTTCTGATGTTCCTTTCAGGAGCCACGGAGCCTAAAAGCGATACCCTTTACGGGCAAAAATATAAGGAAGTGACGTTTACGTTCAAGAACGTATACGGACATTCCTTCGGATATGATGAAACTTTTCCTAACGAATAACAATTAAATTATGAAGAATCAGACACTTTCTATCGAACAAATGCTCCATTTGAAAGAGCTTGGAGTTGATACGAGTAAAGCGAGCATGGTGCTTATCGCTACAGACGATGATAGTTGCCCATTGGACTGGGAAACCGCTTTGGCTGAAATATCTACACATTTGTATGAGGTCAGTTTTGAATTGTTCGATGCGGATTCTTCCTATTACGACCATTCATATCGGGAGGATTGCGGGGTGTTCACTTTGCAGGATATTATCAATATGTTACCTGAATACGTTCCATGTAAATATGCGCGTTATCCATTAGGTAAGGCATGTCTTGAACTAGGGAAAGATTATGCAGGGTATTCCTATACCGATATGAACGATGAGCATGATTATGAGGTTTGTTTTGGAGAGCATGAAGATATTCTTGTTGAAGCCTATAATTTGCTTTGCTGGTGTGCGGAAAATGGATATTTGAATAACAATCAAACAAAATAACGATATGTTTTTGGAAGAAGAAACTTTATCAGAAGCATTATCCTTCGCGAAGTGCAAGGATTTGCCAAAGAAGTTCAATCCCGAACTGGGGCTGACGTGGATATTGGCTATCGCCCTTATCAAGAAGAAGAACCTTATGAATGCCTACGCTATTGTGGAGCAGAGGGCAGACGGACTTATCCAGTACAAGAAGACATTCGGGCGGCTTTCTCCCATTGATGGTCTTATCTCCATCCATCCGTATATGTATGTGGATGAAGAAGCGTTGGGAATGGCTATGAAGGCTAACAGACGGACTATCGCCATGCACTATGCTGATGCAGCGGACGACATCATTGATTCGGACGATGAGAAGTTCAAGGTGTACCAGTTGCAGTACGCCATGGATATGCAGAAGCTGAACATGAACCAGGAGAAGCCGAGATTTGGGAAATCTGTTGTGGATGAAGCGGAGGAAAAGGTTAATCCGGTTGTTGAGGAAGTGTTGAAGGAGAATGAGGTGGTGGCGACAATTGAGGACGAAGGAGAGTGTGTTATCGAGGTAGAGGACGCTAAGACTGCGTTCAGACCGAAAAGGGGTAGAAAGGCTAAGACGGAGGAATAGGTATGGAACTACAAAATAAAGGGATTCATTTTATTTACACAGACACTAAAAGGGTAAATGTGTTTAATGCGATAAAGAAACTGCTAAAAAATGGCTATATCATAAGTTATGATACATCCAACATTTCAGAGATTCAATTAATCAATCGTATGTTGTGTTATGATTGTGGCATAGACTTTAACCGTATAAAGCAAGGCAATATTTCAGAAGATGAGTTAAACTTGATAAGTAATGCGGCTCAAAGGATTGCAGGTTATGACTTTTGGCTGAATGAACGTAATCTAACTGACGATATAGATTCGTTTATTTTTGATTATATAAACGAATCAAAGGTTTCTTATGATGATGCCCCAGATAAGTGGATTTGTTTTTTGGATTGCAACTTAAATCCGAAAAGTGTTATTGATTCATACAATAACTTTTGCGATATAAAAACACCAATAGTGGTAGTTCACGATTTATCAATTAACAATTAAAGCTATGACAAAGAATAAGAGACAACAAGGATTTGAGTTCATCATCAAAGAAAGTGATGTGCTGGAAAGGGAGAACTTCGGTTCGTTCGAGATTGTGGTGTTTAAGCAAGGAATCTGCTTTAAAAACTATACAGGTTACAAGGTATTCACTACCCCATATTCCGTAGGATTGGACGGTGTGGCGCATGAAACATCTCTCTATGCGTGGTTGAAGTATATGGTGGACTTCAAGAAATCCATCAAAGGCAAGGAGAATGAAATGTTCGGGGAAACTACTTCCACCAATAAGGAGTTCTTGGACGGTATGAAGGTGCTTACCGAAGCGAACCTTATCAAGCCTATGGCTGTGTTCACAGATATTAATGAGGCGCAGAAAGAGGCTGAAAACTACATGAAGTGGATGGAAGGTCAGATGAAAGATTTGAATAAAGCTATGAACACTACGCCGCCCGAAGAAGATTTAAAGGCGAATGCTGAATTTGAGCAGAAGGTTATCATGGCAGAAGAGGCTAAGGAGGTATTCGATGGAAGTGTTGAAGCCGAGGAAGGACAGGTATAGTCCTGACAATGTATATCACATCTATATAAAGATGGAACGGCATCCTGGTGTGAAATGGGTGTCATTCAAGGACAAGCAGACCGGAGAAGTGACAAAGGGGCTTTTTATTCCCGATGTAGAAACAGGGTGTATTAAGGTGAGAAACGGTAATATGTTTCTTAGCTTTAAGGCGATACCCGTAAAAGGATGCACCAGTACCCATGTGATAATACCGAATGTTTCAAAAGGTGTAGATTGTAATTTGGGTAAATGTGGGAAAAAGGAAGTGGATTTTAGAAAGGCTACTATTGGAAATATGTATGTTATGGGTGAAATTCTTAATGAAGACCAAAAGAAAATAATAGAAAAGTATGTCAGAAGGAAAAGATTGCTTAAAATCGGGCGTTATAAGAAAGATTGAGCGTATTGTTTGCGATTGCGTAAATAAAGCATTTTGCAATGACAAATATGTTCCTGTCTCTCCTTTGTCTTTATACGAAGGGAGGACAAATATACCGTTCGTAAAGAGAATGGCAAGACCTGCCGTATTTGTGATTGCGCATGACCGATTCGGGGTGCCATACAGCGCATTAGAAAGGCATTCTCATATTCATGCACGTAACATTATACGGTCTGTCAGAATGTATAAGGACATTCCTTGTTCAGATAGTGACGTGAAGAGGATTAATGAACTTATCGAGGTTGAACTAAAAAAATTTCCTATTCTATGAACGATTTGCTTACTTTCAAGAGAAAATCAATAATGCTTGGTCTTTGCGGTGCGTACAAAGAGAAGTGGGATTCCGCAACAAGCAAGGAGGTGTTGATGGAGATTGCCACTGACGCAAAAGGTATGGACATGATTGCGGACAGTATATCTAACGGATGGGGACTGTCATCATCTTATATCGCAAAGAACTTTTCCGATTACATAAATGGTAAATGGCAGCGAAATAAGGACGGATACACATCCGAAATGTATGTTTCCCATAAGAGTGATGTTGATATACGTTCCACGCTTACATTGTTTGTTGATTGCGAGTGTGATATTGTTGTCAGCAAAGGAATTGTGTGTGAGATTTACCTAAGCGGAAAATCGAAAGTACGTATCTTGTGCGAGGGGCACTGTTGTGTTATCCGTTATGGCAAGGAGTGTAGTTTCACGGTTAAAGGAAGTGGGGTGGTGCATGGGAAGTATGTGGAAAACTCTGAACCACATATCAATCATGATTATAAGTGAGTTTATGAATTGTATAACTAAGTCGGAGTGGGTGAAAGATTGATTTATGACCGAAGAAGAACAGATACAAGCCGACATAGAACGGTTTGAGCAAAGAGGTAGCGATATTCCCGATGATGGAGATATGGTTGAACAAATACCATTATTTAGTTCTTCCGATATGCAGTCTGTCATTGAGGACGGGAAGAAGAAGCCGCCTATCCATAGGTTGTGGGGTGATTTTTGGTGGGAGAACGAGCTTGTTTTCCTATTTGCCGATAGCGGAATAGGTAAGTCCATTCTTGCCACGCAGATAGCCTACGAGATAGCCAAAGGAGAAAGCGAATATGCGGATGTTGAGGTAAGTCCTCAAAAGGTATTGTACTTTGATTTTGAGCTTTCTGATAGACAACTTGCAAGGCGTTATAAGAACGCTGATTTCCCGAAGTCGCTTATCCGATGCACCATATCGGAAGAAGTGGACAGCGAGGATTTTAGCATGAACGTGATTGACGGGATAAAGGATAAATTGCTTGATACGAAAGCAAAGGTTATGATACTGGACAATCTTTCATACTTATCCACCCAGACGGCAGAAGCGGAGTATGCCGGAGTTATTATGGATGGTCTTACAAGATTGAAGCGTGAGCTAAAAATCAGTATCATGGTGATAGCGCATACGCCTAAGATTGAGGAATGGAAACCCTTGTCTAAAACCAATATGGCAGGAAGTAAGATATTGTCTAACTTTGCAGACGGGGTATTTGCCATTGGGCGCACAAGGGTAGGGGGAAGATACCTGAAATTACTGAAAACACGTATGGTGAGTGAACCGGACGAAAAGTCTTTGCTGCCTTACTTCAATATTGTGGCCGAACCTTACTTGCATTTTGAAAAAGTGGGGGATGAAACGGAAAAGAAGTTACTTATGGGTAAACCAGCAAAAGATTTTTTCAGTTCTATTTGGGATAGAGCTGTTGTAGAGCCTATTCCTCTGAACGAGTTGGTTAAACTGATTGTATCTAAGGATAATTCCAAGAATAGTGTGAAATCTAAGGATGGTAATGCCCGTAAGCGTATAGACCGTGCAATAAAGTACGGAGCTTTGAAAAAGGACGAATTGAAGAATATTTATCTTAAGGCAGAACAATAATTATGGATATTCAAGAGATAAAGCAAAAGAAGCAGGAGTTGAACGAAAAGATAGCCGCTCTTCTGAATGAGTTTGAGAATGAGACCGGAGTACAGGTTTCTGATGTTGGATTTGTCCGTAGGGCTTCTTATGACGAATTAGGTCGTGAAGTCGGGAAAGAGTATGTGGTTGAGGCAAAAGTGGAGCTATGAGCAGTAAATTTCAGATACATCAGTTTGAGCTTACCATATACCCACGTAAGCTATGGGTTGTAAAGGGAGGCTCTTTTAAAGATATAGAACGCACTTTTTATATTGAAGAATCTGACGAGGTTGAGAATATGTTGGAATCATGCAAGGCTATTACGTTTAGAGCCTCGATAAAAGACGGTGATTGGCTAGGTGTTGTTGTATATATAAAGCAAAAAATGGGAATTAAGGACATAGCGCATGAGGCTCTTCATGTATCTTCCTTTATTTTTTCTGACATTGGCGTTAAAGGTGATTTTTACAATGATGAGGCACAAGCTTATTTGGTAGGTTTTGCTGCCGATTGCATCAATCAAGTAGTGATAGGAAGGTATAAGTAGCGATGATTTCTTTGGGGGCATTGTGTATTGTCGCAGCGTTTTTTATAATATGCTATTAAACATCTATAAATTAAATAAGAAATCCATTGCAATACAAATTTTAGCCTCTATATTTGCATCATAATTACGCTCATGGCTACGCATACCTTAAAGCTGTATTTACTGCTTATCCTTGAATAATAGGTATGCTTACCCCTTGGGCTCTTTTACAAATAACTCATTATATTATGGCATACAAAGCATTAGACATCGCAAATAAAATTATATCCAAAACAGATTTGGAACATGGTGATACTATATCAAATCTGAAATTGCAGAAGATGATGTATTACCAACAAGGTTTCCATTTGGCATATTTTGGAACACCATTGTTTGATGAGGATATTGTTGCTTGGCAATATGGACCGGTTGTCCCTTCTGTATATAAGGAATATAAATCGTTTGAATCCAATTCTATATCGACTTCAAAAGAAGGTATATCTTTATCAGATGATGAAGAAGAACTTTTCAACAATGTTTATGAGGAATACAACCAGTTTTCTGCTGTAGCCTTGATGAAAATGACACATGAAGAATCTCCTTGGAAAACCACGGAAATAAACTCTGTAATAAGCCGTGATAAGATGATGGCGTTTTTCAAAACACAAATTGAAGCATAAATGAGTGGCAAGTTTAAGTTAAAGCATAAAGATGTAAAGCCTAATTTAAAAGAAAAAGAGGTTGATGCGAGAAGCAAAGAACCTCTTTTCTGCTTTAAGTACTTGGATATGAAAACGTCTTTAAAAGGATGTGATAATAGTGTGTTCAAGGATTTTGTAACGAGGATGCAAAAATTGTGCTGTCTTACTTGGAAAGATATAAACGTTTCCGGGAAACACCAGTATGGTTTTGAAATGATACCAATCAAACAGTTGAAGCCAACATCCCTTCCTGCAATAATCACAGAGGATATTAAAGAACTTGCTGTTTTCAGATATAGTGGCGATAACCGCCCTTTCGTATGTCTAATAATGGACTGTGTGATATACCCTATATTCATAGAAGCTAAATTCGGTGATATATACGACCACGGAAGTAAATAATCACAGACTTATCATGCGTATGAAGCGGTAAGAGAACATCCTACCACTTCATTTTTATTGCATATACACCCTCAAACCTGCCCCTTTTGAATTTGGACTTGGCGCAAACACACGGTCTATCCTGTCCGAAAGGATTTCCAAATACCCAGTCTGTGCCCTCAATTCAACGAGCATGGGGTTACTATCGGAGTATTCGGTTTCAAGACCGTATCGGGCATCCAACAGCGTTCTGATGGCGGAAATGTCGGTTGTTTGCTGGGAGACGAAGAAGCGTATCGAGTTCAGTAGGGCTTGAAGTTCCCCGGCGGTTTCTTCGCTCATAGCTTGTATACCTTGTTGGAGAGCCGATAGTTCGGCTTTCTTATTATCTTTTATCCCAAGAGAGTTGTATAGTTCCTCTAATGCTTCACTAAGTTGCGGGAATTGCTTTTTTGCTTCTTCGACAATCTTGTCCATTTCTTGCCTTGTTACTTTTGTATCACCGTCAAATCCTTTTCTTATAGCTTCTTCTCCTTCTGTAACAGCAAGGTCTATCATTTGGAATAACGGTTCAAGAAACTTATTGGCAATTCTCATGGATGCTTGTTTTAAGAAGAGATTGTTTATGAAATCATCAAAATTCTCTTCCAACCCCTTAAGTCCATCACCTGTTTCATTAAATGCGTCCAGCCACGCTTGAACAAATGAAGAGGCAGCATCTTTGTATTCGGATTCACCACCGATGCCTCCCATTTCAATTTTTTCTTGATTCAGGATTTCCTGCTTGGTCTTTTTAAGTTCCTCAATAGCATCTTGCCATTCTTCAATACGAGCGTGGTCGGTTTTCTTCTTATCCTCTTCGGCTTTAATCATAGCTTGGTAGGAAGCAATCTGACTGTCTAAGTTGGCTACGGTATCTTTCGTCTGTGTGCGAAGGTCATCTGCACTCCAAGCGGCTTCCATCTTCTCTTTTAGCTCATCGTATGCCTTACCAAGCGTTTCTATATTCTTTATTTGCCGTTGGATTTCACGCTCCTTCTTCTTGTCCTTGTTGCCAATGCCGAATATGCTTCCGATGGTCTTGCCTATTCCGGCAACTGTTTTAAATGCTCCGCTTACAATGGAAAATGGTCTTGTAAGGTCTATACTACCCAGCCCGTCAAATATCTGCCCCAGTCCTTCAGTTGTTCCTTTCAGCCATTCGGGAATTTCAACTCCAAATCCTTCAAGCATTCCCGTGAACTCTGAAACTGCATCTACAGCTTCTGCACCATACTTTGCAACTTCATTCAAGTTTTTATTGGCTTCATCAAGTTTTTTTCTGTCGGCATCGACTTGGGCTTTCTTTTCATTTGTAATTTCTTTGTTGTTAGCAAGTTCTATTTCAGATAAGTCCGAGAGATTTTTTGCAATTTCAAGCTCTTCTAAAGCCTCTTCCTTTTGTTCTTCTGTCGCATCTTTGTTTTCTATGATAGCGTCATATTCAGCTTGTAGCCTTGCAACCAACTCCGATTCACCAATTACTTTTTCTTTAGAGCCGTCCTCGTTTATTTTAGTATACCCATAAAGACGTTTTTCTACTTTTTCTTGTTCTTCAAGAGCTTTAATGTATTCGTCCTCATGCTTCTTTCTGTCTTTTAGCGAACCAATATAGCTTTTCAGATTCGGGATAAGCTCCTTGAACGGATTTCTACCTGCCAAAACTTCATTCAACTTCTCCATGTTGTTTACAATGGCTCTTACTTGGCTTGGTTGCAAGTCATTCAGTTGCTCTTTCATTTGAGACAACTTGTTACGCATGGCTACAAGTGTTTTTGTAGATACGTTGTCAAGGTTCTGGAATAAATCTATGTAGAAGTCGCTTTCTTGGAATTGCTTCCAGGCGTTTTCATCTGATTTTTCACTATATTGCTTAGTCAGATTCTTATTGTATTGCGTCCTCTGTTCATCTGTGAGATTAGCCTTTGCAATCTTCGCCTTTTCCTCGTAATACCAACGGTCAAGTTGAAGTTGGTCGGAAAGCTGTGTTTTGTATGCCTTGGTCAGTTCGATAACAAGGTCTTGCTGTTCCTTTATGCGTTGCTGATTCAACTTATCCAAATCGGCTAAGTATTGCTTGTTTGCGTCGGTATCTGCAACAAGGTACTCTCCTTTTGGGAAATTCTTTTCGTATGACGCTTTCATTTCTTTTTCGACATCATCCAATGTCTTAGCAAGTCCGGGGAACAAAGCCTGCACTTCGGCTTCGGACAGTCCTGCATCTTTCAGCTTCTGGTGTAAGTCCAATCCGTTGAACATGGATTCAATGTTCTGTTTGGTCTTATCGAGCTGTTCTTTTAAGTAGTCCTGTTGAATACCGATTTTAAGTTCTGCAATTTCCTTTTCAAGTCCAGTTCTTTTTGCGGCATTCTTTACGTCATTAGGAATCTGTTCGAGTAACTTTTCAAGCGCATCAATCATTCCTTGCTTGGTAGGAATAATATCTTCCGCTTTGATAACTTCTCCCATTTGTGTAAAGTCCAAAGCACCTTTGAAAGCCGAACGTGTTTCCTCTATGGCACGGTTTTCTCCCATGAGCTGATTCAGCTTCTCGTAACGTGACTGCATTTCTTTGAGGACGGAGATACGTTCTGCCCAAATGTCACGGGTAGAACGGTCTTTCTTTTTCTCATCCTCAGTCCAACCGGCATCTATTGCGGCTTGTTTGCTCGCTTTTGCATATTCCTCATAGTATTTTATGAGTTGTTTTTTAGATACAGTTTCTACAAGACCAAAAGCGTTTTGGAATTGTTCTTTTGTAAGACCGCTCTGTCTTTGATTAAACACAGCGTCTGCTGCATTTTTTAGACGTTTTGCACTAAGCTCTGCTTTCTTGTATGCGGCAGCCATTTCATCACCTTGTTCCAAGAAACCTTTGAAACCATCCTTATTGCCTAAATCACCATAGCTAATGTTTAGATTATATGTGTGTTTGGAAAACCATAACTTGAAAATCTTATCAAGCCCATCCATTTCTGCTTCAATAGTGTCTGCGTTTACCTTTACATCAATCTTATAGTCTTGATAGATTACATCTTTAACTATTTCATCCCATTCAGCAATTGTAGCGAGCTTGTCAATACGCACTTTTAGCTTATTCTTTTCTTCGTCAGACAAATCTTCTCTGACTTCTCCGAATATTGAACGAGCGTCATTTCTAAACCTTTCAAGGTCACGCTGCATGGTTATGAATGACGTAGAGAAACCTGCCATTTGTCTGTCAAGCTCTTTCCCTACACCCCATACTCCTTTTGTTTGATGCTCACCACCAAGAACGTTTTGCTTAGATATTTTCCCACCGTATGCTTCATCAGCCTTATATCCTACTTCTTCCAAGGCTTTTGCAAGACGTTCATAGTAGTTTATTACATTTTCACCCTTATCTGGCCCAGCCGCCAACGTTTTGAATTGCTCTGCTTGCGTTTTTGTAAGAATAGTGCTTTTTTCAGAAACCTCAAGCAAAACTGCTCGTATTTTCTCACCTCCAGCAACAAATTCTGCGAGTGATTCTTTGTATTCTTTTGCGTTTGTATCAATATCATCGACAAAAGCCTTATCTGCAAACGGGTTTGCCCAACCTCTTTCCTTGTTTTCTGCATACTTTTGTTCAAGCACAAGCATATCATACAAGAAATCCTCATACATTTGCTTGTATCTATCAAACTCTTTCTTTGCTTCGTCTTCTGATATATTGGCTTTTATTTCTATTTCAAATCCTTCGTTATTCATCGCATTTACAAGTTTTGTAAGTGCGGTTTTTATATCCGATTCGGATTCCTTATCAATTTCGGCAAGAACAACTCTGTTCTTAAAATATTTTGTATTGCTTTCTGATATAGACTTGTTATATTCACTATAAACTTGTATAAGTTCCGTCAATGCTTCAATAGCAAGGAATATGCCTGCTGTTGGTAGAGAAGTCATAAAGGCTGTCTTTAGCATTTTCATGGTAGCTGTAAGCCTCGTTATTCCTGCACTAAGCAATGCTACATTTGAATTTGCAACTCCAAGTTTTTTAGACCACGCCGTAAGACCCATAGCTCCAATTATTGCGCCAAATACTTTAGCTACATCTACAACCGTTTCCCAATTATCAATAAGAACCTTTACTGCATCAATAGAGCCTTTCAGTGTATCTTCGTTAGCCTTACCGATAGAGTTAAGCATCACATCAATACTGTCTTTCAAGTTGGAAATTTTACCCTGCAAAGTTTCGGCTTGAATTTCCTGCATATTATAGAACAATCCTCCGCTGTCAGTTAACCGTTTGAAGATGTTCTCAATATCTTCAAAGGTTACTTTTCGTTTTGAAATCATATCCACAATTTGGGCTGTAGTATATGCTTCGCCTTTGACTTCTTCAAAATAGCGTTGCAACTCTCCATACAAGTTTATACCTGCTTCCGTAAACTGACGAACTTCCGTACCACGTAAATATGCTGCCGCTTTGACCTGCCCATAAGCAAGAATAAGTCTGCCCATATCAACACCTAAACCAGCGGATACATCGGCAAGTCGTTTTGTCGTGTCATATAACTTATCCGATTCAATACGGTATGCTGCAAGCTGTTTTGTGAATGTAACCAGTTCCTTAATTTGGAATGGCGATTTTACAGCAAGTTGGACGGTCTTGTTGAATATTTGGTCTGCTTGTGATTTATTTTGTAAGATTGCTTGTAACGAACGCTGCTGTAATTCAAATTCTCCACGTACATTTGCCAACTTGCTGATATAACCTTCAATCTGTGACACGGAGAACACCAAGGCAAGCTGACGGCTTAATTGCCCAGCCGTATCCATTAGGTTGCGGTGGTTGCGTGCAAGTGATTGAGATTGCACACCAGCTTGTTGCAATGCTTGGTTGTGCCTTGAAATTGCTAAATTTATCTGTTGTAATGTGGATTGATAGTTCTTATCAGTAGTGTTGAGAGAGAGCCTTGCTTGCTTCAAGTAGTTTATTGCAGTTACTTGGTCACGCAATGATTTTGCGTTTTTGGAATAATCCAATGCACCTTGCGGAGTGTTTCTGTATGCTAACAAAGAAGCACGCATAGCCTGCTCTTCTGCTTTGGCTTTTGCGTTAGAGATACGCAACGCTTCTTTCTCTTCATGTGCCTTTCTTCTTAACCATTCATTATAACGCTTTTCATCCGCTCTGCTTTCCCTTTCAGTCGCCTGTTCCGCTGCCTTTGCAGCACGTGCGGAAGATTTTTCAAGTTCGGAATAATATGCCCTCATGTCTGCCAAAGTCTGCTTTGAACGTTGGTTTGGCAAACTGTTACGTTCTTGCTCTAAATTACGAAGTTGCTGTGCAAGCTGAACTTGCTGCTGATATGCTTTGTTTGTGTTTACAATCTCCTGCTGCTTTTGCCGGAGAGTTGCAAGTAATTGGTTGTTTGCTTCAAGTTCCTGCCGTGCGGATTGTACTTGTTGCTGTTGCCCAGCCTGTATGATACCTCCCTTTCCGCTTTGTATGCGGCTCATAGTAAGTTCGTAGGACTTTACAATATCATTGAGCTGCTTTTGCCTACTTGATATTTGCTCTATCTGTGCGGATATATTGCGATATTGTTCCACAGACTTTGCAAGTCCATTATCGGGCTTTACTCTGTTGAGTGTTTGCGCAACACTTGAAAGGCTTGAAGCGGCTCTTGTTGCATCCTTAGATACCTCATTCATTGAAGTACCTATGTTTCCTACGGCTCTTCCTGCCGTGTTCAGCGCACCTATCTTATTGGCTAACGAAGTGATTGCGCTTTCCAATTTGGAAGTATCTACTACCACACTGCCAAACCCGTTTTTCAACGCATTCGCAGCCGTATGTGCATGTTTCTCTATCTTCTCCAGCTTCTCATCGAAACTATCCAACTTCTTTAATACATCAGGGGTTATGTTGAGGAAAGCTCCTGCTTCGTTATTTACCATATCGTTATCCTGTTATTTATTGATTATCGGTAATCCCAAGTCGTTCAAATTCTTCAAATCGTCAGCACTGCCTATCTTGCTGACCTTGTTCTTCTTATCCTTGTTCAAGTATTCCACATGGGAGAAATCGAATGAGCTTAACCGCACCTGCCCAACTGTCATTCCCCATAAATATTCGTCACGAGAGCACCAAGTGTTGGAGCGCAGAAAATCAACCATCTGTCCCCACTCGGTACGGGATATTATCAGCTTTGTTCCGTTTTCTTCATCTTCCTCGTCAATGTTATTTCCCTCACGGTCTGAATCACATTGGTACTCTCGAAAAAAAAATCCGTGCTTATGAGGTTAAGAATTTCACCCAGCAGTAAAGCCCAGTCTTTCATGTCGTATTCCCCCCACATAAGAAGGTCATATATTTGGTGGTACTCCTCGGAAAGTTCTCTCTTATCATAATCAGAAAATATTCTGTCCTTGTCATTGAGTAGTGCAAGGGTTATTACGTTCACCACCGCAGGAAGATTTACGGAGAACTCTTTTATCACATCACCCATACTTAGTTTTTCTCCCTTCACAATCTGACACGCTTGTTCGGCTATAAGCCATTGAACGCCGGGCTTCAATCCTTTAATACGCCACTCCGTACCGTGAAGTTTTACAATGCTTGGGCTATCATTCATTATCCTTGCCAAACGTTCCATTGACTCATCAGATATAGGAGTACAAGCCGTTACAACATTTGTCTTTAGTCCTGTATCTTTTTTCTTTGCTCTATATACTGCCATGATTATAAACATGAAGGGCGGCGGCATATAAGCCTACCGCCCGTAAACACTCTAGTTATCTATTATGAACAAGTTTTATTTGGGTAAAGTATAAGCTGAATCTACATAAAACGGCGTTCTGATAGTTTTCTCTCCATCAGTGATATTTGCATCATACGCTGTTCCTGCAAGATTGATACGCCCCACATTAGAGTTCAAAGATTCAAGCATTAGTTTTGAGTTAAGCTGAACTTTAGGAACCACAAATGCGGTCATCGTTTCCCCTTCCTCGAACACTACGTCAATCTTTGCATACAACTTCTTGTATTGAGCCGGAGCAAAGTATTTAGTAGAGACAGTAGTTCCTACCGTAAATCCCATGAGAGCTACCAATAGGTCTTTTTGTGTATCTGCAACCTCAGCTGTAAACTGGTATTTGCCAAGCTTCACGATGGAAAGAATGGGGCTGTCGGAAGTTTCACACTCGATGTCGTTTACATCGTTATCGTCTTGAGAGATTGAAGTGGTATCCTCAACTACATCTTCAAGGATATAAGAGTCACCCTTTGGCGTATCGTCTTGTTCAGAGCCAGTGAACAGAGTTGCCACGATGTAAGAAGGCTTGATGAATTTTTTGGCTGTTGCGCCAGTATTGTTTACTGCCATAATTTTAAAGTATTATCCTGTTAATAAATTGTTTACCTTATTGTCACTTCTATGTTTATCACATTGTAGTAGTAGTTCCTATTTTGGTCATAATCTGCATCACGGAAATTTACATCAATTACATAATGGGTGTCTTTGCATGATTCAATAGCCTTGTCAAGCGCAAGTTCCATCTTGTACAGTTCCTTCACGGGTTTCGTGCCGTGGCTGTCAACTGATTTTGCGTACAAGAACACGTTGGCAGAACCTTTGGCATAAGCTCCGTAATCTTTCATGGAAAGCACATCAACAAGCACCATTTCTTTCCAATTGCTTTCAACAGTGGCAGGCATATTCCCGATGAACAGGTTATCGGATATAGCCGCTTTTGTCAGCAGCATGGAAAAAAAGTTTTCCACTTTTGATGTTGTTTTGTATTTGCTATCCATATAATCAGTATTTACCGTTCTTTATAATTCCAAAAGTTGAACCTTTAATTCTGTTGCTTAATGTTTTGAGTTGGTTTTGAGCAATGGCGATTACCTCATATTTGTACTTTTCCTGTAATATTTGTCCGTATGGCATTGCGGCTACTATCACAAGGTCAATTCCATCATGGGGCTTATATTTACGTTCAAGAAAATCCGTTATCGCATCACGTCCGTATAGCGGCTCTCTCTCCCAAATTCTTGGGGCTAATGCGTATTTCGTTTGATAACCGCTTTTGGATAGTTTGCCATTAACATATATTCCCCATCCGTAGCTATCATGAAGGTTGTCTGTATCATTTTTATAATTAACCCTATTCAATTCTTCTGCAATTATTTTGTCAGCTTCTTCCGATAAGAACTTTATAAGTTTATTCAATGAATCTGTCTTAACCTTCTTTGCCATAGCCTACACCTCGCTCATTTTAATATCAACCGAGCAACCACCAAGTTGACTATATTCAAGCCCTATAACCCTGCCTTGGATTGGTATTGCATAATCCTTGCATTTAAAATTGGTATTGAAACGTATAGGTAGCTTCTCACCAACTTTGCACGGGAAAAATACTTTATAGTCAGCCATGATAGTACCAGAATTAATCAGCTTTGCAGCCTGCTGTATGTCACATTCAGTTTCAAGAAGGATGGTCTCTCCCGTAGTGGGGACTTCGGGAGAACTATCCGTCTTTTCATTCCCAAGCAAGTCACCGTCACCGAGAAGGTTCCCGTCTTCCGGCTTATTCGTTATCACGGTGTAGAATGTGCCATGAAACGGGTATTCTGCTATTGCTTTTCTTTTGAGACGCATAAGCTACACATCTAATGAATTTTCATTGACCCAACTCATACTACCAAAATCCATACTTTCCAACGCTTCTTCTTCACCATACTTTTTATACAATGCTTTCAGACGGTCTTTTAAGTTTTGGATAGTCGCTGCCGTTACTGTTTCACAGCCTACGTCTTGTCTGTAATTCCCGTGCTGGAGTGACGATGAAGCCACAGACCACGGTCCGTTTATGACAAGCTCATAGAGTGCGATAAGGCAATGGTCTTTCATGTATTCGTCTATTTTGGAACGGTCTGAAATAGACATCAAACCGTTCTCGTATGCGATATTTTCAAGCGCATCATCTTCAAAGACAAACCTTGTAAGCCCATTGAGGTATGCTATCGGGTCAAATGATTTTTCCATAACTACTACTGCAATGTGTTGTACATTTAATCATCTGCCTGACTCGTATCTACAATCACATGATTACGGAATGTTTTCAGTGCAGGACAAGCCGACATCATTACATCAGTATGCCACTCCTTATACATCCCGTTGTTTGTTGTTGTATTCATAATCGTGCAGAGACCATCATTAGCCTGAGCAAAAATTTTAGTTATTACGCTTGAACCATACTTGTCAAACATCTGTTTGTCTAAGTTATTGGTGTATTCAAACTCACAAGCATATCCGGCAGGACGGAGAACTGCAATCTTATCATCCCAACCTTGCACGAATGTGTCTCCAGTATTGGTAAGATTACGCTCACGCTCTTCTACAATTTCAATTGGAGATACACCGGGATAATCACGGAAAGCTGCTAAGAACAACTCACGTGTAGTAGGTGCAGTAGCGGTTGTCGAGATGTAAGCTAAAGGATTTTTCTTGAAACTTTCAATCAATTCCTTAACTTCGGCATTTTGCAACACTATTTCGTAAAACATTTTACGTGTTACCTGCCATACCAATGCGCCTTCATACCCCCATTTATCACGGTATTTCTTTTCCTTTGCAGCCATTTGACTAAGGATTTTACAACTGGGGTCAGTCCAAGCCACCCATCCTGCTTTCGTAAAATTATCTTCTGGAATGTCGGCTTTATGTAGGGGTATCTGAATACCACGCGCAATGTTTCTATAATCAATGTTGCCTTTTGACATCAATTGTGCGGTCATGAAGTTCATGGTCGCATCCGCACTATCAATCTGGGACTGTAATGTATGTACCCAAGCGGCTACCAAATCGGCGTCGTTTCCAAACAATTCAAACTGTTTTTCCTTTGCTTCACGCTCCATAGCTGTTTCAACAAAGCCTGGAGCGATAAAATCAGGTATAGATGCGGAGTACCAATATATTCCGTCTTTATCCATTTGGTTACTGTCACCAAGAGGTGCACGCAAGTCCATCAAAGGAGCGGCTTTCAAGTCACGTCCTTTTACAGAAAAGGTGGCGATACCATTTGGGGCAGTAGGGGTAGGAGCACTAGCATTGACACCCTGAGTTTTGTACCAACCATAATTGGTATAGAGCAATCCTTCCGTATTGATGAAGGACTGCAAGAAACGCTGGTTCGTCTTGTCGGAGAAGAACTTTGAGTATCTACTGTTATTAAAATCAAATTTAGGCATAGTCTTGTCAATTTTACATGTTAAACCAACCCTTAACTTTGCTCTTGTTCAAAGCTTTTAATGCAGCCGAAAGAGGTTGCATACGGTCTTCGTAGAGGAATACATCTCCTAATGCCAATGCAGGAGTGATAAGGTATCTTGCACCATCGAAATCATCTTCGGATGCAACTGGGTCAAATACAAAGTCAAAGTCACAAGGAAGGTATGAATTGGGGTTAGTAACCATTGGGGATTTGGATGCTCCAACTTCTTTTGCTTCAACAAGCACAGAACTTGTAGTTAGCGCTCCGAGTGTTGCACTGAGCGTAACTTTCCAGACATCCCCGGCTGTATCTTCAGTTGTCTTTTCAACCGCTGTAACCGTAACCGCTGTTCCCTTACCGGTCAATGCGGTAGGTGCAACCATAAGGATATCACCTACAAACGGAATGAGGGAATATCCGTCTCTTTTCAAGTAAATAATTGTTTCATCTCCACCGGATGTAGCTTTGGCAACCGCATACGATTTCAAAATACGTACTTCACTGCCATTTTCTCCATTGCTTGGGATATATTCTGCGAGAGTTCCGGCAAAAGCTCTTGCATTGCCTTTGAATGGGTTTTTAACAATCCCGCCACTGGTAGGAAATACAAGCGCATCCTTTCCGCTCATCTGTAATTTCACGAATACATAGCGATGTCCACCAATGCTTCCGCGAGCTTGAACCAGCGCCCTACCAGGAAGGTAGCCGCTGCTCAATAGAATTTGCTGATAAAAATCTGCCATTTTCTTTTGGGTTTAAATGATTATTATTTTTCTTCTCTGTGCGATTGCTTCTTTACGACAGCAACCACATCGGCAAAGTCATCGGTTTTTTCAATACCGCCTCCTGCGCCGCCCGGAGTGATGTTAGGTGGAGTGCTTGCATTAAACTTATTGTAGCTCTTGACCAGTCTTTCTGTGAGAGCATCAACATCTGTTTCAGAATCAATATGAATCAATTCGAGCTGGTCATTAATCCAATCTTCATTCTTGATTTCTTTCCCTTTCAAGGCTGATTTGAGTTGATTGCGTTTGTCTGAGATAGCTTTTGCCTTTTTCTCTTCCTCACGCTCTGATTTCAAGTCTTGGAGTTCTTTGAGTAGCTTATCCAGTTTGCTTTCGTCTCCTTTGTTATCCTTGTCATCATCTTTATCTCCCTTATCATCCTTTGCGGGGTGATTCTTTTTCCACTCCTTTACGAATTTTGAATTGTCGTCCCTGATGTTGTTGTCATCCTCTTGGAAGTCCACCAGATAATCGGCAACCGCATCATCCAATTCCAACTCGTCATTATCACTCGCTTTCTCCAACCGCTTGTAGATTCTTTCCACCTTGCCGTTGAAACTTCTCTCACTCATCGCCAAGTTTTTCTTGCCGTTGTTGGTGATTCCTGCTTTCAGTGCTTCTGAAAACTGTTCTTTCGTAAACTTCATACACTATATGTTTTATAATGATTATATGCGAAAGTAATACTTTAATAAAAAGGTGTAACTATAAAAAAATACTGTATTTATCACTATGATAAATAGACATTAGTTTAAGTATATATTACCTTATTATTAAAAGGTATTTTTGCTTTTGATGAAAGAACAAGAAGTACATAATGCGATAGTGAAGAAGCCTTTCCCAGGTTTCCAAACCTACTTTGCTTCAACGAACGTGGATATATGTTTCGGTGCCGGCGGGGTCGGAAACGGGAAGTCATACTCTCTTGCTCTTGGATTCGCTGAACCGTTAATGCTTGACCCTGATTTTAGATGTTTAATAAGTCGTAGAAGCCTTGGGAACCAAAAAGCAGGAGGAGGATTTGTTGATACATTCAAGGACATATTCGGGGAATATGTAAAAGTTAAAGAGGCAGACACGCCACGTATATCATTTCAAAGTGGAGCGTACTGCGATTTGACTTATATAGACCCAACGAATATAGACAGAATGAGGGAGCGCGCGAAAGGATGGCAGTACGATGCGATTGCCATTGATGAGCTTACCGAAATGCCTTGGGAGGTATTTACGTACATTCAATCCCGTAATCGTGGAAAAAGCAAAACATTCACGGGGAAATTCCGTGCGACATTCAATCCTAAACGCACCCATTGGACGAGAAGATTCATAGATTGGTATGTTGGAGTTGACGGGAAGGGTATCCCTGATAGAATAGGAAAAGTCAGATTCTTTTTTGTTGCTGGGTCTACCGTTGATGATGTGATTTGGGGAGATTCAAAAGAAGGAGTTTACGCTAAGTGCAAGATACAGATAGACAGTTTGATTAAAGACTTGAAAGGTAAAGCAAAATATCAAGACTTTATCAAATCGTTTACCTTATACGAGGGCACAGTTGATGAAAATGAAGCTCTAATGGAAGGCAATGCAGGGTACGTTGGTTCAGTTGCCGCTTCTGGTACACGCTCTGCTGCTGGGCTTATCGGTGTAAACTATAATGCAGACCCAGATTCTGACGAAAAGATACCTATCCCTTCCACTTCCGCACAAGGCGTGTTCAACAACAACCCTGCCGTAAACGGTGACAAATGGATTACCGTGGATTTGGCGGATTACGGTACGGATAATCTCGTGGCTCTAGCATGGGATGGATTTCACGCATACGACATTCTCATTCTTAGCAAGTCCACTCCGAGAGAAAACGCTATGGCAGTGAAGACATTTGCATTTGAGCATGGAACAGCCGAAAGCCATATCATTTTTGACGCGACTGCCGGAAGGTACTTCAATGATTACATTCCCGATGCAGTACCTTATATCTCGCTAAATAAACCTTTCGGGCTTTACCAACTTACCGCAATGACAGTCAAGGATATGTGCTATATCAGATTATGCAAGATGATAGAGGAAGGTAACTTGACATTTGACGATAAACTTGCCGTTCAGACTTACACTCATCAAAATTTGAAATACAAAGTGACGGTTGAGAACGAGTTTATGGAAGAATGTTCCGTTGTGCGGTTTGACGATATGCAGAGTGGGAAGAAGCGGCTTTGGAACAAGAAGAAAATGAATCAGATGTTAGGGAAAGGCAGGTCGATGGACTTGTTAGACCCATGCGCTATGAGAATGCTTCCGTGCGCTAACATTGAATACGGGAATGAGATTCAAGCAGGGTATTACAATCACGAAGAAGAAACCAAACAAGCGTTCCATGCACAGATAGAAGGAAGTATTTACGATGAACATTTATGGTATTAGGTTAGGAAATGATTAGTTACAATGATATAAAGGATATTCTCAATTCTCTTAAAACAGAAGGAATTGAAGCAAGGGTAAGAGATGTTGCCTATTTGGTAATGTGTGATTCTTTCGTAGATAAGGCTCTTGCTGCAAAGGTTGCTTACCAAGAAGATGAAAAGCCTTCAAACAAGGTGTTATCCATGCTTGCCGAGAAACTGAAACCTTTCGGCATCGGCGCTATCACTACCATATCTAAAGATGAGAACCGAGAAGCATTGCTGAAAGAAATATCGGAGATGAAACAGATTGCTGACGATGCGAAAACAAGTGGAGATTCAGATACTTTCATCAAAGCAAGCAAGGTCGTGTTGGATGCACGTGTGAAGCTGAACGACAAGTTCAACATTGAGGAAGAAGAGGGACAACGAAGAATTATTGTTGTTCCGCAGAAGCACGACATTATCTGCAAATGGACTTCGAGAGAGTGTTCTGCTATGCCCAGCAAGGAAGCTTGCATGAAGTATTACAACCTAATTGATGCGGAAAAATGACACGGGAAGAGAAAAAAACATATCTATTGCGGAACGTAAATGCCTTGTTGCAGAAGAAGCCGTTTTTCAGAGGAAGTAACACTTGCTCTACAGACGACTATTCCGACGGCCAGTCCGCATCCATTACCGAAACACGCACAGCAAGGCTTCCGAATGTAAAAAAGAATATCGTTTCGCAGGAAAAGTTTCTGAAAGAGCTTGACCCGATGAGCCATGAGGTATTATTTGACCAAAACTTACCGAGCATTTGCGTGAAGTTGGAAGATGGAGGGTATCAGGAAATCAAGTTCCAGCGCACGGCATTGGCTTTCCAAGAGCAGATACTGGCGAGCCACGTAATTTATCTGTGCGGAAATCCCTGTACGCTGTCTTTGAGAGGTGGCACTCCTTCCGAGAAAGATAAAGCCAACTATTCCACAATCAAGGAGTATTGGGTAGACAGGAATATGGATGGATGGCGTACAAAGGCAGTCCGTTCGCAACTTGCGACAGGCGATGCAGGACTTCTGTTTTATTATGACCATAAAGGACGTATCAAATGCCGCCTGATAAGTTATGAAGATGGTTATGTAATCATATCACACAACGACAACAACGGTGACAGACTTCTTGAAAGTGTCTACTATGCCGATGCGGACGGTGTGGAATACATTGACAGTTACGATGATACCTATATGTACCGTATGCACACACCGATAGACGGTGAAGAAGCTGACGAGGACGGTTTTGTAAGAGAACTTCCTATATTGCACGGTTTCAGCGAGATACCATTGTGTACTAAACGCGGTGATGTGGCGTGGAACAACGGTCAGAGCCTTATCGAGATTTACGAGATTATCTACAACATCTTCTTTGTCATTCAGAAACGGAACGGCTGGGGCATTCTATATATCAAAGGCAATTTGTCAGAAACGACAAAGAAACTTGCCGGGAGTATCATTTTGCAAGACAAGTCAATGGATGGTAACGGAAGTGCAGAGTTCAAAGCACCTCCAAGTCCGCAAGGGATGCTTGACAGTCTGCAAGATTTGTTTGAGAAGATACAGATAAACACTTCCTGTACTTTCCTTTTGCCGAAAGATGTCAAGTCAAGTGGCGACATTAGTGGACTGGCTATTACGCTGACCCGTGATTTGGACTTGAAAAATGCCCAACAGGGCGTAATCGAATGGCAGAATTTCGCAGACAAGATGATGCGTCTGTTCAAGGAGGGATTGGCCAAAGAATTGGTGCAAAAAGGCGAGAACGTAAATGCTGTTACCGAATTTGCTAAGCTCCGTGTCAGCTGCAAGTTCAAGATATGGCAACCGTTCAGCGCAACAGAATACAATAACATTCTTATTTCAATGAAACAAGCCGGCATTCTTTCCACAAAAACGGCTATTGAGAAGAACACAGAATCTGTTCCTGACGAAGAACAACGTATAGCAAAGGAGAAGGAAGAGGCTCAAAAGCTATTGGAGAAACAGCAAAAAAAGAATAAAGGAGTTACGGAACAAATTGATGTGGCAAAAGAATAAATGGAAAAGGAAAGTCTGTACATATTAAAACTTGACACGCAAGGAAGTAAAGTTAAGTTCCCGAATGCTGATGCACCTGCAAAATTAGGTGAGTACACCTATACAGCACAGCGTATGGCAGGAACTCCCACGCTGAATGCTACCCTGAACTATCCTTCATGTTTAGATGAACTGTGGACAGGAGAGGAGTTTGTCGAGTTCAGGGGGGAAAAATACTATATTGACCAAGTGCCTACATCTTCAAAGGATAACAAGAGTATCATGTACAAGCATGAGCTTCAATTCGTTTCAGAACGTATCATGCTGGAGAACGTATATTTCATGGACGTGGTGACAGCTGGGGAAGACACATATCATTCCAATTCCACTTCCGTCAAGTTCATGGGGGATATAAACGAGTTTGTTGGTCGTCTTAATGCTTCAATGGCAAAATCGGGTATTGGATATTCGGTAGTGATTGATGAAGATATTACTTCTGAAAGCAAACTTGTTTCTCTTGACAATGTATACCTTGCAGAAGCATTACAGTCCATATATACCATATACGAACTTCCTTATTACTTTGTAGGTAAGGTTTGTCACATTGGATACACAGAACATGTTGTTTCAACTCCATTTGAGTATAGGAAGGGGCTTGTATCAATCAAGAAGATAAATGCCAATTACAAAATAGTAAACCGCGTCACGGGTATTGGAAGTTCTGATAATATTCCTTTCTATTATCCCAATGATGATGAAAAAGGTACAATTGAACGTTCTCAAAATCTTATGCCTTCCATTTATAGAAAGAGTGGGGGAGCGGAACGATTCTACAATGCGCTTAACGACACGTATAAGATACCAGGTACAAATGACTTCTATTCGTTTAAGAATCAATATTCTTCCAATAATGTAAAAGAATTTAAGATTGATTTCAGTGATATAAAGCCTACCATAGAGAATGTAACAAACGATTCGGGGCAGTTATTTGGTGAGATTGCGGATATTGCTTTTGATGCTAACGATAGTGACGAACTTGGAACAGGAGAAGGGAATAATATATTCAATGGCACGGACGAGTATGTACATTCTTATTTCTACATAAAATTACATATATATAATGGGGATTACGGTTTTAACCTATTCAAACAAGGCTTGGAAGGTGGTACGGCTGTAATCAATATGACCACGGGTAATTGTGCTGCTTGCGAGTTTGAAATAGGAGTTACCTATAAGGACAATGAGCCGGGAAGGGCATTCAATCCTGTATTGGTAGATTCTTTCGGGAACTTACCAGCAGGAGACTTTGAGCAAAAAGTTACCTCTAACACATCAAAATATATTGAGAGGCAGCAAGATACTTCCAAAAACGAAGTATGGATTGCTGTAAAAAAAGATAATAGCTCCTTTGGGGTTGTTATGCCAAATGCCACCAATAACTACAGACCTGCTATTGGTGATAAATTTGTACTAACTGGTATCAAAATGCCCAATCCTCTTATAATTGCCGCAGAAAAAAGATTGGAAGAGGCATTAATAAAATATATGTCGGAGAATAATGATGAAAAGTTCACTTTTTCAATAAACTTTTCACGAGTTTTCCTTGCCGAAAATAGTTATTTATGGAACGTGCTAAATGAAAATGCAAGAGTTTATATAAGGTATAATAATCATGAATACCTTATGTATGTAAGTGCTTTTACTTGCAAGGCTGATAACAATTGCTTATATGATGTTTCTGTTGAACTTACAGATAAATTATCGGCAAATACTTCCGCTCTAAGAAGTACCATTGCAGAAATAGCAGGAGATATTATAGGAAGCAAGTTGGGAAACTCGAATAATTACAATGATTTATTTGCAAAATTTGTAAAAAAATTCATTCGGAAAGACCAACCCGATGAAACCAGTTTTATAGTTGACTTTTTGAAAGGGCTACGCTCTGAAAGCATCCTTTCTTCGTATATTCGCTCCATGAACTTTTCTTCCGGTGCTCTCGGTGAAGGCTTTGTCATTAAAGTAGACAGCAAGACGGGTAAATCCTACATTGAAGTGGACGAACTCTTTGTGCGTATCAAGGCGATGTTCTCCGAACTGGAGATAAAGAAGCTCTCTTATGCAGGCGGAAACTACATGTTCACCGCTGCCGGAATGAAATGTGGAACGGTGGAAGAACACGAGGATTTTTGGCGTTGCTTTCTTTTGGTGGATGATGGAGAAACGGCTATCGAGAACCCGTTCAAGGAAGGTGACCAGATACGTTTTCAAGACTTTAATATCAAACCGGGTGTCTATGAGAATGTATCCAACCGTTACTATTGGCGCCTATGCGTAGGTGTTGGCGAGGACTACATAGACCTTAGCAAGACGGACTGTGATGCAAACAGCGACATACCGCAGGAAGGTGATAGTCTTGTACAACTTGGAAACAGAACAGACAAGAAGCGTCAGAACGCAATCACCTTGTCCGTATATGGCGATGATGCACCGAGTATCCACCAGTATGCAGGAATAAATTCTTATTCTTTAGCAGGTAAGGAAGTGACGGTTATCAGTCCGCAAGGCAACAAGTTCATGGGAGACTTTATCTTGAAAACGGGAATAAACATTATGACCCAATTCAAGATACTGGAAGATTTGATTTACTCTGAAATCTCCAAAGTGCTTGACGAGGTGCAGGCAAAGGATAATTATCTGTATAACGCATCATTTGCAAGCAATACGAACGGTTGGGAGACAAAGAACAATGTTCGTTTCTTTACTGTAAACGGGAAGTTCTTATTGGTTAACGACAAGTTCTATTCCCGCAAGGATGCTATGGCTGCCATTATCAGAGACGGGGATAGAAACGTGCTTCGTATTCTTTCTTCCGGAATAAAACAGTCCAATGCGGACTTAGCCAATAAGCCTACCTATGAGGAAGGAGAAGAACCGAAGAAGTTCTTTATCTCTTTCCGGTACAGGGTAGCTACAGCCGGAACGCTGACAATAGGATTTCCTGGTCAGAACCTGCATTCCACCGAACGTCTTGAACCGAGTGAGGAATACGCAATGAAAGAGTATTCCGGCACATGGGACGGAACGGGCGACTTTGAATTGAAGTTTACGGGGGATATATACATACATTCGCTGGCTCTTGCCGAAAACGCATTCGAGGATTTGTATACTAAATTAAGTTCCGAAATAAAGCAGACTGCGGAAAGTATCAGGCTGGAAGTAAAGGAACTCTCGGAAAGCAACAATCAAAGGTTCTCGCAGATTGAGCAGACAGCGGAAAACCTCAAATTATCTGTTACAAAAATAGAGGAAGATGTAACGCAGTTGGGGCTGGACATCAATGGGGTTACCGATGAACTTAAATTATATGTCAAAAAAGACGGATTAGGTTCTGAAATCAATGTGGCACTTGATAACATTTCCGTTGTTTCCAAAAACATATACTTTACCGGAAATATATCCGCCAACGGGAATGTGTCTATTCAGGCAGACGGGACAATAAAGGCTATTGGTGGATATTTTGAAGGAGAGATAAATGCAAACAGCGGGGTGTTTAAAAATGTAAGAACTCCTAACAACTCTTTGGTGGTAGACGAAAATGGGAATGTTAGCATTGTCGGCAAAATATCAACCGCTTCGTCAGGTACAAAAATAGAAATAGACCCAAATTCAAACAGTCTAAAGTTTTATAATTCAAAAGGATATGATGTGGGTGGAATTTCATTCCTTGATAGTGGAGCCGGAGGTACTTCTGTTACTTACCCAAGATTAAAATTAGACAATATAGCAAGTGATGGCAACTTAACTGGGTCTACCACCCTTTTTGCAGGGTCATTGTCAATGATTTCAAATTTAAGTGGGTCAAGATACCAAGTGTCTCTTGGTATCGACGGACTTTCTTTTTATAAAGATGGAAGATTAACTAAATCATACCCAAGTTCATGAAAAAGATAAATTTTAAACAATTACTGATTGCTACGGACATTACCCGTAAGCATTGTGAAAATATAGATTGTAGAGAGAATTTTGCGAATGTATTATACCGGAACGGTAACGGTATCGCATCGCATGCACTCGCTTTGAAGATATACAACTCCAATGAAGAGACAGAGTATACCGATGAAGAAGTGTCCCTGATACAAGAGCATGCAAATGCTTTTTGCAAACCTTTCTTCATTGACGCGCTCAATCGTGCTATCAACAATCAACCGGAAGAAGTAACCGATAAACAGGAATAATTATGGCTTGGACAGAACAGGATTATCAGGAAATAGTTGCCCGCCTTATGGCTAACTCCATAGGGGTTAATGAAGTACCGAATGCGGACAAAGCGGATGATGTAACATCATTGCCTGCATTTAAACCTTCAGGAAGCAACAGTGAAGCTTCTGTGGTCAATTATCCTTTAGAATTTTTGAAAGGAGAACAAGGCGAGCCAGGTATACAAGGAGAACCTGGGAAGTCATTTAAGGTAGCCGGCGAATACGCCACCCTTGAAGCCTTGAAATCTGCCGTTCCCGACGGTTCGGCAGTTGACGGTTTCATGGCTGTAGGCACGGAAGCCCCTTACGACTACTACGCATGGGTGAACGGCGAATGGGTAAACCAGGGGAAGATTACGGGAGGAAATATCATCATTCTGCCGAGAGAGGTGCTCAATTTGACAGGCAGTTCCTCTTCGGAGGAGATACTTTCCACATTTGGAGGTATAGATAAATACAAGGATGTGCTTGAAAAATTGAGCACAAATAATTACTTGGTACAGATTGGAGAGCCGCAATTAGGCGAACTAAGTTATATCTATACCCTCGTGGAATATGCTGTCAAGTTCGCTTCAAATAAACAATCGGGAGCACTTTCTTTAAATATATACAACGAAAACCGGCAATTAAGACGGCTACACCTATATTTGGAAAATAATGGTACGACTGCCCGTTGCGGTGAATCAAGCACTTTTCAGCTTGTCAGGGACTCCGACGTCCTCACCAAGACCAACACTTCTCCGTTCACCCCTACGGGCGATTACCAGCCTGCAACGAAGGAGTATGTGGATAATATCGGTTATGGCAAAGTTATTGATGTTGCCGATGGTTCTTTGTTAACTATCAATAAAAATATATGTGATACAGAAGCTTATGACCATGTTGTTAAAATATTTGGTTCTACTGATGTTATTAAGAATATGATTATAGATATTTGCAATAACCATACTAAATATTATATACATAGTTACTCAAGCTATAGAAATTGTATAGAACTTTCTTCTGTTTATACTTATTATACTGATGAAGAAAGATATGAAATAGAATTTAATATTAGTTATTATACTTCTCAGGGACCTGTTTCTAAACGAATAGCAATAGCATTAAACTTATTTGATAACGATAAAAGTGAGGATAGACTTTTTATTGAAGATATTCTTGTATCCGACAACCTCACCACCCTCACCAAGAAAACCGCTGCCGAGTACGAGGCTATTGGCTCTAAGGATGACAATACAGCATATTGTGTAACCGTTTAAAGGATAATGATTATGTTAAAAATAGGAGAATTGACCTCAGGGCTATTTGCTGGAGATAAGCTGATTGCAGGCAAAGAATTTGATATTAAACAACTTGTTGATAATATTACATTTGCAGATGGTTTAGTACATGAAGAAATTAATACACAACTTGTTCTTATTTGCAATCTTAGTAGTATCCCTATTTATTTATATCGAGATTCAGTAAGAACTGAAATAAAAAAACAATATATCGAATGGTATTCATTTAGAGCACCTACTGCTATTAGTCTTTTTAATGAAGATAATACTCCAATAAGAGCTATTACACAAAAGATGTCTATATCCAATAAGTTTGTTACAGAAATAACTGATTCTGTCGTTAATAATGGCGATAGTGTATTTGATATTGCAGATAGTACAGGGATTTTCGGTTTGGGTTGTGTTCTAATGAATGCGTAAAACAATAATATTAATAAAATAACAAAGTGTTTACTTTTTTGATTATGAGAGTAAAAGTATTTTATGAAAACTGGTTTGCCAAACTTATCCTATTTGGCAGCTACACAACTATAATGCTCTTCGGCTTTATCCTTACGAAGTTGAAAGAGTTGTCCGAAACAATCATACGCCATGAACGGACACATCAGAAACAGTTCTTCGAGTGTATGGAGATAGCGGCTATCCCGTCCGTATTGCTGGCATTCCATGTCAGTGCGTGGTGGTTGTTACTTATCCCGCTATTCTACTACATTCTTTATTTGGCAGAATGGTTTGTAAGCTTCGTGTACCACCTGTTTACAGACAACATAATAGGCAGCGGTAAGGTAAACGCCAACGCCTATCGAGCGGGCGCATTTGAAATGGAAGCCAAACTCAACCAGGATAATCCGAACTATCTGAAAGAACGTAAATGGGGTGCATGGTTCCGCTATTACGGTAAGATATGAAAATCCCGTCCTACTCTCACGAGCAAAACGGAATGACAGTAGTTCGCTTATTTGATAAGAGACACAAAGATAGGAATAATTGACAAATAACGATAAGATGAAAAATAACATTATTACCCAAAGCATACCGGGTGGTTTCTCGGTAATAGCAAGCAGTTTTATTGCGCAGTCATTGGAACACATGATACCGTGGCTAATAGTAACATTTTCAGTCGTTGTATGCGATTTAATGTTCGGGATAAGGAAATGCCTGCTATTGGGTGAAGAATTTCGGTTTTCAAGTGCCGTGCGCCGTACTATGGGTAAAATGGTGACATACTTTGCCTTTGTTTGTATGGTGGTGATGATAAACATTGCTTCCGGCAATAAATGGAATATTGATGTGTATTCATGCTTGTTTGTCTGCTTCATAGAGTTCTGCTCTATCATAAGCAATATCTTGAAGCCAAAGGGATATAATTTTAACTTACTGAAAGCGTTGGGATTGTTCGGAAAGAAAGTGCTCGATGTCGAGAAAGAAGATATGAATGAAATAATAACTAAAGATAAGGAGTAACAAAATGAAAAAGAAACTGATTATCGCAGCGATTGTTATCGCTATCATCGTGGGAGTTATGCTTTACATGCACTACACACCGTTTTGGGTGAACCTGACTACTGTTGTATCATTCGGTGTCGGTGTTGTTGCCGGATGGGTGGCTCGTTTAGTTTATGACAAATATTTCAAGGAGGATGTGCAGAATGAAAATATTGATTGACAACGGGCACGGAAGTAACACTTCGGGCAAGTGTTCACCGGACGGAAGATTGAAAGAGTATGCGTATACCCGTGAGATTGCCATACGATTGGAAGCGGAGCTGCGAAAGAAAGGCATTGACGCAGAACGTATCGTCAAAGAGGAAATAGACGTTCCCCTATCGGAGCGTTGCCGTAGGGCGAACGAATACAAGGCAAGTGACACAATCCTCGTATCTATCCACTGTAATGCAGCGGGAAGCGGCTCTGAATGGATGCAGGCGCGTGGTTGGGAAGCGTGGACTTCGGCAGGTCAGACGAAAGCCGATAAATTAGCTGATAGCTTATATGCGGCAGCCGGACGACTTTTGCCAGGTATGAAGATACGCAAGGATATGACGGATGGCGACCCTGATAAGGAAAGCGGATTCTACATCTTGAAGCACACGAAGTGCCCGGCAGTCCTTACAGAGAACCTATTCCAAGACAATAAGGAAGATGTTGGCTTCTTATTATCGGAAGAGGGGAAGCGGGCAATAGTGGACTTGCATGTGCAGGGAATTGTGAACTATTTGAATAACTCTAAAAAGTAAACATCATGGCAGCAGAAGTTTTATCATTTCAACAAGAAGAAGGCAAAACAGCGTATTACGCAACGTTTGTCAGTGACGGCAATCCCGTTACCATACAGATAAAGAACAAGGGCGGAATGGTGACTGTATTTGCCAATATTGAAGGCATGAATCCTATCCCGCTTTCCCCAAATGCCAATCAAGCCTTAGGGGCTCCCAATGTGATATTTCGTCTTATTGGCATAGCGGCAGGTATGGAAATTACAATAAGAAGTGCTACGAAAGTGTCAGAAGCCAAAATGATTAAAGAGGGATAGCCTTATGAAACCAATCACTATCCCCAACATCAGCATCCCGACAATCGGCATTCCTACTATTGGTATACTTACTATAGGGTATTCATATATCAAGGATAATAAACCGGGACCAAACCCATCCCCTGATGGAAAATATTTATTATTGTCGAATGGCACTCCGTTATTGTTGGCTAACGAAGAGCCGATATTACTTGCAAATAACAAAAAATAAAAAGATATGGCAGAAGGATTACAAATAGGAGAACTCCCTCAAAAGGAGAACTTAACCGGAAACGAGCTGATACCTTTTCAGCAAGGTAGTAGCAACGGCTCAATGAGTACCGCTACATTGAAGAAATACATCGGCACTGGTGGTGGCACTGGTGGCAGCACTGACTATATGAACTACATCACCGAGTATAATGTTTCCGTCCAGCATCCTACTTCGGGAATTGACGGGAGTAACAAGTACAGTCTGGAAGGTGCCATTGTCCAAGTCCCGCAGGAACTTAGAAATATCGGATTGAAGGTATCGTTCATAAATTCAGTTGGAAAAGTAGAAACGTGGGAGTTCCAGGGCGGAACATTTACTGATATTGATGGCTGGATACAGCAGATTCAGCGGACTGAATTCTCCGAGTTAGAAAAACCGGTTCAGCTATTAAACAGTGGTTTCACCAAAGGAGATGCCATCGAGTTTATAACCCAACAGGTCGGAGCAATAAATCCAGAAAAACCGACGGAAATACTTGCTTCCGGAGTCAGGTTTTGGTATCCCGTGAAGCCAGGGGAATTTATTGTTGTAAGTGGTACACACTCCACGTCTGTAAAGATAGGAATTTACGCTTTCTATAAAAATTTCGATAAAAAAAAATATATCGGTGGTTTGAAGATACAGGAATCCGGTAATCAGTCCTACAACAATATCATACAGGTTCCCGAAGAAGCAAATAGTTTATGTATTTGTTCTGCAACTGTTTTCGCGAACACATTAAAGGTTATAGCTTTATCTGAAGACTTATCAGAACTGGATGGAAAAATAGAGGATAACACCAGTGATATAACCGTTTTGAAAAAGGAGATCCGTTCAATAGATGATATATTGATTGAAACCATGACGGGGGATGAACTGGTTCCTTCTTCCTCAACACCCAATTATGTACTGATTGGAACGACTTCCGTATATCTTAAAGATGCAAAGACAAACAAATATAAAATTCAGGGAATAAAACGAATATTGGTGGATATGCAATTCACCAATAACAGAGATCCCAACAAAACAGCTTTGCAAGCCTATCGGTTCGGAAAGGATGAAAGTTTGGGTACCGGCATTGAAAATACGGGAAAATCCGTACAGTTCGGTGATACTTACAAAGGCCTTTTAATGTTGGATGTTCCGGAAGAAGCCAATTTCTTTATGGTATCGCAGGATGTGCAGTCGGATGATTATGTAAATGTATATATTCTATTGACCTCTTCCGAACTGCAATCCCAAATTGATACCATGACAAATCTGGAATTACGAAAGTACATCAACAGGCAAAGTTCGGAGAGGTGTCTGCCATATATGGCATCCGGATATAACAAGGATGCAAACTTCAATATGGCTATAGCCTCGGATTTCCATACAGAAATACAGCCCCTTGACATTCTGGCACACTGGGTAAAGGACAGTGCAGGAGCAAAAAGATTCCTCACCTTGGTACATGCGGCAGGTGATTTTGTAACAAGTGGCGGGACGATAACCAAAGAGCAGTATAAGGATAAAATAGACCAAAATCTGGCTTGCTTCAAAGATGTCGATGTCCCATTCTTATGCTGCCAAGGCAACCACGACTATAATTGGGAATGCGCAGACCGTGGCGGAGCCTATCTGGAGAATGTACTAACGGATGCAGAGGTGCGTGAATGGCTGTATGACAAACTTTATGAAAGGCTTTCTGATGAAGATAAGAACAACTGGCATTTCCCGGACGACAATCCGACTGCACTATACTATTACTACGATGTTCCGGTTCACAAAGTTCGTATCATCTCACTTAACGAATTTGAATTTCCACGTACAATAGTCAATGTAGAAGGGACTAACTACTGGAAATATTGCGGAACTAAACGATACTACTCCAGAGATTTGTTCCAGAAAAACGGTTATGAGCATTACTATGGATTCGACAATTACTTTTCGGAGAAACAGTTGAGATGGCTGGTAGCCACATTATCTGCAACCCCGGAAGATTACACGGTTGTTTTTACCCGCCATTTCGTCTGGTCAAATGATGCGGGACTGGCCAATTCCAATCTGGCACTGGCCAATATAGTCAGAGCATTCATGGATAAGTCGGGTGGAAGCTCCTCAGTAGATACACTGGATGGTTTTGCCGCATATAAGGTAGAGTATGATTTTTCCGCCAGAAAAGAGGTGCATGGGATATGTGTATGCGGTCATGTCCATGCCCATTCATTCAGGAAGAATGAAACTCTAAACTGCTATGTTCTTACCAACACATGCACCGGAGTTATAGGTAATGACGAAGTGAGAATACCGGATGATGTCACAGCTGTGGCATGTGATATTCTTTCAATCGGTTCCGATAAAAAAGCCTGTTCTGTAAGATATGGATTGGTGGCACCGGTTGAGGGGTCTGATATGGATGAAAACGGGAACAGCTATACGGAAAACAAGATTCAAATATGATATGTACATCCCGAGCTGTGAAGCACCGGGATGAAATTAATATCATAAATATATACTAATTAGTTATGAGAAATAACATCTTAGGTGCGGTGGTCTATCTATCCACCGCTATAATATTCGGTGGCAGCACTGCATTGCTGATGCTCTTTATCAAGGAGAACAGCGACCGTTGCCACTACTATAACGGCAAGTGGGACAAAGCAGACTTGCTGTGTGGGGTTGCCGCAATATGTGCAGGTATGGTTGTAAATCATTATTTGTTGAGGTCATGAAAAAACTACCCTGGCTATTAGTTGTATTGCTGGCAATCGCTTGTGTGGCGGCGTGGTTCCGTCCGCACGAGCCTTTGCCGGCAGAAATCCGTACCGAGACGAAGATACAGACGGTTGTCAAGACTGATACGGTTCTTATCTCCGCACCGATAGCGGTCTTTTGGCAGATATTGCCGAATGACACAGTACGTATAGGTGATACCTTGCTTCATCGCAAACGGGTTGTGTATGAAGATAGCCTGTATCGTGCGGTGGTGAGTGGATATGTAGACCCGCGACTGGATAGTATGCAGGTCTTTCCTAAGACGGTTTATCAGACGGTAACGAATGACATCTATCATCCGGTTCCCATCAAACCGAAGAAGAAGCGTTGGGGATTAGGGTTGCAGGCTGGATATGGGTATCCGGGCGGCATGTACGTAGGCGCAGGAATAAGTTATAATCTATTTGTATGGTAAGAAAGAAATTAACGATGTAGAAGTTGGCTTGTAGCTGACACTCTTTCGGGGCTTAGAGTAAAAAGAAAGCCCCATTTCCCTTCACTGTCTGCAAACTTCAAGGGAATAACAACACGGCAGTATTGTTTTGGGGCTTTGTCCTTATAAACAACGCTTCCGTGTTTTTGTTTTCAGAACTTTTATGTTTTAAAGCAGAAATATGAAAATGAAGGAATTATATCAGACGGTAATGTCGGCGGTTTGCCGCCATACAGAAATAAGGGAGGTTGATATTTTAGGAAGCAACCGCGAAGAGTGTGTAGATGCCCGTTACATCTTAATCCATATTCTTGCTCTCTTTTTGACGGATGAAGAAATAGCCGGGCAGACTAAATTACCACGCCAATCAGTTAATCGGATACGGAATAGATTTGCAGCTAAAACGAACAAATGGAGTATCCGTAACAACCTGCACGAAATTAGTTCAGAACTAGCTCACAATCCGCTCACGTCTTCTATAATAGCACATTGATTATTCCGTTCTTTGTCATGCAGCCTTATCGGGTTGCCTTGAAACAGTTTAAATATTAAAGTTATGAGAATTAAAGGAATGAGCGGTGAGGAATATAATGTCACCGGACAAGGACAAGGTAATTACAACACGGTTGGGGCTTCTGCCGGCATTGCATCTTTTTTGGGGCTGAATGCAGGGAACATTCTTGGCGGTTGCGGTAATGTGAGAAATGGCGGTTGTGCAGGCCCGATAGAGGTTATCACTTCCGAAGACAAACCGGTAAGCCGATATGAGGCGGGAATGATGGATAAACTTGCTGCTAAGGATTCTGAAATATCCTTGTTGAAAGCCAACACCTACACAGACCAAAAGCTTGCGGATGTTTATGACCGCCTGCTGACAATTGTCAACAAGAACAAAGAAGACCAGAACGCAATCAATATGCAGCAGGCTGTATATAATGGCACCAATACCGCCACCTTAAGTTGCATGAAACAGCAGATTGCGGAATTGGCAGCCTTAAGCGAGCTTGTCGTTCCTCAACGTAAGGTTTGTGATACTGGATGTTGCGGTTGTAACAACTAACGCACAAGCTTATGTTTTCAAACGCTCAAAAATTGGCGGCTGTGCTCAATAAGTGGGCACAGCCTGCTATACAGGGATTACTTGGAGGACGGTTAGGGCAATTGCCGTTTATTGAAAATATAGATGCGAAAGTGCGTTCCACCGGTTGGGTCAGCCCAATGTGGAGCATTTCCAAAGAGATAGCTCCCGTACTGAACGGATTGTCCTCATCATTGATTGAACCTATGCTTGCAGGGTATCTGCAAGGAGTTCCGGATAACGCCATACCGGAACTGGCACATAAAGTCGTGGATGATGCTATAAAGAATGGGGGACTTTCGTTGTTTGAGGGAAAAATCGAGTTTGAGAAAGAAGATTTGGAAGAATTAAAATCGCTTCTTCGGTATAATCTGCCTATCCAGGACGTTCCTAATTCCTATGAAGTATTAACAGAAGAACCTATTTCGCAAGGTGAAGATGCGGAAGATAAATAATACAAAAAGACAATATCATGATTCAATTAACTCCAATTGCAATCGCTGCTACCAGCCAACAATACTTGGTTAATGTAGTGGAAAATCTGTGCCAGGCATATTGTGTCAATGCCGGAGCGCAACCCGCCGGCTTGGTGAATTTTACAGTAGCCGACCAGTATACAGTAGGGACACAAACGATAGTAACCGTTAACGCGGCTTCCCTTGTTACTTATACTCCCAAAGGAAGTTGCCGTAGTGTTACCAAACAGTTCTTGGAACAGTTTAAGGTAGCATTTATCGGTACAGCCGGGGAAATCCCCTCAATCTCCATTACGCCACTTGTCACAAGGATTACGCCGGAAAATATAAAGTGCTGTAACCGTGCGTTTGGAGTAAGTCTTGCAACTCCGGTCACTATTTCCGCCACCTTTCCGGCTTGATTATCCGAACGCGCCAAAGAAAAAGGGGCGAAAAGATGTTCCGGTAAAAGGGGGAATAAAGAAGTATAAACCAGGGAGGACGAAAGCCCTCCCTTAAAAATATTATTATGAAGACAAAGGAAGAGATGATAGAACGGTACAATACACTTTATGAGAAAATGGCAGAAAGCCAGAATCCGAAAAATATGAAGATTTTCGGAGAGGCGGAAAGGTATATGTTTAAGGAGCTTGCAGCCGTACATCCGGAAATGGCTGAAACATGGCTGTCAAGGCTTGAAGCTGTATGCTGGAACAATTATCTGTCAGAAAGGGAAGCCATTAATATTGGCAGGCGTATTGTCAATCAGAATGGGATAAAGGGCTTTCATTGGAACTATGAAAACTTTTGCAATGCCGTAAAAGGTATGAATGGGAACATAGAGGATAAGCCTTATTATAACAGTTATGCGCTGTTTGTGGCAGCCAATATGATTTATTCCGACCACGCCAACAGCATATCGGAAGATATGGGATACAAGGCCGTGCAAGATGTCCCCAACGAAAAGATGGCACTATCATGTTATAAGAAAGCCGTTGAGATATTGAAAGATGAAGATGGTGGGTTTCGTATCAGGAGATACTTTAAGCACCGGATGTACGATAACTCGCCTTTGTGAACTTGAAAGAAAGATAGACATGCTGATTCGGATGGTTGGAAAGCTTGATGGGCTGCGTGGGTTCGGTTCGAATGTTCTTGCAAATGTTGTCGGGGACCTTATGATAAGGCGATGATATGAAAGATAGGATAGACATATTGCTTGAAAAGGCAGATTTCACTTGTTACAGCGATTTCTGCCTAATATTCAGGGTACTTCAATGGAATGTTTTTTAGAACGTTTTGAGAAGGTACTTCATTGGGTTATACCCTTTGCCGTATTGGGTAGGGCATTAACTCTGTGTGTCTAATTCTTTCACGCCCTCCAACGCCCTATACAGTATGTATATGGTACTCATATTGTTTTTAAACAAATCTGTATTCCCGTCATCTACGTATTGCACATAATCAAAAGCCAGTTCAATAAGCTCTTCCCGTAATTCTTCGGGAGATATGCAGTCTTTGAATAATTCGTCTATTGCGCTAAGGTCGTATTGCTTCTTAGCAGGTATTGTATTTCTTTCCATGATGAATATTTGTTTAGTCTTTTATTTAAAATGTAATTCGTTGTAAATCAGCCAAACTATAATTTTGTAGTTTGGGAACGAATTGAATAAAGCTTGCCCACCTCGTTTATAAAGCGAGCAAAGCTTGATGTTATTTGTTTTTACGTTCCTCTTCGAGCATTTCCTCTACATAGGAAACTTCATCGAGGTTAAAATCAAGGATATTTCTTACGTCCTTGTGTATTTGGATAAGTTTGTCTCTATTGTCACTGAACTTATCCATTGCCCTAATATCCCTGATTATGCGTTGGATAAATTCGCAAACCAATGTAATACCAATAGCCATTCCGTCAGCCGTATATTGCTCTACTGCCTTATCCATAGCCTTATCCGCAAAACTCATTGGAACCATATTGCCGTTTTCATCTTGCTTATAAGTAGCAATTTCTTTTCCGAAACATTCCTTAAAAGCATCGGATAAAGAAAAACTTGCATGAGTTTTCAAACAAGAAATCATGTACTGTAAATCGGCACAGGTAGTTTCTTGCACAATATCCCTCCAATCATCTTGCACCATTTCACCAAGAGCTGTATGATGTCTCAAATCATCTTCGGTTAGGTTTAAAGTTCTTATGCTACCGTCCTCATTGTAATCTGATTCTTCACCTCCATATTCGTTGATAGATTCAATCCTTTTTGAACAAGCATAAAATTTCCACTTCCCTTCGTATTCGGAAAAGTATTCATTAAGTATTTCGTTCCATTCATTAAGCCTTTCCACAACTCCATGAAACCACAATTCCCAAAGAACAGTTTGATAAAAAATAGCAGAATAATCTTTATTCTCTTTCTTAGTGTCCTCAAATGTTCTTGGTGAAGAAAATATTCTTACAGTTTCCAATTCACCAATAATTTTATTAAAAAATACCGCCAAAACGCAGTTTTCGTTTACATTGCACATAACGTCATAGAACGGTGTTTTTGTATCTCTTTTCATAATGTATGAATTTTAAAAGTTATGCTTTTTATGAGGCGGAATCCATTTCTCCCTTTATCTGTTTGACAGCTTTCTTTATACTCCATTCATTTTCGTATAAAGCTATAATAAAACGCCTGCCTCTTTGTGTCCATACTGTATAAATACTCGTTGATGTAGAGCCATCACTTCTTGTGTGAGTGTTTGTTCTTGTTGAGTGCATACCCCATTTGTCATACGGAGATTTCAAAAGCCATTGGCCCGACTGTTTGTATTGTATTCCCACCTCTTTCAGTTTGTTATTCAGTTTCTCGGCATCCATTCCGATTTCTTTTGCTATTTGAGTAGCGGTAAGAGTGTTTACGCTTTGCAGGTGGGTGTCGTAGTACACAACTTTAGGCGCAGATTGCTTGATTTCCTTGTCTTGTGATTCAATTATCTCTTCTTTAAGTTCAATCTGCTGCTGTTGCTCCTCTATTTTCCTTTGTTGCTTGGCTGCCAACATCAGGGCTTCGCTGAATGAATGTGGAACTTCATATTGCGGTTGAAGTGACGTACTACCAGTAGTCATAAGCTCTTCTATTTTCATATCCACCCAAATAGCAAAGTCCGTAGATAGCTTTTGAGCAACACGAATGGCAACACGATGATGTGCCCATGTGCCTTGTTGTGTTGCATCTCCTCCTTTCGTAACTCTCAGTAAATCAACCGAACTAAAATTTTTTATTTCGCTCATTCGAGCTACATAATCGGTTATCTCCCTTGAATTGATAATAGTAGAAAGATTTTTATCGGGAAACGGTTTTGCAAAGTCTGTAAGGCATACAAGAATGTAGCCGTTCATTTTGCGCATCCTTACATTATTCCCGTTATAAGAAAAGATTTGTCCCATGTCGGAAGGACTTGCCGTACCCAATACAGCAATGTTTGTGCTGTTTAGGTAATTTCCATTTAACTGTGCCATTTTATTGAACTGTTTTTGGCGTTATAAATAATAATAGCGTAGGGGAAAGATAGCGGCAACTACGCACTTACCCGCTGTTCAACATACCTTAGGCAGTCTTGGAGGGTATTAATTCTCCAAACGGGGTTACGACAGTTACCGCTATTATAATGACACAGCGTTAACGTACAAGCATAAAAAAATGCCTGCTATGAGCAGACAGCCGCCTGCCTAAGATTATGTTGAACGCTGCAAATATACCTCTAATTTCTATAACGCCAAATAAAAAACTTAATATTTTACTTTTCTACCCCATATCATCGCGTTATACAGCGAAGTGGCATACATCTTAATCTCTTCCTTGCTCTCAAGGAAATCAACCTTAGAAGCTGCTATCATAGCCTCTGTATAAATCTCTTTGTTTAAAATATTATTCTCTTTCATATTATCTGCATTTAACTTTTGTAAGTCCATACTTAGCCAATCTTAGATATATCGTCCTTACACTTACATTCAGCATCTCTGCCATTCTGCGGGGCGGTATCTTTTCTTCCTTGTACAACTTGGTAATGTTTTCTTCCGAAAGTGGGTCAACGAAAGGTTTCTTCGGTTCTGTTATCCCCATCCGTTTACGTGCTTTCGCTGCATATGCTTCATTCTGTTTGTCTTTTGTGACGTAAATAACAGTGGTCTTGTTAAGGCGTAGAGGGAATAGCCTTCTTTCCACTTCCTTGTGTTGTTCGGCAAGGCTTTCTACATCCCCGTTGACCGTAGTGTCAATCTTCTTGTATTTGTCCGGGATGCGGGAATGTCTGTCTCTGATTATTCTGTCTGCTCTTCTCATGACTTCTCTTCATTGTCTGAAAACACTAAATTTTGTACTTCTTCTTCCCATATATCTCCCTCATTTCCTTCAAAGTCAAGATATACCGTATCTTTAGGGCTTGGATTGTTGAAACTAGAAAGCATCCCTATTACCTGCATGGGTATGGAAAGTCTTTCTCCTTGTGGTGACGGGAGTTTTATTCTCACCCGGTCACCGATTTTTAATTCTGTTATATCCATTATTTTATTATACTAAATTTATGATACCACTTGTCCGCATGGCTGAACCATCCTATAATGAATGATTTACCGAAGAGGGTTGCTTTGTATAGTTTGCTCATGTGTTTCTTTGTTCTTTAATTTATCAAGGAACTTGCTATCACCCGAATAATCCGCACCGATAGCCTTTTTGCTTTCAATAATCTGTTCCAAAAGGGTTATAGCTTCCTTTTTCACTTCTTCTACTTCATTATAACCGCAGGCTTTATCAACCAACTGCTCTATAGCCGATTTAGGCTTGGAAAGAGCCTCATTCAACTTTCCCAACCTCCAGTAGCAGTAATCAATTGTGGCGATGTGCTCTAATTTACTCATGGTTATATTATTCATTTATAATTAATTCACACCAACTATTATCGCTTTCCCAAAACCATTGATAGCCGCCAGCGTGTTTACGCTTTCCGGAACAGCAATTCCTGATATTACGGGCGCAAATGCCAGTCTTTCGTTCCGCATCGTTAGAGGACTGGAAAACACCTTGTAACCGTCCGCTCTTTATAGCTACTACTTTCTTTGCATTGCAGCCCGCTATATTAGGGTTTCCCGTTCTCCCTAAGGCTAATCCTTTAATCATACTTTCCCTTTTATGCGAAGGGATGTAATCATCCCATTTCTTCCCCTTGTTATGGGGGATACTTCCTTTCAAAAACCGCCCGTTAATAGGGTTGCGGTTTAATCGCTGTGGAGGTATATATATTTATCGGTGAATGCGTTTTCCCCTATACAGAAGTAAGAACATAAACCATCAATTACATATTCTCTATCTTCAAATCTACTTCTAATAATATCTGTTTCTATCTCTTTAATACCTTCTGTTAAGGCATACTTTGTTATAAATACTTTTGCCATAGTTGTAATCATTTATAAGGTTAAAGTGAATTAAGAGAGGCAGCGGACACGGGGCGAACCCAATCGTCACTGTCCTGAATGTTGTCGTATCTAAAACCGTCGCCCCAACTGAGAATAAAATTGCGTTTGTTTCCTTTTCTCGTAGAACACCAATACCAGTCATCTTTCACTGGTTGTTTTCCGCAGATAGCTAAGGCTGCATTCAGCATAACCTTATGTTCATACCCTAAGACACTCTCTTGTAGTGTAGGAATGCGCCAACTTAATCCACATAAGTCCAATGCTATGACTTTCTCAGCAATTTCGCTTCCGGATGCAGCCAATGCTTTGGTATTGCCTATTCCATCGGTATCCTTCATGCCTTCTTCTGTGGTTGGATATATCTTTCCTGTTTGCTCTTTCTCCCAATCAAGAAGAATATGGGTATCATTATCCATATCTTCCGGATAGAAGAATAAAGCATTGCCATCATGGATAATAACTACACATTGTGCCTGTTCGTTTTCTTCATGCAGTCCCCAAAATTTAGGTTCTACAAAACTCTTGTTGGCAGTAAAGATGAATACACCATTACCTACATTTTCTTTTGTGTAAATTCCTTTGCTCATAATAGTTATATACTCTTATTCGTTAATCATTAAACAAATCAACAGCTTTCGCAACCCAATACCATATCACGAAATAAAAAGCGTATTTGGCTAATCTTTCGCAAGCTTGTGAAGGCTCTAACCCAACAATGAAATTCCACGTATTATACTCATGTACACAAATTAGATATGATATAATGATAGAAACCAGTATATATATAAATCTTCTCATATAAGTTTTAATGCTTCTTGTATCCCGGCTTCCAGTGCTTCCTCGTAGGTGACATATACTTTATAGCCATTCCCTTTGTTTATTTCGTTCTCCATCCAGTCGCTTTCTTCTGTTGGAACATTGAAATCACAAAAAGAAAGCTTCCATCTTTTTCCAATAACAGGTTCTACATATACATACACACCTCTTATTTTACGCAGCCACTTTTGGGCGATATACAATGTTGGACACAAAAATTCAACTGGTTCGTCATCTATTTCCGTACAACACGACATACTTTGCGGAAGGTCATATTTTGTAATAACCTTATTGCAGCCTATTATGTGTTCACACTCCCAAACGAAACCTTTCTCTTTCAGCAGCTTCGCCGTCTCTAATGTTACAAGTTCTTCGGTCATGGCTATTGTCTTTTCAAATTAATAATCTTCGTTTCGTAGTTGCCAAGTCCCTCTATGCTGGTGCAAATGACTACTATACTATCATTGAGATAAGTTATGCTTCCCTCTCTTGTACGGTGTTCTATAGGGTATTCTCCAGGGTTATTGCACCCGAATAGGGCAACTGTTGCCAAAATGATAATTATTTTCTTCATACTTTAAAGTGTTCAATCAGTTCGTTTACGGTAGCCTTGTGGTAATTGTCAATCTCAAAATCATTAGGCATTCCATAGAAATCCATTCCAGATAAACCTCCATCAGAGCCATCCCGGTATATACCCCAATCGCCCTTACCATTGGTGAATAGTTGATTATCATCTGTATCATCTCTCAATGAAGCGATAGCCAAGAAAAGTTCTTCGTTGGTTCCACAGTTATATGTACTACCAAGAACGTTTTTCTCAAAAATAGAATACATAAAACCATTTCTATCAGCAACAAGACCATCTCTTTTATCATTGTCATTATCAAGAGAGCGATAACCAATATTTTTTAGTTTTTCTTGAAGCTTCGGAGTATTCTTTCTTATAAAGCACGGTGTCGTAAATCCCATAATTACTTCTCCTTTTCAATATATTTGTTTTCAATACACCAACACAGCATCTCATAGGCCGCATCAATAAGCTTTTTGTCTTCTTTTAAAATCAATATAGAGCGTGAATAAGGCTCCATATATAGGCATGTGCCTGTACTGGCAAGTTGTTGCAGGGTCAGCACATACGTATCAATGAAGCATGGAAGCTTGCCTAAAATATCCTGCAAGGTGTAAGTTTCATGATAATAGTCGTAATTCGTATCGGCATCCGGAGAGGTTACAACCATGTTGTCTGCATTTGATTCATTCCACTCGAAACACATGCTTCCATCGCTTGTATCCAGCCCAAGCTCCTGCAAATGTTTCATCTGTTCGACTGATAATACTTGTTTTGGTTTCATAATTCCTCCTCCAATTTTCCCAAAAGTTCCTTGGATAGTATTTCACAGTAATAAATATTGTCTATCATCGCGTCGTTAGAACTCACATCCGCCTTAAACCTCTTAACGAGTACCCATCCATACCACTTTTTCACTTGAACGTCAAAAATGTGGTCAAAAAGTCCGTATCTGTATATTCTGTATTTTCCCATATCAGTCTCCTTTCTCTTTAATCCGTTCCAGTACATCCTTGTTGGCTTCGAGTATCTCATTGAAAGAGGGGATGGGCATCCAGGCCACAGGCTCCCATAATGGAGGTATACTGCCCATTGAAGTATAAATAGGACTGTCTTTGTATATATCATTGATATAACCGTCCATACAGAACCATACTCCATTACAGTATGTGCCATTAAATATTGCGCCATGCTTGCACATGATAATGATATTCTCATTTTCTTCTGGCAACTGTTCCTCAACGCTTATCCACGGAGATTGCTTTGCCTGCCAGTCTGCACCTTTTATAAAATATTTTTTCGCCAATGCTGGCAATCCTCCCCAATCTGGCATCTTATTGTAAGCCATGCTTTGGGCTGCTTCTTCTACTGTCTGTTTCATAATCAATGACTTTTAATTTTCTTATATTTACCACACTTCTTGCAGAAATAGTGACGGACGGTGTACCAACTTCTATCGCCCCAATCATCAACAACTTCAACTCTCCTCTCAAATAAGTATTCCCACTCGTGGCAACAGAACCATTTCTTTATAATGGCATCAATTAAACGCTTCATAACCAACTGTTCTCCTTTACAATTCTACCATCGTCTAACAACGTGTATAGTTTACCCTTATATGCCAGAGCAAAACACCATTGGCGGGCATACTTCAAATACTGATGCAATTTGTATCTATGCTGGTATTTCTGCACCTTTTCTCTTATTCTTCGTTTCATAATCAATATGTTAATATTAAATTTCCACTTTTGTGTAATTACTAAAATCACAATACAAGTATTGACACCAACCACCGAAGCGATATTTATCATTTAGATACCTACATTGGGAAGTCCACTTACTCTTTGTAATAATCTCGTACACCGTTCCTTTATGGATGAAAAGGTCGCCGACTTTTAAATTGGAAAGTTTAACTGTTTTCATTTCTTCCTTTTATTCCGTTCCCGATTGTCTTCCGAAACACACATTTTGCACCATGATGTCTTGATATAATGGGTGTTCATACTATTTTATTGCTTCATAAAACACATCCATATTGTTTTGCTCTGTCTTCCGGTGGTATGCCCGAAAAGAGGTTTGAACGGGATAACAGACAAAACTTCCGCAGCTTTTATCTCACTCTCGTTCCATTTGAAAATGAGTGTTCCGTTAGGCTTTAAGACGCGCATACACTCAGTAAATCCGTCAAGTATGAGTGTCTGCCAGTCTTTTGGCAGTTTACCGTACTTCTTAGCCATCCATGAGGTTTCACCAAGTGTTTTCAGGTGCGGTGGGTCGAATACTACCATGTAGAAAGAATTGTCCTCAAATGGAAGGTTGGTGAAATCGGCTATTACATCCGGCTTTATTTCTATGACCCTTGTCTTGCCTCTGTCCTTGGCCGTAAGTGTTTCTGAACGTTTGTCAACAAATAAAGTAAGTGGGTTATGCTTGTCAAACCAAAACATTCTACTGCCACAGCAGGCGTCTAATATGAGCTTTTCATTTTTCATTGCATATTTTTCTATTTCAGAACCACTCTTCATCCACTCCGACCTCTACCGAAAGCCAGTCCATGAGGAGGGTTATAAGGTTATAAATAAGTTTCATCTCACTAAACTTTTATCGCGTTGGCAATATTATCCGCATCCGACAGCTTTCTTACCAGCACATCAAACGCTGCTGTACACCGCTCTGTGTTCATATTGACTGTTTTCCCGATTTTCAAACTATCGGAAGCAAGGTTCATCATCCTTGCCACATTTGAAAGCTTCAAATATTCCAACGTGAACCCGTTGAACCGTGCATCTTTCTTCCGAAGCTCTTTAATCCTTTCGTCAAACTGGATGCAGGCGTAATCACACAATGTCCTTGCAAGTTCGAACCTTGCAATCTCTGCGGAATGGGATATGCCGTTATCGTCAAGAACCTGCTTGAATTGCCAATACAACATATCCACGTGCTTGTTCACTTCTTCCGTGTACTTGTCGTTGCAGTCGGCGAAAAACTCGCTCCGGTCTGAACCGATAACGCTGTTTACAGTACGCTCGTATTCCTTTCTTGCCTTATCGGCATCATTCAAATACCGCTTGAATGCCTGTTTGTAATAAGGCGTTCTCTTCATTGCATGCAGGCACTCGATAACCTGCCCGCAACAGATGTCGTTCGTGAGAAGTATGTTGTAGGTGCACAGAACTACAAGACTCTCATACTTGCTAATTATCTGATTTGCCGTGTCGGTAGTCATTGCCTTGCCTGTTCTGCCTTGTTCATATTCTTGTTTCTGCTCTCTTTTGCAAGTTCATCAATCATGCGCTGATACTTCCTTGCCACCAACGGGCAGCGTATGCGCATTGCATTGTCACGCTGCCACTCCAATTGTTCGATTTTCTTTTCAATCTCTATGCCCATGATTATTTACCGTTTGTTTCTTATTTGGATAAACCCTCGTTTTTCACATTCCCTCAACAGTTCCATATCTTCATCCCTTATATCGCATGGCGTCTCATGATTAACACTCATGTAATCCGATATGCCAAACTTTTTGCATATATCATAGTAAAAGCGTCTTTGCCTGCCTCTTGTCGTCCAACATATTGTAAGTCTCATACTTTATTGTCAAATTTATGCTTTCGCCAATACTTGTAACTGGCGTACTCTCCACGTCTATCAAACATTATACGCTCGAATGTACCAACACGCCGCAATGCTTCGTTTGCGTACAGGTCTCCACCGGCTATCTTAGCTTTCAACATCTCAATGTACTCTTCTCGGCTATACTCTTCTCCAGTAAAAACATTAATTTTTTCTTCCGGCATTGAGTGTATCACTTCATCCCGCTCCTTATCGTAAGTGGCAAACCAGCTCATGATGACAGAACCGTCTATTTTGCCGTAAAATCCACCGTATGATGAGTTTTCCCTTGCCCGTTTAAAACAAAGGCAAACGTCCTCAATTCTGAAATAATAATACTTGTCAAGAATAGAGCTTACAATGGATGCTACTTGATAGTCATTCATATCCTCGCGGCTACGGCCGTAAAACAACAGAGTACCTTCTATGAACTTTACAAGAACCGCCTTTATGCAGGTTTCGTTATCTTTCCTCCATTGTGATAATTGTATGGGAGGTGCGTTTATCGCTTGGCTTATGGAAGTTATCTCATTACTGATGTTCTTGCAGATAGCAATCAGCTGCCTGGAAGATAGAACCGCTATTTCCTTGCTTGTTAGTGTGATTTCTGTTCCCATTGTCTTTTAGTGGAAATAACCCTTGGTAATTATTACTCATGCTTTGCTCTATTATTGCAATCATCATCTGTTTGTCACCTCCCGAAAGAGTTAATAGCTTCCGGTAACATGCCTCTGCTCCGGTCTGCTTGTATGGCTGCCCCCTCTCTTTTTTGTAGTTGAGCCAGTATATGAATATATCCTTGTATTCTTCCTCTACGAAATAGAGGTCAAGTACCTCTTTCTTCCTTATTGAGTTTCTCCCGTCTATCCATGCTTTCGCTATTTCATTTCGGATTTCGGAAGGATATTTCAACGCATACTCTTCTGATTGCTGCTTTATTGTTTTCATATTAAAAAGTGAAATCCGGTATTTTATCTTCAAAATTATCGCACTCTTCAACCTCATTAGGCATAGGCTTTTGGGATATGCTAAATATCAGCTCTCTTTTCTTTTTACTGAATGTTCTGACTTTTGGATGATACATTACCTTGTTGTCTATATCGCATATAAATCTGCGGCGAGGTCTTACACTTGGAGCGAACTCATCATAATCACATTCATCAGGTTTATCGTTATATTCTATATCCTCTACTGTGAGATGCTTGCATCCTATACAATAAGACCTATTAACGGGGTTTCTCTTACATTTATCCTCATGTAACGTCATAGCTCCTTTATTGAGTGATATTTTATTGCAGTGTTCGCAATGGTACACTGTTCTTACGTCTGTTTTCATTTTTAGTATAATTGATTAATGTTAGCATGATATATTAGCCTCACGAACTAAGTTTGACGCAATATTGAATACTTTGTCAAGGAAATGGTTTCTTTCTGCAATTTCGAGCTTTGATTCGTCACGCCTTACTTTCTTATAGTTGTTTATTGATATGTGATATAGGTAATACAATTGGTTATATATCTTGTGATACACATCCCGAGTAGAAGTATTTGTCGCCTCTGCGTATCTATTTACCAATTGTCGGATATTGTCTCGTATCGACAACTGAGGTATTACCTCCGGTGATAACGATAAAGATAAAAGCAGTTTCCCGTTTTCTTCTCGCTCTTTCTTCATCGCCGCAATCTCGTTCTCTACATTCCCTATCCGTTTCTCGTATTCGAGGTTTATATTCGCCTGCATTGCGAACATCTGTGCGGAAGAAAGATGCCGTTTCAGTGCCTCTTCCATTGTATTAAAAGCTTCGATGTATTCCAATTTGAATTTTAGGGCTTTCTTACCAGTGAACCCCATTGCTAAAAGAGTGAATCCATCTCGGTTCATTATAAATCGCCTTGCGGATTTTACACCTCCATTGGGCTGTGGAACATCTTCTGTATATTCCACGAACATGTCCCGAACTTTTGCGTCACATTCATTATCAGCGTTTTGCAATAAATTATCTATTGCTCTTACTACATCGTTTGGCTCTTTGCAGAACTTTTCAGCAACCAAAATACTATTGGTTAGCACTTGGTCATTTTGACCTTTAAAAACTAATTCACTCATAAATATTATTGTTTATTTTTTTTAGATTTTACTCAATAGAAAAGTTTCTCTCCCTTTTTTCGGAAAGTGAGGTAGCCCGATAAAAGACTACCCAACACGATAAGTATTTCAATCATGGCTTTACGGTTTGATTATACCCGTTCTTCTGTATTCCGCCCACTTATCGTACTGCTTCGTCTTTACTAAGAAAGAGAAGCACGAGCATTTGAGCTCAATCTCCCTGCGTTCACTCCACCTTGTCCATTCGAGAAGTTTTTTCGTAAACTCCAATTCCTTTTCAAGCTTTGCGATTTTCCGTTTGTCGGCTGCGCTTGATTTGGCAACCTTTGGTGCAATCTCGTTCACCTTGTGAAAGACTTCACGGTACACGTCAAATACGGGGCGAACTTTGCGGGCGATGAAGTATTCAAGGCATGAAACGGAGAGGTAGTATTCTATTGATGGTCTGCCGCATTTTGAGTTTTCGCCATTTTGGGCTAAAAATTGATAATCAACACTTTCTATAAAATTTTCCTTTAAAGCTCGCACTGCTTTTTCTTTTGCAGAATAGCACAGCATCCAGCAACTATCAAGGTTAACGGGATAGGGAATATCCAGTTTTGAAAGTTCCAAAATGGCTTTAAAATAACGTTTGATTTCTTCGGTTGAAGAAGATAAGGATAGAGTTGTTGCTTTCTCGTTAGCAACTAACGTAGATTGTGGGGTACATATTATTCGCCCATTCTCTAATTCTAAGTTTCTTGGCATTGTAGTTAGAATTTGAGTTATAGATATAAAGAAAGCTGTTCGCCCTCTGTTTTCCGCCAAGAAACACTACATCAGTGAATGAAGTAGCCTACAAGAGTAGCGAACAGCCTTTTATCTTTGCAGATATAAGCAGTCAAATGGATATAAAAAATCCACCTCAATCACTAATATGTAAATGTTTTCTTGGCGGGAAAACGTTGCAAAGATACACACTCAAATCAAAATGCCAAAGGAAAACGCCAAATAATTATAGTTCCCGTGAACAAACCCAATCATTCACGGGATTTCTTAACTTTGTGTCGTCAATTCAAAAATTAAGAATAATGAAAACTAAAGAATTTTACATCGAAAAAGCAAAAGAGCTTATTGAAAAGGCAAAATTAGTCAAAGGAGAATATGATGAAAACGATATTTTTAGCTATCCTGAAATGAAAGACCTTTCAAGAGAACTTATCCACCTTATATACTCTTATGACAAGACGCTTCCGCTATTGGATGAAGCAAAAGAACTTATGGAACTTTCTTTTTCGGGAATTTCATTTGATAATCATAAGTGTAAAGTTGACTTCCAAAAGTATCACACTATTTGTAAATATTTCATTCATTACATTGAGGAGCTTGCACCGGAGCGAGCGGTGCATTCTTAATTCCGTCTATGCAATTAATAAATCTGTCAGAAACAGAATTGTTTGTCAATAATTCTACGCTGTCAATAAACGATTGCCTTATTTTATCGGGGAGTGTTTTCAATGCTTCCCGATTTTTAATAGGCATTCCCACTATAGAGAGTGAAAAGGTTGATTTATCAATAATATTATTCCCTTCTTCTGGGATGTTGATTTTTATTTCTATTTCCATAACACTTGTATTTTTATTTTTCATTAAACATTACATTTCTTTCAAATAGTCTGTTACCACTTCTATAAACTCATCAAGTGACCGAACAACGACATATTTGGCGCCGATACTCTCAAACTCCTTCTGATAGGCTTTCTGATTCTCCGACTGCCTGCCTGTTTTAGTCTTTAATTCTACCCCACAGAAAGGATAAAACTTATTCGGTATAAGAAGTATCAAATCGGGGAATCCTGCACGAACGCCCATCTGCTTGAACTTTGCAGCTTCAATGGAATTACGTTTTCCGCCATTTGGAGAGTGATGGAGAGTTAGTCTATATTTGGGATATGTGTAATCAAACCACTTCACGCAAGCTTTTTGGAGTTTGTCTTCTAAATGTCTCATGCAAATTATGGTAGTTTTAATTTTATTTCATTGATAAGTTCTTCATTGGATATGCAATAGCCTACATTAACTATGTCGCATAAATGCCTTTTCAAATCGGTCGGATTGTTAAATTCAATTTGAAGTAAGGATGCTGTTTCGTAAACAACAAACTCTCTGTCCTCAAGCTCTTTAATTAACTCTTCGTCTGACAATTTTTCAAGAATATCATCTATATAATCTTCCATGTCAAATTCCACCTCTGCCGTAACTGTAACATAATTGCTCATATATGTTTGATTTTAAGTTCCACATCCACCGGCTTATCTTTCATCATGGAGAAAGCATCAAGTATCCTCTCCTTAGTCAACTGGATGGGTCGGGTTATTATTTCACTCTCTATGTTTTCCAACGGTATCTTCTTTCCGTCATAAGTAATAAGAACCGCAGAAGTTATTACGTAAGGACTCATGTCTTGTATTGTTTCTTTATCTGCCTTGCAATCTTCTTGTTCAACTTACTTAGACGCTCTGCCTGCTTGCTGTCACCTCCAATATTATGAATGTCTGACTTTCGGTCTGCGATAAGCTTCTGAATGATTGCACCTTCGGATTTGGTTACTGTAAGTTTCATAATGGATTGTATTAGTGGGGAAGTTCCGAATCGAACAGAACACGTTATTTTGCTGGATGGTAAAGGATAATAAACTAATGAATAACTAATACTAATTTTAAAACAAAATAATTGGCAATCAAAAAGAATAACCGCCCAATACGTTCAACGTTACCATATTCCCCGTTTGCCCGCCATATCTTCACAGACCGAGCAGGCAGGTTAACAAATAGTTCCCGGATAGGCGGTCAAACCACACCGGGATAGTTAATTTGTTAGCTGATTAAATCTTAACCTGAACCTTTCACAGGACTTCTACATCAGTAGAGGGCTTTTGGTTTATTTTATTAAGTCTAAAATCTTTGTTTTGGCAATAGCGTCCAGCTTCATATCTTGAAGTCCCTGCTTCATGTATTCCGCCGCCTTTTTGTTGGCATCATCCATGTCTTTTGCGGAAATGAGAACATAGTACTTGTTGCTTTTTTCATTGCCTTTATCGTCAACGAAAACATCAATCAGAGTAACCTTGTAAAAGAACTCATCATCCTGCTTCTCATTGACAATCTCACGTATCTTGCTACGGCTGATTGCGAAAACGTCACACTCCATATTGTTAGAAGCGTACATTTCAAGTCCTTTCTGTTCTGCCTGACAGAACAAATCTACATCAGTGATGAATTGCTCGGTAACTTCTTTTTCATCGCCTTTCTCGTTAACCTTGTTTACTTTAAGCTTAAATTCGTATAGCATGATTATATGTTTTTTTGTTGTTATTAAAAAGTAAGGCAGCCTTTTTAAAGACCGCCTTGCTCATTTATTCTATCTTTAGAAGTTCGTTGTGTATAAGATATATAGTGCTCACATCATTTCTGAACAATCCTACACTATCTTCATCCACACATGAGGCGTAATTGAATAGCAGCTGTACAAGCTCATCGGCAAGCTCTCTTGGGGTCAATGATTGGTTAAACAGCTGGTTAAACCCAGATAAATCATATTGCCTTTCAGTTTGCATATCCATCACCTCCCCACATAAGACGAAACGTTTCCTTTCCTCTCGGAGTGACAAGGAGCTGTGTTCCAGCGTGCCCGTTCTTACTGAAGTCCTTCAATTCAAAATATGTCGGGACAAACTGCGAGTACGGCTTAAGTTTTTCCTTTGCGTCTCTATATAGGTATTTGTTGTCTATGAGCAATGAGATGAATTTGTTTTGCGGTATATGGATTTGCTTTGCAGTATCCCGAAGGTTGGTTAGCATATTTCGGTCAACCAGTGCATCGAAATAATCAGCTTTCGGCTTCATCATCTTGTTTTCAAGGGCAAGTTGCTGGCGTACCTTTTCTTCCTCTATCCACCTTTCGGCTCGTTTGATTGGGTCGGAAATTTGATAAGAAGGAGAAGAAATATCCTTTAGCCTTTGCTCGCAATTGATAAAATAACGGCGGGCTTGTTTACCTTTTTCGTTTCCCTCCATCATTGATATTTCTTTTGCCGAGTCAATAGTTAGAGCATACTCAGTCAATGGTCTGCCTCCGTTAGGGTTTTTCATAAAATTCTGAAAAACCTCAAAGTCTTGGTTTTCAATTAAATCGCATTGCTCTATTCGGATTTTAATCCAATCAGTAAACTGCTGTTTGCTTTCAAGAAACAGATAGAGAAGTCTCGCACTAACGGCTTTCTTGCCGTTGTAATCTTGCAGTGGTATGAGTTCGCCACTTTCATTTGGTAGGGGTGTTCCAAAATAGGAATCCCCTGTTTGAAATAAATCTGTTGCCATAATTGTAGGTCTTTATTGGCATTATAGACAGAAAAACGGCTGTCCTTTCCCGATGACCTACACCAATGAATGGCAGGGAGAGCATTAACTTCTCCACTCGGGGGTAACAGCCGCTATATTGCAGCAAACTTGCAAGCATAAAAAATGCTCACTTAAAAGCGAGCGTCACTCGCCATTCATTATGTAGGTCGCTGCAAATATACGCCCTTTTTCTACAATGCCAAAAATATTCAGAGGATTTTTTAGAATGGCAATTCTGAATCATCGTCAGCCTGCGCTACAGGTGCATCCACAGCCGCAGCCGCATTGCTTGAACCCTCAAATTCATAAGGCTTGAAATCCCCCAGGTAAACCTTTGACTTGGCTTCTGCTTCTGCCTTGTTCGCATCCTTATACTGCTTTGATAAGTATTGTTTGCAGTAATGGGTATTGCCGTATTGGCTCGGCTCTCTACGCTCATTAATATTAACGTTAAGATAGACAGCTTTTGCTTTCAGGTTCTCGTCCATACTTACATAAAGGTCGTTTTCTTCTATCGGAATGACAACGCATTTCTTATTCTTGATTGTTGCTATGCCTGCTTTTTCGAGCTTTAGCAAATTTACGCTTCCGGTTAAATTCATTTTTTATTCAGTATTTGATTAATGATTTTGTTTGCTTCGGTTATCCGTCTCTCAAATTCAGCGATTACGGCATCGTCCCTTGTTATCTCTACAATGTGAATGTTATGTTTCAGGAAAGGGCAGAAAACGACAAAATCAGCTTTGCTCAATCCTGTACAGGACATCTCCGCTTGTACTTGGTAGAAGTATAGAGGATTTACTGATTTAAGCGTATCGTTATCCTTAACCTCATTCATATACTCCATGAACTTTTTAGGAGTTGGGCATTTTATTTCCACCACCTTTCTTAAGCCGTCTTTAATTGCTATACGGTCGGGAGAAGCGGAGAAGTAAGGTATTGTAGGGTGCTGTATACTTTCGCACTCTTCAAGTTCGCATCTTGTGACAAGCTGGTAACGTTCGGCGGCAAAATCTTCATTTTCGTGTCCGAACTCTATAAACTTGTTGTTGATGCTTACCTGGTTTTGGTATATCTCAAACAGATAATCATCTTCAATATACTTAGGGAGTAGGTTTCTTTCTGCTGCGACTTCATATATGTATGAAAGGGCTGTCTTCCCAAACAGCTCCCCTTTCTTTCCGCTTGTCATTAAGTCCCCGATGCGACTTCCTGTAAAGTTCCCCAGGCGTTGGCGAAGCCATCCAAAACTACCCTGTTCAATCATTTTGTCTCAGTATTAAATAATTCGCCTGTGTTTTCATCGACAACTTCCGCTTCCTGCAAAGCCTCTTTCATTGCATTGCGTCTGGCTTCCTCATTGTCGGGATTATCATTGTACGACACTTCGGCTTCGTCTATGTCGGTTTCTGCCAGGTTATCCTTTATAATAGCCTGGTCGAATGTTTGGGCACGTTGCATTTCAATACTTAAGATACCAAACTTAGAAAGTAGCATTTTTAAAACTGTCTTCTTTGCCATAGAGTCAAAGTCGGTAGACCATATGCCTGTGCCGCGTTTATACGTTTGTGAAAACTTCCTTCCGTGTTTTTCGCAATCTTCCTTGCTCATATAGAGAAACTTCTCAAAACCGTTGATGAGACTGAAATAAGCCATATAGCCTACTATCTTATCAGAAGCGCGTTCTCCAAATTCATATTCTCCGGTAAATCGGTTCGACTTCTTTATCTCCCCCTCATATATCTCATTTACGTTTATTGTCTTATATTGACCGCTACGCATAGCAAGTTGAACAAAACCTCTCCAGCCCATTTGAAATTGCGCTTGATTGCCGTAAGGGACAACGTAAGCAAATCCGAGATTGGGATTGATAGGTAAATCTAAAGTAGCTGCTACCACAGCGGCATTCATGATAGACTGTGGTTCTGCCTTTTGAAGCAATGTATTGCTATTGGCAACCGCTACTATCGAACTGATAAATCCCGGCGCTTTCTTTCCGAGAATTTCTTTGAAACGTGCTTTCACATTGTCATTCGCAAGCATTGATTTAAGCTGCGGGATTGTCGTTATTGTACTCATTATAAATGTTTTTTTAGTTTAACAATATCTTGGTAGCCCTTGACTAACGCAAAGAAACATCCTTTCGTCTTCGAGTTCGTCAGGTGTATAATCATATTGACTACATTCAAGTTCTGCGCGCAACTCCTCAATATCTTCCTCTATAAGCTGAATGATTTCTTCTTTTGAAGAATAGCCGTATTTGGGAAGATATTCCAAATCACAAGCTTTGACTTCGTTCAGCTCCTTGTACAGTTCTTCAAGTTCATTTTCCATTGTATTGTGTTTTTAAACCGCCCGTACAAGGTTAAAGGGAAGCGGTGCGCACTTCGCTTCTCTCACGGCTTTTAGTACGGTAATAGCACTACCTTTGATGCGGCTGGAATGAAATTGCTATTTCATTTCCACTGCTTCTCCATTTATTAAAGTATAGAATGTATCTTCTTTGATTGACTTACCGTCTACTTTGAACGCTTTGACTGAAATGATAGGATAAGTGTTCTCATCCCATTCTCCACGTTCTGTAAGCACAATCCAGCATCCTAATGCTCCCTTTGCCTTGCAATCCTTTCCGGCAGCAAGAGCTATGCTTTCTTTGCCGGTAGCTGATGCAGCGCCTCGGTTGCCGGTAGCTGATGCAGCGCCTCGGT
>ERZ1023614.37-NODE-37-length-57671-cov-9.251614_pt1 | contig 57671 bp, 62 predicted proteins | sample MGYA00380327_ERZ1023614 | MGnify/ENA primary metagenome ERZ1023614 (study PRJEB33179, sample SAMN07448978) | human gut metagenome | biome: Human-gut; feature: Human associated habitat; material: Faeces | host: Homo sapiens | place: India: Bhopal | collected...
TATACGATTTTGCAATTCCTTGTAGTGACATTTATGTGTTGGTCTTTGGTTGCTGTATGTAAAAAGAATAGATATTTACAATATATATTAGGTTAATTGATAGTTGTTTTATGAATATAGCCTTATTGATCGCCGGTGGATCCGGCAACAGGATGGGACAAGACATCCCAAAACAGTTTATGAATGTCGACGGCTACCCGGTCATCATCAGGACGATGCAGTGCTTTCAGACACACCCTGACATCGATGCCCTGGCAGTGGTCTGCCTGAAAGGTTGGGACACTGTGTTGCAAGCATATGCCAACCAGTTTAACATCACCAAGCTAAAGTGGATTTTCCCGGGTGGAGACACGGGAATGGAATCCATACACAACGGAATCTATGGATTGAAGGAGCAGGGATGCAAGGATGATGACTTGGTCTTGATTCACGATTCCGTGCGTCCCCTGCTCGACCAAGACATCATCAGTAGCAACATAGCCATTTGCAACGCCTATGGCTATGCGATTACAGGTATCCGCTGTCGGGAAGCGATTCTGGAAAGCGAGGACGGATTCCTGTCACGGACAAGCATTCCGCGCGACAAGCTCATCCGAACGCAGACCCCACAGACCTTCAGATTGAAGAATATCATCAAGGCCCACGAGGAGGCTCGGGAGAGAGGGATCACCAACTCGGTGGCATCTTGCACACTGCTCGCCGAACTGGGCAATTATGAGATGCACATCGTCCCCGGTTCGGAGAAGAATATCAAGATCACGACCGTCGAGGATCTGGAGATACTTAAAGCCTTGTTACATACATCCAAAGACACATGGTTGAAATAGCTTGTGACAAACTGTCGGGCAAAAATGTCCTGGTGACTGGAGCTACCGGTCTGATAGGTTCTGCCGTGGTAGACCTGCTGATGCACGACGGCATGGGCTGTGAGGTGTATGCAGCAGGCAGAAATGTGCAGAGAGCCCACCGGCGGTTTGAGCAGTATGCCGTCAATTCCCGGTTTCACTTCTGCACTTACGATGTCAATACTCCCTTGACGGGAGATACAACCTTCCACTACATCGTCCATGCCGCGAGCCATGCCGGGCCACAATTCTTTGCGACCGACCCGGTAGGTGTGATGACGGCAAATATCCTTGGAACCAAGCACCTGCTGGACTACGGCAGAGAGCATGGTCTGGAACGCTTCCTGTACGTGTCCTCCGGTGAGGTGTATGGCGATGGAGATGTAGACGAGTGGAGCGAGACCGACAGTGGATATGTGGATTGTATGGCTTTACGATCGTGTTATCCCACATCTAAGCGTGCAGCTGAGAATTTATGCGTGGCTTATAATCATCAATATGGTGTAGAGACAGTTGTTGTCCGCCCATGTCATACATATGGCCCGTATTTTACAGAAAATGATACAAGAGCCTATGCTCAATTTGTTCGTAAGATACGGAATCATGAAGATGTAGTATTGAAAAGCAGTGGTGAGCAATTTCGCTCATGGCTTTATGTGAAAGATTGTGCATCTGCGATATTAACTGTTTTGTTGAAAGGTAAGAATGGTGAGGCTTATAATGTTGCTGATGAGAAATCTTGTATAACTATACGAGAGCTAGCTGAGACTATTGCAAGCATTGGAGGTGTAAACGTTGTTTTTGATTTGCCTTCTGATGTGGAAAAAATAGGTTTTTCTGTGATTCATAAAGCTGTATTTAATACAAATAAATTGAGAAAGTTAGGTTGGTCTCCCCATTATAGTTTAATTGATGGATTGACTGAAACTATCAATCATGTGAAGTAAAGTCATGAATGGATGGAACTGAATAGTGAAGAAATAAAGAGACACAAGGAGATACTTTGTGAGACGATGAAAGCTTTTATAGCTTTCTGTAACAAATATCATTTACAGTATTTTGCATGTGCAGGTACTTGTCTTGGTGCAATTAGGCATAAAGGGATTATTCCATGGGATGACGATATCGATGTATTGATGCCTCGGAAAGATTATAATAAATTCCTTTCATTGAAATCTCAATTATCTGGAACATCTTACAATATCGTAGATCCAACTACAAAGGGGTATTATTTGTCATTCGCTAAATTTGAGAATATAAATACCACAATATATGAAGTGTGCGAATACCCGTTTGTCTTTGGAGTTTTTATAGATGTATTTCCATTGGATGAAGTTGGTGATGAGCTGGTTGCACGCCAATTGTTCAGAAGAAGAAGTAAAATATGGAATCACTATAATTTCACACTTTCACGATTTGTTCCATCTGTATTTACGGACTTTAGAATTAATTATGGTCTGAAAGTAGCATTGAAATATTTTGTTTATTCTACATTGGGTGGTTTGATGAGAGAACTTCTGTATAAAGGATTTGTGGCGAATGAGCATGTAATTCAAAAGCAGAGGGGAGACAAGTGTATGTGTTATGGTGGTTCATATGGATTTGAAAAGGAATTATGTGATAAGGAGTGGTTTGGAGAAGGTTTGGAAGTTCCATTTGAGGATTTTTCTATTATTGTTCCGAAGATGTATGATGCATATTTGAAGCACTTCTATAAGGACTATATGACTCCTCCTCCTATAGAGCAAAGAGTAACTCATCATAATCAATATTTTGTAGATTTGGCAAAAAGATGGTCTGTTGAGGATGTATTGAAACTTAACTTGGGCAAGCAAACAAAGAAAACGTACAAATACGAATAAACGTTTTTGGGGGCATTTATTTTTATGAGCACTAATACAAGATCGAAGACAGTAGCAAAAAATACGGGATTTATGTTTATTCGTATGTTGCTACTGGTGGCAATAGGACTTTATACATCACGAGTCATATTGCAAATCCTTGGTGTGGAGGATTTTGGATTATATAACCTTGTGGGTACAATAGTCGTTATGTTTACCTTCCTCCAATCTGCCCTAAATAATGCTACAACAAGATTCTTGACATTTGATTTAGGTAAGGGCAATTTTGGTGAACTTCAGAAGACCTTTTCAATGAGCATGAATTCAGAGGTCTTATTGGCTATAATCATCCTGTTATTAACAGAGGTTATTGGTCCTTGGTTTATCGAAAACAAACTCAATATTCCAGAAGGCAGATTAAGTGCAGCCCACATGGTTTTTCAACTATCTCTTTTCAATTTTTTGATAAGTATCATTCGGACACCCTACAATTCAATAATTATCGCTCATGAGCGATTTGGTTATTTTGCGTATAGTAGTATTATAGAGGCATTATTGAAACTGGGAGTGTTATACCTTTTAACCATAAGTTCATGGGATAAACTAATAACGTATGCAGCTCTTCAATGTTTGGTTACATTAGTTATTTTTTTGTGGATGTTTTGTTATTGCTATATTAATTTTAAAGAAACCCATTATAAGTGGCTATGGGATGCAGGATTATTGAAACGTCTAACACAATATTCTGGACTGAGTTTATTGGTTAATATCATAGATGTAGCCGTTGTTCAGTCTTTTGGAATTTTTTTCAATCTCTTTTGTGGGGTTGTTGCAAATGCAGCTTTAGGTATAGCGAATCAGGTAAATAGTCAACTGAATAATTTTTTAGGAAATTTCAGTCAAAGTTACCGTCCGCAGATTATTAAATCTTATGCATCGAAAGATTATTCGTATTTTACCAATTTACTTTTTTCGACAGGTAAATTTGCTTATTTTCTGTATTTTGCCTTAGCTTTTCCGATTATGTTAAATATAAATTATTTGCTAGGATTATGGCTTGAAACTGTGCCGGAGAATACAGGATTGTTTATATGTTTGATTGTTGGATATGCAATGTTGGATTCCTTTTCTGAGCCTCTATGGTGTGCTGTACATGCTACAGGAAATCTGAAAGTGCATCAGCTACTTATGGGAGGTATTAAAATAATGAACATACCTATATCTTTTGTGTTATTGAAATTAGGATTTCCTATCTATATTGTCCTGGTGGTATATGTTGTTCTAAACATCTGTTGTGCAGTAACGCGTATCTGGTGGCTGCAACATTTGATTTGTTTTGATGTAAGGAGATACTATAAAGAGGTACTTGAAAAGATCGTATTGGTTACAATTCTTGCCATTCCTATTCCAATCTCTTTACATTTTATTATTCAGGAAGATAATATAGGTACTGTTATATTAGAATCCTTGACATTTATAATTATATATGTTTTCTGTATATTTACTTTAGCTTTGACGCCAAAGGAGAAAGGCGTTATTTACGAGCTTAAAAGAAAATTTTGTTCAAAGCATGGATGTTAAACCTACAAGAACAATAAATGTACAATCTTATTTCAGAATAGTTGAATTATGCGTGTTCTTTGGTTTGCTGTAACACCCTCATTGTATGATGAAAAAGTAACAGGAGGTTGGGTGGCTTCGTTGGAGCGAGTTGTTAGGCAGTATGGTGATAATATTGAACTGGGAATAGCTTTTGAGCATTCAGATTGTTGTTTTAAGGTAGAACGAGATGGAGTTGTATATTATCCAATGAATAAAATTAGCTCTCGATTACAAAAACTTCGGTTGATGCTTAATTATGAAAATGATTGGCGCTTTTTGAAGCCTTTGGTCTTAAAGGTGATAGATGATTTCAAACCAGATATTATCCAATGCTTCGGAACGGAATGGCCTTTTGGACTGATTGCCAATGAGATTGATATTCCCGTAGTAATTCACATGCAGGGGTTTGCTAATATTTATGCCCTTTCGGCTTCAATGTGTTGTAGGACATCCGACCTGTTTAAGTATCACCATTATAATCCTATTTCAATGTTTCGTTATTGGTATCGCAGTTTAAAGACTGAGAAGTCTAATAGGCGTGAACAGGAGGTGATGCAGCGGAATAAATACTATATGGGACGGACGGAATGGGATAAAAATATAGTAAAATATTATAGCCCGAGTTCGAGGTATTTCCATTGTGAAGAAGCCATTCGTCCAGAGATATTACATTCTGATAGAAAATGGAAATTCGTACAACATAAAAAAATGCGTATTGTTACTATTAGTGGGGCTTCAGCACTGAAAGGTAATGGTTTGATATTGCGCACTGCAAAAATTCTGAAAGAGTTAGGTTTTGATTTTGAGTGGCGTGTAGCTGGTAATAAGAACTCGTTCAACTTGTTTGAGAGTATGATTGGATTAAAACACGATAGATTGAATATCAAATTGTTAGGATTTGTTGATGCAAATGAAGTTGTAAATGAATTATGTGAGGCTGATGTTTATGTGCATACAGCGATTATTGATAATTCCCCTAATTCTTTGTGTGAAGCTCAACTCATGGGGTGTCCTGTGATTGCAACGAATATTGGTGGTATTCCACAGTTGGTTGATAATGGTAAGACGGGTATTCTTTTTCCTTATAATGAACCGCACACACTTGCATTTACACTGATGAATATTCATGGCAATAAAAAAATGTTAGAAGAAATTTCTTTAGAAGAATTGAGAGTTGCTCATGAACGTCATGATGAAAAATCTATTATGAAGCGTTTGAATTCTGTCTATTTAGAAATAGTAAACTCGAATAAATAAAATGATATGAATATGTACTATTTACATCGAAAATTTCAACGGCTTTTAGGCTTATTCAACACACTTTTGCTAAGGACTGAGATTGCAGTTATAGGTAAGGGTAGTCGATATTTACCGGGAAGCTTTGTCGTGGGAGGGAAATATATAAAAATAGGAAGAAACACGATAGTTGATAAGCATGTATCTATTACAGCCCAGAAAGTTAAGGGTGTTACAAGTGATAATATACAATGCATTGTCACTATTGGAGACAATTGTAGTATTGGTCCTTATAGTCAAATTACAGGAATAAAAAGGATTCAGATAGGCAATGGCTTACTAACTGGTAGTTCCGTTTTGATAACGGATAATGCGCATGGTGAAACTGATTATGGGCAATTACAACTTCTTCCTAAATTACGTCCATTGGTATCTAGGGGGGAGGTTGTTATCGGGAATAATGTCTGGATTGGAGCAAAAGCAACAATATTGCCAGGTGTCCATATTGGTGATGGGGTTATTATTGGTGCAAACTCTGTGGTGACAAAAGATATTCCTCCTTACTCAATTGTGGTAGGTAATCCTGCACACATAATAAAGCAAGTGCTGAATGAATAATATATCAAGGTGCCGTGAAAAAGATTGGTGGTTAATTTATTTGCCTTTCTTATTTATAATGTATGGTAAAGGGTTGAAAATATTGATTTTAAATCTGTTGCTCAGTCCTAAGAGGTGTGCTTTTATGTCAAAATAACGTGATTTATCAATTTGTTTTATGGATTCTCCTTTAAAAAAATACTTGTTGCATTTTCGTGATATCATAAAGATAGTACCATATCTTTCTCCTGCATTGACAATACCTTTACTATGGAAATGGGTATTGTCTTTCAATATTAATTTTGGCAAAGCGTCTTATTCTTATTGTAAGAAAAAGCATCGTTTTATTCTTGATTATTTGGAAGACAGATATGCTTATTTGATTCCTAAAACATTATCAGCCCAATATACTTCAAATGCAGCAACGGCTTTGCCAATATGGGTATTTTGGTATCAAGGAGAGGAGCATATGCCTCCTCTTGTAAGGCTATGCATAAAATCTATTAGGCGGAATTCTTGTGATCGTCCGGTTTATGTGTTGGATAAAAATAATTTATCTAATTATGTAGATATACCAACTTATATTTATGAAAAGTTGGAAAAGGGCATAATTAAAATGGCTTGTTTTTCTGACATTGTGCGTCTGTCTCTTTTAGCAGAACATGGTGGGCATTGGTTGGATGCAACTGTATTTGTAAATAAACCCCTAAGAGAAGATGAACTTAATCCCTATTTTGAAAGTATAAAAATGCCGGCTTTGGAAAAAGGGACTATTAGCGATTACCGCTGGGCTGGATTTTGCTTATATGCTCATCCTGGAGCAACTACTATGTGTTGCTTTAGAGACATTATGTTAGCCTATTTTCGTGATGGACATAGGCGAATTATTGATTACTTACTGATTGATTACACATTTCAAATGATGTATGAAAAATGTGAGGATTTTAGACAATTGATAGACTCGCGACCACGCACGAATGCATATACATACTCGTTGGTTGAAGTGCTTAATGAACCGTATCAGCCATCGTTATGGGAAGCTTGGAAAGGGCAGCAGTTCTTTAAATTAAGTTGGAAAATTAGAATTGAGGATAAAGATGATACATTTTTTTATCATTTAGTGAAAGAAGAAATCCCAACCTAAGCTACTTGTTATATAATAAATAGTATTGCATTTATGCTAGAATACTTAATGGAGTAACAAAAATAATATCATACCTCGGTCTTATTATGATTTTCACCTTTATCGGTATAATCCTTATCATTTACAGTTTTATGAACTTCAAGAAGGCATTTCTTTGGCTTCTTGTGTTTAAGCTGTTCTTAGTTACCAATATAACGGTCGTATCAATTCCTGGCATACCCTTATTAAAATGGGACATGTTTTTAATTTCGATCTTCTTTGTCCAATATTGGAGGAATAGAAGGCATTTGCAGACAGAAAGGCTTTCTTTTCCTTATTCAAAACCGTTTAAATTTTTAGTTGTATCATGGTTTCTATCTACTATATTCGCTTATATTGGTTTTATAGGTGCTGTATCGCAATTCATCGGAACTGTGTTTGAAGAGCTGATAATTGTATGGATGATGTGGAAGCTAATTGATGTACCGAAAGATCTTTCTTTTATTATTAAATGGTTTTCAATCGCATTTTTCTTTATTTCATTGTATGGTTTTTATGAACACCTGATTCAAGCTAATCCACTTGTTGAATATGAAGCTACTATCGTTGGTGATGAAGAACGTGCTGTTGTTTTTACCTACGATGCTGATTCCGAGAGGGGTTATCGGGTGCAATCTGTATTTGAGCATGCTATTGGTGCAGGAATTAATTGGTGTTTGTATTTTATTTTTGTGTGTTCACTATGGATAAATTATCGATATAAGTTTAATGGTAGGATTTTTGTATTTATTTCTACATTATTATGTATCCCTTGTATCTTTTTTGCAAATAGTCGTGGTCCTATACTTTTTGCTATGATTGTATTATTGTCAGTTATTAATCTGAAAAGCAAGAAGATGTTTTATTTCTTAATTGTTTGTTCGATAGGCATAGTTCTGTTTTTACCATTGTTGGGTGACTATGCAACCAACATACATAGTATATTTGACAATAAGGCACAAGAGGAGGTAGGAGGAAGTAATGCAGAGATGCGTTTTAAACAATTGGCTGCTGCAATTGCCCTAATGGAACAATCGCCGATAGTAGGCTTAGGCTTTAAGTTTTTAAATGAGATGGATAATGCATTGACAGTTGCATTGTTAGGTATGGAAAGTATGTGGTTCAGGATACTTACTCAATTTGGGTTATTAGGAGTTATTGCAAACTTATATTATGCTTATTATTCATTATATATTATCCCTAGACATTTTAAATCTAAATCCGTATTTTTCTTATCAGTCGCTTATTGGTTAGTAGCTTCAGCAACATCTGTTCCTGGCATGTTGATGTATATGTATTTTCTATTCATTATAATATTTATAAAATTATCTCCGAGTTATCAGAAAATGGTCGCTTATGAATGAGGCTGGAATTCAAGTTAGTATTGTGATTGTTTGCATGAACAATCTGAAAAATCTGTATCCGTGTTTGAATAGTATTAGGAAGTATACTTCTGTTTCATCTGAAACATTTGTTGTAGCTTATCTGTTTTCAAAAGAAAATCTTATAAAAGTAAAGCAGGATTTTCCGTGGGTTACTTTCATAGAAAGCAATGAAATCCGTGGCTTTTCTGAGAATAACAATCTAGCATTACGTCAGGCTAGAGGTAAATACTGTTTCGTAGTGAATGACGATACAGAAATGAAGATGCCTGTGGTTGACAGATTAGTTGAAAGTTTTAATAAGTGTCCACAAAATACAGCAATAGTCAGCCCTTCGATACTTAATTTTGAAGGAGAGGTTAGCGTGTGTGGGCGACCACCTATAACGCTCAAACGATATATATTAAAAATGTTTCATTTGTGGGACGAAAAACGAGATAAAAAGTTTACCAATAAGTTGGGCATATTTCGAACTTATAATATTTTAGGAGCAGCATTCTTGATTCGTACTGATATATTTAGAGCAATGGGATGGTTTGATGAATATTATTTCTTTTGTCCAGAGGATATAGCACTTTCCACTCAACTTAATGAAAAAGGATATGCGTGTTATGTCGATTCTGATGTAGTTATTTATCATTATGAAGGAATGAGTGGCAAGTCTTTATCATTCGTACAAACTGCGACCAGACCAGCAGCAACATTAGGTGAGATTGTTTTTTTCTCTAGAAGGAATAAAATTATAGAGTGCTTGTTAAGGCTTTTAGCTGTAATTTCTTCTGTGTTAAAACTTTTCTATCATTTGCCGAAAGGTTTGTTTAACCGGAAACCTAATTATAATTATATACTAGCATTAGGTGATTTTAATTGTATATATGCTTGTTTGTCAACTAAAAATCCAAAGGATATTTTTCGGACATTTTATCGAAAATATTAGTTGCTATAGATAACTTGGCGACTTATCTAATGCATTTAATGAAGATAGATAGTCTTCAACGCTTATGAAAACCCTTAAAATTAGTGATTTTAACTGTCGTAAGGGAATTTAAAATTCATGTATTTCGCTGCGGTTGAGCTACTTAAGGATTATGGCGTAAATGTCATCAATTCAGCATTGAAATGCTTGAAAACTGCCTATCAGAGATTTATTTTTCTAAATTGGAAAAAACATGATGGAGTTTTTAGTTTGAAGAACCATACTCCGGTCCTGATTTATATTAAATCTGCTAATGAAATGTTTGTAGACGGTGAAAGTAAACATATTTCTCTGCTTAAGAGTTTTGATATTTATCCGCAAGCATATTTGGGCACATGTGATTCTGATAAATGTCTGAATGATGTTTGGTCTACTTACTGTAACTTGAAAGAAATTTTTGATAATTCCAAGATTGATGAAGTTCTCTTGAAGAATAGAACTGCTTATTTGAATTTCTTGGAAACAACCAAACTTTAATTAGCTATATGGAGAAGTATTTAGATAAATCAATATCTTCAAAAGTCCTCTTTCTTGGTGTTTCCATGAAAACCAAAGGAGGAATGACAGCTGTTCTCGTATCGTACAATCAGTACATTGAAAATATGCGGTTTATACCTACTTGGAAGTTGGGTAATAAATTCGTAAAAGCATGGTATGCCATACAGGCATTGGCTAGGGTATGGTGGTTGTGTAATTTTGACCGTAATATCCAGATTGTGCATATTCATGGTGCTGCTAATGCTTCTTTTTACCGTTGCCGGATGTTTATAAAACTAGCAAAACATTGCGGTAAGAAAGTTATCTTGCATGAACACGCTGCTGATTTCGTGGATTTTTACCAGTCAACTACGGATAAAGAAGGAATTGTTAGAACCATAAATGCTTGTGATAGTTTAATTGTACTTTCTAAATCATGGAAAAAGTTTTTTGTTTCAATAGGTATAGAACCAAATAAAATATACATACTAAATAATATTGTTTCGCCTCCTATAGCGGAAAACCAACCTCATCATGACAATAGGTTGCATTTGATGTATATGGGGGAAATCAGTAACCGCAAGGGTGCTTTTGATTTGCTAAAAGCTATAAATGATAACAAGGCATTTTTTAAAGATAGGTTGCTATTGAGGATGGGAGGCAATGAAGTAGATGGTGACATACGTGGTTATATACAAAAAAACGATCTGACTGATTTTGTTTCGTATGAAGGATGGATTTCTGGTCAAGAGAAAATAAATTGTTTGACCTGGGAAGATGTGTATATTTTACCGTCTTATAATGAAGGCTTGCCCATTGCGATTCTTGAAGCTATGAGTTATAATCACCCTGTCATTTCCACGCCTGTAGGTGGAATACCGGAAGTTATTGCATCTGGAAAAAATGGCATATTGGTACATCCTGGTAAAACGCAAGAAATAGCAGATGCTATTAAATATTATATCGAAAATCCGAATAAAATCAGTGAACATGGAGAATACGCTTACTCTGTAGTAAAAGATTATTTCCCCAAAAAAGTGTTTTCTGATTTAGAAAGAATATATCAACAAAGTTTGTTAACTATGTAATACGAATGGGGCTAAATATGAGTGCTTGTAGTTCTCTTTATTTATCTCCTTTATAAGTATGAATGTAATTAAAATCCTAAATATAGCAATTCTTTCACTGACTCAAAAAGAGTTGCTAGAGAAACTGGACAAAGGGGTACTAATCACTCCCAACGTGGATCATTTGGTTAAATTACAACGCGATAGGGAGTTCTACAATGTATATCAAAAAGCAGAATGGGTAGTGTGTGACAGCAAGATACTTTATTTGCTGTCAAAGTTGTTAAAACATCCGCTACCTGAAGCTATACCTGGTAGTAGTTTCTTTACAGCCTATTATACATACCATAAGGAAGATAGGGATTGCAGGATATTCCTTTTAGGAGCAAAATCGGGTATAGCTGCAAAAGCAATGGAAAGGATCAATGAGAAAGTCGGTAGGCAGATTGTTGTTGGAGCACATTCTCCTTCTTTCGGATTTGAGAAAAAAGAGCAAGAGTGTGAGGAGATTATCGAGATTGTGAATAAAAGCGGCGCAAATGTTCTGTTAGTTGGTGTTGGTGCTCCGAAGCAGGAGAAATGGATTATGAAATACCGTGACAGGATGCCAAATGTAAAATTATTTATGGCTCTTGGCGCGACTATAGATTTTGAGGCTGGAACGCTTAAACGTGCTCCTATGTTCTGGCAGAAGATCGGTATGGAATGGCTGTACCGTGTCTTGAAAGAGCCTAGAAGGCTGTTCAAACGTTACTTTATTGATGATATGCAATTCTTCTTTTATTATGTAAAGCAGTTACTTGGACTGTATAAAGATCCTTTCCTGAAATAGCCGATTTCATTTCCTGAATACTCTACATATTAAGGCGATAGGTATAAGTACTATGGCTGCAATATATGATACAATAACTCTGATGAATAAATTATATTTTTGCATAAGCCGAATTAATAGTTTACAAAAATACGGAATAAACAGTTTATTGATTAGTAAATATTGTGAGAATTTGGATTTGCAGACTCGATTTAAGACAAAATCAATTTTAGAATATTATGGGTTGAGGGTACTTGTATTCTTGTCTCTTAAAGGGAGGATGTCAATGTTTTGCTGGAGGTAAAAGATGATGCAGGAAGTATAACTAGCAGAATAGAGTTCTATACTTTGTTCTAGCTGATTATAATGACGCAGAGTGTTTTTTGATGCTTTTGTATAATGGTAAGCCCACAATAGAGGAACCATAACAGATACTGCATATATTTGTTGATTAGTCAGTTATCAAGGTGTGTGAACGCAAGTGTGAACGCAAACGGTGCATTTTGTTTGTCGGAGAATATAGCCGGGGCTATCTTTGCAATGTGATTCAACGACGGACGGACATCCCGGGTAACGGACGGAAGAGAATCGCGAAAGAATTCACGAATGTCTAACCCATTCAAGTGTCGCATACGCTCCGCTTCTTGTCAACGACAGGGACGGACGGGCGAAGGCTGAATGACTAATCAACAAGTAACATGGCTATAATTTATAAGGTAAAGCAAGCAAGTAAGGCAAACAAAGAAGGTAAGAAACTCTATCATCCGTCTACCGTTCACATCGGTCTCGTGACTACTGCCCAGATGGCAAAAGAAGTGGCGGAGTATTCTTCGCTCACGGCCGGTGATGTGAAAAATACCATCGACAACCTCATCACCGTCATGCAGAAGCACCTGGTTTCCTCTGAGGTAGTGGAACTCGACGGCATCGGGACGTTCCGCATCCGCCTGAAGTCACAGGGCAAAGGGGTGGAGAACCCGGATGAGGTCTCTCCCAAACAGGCTGTCCCCAAGCTGTATTTCCATAGGGCTGCTGAACGCAACATCACCCGTAGCACTTCGCTGTGGGGATTGCTCGGAAGAATGGAGTATAAGAGCATCAAGCAGTTGCGGGGAAGCAAGTCTATTCAGGTTATCCCCGACCCGGAACCGGACACGGACGGTGAAGAGAATGGCGATACGGACCACGGAGTCTGACCTTGGATTCCGGACCGGTGGTCTGCTGACTTGGGGGGTAAGCCTCCACCAGCCATCAGACGTCGGGCAGGATTGAGAACAGGAAACATAGGAATAGTGACTGTTACTAAGAATCAACTAGTAACAGTCGCTATTGTTTAATTGCAATGAGCATTGGGCTTTGAGATTGTCTTGATAGCAATATTTTGAATAGAAAAGGAAGTAGTATTTCCTTTAGTGTTCAGAATATTGCTATATTTGTGGTATGAATAGACAATTGAGTGAAATAGGGACTATTCCGATAACGACTTCAATCATTGAATCGCTATATCCAGAACTTAAGTCTGCCAACAAGAAAGTCACTTGGCTCGAAAAGCAAGGGGTTCTCATCAGACTGAAGCGAGGACTTTATGTGATCAATCCTGAATACTCAGGAAAGGCGCTGTCGAGTGAGTTGATTGCCAATCATCTCTATGCACCCTCGTATATTTCAATGTCTACTGCGTTGCGTTATTATGGGCTTATCCCCGAGACTGTGTATGTACATCAATCAATGACAATAAAACATTCCCGATGCTTTCAAACTCCAGTCGGCAATTATGACTATAAATATATTTCAAGAAAGGCATTTCCGATAGGAGTAAGAAGTATGAATAAGGGTGACTATGCATTTCTTATTGCATCACCGGAAAAGGCTTTGTGTGATCTGATTGCCAATTCCTCAAAAGTCGTTCTTCGCTATATGAAGGATGTAGAGGTATATCTTGAGCAGGATATTCGCATGGATATGGATGAGTTTTATAAGATGGATGCAACCATATTTGAAGATTATATCAATGTGGGCAAAAAGGCTGATTCAATTTCGACACTTCTAAAATTCTTCAGACGATGAATAGAGTCAAAGGTCGTGATTGGTACGACTTGAATGGTATGTACGTCATAATGTTCCGCTGGATTTTGCTCATTTGGCAGAACGATGCAAGCAGTTCAACAATGAGGATATTACTCCAGAGTTATTTAAGGAGAAACTCATTGAACGTCTCTCTACAACTGATATAAAACAAGTAAAAGAAGATGTATTGCCTTTTGTGCGCAATCCAAAAGAACTTGATATTTGGTCAAATGATTACTTCGTACAGTTGGCAGGGATGGTACGAATAGAATAATATGGCATTTGATGGATCTTTGGTAAAAGAGGATAGAATTCCTTGAAACCTAGCCAGCTCGCACTTGGTTAATTTAGATTAAATGATATTATATATCTCTAGTGCTGCTTGTCCCTTGATTGCGTAAACTGATAATCTGTCTAAATTCGTACATCCCTATACGTATAGAATATGAAACCAATGATATTTATACAGCGAGCTACTGGTGCTTCAGGGATGGAGTTGCCTAAAAGTTGCTATGTGCCCAGATTGGATGTCGATGTATTATCAGGAGGAGAATAGACAACTTTTCGGAAATGTGTCCATGCAACCCCAGCCAATCATTCGACCATTCAAAATCCTCTTCCGTTCCAAGGGAGCAAGCTCTGAGAACATCGTGTGCACCGTGCTTGTATCTTTTTCTCGTGTTGCAAGGACGGGGAAACCATCTAATCAAAGTCCAATGAACAATCTTGGTTTAATTTTGTGGAATATCGTCCTGTGATGCAGGAGTTAAGTTTAACAACAATCAAAAAAACAACTATACATGAAGGGAATCGTTCTCGCCGGTGGTAGTGGTACAAGACTGTACCCGATCACCAAGGGAGTCAGCAAGCAGCTGATACCCATCTTTGACAAACCGATGATTTACTATCCTATTTCTGTGCTGATGCTTGCAGGCATCAGGGAGATACTTATTATCTCGACGCCTTATGACCTGCCGAGCTTCAAACGTCTGTTGGGAGACGGCAGCCAGTTCGGGGTGAGATTTGAGTACGCAGAGCAACCTTCTCCGGACGGACTGGCGCAAGCGTTTATCATTGGTGAGAAGTTCATTGGAGATGATTGTGCCTGCCTGGTGCTTGGCGACAACATCTTCCATGGAGTCGGACTCAATAGTCTGTTGAGGCAGGCTGTGCTGGATGCGGAAGTGAATGGGAAGGCTACGGTGTTCGGCTATCGGGTGAGTGACCCGGAGCGATACGGAGTGGCAGAGTTTGATAAGGCGGGCAACTGCCTGAGCATCGAGGAGAAGCCTGAGCACCCGAAGAGTAACTATGCGGTTGTCGGCTTGTATTTCTATCCGAACAAGGTGGTTGAGGTGGCGAAACACATCAAGCCGTCTGCGCGTGGAGAGCTGGAGATAACCACCGTCAATCAGCAATTCCTGAAAGACAAGGAGCTGAAAGTGCAGACGATGGCACGAGGCTTTGCGTGGCTTGATACCGGGACACATGACTCCCTCTCGGAGGCATCGACCTTCATCGAAGTGCTGGAGAAGCGTCAGGGACTGAAGGTGGCCTGCCTCGAAGGGATTGCTTACCGCAAGGGCTGGATCACGAAGGAGACACTGCGCGAGGTGGCGCAGCCGATGCTGAAAAATGATTATGGCAAGTACATACTTTCTCTGCTGGATGAGAAGGAAGATGCTTTGGAAAAGGACTTGGAATATTAGAAAAATGGAAGTAATAAAGACAGAGATAGACGGAGTGGTCATCATAGAACCACGTATATTTAAGGATGCCAGGGGATACTTCTTTGAGAGCTTCTCACAAAAGGAGTTTGACGAGAAGGTCGGGCATGTGGATTTTGTGCAGGACAATGAAAGTATGTCGTCTTATGGCGTCATGAGGGGATTGCACTTCCAGCGTCCTCCCTTTACTCAGGCAAAACTGGTGAGATGTGTCAGGGGGAAGGTACTGGATGTGGCTGTGGACATACGTAAGGGATCGCCGACGTACGGGAAGCATGTGGCGGTGGAATTGACCGAGGACAATCATCGGCAGTTCTTTATCCCGAAGGGGTTTGCACATGGTTTTGCCGTGCTGAGTGAAACGGCGGTATTCCAGTACAAGTGTGACGAGTTTTACCACCCGGAAGCGGATGGTGGCATCAGTATCCTGGATGGCAGCCTTGGAATAGACTGGCGCATCCCGACGGAACGTGCCATACTCAGTGAAAAGGATACGAAGCATCCGCTGTTGAGGCACTTTGATTCCCCTTTTGTCTTCTGAACTTTTAAATCCTGACAACAGATGAATATACTTATAACAGGTGCAAACGGACAGCTCGGCCATGAAATGCGTCTCGTGAGCAGGAACTCGAAAGACAACTATCTGTTTACCGATGTGGTCCCGGCTGAAGGCGTGGAGACGGTCCTCCTCGACATGACGGATGCTGATGCCGTAAGGACGTTGGTCGGTGCGAACGACATCCGCTGTATTGTGAATTGTGCGGCTTATACCAATGTGGACAAGGCGGAGAGTGATGAGCAGCTCTGTCACAGACTGAATGCGGAGGCTCCGAAGATATTGGCGGAGGTGATGAAGGAGGTGGACGGACTGCTGGTGCAGATATCGACCGATTATGTGTTTGGGGGTGACCCTTACAATACACCTTGCCGTGAGGAGCAGTCGGGTACACCGACCGGTGTTTACGGCAAGACCAAGCTGGAAGGTGAAAGGAACATACAGGCTGTCGGATGTGATCATGTCATCATCCGTACGGCATGGCTGTATTCAGAGTTCGGTCGTAACTTTGTGAAGACCATGCTGGGGCTGACGGCGACGAAGCCGAGGCTGAATGTGGTCTTTGATCAGGTGGGGACTCCGACTTACGCGTATGATCTCGCCCGGACGATAGAGACGGTCCTGGCGGACTATGAGCGCGAGAACCCTCATGGGGGGTACAGCAAGACAGGCATTTATCATTTCAGCAATGAAGGTGTCTGTTCCTGGTACGACTTCACCAAGAAGATTGCAGAGCTGGCGGGACATACAGCATGTGACATAGAGCCTTGTCACAGTGATGAGTTCCCCAGTCCGGTGAAGCGTCCCGCCTATTCGGTCCTGGACAAGACGAAAATCAAGCAGACGTTCGGCATCAAAGTGCCGTACTGGACAGATTCATTGACCGTCTGCATGGAGAATATGAAAGCAATGCGATAACAGTCAAAACACAAGAGTGATATGAATTTCAAACGCAACATTATGATAACGGGGGGAGCAGGTTTTATTGGTTCCCATGTGGTACGCCTGTTCGTGAACAAGTATCCGGATTATAGAATCATAAACCTGGACAAGCTGACCTATGCCGGCAACCTCGCAAACCTGAAAGACATCGAGGACCGGGAGAATTATGTGTTTGTCAAGGCTGATATCTGTGACTATGAGACGATAAAGGGGCTGATGGCGGAATATGATATCGACGGAATCATCCATCTTGCGGCTGAGAGCCATGTGGACCGCTCGATAAAGGACCCGTTCACGTTCGCTCATACAAACGTGATGGGTACATTGACATTGCTACAGGCTGCAAAGGAATATTGGGAGAGTAAGCCCGAAGGTTATGAGGGCAAACGCTTTTACCACATTTCTACCGATGAGGTGTATGGGGCGCTGGAGCTGACCCATCCCGAAGGGGTTGAGTCTCCGTTTACGACAAAGGCCAGTTCGGAGCATCACCATGCCTATGGCACGGAATTCTTCCTCGAAGAAACGAAGTACAATCCGCATTCACCTTATTCGGCTTCAAAGGCCAGTTCGGACCATTTTGTAAGGGCTTTCCATGACACCTACGGGATGCCGACCATTGTGACCAACTGTTCGAATAACTACGGACCTTACCAGTTCCCCGAGAAGCTGATACCTCTATTCATCAACAACATCCGACACAAGAAGCCGTTGCCTGTCTATGGAAAAGGCGAGAACGTCAGAGATTGGCTTTACGTGGAAGACCATGCAAGGGCCATCGACCTCATTTTCCACAAAGGCCGAATCGCAGATACTTATAACATCGGTGGTTTTAACGAATGGAAGAACATCGATATTATCAAGGTTGTCATCAGGACAGTTGACCGCCTCTTGGGTCGCAAGGAAGGCGAGGATATGGACCTGATAACCTACGTGACTGACCGCAAGGGGCATGACATGCGCTATGCCATTGATTCCCGGAAGCTTCAGCGTGAACTTGGCTGGGAACCAAGCCTGCAATTCGAAGAGGGGATAGAAAAGACCGTCCGTTGGTACCTGGAGCATCAGGACTGGATGGACAATGTGACCAGTGGTGACTACCAAAAGTATTATGATGAGATGTACCGGAACAGATAAATGATATCTCAGGATGGTCCTGCACCGTCATATACAGCAATAGCGACTGTCACTATAAATCCCAATAGTAGCAGTCGCTATTGTTTTTTATTATTTTCGGCATCGATTAATAGGTTTCAGGCAAAGTGTATGCAACACTCGAAATGACTGACAGATTATAGTCCATCTTAAATTTACTGCAAATTGCAGTAGATTTGAAATAGAAGAAAGCAAAATGTAGGAGGAATCATTACTTTTACAAATTAGCAACGGCAAAACCTTTCTGCTAGCTTTTATCCTTTGTAAATTTGCAGTAAATTTGAAGTGAATATGGGAACTTATATCAAGCGGCAACGATACTTGCAGAAGCTCATAGAGCGACGAGACAATGGTGAAGTGAAAATCACACGGGTACTCGTCGTTGCGGTAAGTCATGGCTACTCAAAAGGATATATCACGATTATCTGATAGACCAAGGTGTTGCAGACGATCATATCATAGTCGTATCATTTGATATAGATGAAACCACGGATGGTAAGGAATTGACTGAGCCTACAATACTGAAGCAATATTTGTATTCGCGTATTACTGATGAGGAAACGCACTACTATGTATTTCTTGATGAAATACAAATGGTAGAAGGTTTCGAACGGATAGTCAATGGATTGAATGCTCGCGATAATGTGGATGTATATATCACTGGGAGCAATTCGTGTTTCCTTTCGAGCGACATCAATACCATATTCCGGGGCCGTGGCGATGAAGTGAGGGTTTATCCTCTTTCGTTCAGCGAGTTCTGTTCTGACAGACAGGAATCTATCTCTGAATTGTGGAAGGAGTACTATACTTATGGTGGCATGCCTGCCCTGCGTAATCATCGAAGCGAAGAACAGAAGATAACCTATTTGCAGCGTCTGTGGACAAAGACTTACATAGATGATGTGGTGGAGCGTAACGGTATCAAAAACCGTGAGGCGTTAGAAGCTCTTGTGGATTCGCTATGTTCGTCAATAGGCTCGTTAACCAATCCATTGAAGGTCAGTAATACATTGCAGAGTGTGCAACGCATATCCATAGCACCTGCTACTGTGGCAAATTATATGCAGAACCTAGAAAACTCGTTTCTTTTTGAGGGGGCACGTCGCTACAACATCAAAGGTAAAAAATATTATGAGAGCATAAAGAAATACTACGTCTGTGATGTCGGTCTGCGTAATGCACGGCTCAACTTTCGCCAGCAGGAACTGACGCACATCATGGAGAACGTCATATACAACGAGCTGCGTAAGATGATAGATGGTGTGTCCAGCTACCAGCAATTGGAGATAGACTTCGTTGCAACCAATGGTAGAGATAAATTCTACATCCAGTCAGCTTATGCCATGCCCAATGCAGATAAACGCGAACAAGAGATAGCGTCACTTAAGAACATCGACGACTCATTCCGCAAAATAGTTATCGTTGGCGACGACATTGCCACTTACATTGATGACAATGGTTTTGTCTATATGAGTCTCTTCGATTTCTTATTAAAAGAAGATAGTATTTAACCTTAATCGGTTATTAGACCGCTCAAAGCCTAATGTCCCGATTTGAGTTTAACTCTTCAGAATACAGCAATAGCGACTGTCACTATAAATTCCAATAGTAGCAGTCGCTATTGTTTTTTCAGTTAATCCGGAACCGGACATTCACCTTACTTCACCCGATAAACCACAAAGCTTTTGGCGGCGATGACTGTGCGGACAGTATTGTCCGTCGGGATGAGGCTGCCCTCTTGAGGGACGATGCTGGTCGGTGCATCGAGTGTGTTGTCCTGCTCATAGGAACGGCAATCGAGCGTCAGGGTACCGACTGAATGGAGGCGCTTCATGCCCTCGAAGCGGAGCACGATGTCCTTCGGGCTATCGGTCGTGTTGATGACCTTGACGATGTATTCACCCGTCTGCTTGTCGACCACGGCACTGGTGAACAGGCCATCTTCCCCTTTGGGCGTCGGTGTGGAGAGGGTAGCAGGGATGACATTCGTGCCACAGTTGCGGGCGTACATCTGCTGCACATAGTAGCTCACGGACTTCACGCAGCGCAGGTTGTCGAACCAGATGAGGTCGGGACGCCACTGCCAGCCTTCGACATGTGCGAACAGGGGAGCGTAGGTTGCCATGTGCACGACATCGGCGTTGCGTTCCAGTGTTGTCATGAAGGCAGCCTCGTAGAGCGATGCCCCGGCATGGTTCCATTTCATGTTGCGTCCGTGGTCATGGCAGGCATACTCGCCGGCAAACACCTTCGGACCGCGGCGGTCATAGTTGTCATAACGGTCCATGCTGTTCTTGAACCAGTCGACGGGGCGGTAGAAGTGTTCGTCGACCAAGTCGGCTTTCTGCTCACGCATCGCCTTCCAGCCCAGTTCGAACATCTCGCCCTCGGAATCGGGACCCGATGTGCCGATGATGCTGATTTCGGGGCGTGCCTTGCGGATGGCGTCGATGAAGAACTTCAGACGCTCGAAGTAGAACTCGCCCCACTGCTCGTTGCCGATGGCAATGTACTTCAGTCCGAACGGAGCCGGGTGTCCCATCTCGGCACGCACCTTGCCCCACTCGCTGTCAGCAGGACCATTGGCAAACTCGATGAGGTCGAGTGCATCGTCGATGTAGGGTTGCAACCCTTCGGCAGAACATTCGGCATGTGCCTCCTCCTTGTTCCAGTTCTGATATTGGCAGGCCATGCCCACGTTGAGCACGGGCAGGGGAGCGGCACCCAGCTCTTCGCTCAGGAGGAAGTATTCATAGAAGCCCAGTCCATAGCTTTGGAAATAGTCGGGATAGTAGCGGTCGGTGAAGGTCGACTCCCAGCGGTTCTTGTTCAGCGGACGGTTCTCTACCGGTCCCACGGTGTTCTTCCACTGGTAGCGTGTGGCGAGGTTGCTGCCTTCGACGATGCACCCTCCGGGGAAACGGAAGACACCGGGATGCAGGTCGAAGAGTGCCTGTGCGAGGTCCTTGCGCATGCCGTTCTCATGCCCCATCCAGGTATCTGTCGGGAAGAGCGAGACATGCTCCAGGTCGACGGTACCTGTGCCCGAACGGTGTTCCGGGTTGGAGAGGAAGATGCGCAGGTTGGCTTTTTCGATGGTCCGTGGAGAACGCATCACGAGGGTGTACTTCTTCCACTCGCGGGAGTCGATGGTGAGGTCTTGGCTGACGAATGCCTGCCGGTTCTCCATCGTGTTCTGGTCGATGAACTGCACCAGGAGCGTCACAGGCTTGCCGTCGGGGACACGTGCCCACACCGAGAAGCGGTAGTCGTCGCCTGCCTTCAGCCCGATGCCGAAGAAGCCTTCGTTCTGGATGCCGGTCCACATGTCGTTGTGTCCTGCCCAGGCAAGGCGGACATAGTGTGGGTTCCGTTCAAAGGGGCCGTCGTCGCGTAAGGTGACATTGCCGAACATCTTCCAGCCCATGTAGTGGTCGGGGGTAAATTCGAACGAGCGGTTCTTGACCAGTTCGGCATACAGACCGCCGTCTGCTCCGAAGTTGATGTCTTCAAAAAAGATACCGTACATGGTCGGTTGGATGGCTGCACCCACCTGGCGGGTCTGCACCGTCACGGTGTTGTCTTGTGCATGGAGGACCGGAGCTGTGGCTGCGAGTGCCAGTCCGGCTAGAATTGAGTAGATTTTCATGATGTAAGTGTTGTTTTAGTTGACGGGTGGACAGGAAACAAGCCGACGGGGGGAGGATGGTCCACCCGTCAACTTGTTCCTTGTCCGCTGACTCACGAAAGTACGGAGAATAATTGAGAATATCACACTTATCTCTTGTTTTCTTGTCCTCCCGGTCAACTAAAAACACTTCTTAATGCCCGGCGTTCACTTACGGACGCAGACACCCACGCGACGGGTCATACTGCTGCCCGAGGCGTCGGTTGCCGTCACGTTGTAGTAGAAGATACCTTCTGCCAGGCCGGTGCTTTCCATTGTCAGACGGCTGCCTTCGATGACAACGGTCTTGTCGCCCTCGACAGTGAATGTCGGCTGTTCAAAGCCTGCAAACAACGGGGCTGCATCGATGGTGATTTCTTCGTTGTTGTCGGCGTAGTAGTGAGGCACCGACATCCAGTCGAGGTATTCCTCCAAGTTGGTATAACCGTCCTTGTCGGGGTCGGCGTTCGAGTCGCTGAAGTCACCGTCAGCAGACTTCGGGTTCGTCCCGTGCATCTCCTCCCACCAGTCGGGCAGTCCGTCACCGTCAGTGTCGAAGTCGGCAGCCCGTTTCTCCTCAGGATATTCCTCATAGCCGCCGGCATCCTGTTCGTTGTCGATGATGCCTTTTGTCTTGCCGACGCTACCGGTGTAGGTATAGGACCCTTCGAGGGTTTCACGCACGATACGCTGGTCGTGTTCGTCGAAGAGCGGCATGTTGCAGCCCACGTCGGAGAGTGTCGACTTGTAGGCATCCTGTGCACTTTCCACTTCGGCATACGAGGGGAAGAAGGGTTTGTTTACCCACACTTCCCAGTCGAGCACCTGTCCGTTCGAAAGTTCGTAGCGGCGGAGTTGTTCGTTGTCGGTCACCAGCTTGCCGTCGGTGTCCTGACGGACGTTGCCTTCGCAGTAGTAGCTCTGGGAACCCTTGCCGACGCCTTCGAGCTGTGCGCGGAGGATGAACTTCTGAGTGGTCGACGGTCCCATCTTGTAGAAGTTGTTCACGAAGTTCACTTCATGGGCGCCGCCGTCAGTGGCACGTCCCGCCCAGTTGTAGACCACGTTGTTGAAGATGTCGAGTGCTCCGGCATAGAACCCGTTGCCGTCGAGTCCGCCGCCCATGCTCCAGTTGCGTCCTGCACAGCGGGCGAGGAGGGGGTGGTGGAAGGCGCCGATGTTGCCGCCGATGGTGGCTGCATAGCCGTGTCCCTTGCCTTTCTCGTAGTTCTTGTGCCCGGCGACGTTGAGTGCTTCGGAGATGAGGGTGTGTTGCAGGGTGATGTTCTTCGCGCTGCGTGAGCTGAATGCCTCGTCGATGGTCCAGCTGATGGAGCAGTGGTCGGTGATGCTGTGGTCGGCTCCTGCCATACCGATGCCGTCGAAGGTCTTTCCTCCACCCAGACGGACACGGATGAAGCGACAGATGCCGTCAGGACCCACTCCGAAGGGTGCGCCCTTGATGCAGATGCCTTTACCCGGGGCAGTCTGTCCAGCGATGGTCACATAGCGTGAGGAGCAGGTGAGGCGCGACTTCAGCGTGATGACACCCGAGACATCGAACACGATGGTGCGCGGACCGATATCGTTGGTGATGGCTTCGCGGAAGCTGCCGGGACCGTCGTCGTTGAGATTGGTCACATGGACCACCTTGCCGCCGCGTCCGCCGATGGCAAACCGTCCGTAACCCTCAGCTCCCTCAAAGGCGAGGTGGCGCGGGCGGAAACTCCAGACATTACCCCGTGTCAGGTTGCCGGAAGCATCTTCTTCGTCAATGCGCCAGTAATAGCGGTCCAGGTTGTAGAGGTCGCTCAGGGCATAACCGGTCTGTTCCTGTACTCCTTTATAGATGGTCCGGTCGCCGGTCGATGCCTGTGCCACGGCGAGGGAGTCGGTGCCTACATAGACATGGTGCTTCACGGCTTCTTTGCCCGGTGTCCATTGCAGCGTCAGTCCGTTGTCGGCATCAGCGTGCATGTCGTTGTCGGCAGGTGCGGGCTTTTGAGCCTGACGGAGGATGTCGGGCGTGTCAATCTCCACACCGTTGAGGTAGACGGCACGCTGTTCGGCTTCAGCCTCCCGCGCCTTGAAGCGGAGCACGACTTCCTGTCCGTCCTGCTCCACGTTGACCACGGTCTTCAGTACCAGTCCGTCTTCCCGCGTCAGCACCCGGCAGGGACATGACTGGTTTTCGTGGACGAGCTGGTCGCCGGCATAGACGTCGAATGCCGGGACGGTGGTTCCTTCAGTTGCCGAGAAGTTGTTGTGATAAGTCTGTACGACATGTTCCCCTTTGGGCAGTCCGGTGATGCGCAACTCCAGCTCATCGCCGTTTTCCACATAGACACCGTCGCTGATGAGCTTTGCCAGCGGGTTCTGTACGCCTGCCTTGTAGTAGCCGGAGTGCAGCGTAGCCTCGTCATTGCCTTTCACCGCCATGACGATCCGCACACCTCCGGAGAGTTGCAGGGTATCGGTTTTTTCACCGTCGATTTCCCACGGTGTGAATTTCACTTCGTTCACTTCTGCCACGCTGCGTCGTGCCACGTTGCAGTCAATCCGGTACGTCGGTTGAGCATCCTGTACCGAGGTGGCGCAGGCCGTCAGGAGCAGTGCGCTGCCCAGCAGCAAATGTCTGGCTTTCCTTTCATTCGTTTTCATAGATGGATTTTTTAGGCGTTCTATTTTTCCGCCAGCCCGGGTAGGAGTTGGTTCTTGCCGACTGATACGGAGAGCGTATGCGGAACATTAGTCAGGTATCTTAAATCAGACTTTCGGGAGTACAGGAGGTTTAATCATGCATTCAACTTTCGTAAGGTGGTAGCGGACGGGCCGCAAGGAAAAGTCAGACGCCCGGTCAGGCATCCTTCTGGTTTGCAGGCTGCAATGTGCAGTGCCATTCGGGGGAATGTCCTGACTGGGCGTCTTGGATGGACGATGACCCGGTTAGGTCCTCGTATGCTTATTCTTCTTCAGGCGATGGGGCAGCGTAAGGCACGACCACCTCCCGTCCGGCAAGTCCGTTGGCGAACCCTCCGTAGGTCGGTTTGCGGCTGTTGCCGAGTGTCCAGAGTCCGACGGGCTGTCCGCCTCTCCAGGAAGAGCTCTCGGGACTGTCGGTGGTGCACCACTGAGTGATGCCGTACTGCTGTGCCACCGGGATGATTTCGAAATACTTCTCGATGATGAAGCGGTAGAATTCCGCCATCTTCAGCTGTTGTTCATAGGTGACGTCCTCTGTCTTGATGGCCTCTCCGAAAGCCTTTTTGGTGATGCCCATATCCAGCTCGGAGATTTTGACGAGTTTGCCCGAAGCGGCGAGCAGTTCGAACATCTTCACGATGGAAGCCTCCTGCCGTTTCTGGTCAGCCTCATCGAGGATGTAGCTCACGTGCATCTGCGTACCGATGCCGTCAATCTTGGTCACTCCGTCCGATTCCCACCGTTTGATCCAGTTGATGAGGCTCTTCGCTTTCTTGTTGTCGTCCCACCAGGATTCCAGGTTGTAGTCGTTGATGAAGAGTTTGAGGTCGGAGGGGTTGCCACCGTGCTCGGCAAAGTGCTTGCGTGCTGAGCGGATGACAATCCGTACGTAATCGAGGTCACCCAGATAATCCTGCCAGTAGAAGTTGTTTTTGGCATCCTCTGCGGAAACATTCTTATTGGATTGCAGGTCATAGAAACCATCGTTGTCATTGTCTACTCCGGAGACGGATTCGTTGACAGCATCCCATGCTGTGACATATCCTCCGGTGGCTTCCATGATACCATTGATCCAACGGTCCATTGCCCAGGTGAGGGTGTCTTTCTTTTCTTGCTCAGTCAAAGGAATACCTTCTACCTTGCGTTGAATCCCGAACTCGATGTCATCGAAATAGTACGTATTGGCTTCTTTCAGCACGGCGAGGTTCCAGGCGATGGACTGCATGCCCGATGTCCCGGCTTGCGCTTCACTGACGGTAAATTCCTTTTCGAAGGTTTGCCATTTGGTGGTGAAGTTCACGCTTACACCCATGTCATAGTGAATGTAAGCACCGGGCGCTGCGTGAGCCTGCGATTCAGAACCAGCTGCTTTGTCGGCACGGTATTTGAATGTCAGTTTGCAGATGTCTCCGGCGTGCAGTGTCCGGTTTGCCTTGACAAAGAACTGGGTACTGTAGCTGTTGGCTGGGTCATTGCCTGATTTCACGACATAGGCATGTCCCTTGCCGTCAGCACCCGTTCCGGCTGCACCGATGGTTGCGTCGTGGGGACCGCCAATACCTTGTTCGGTCGCGAAGAAACTACCTGCTTCACTACCTTCTGCATTGCCGTTGGTGAGCATGTCTTCATACCATACAGTCTTTCCCGAACCGCTGGCTGACTCTATATTGTAGCTGAGGTCTACCCAACTTACTTTAGTCCAGTGGCTGATGTCCTGCTCGTCAAAAGATGAGTTCTCGATAAGGTTCTTGTCTGAGCCCTCTTCTTTGAGGGTAACATCATCAAAGTACAAGTCGCCTCCCAGCTTGCCAAAACAGAAGCGCAGACGGTCAATGGATTTGTTCGGCTTGAAGGTGATTTTGTTATCAGCAAAATCTTCTCCACTTGTAACGCCTGGAAAACCATACTCGGTGGTACTGCCGTCTTTCATGCCCGGCCAGAATGACATTGTACCCGGATTGGAACCTTTGGCCTTAATGGTCAGTGTATAAGACTTTCCCGGTTCCAATATCTGGTCGAGGTCATAGTAGATTTCATAGTCCCAAGCATTTGTTTTTGGATCTCCGGCGTGGATGTGAAGAGCTTTATTTCCGCCGGTGGGGTCTACTGGAATAGGCTTGTTGGCTATGAGGCTGTTCAGGTATTTGTTGTTCTGCTGTGAGTGCCAGCAAAGGGTGTGACCGTAGATGGTCACACCGGCAGCCTTGGCAGCTTCTACAAACTTGCTGACTTTAGAAAAGTCCATAATGCCGTTGTCCGACACACAGGAGGCATATTTCATGGCATTTCCTGCCGTGATTTCGTCGAAGTTGCTGATAACCATGCTGCGTACCAGTTCTCCCTTCAGAAAGTCATCGGCGGAGACTCCTGCTCCCAGTTTGAAACCGGGATGTGCACTGCGGTCTATGTAGCTTTTCAAATTGTCATACGCATTCAGATATTCATATTGCGTCAGACTTTCCGGCTTTTCCGTCTGGAAGTCGGCAAACTTATCGTCGGCGCATGAGGCGAATGCCGTGAGCAATGCCAGGCCGATGTATGTTGAAATCTTGTTATTCATAGTCTGTCCTTCAATAATTATTTAGCGATGTACTTAGGGGTGAACAGTTCCATCTTGTTGGTACCTCTTGTCTGTAGGACAAGGGTGTCTTTTGTTGCAACTTGTTTGATGCCATAGTTGATGGTGTAATCCAAATAGAGGGCATCACGGTCTTTGTTTCCCCAGGCTTTCTTTTCACCTTTAGGCTCGAAGTGGCCTTTGCCGCTGGCAGTGATGCCTTCCGTGTCAGAAGTGATGCTGCATCTGTTCTCTTCATCGAACGTAAGCAACAGATTGCAGGTTATGCTGCTTCCGTCGGCGAGCTTGGTGCTCACAGGGAAATGGCAAGTCTTCAGAGAACGTGTGGTGACATTGCAGATTTCGTCTTTTTCAACGGTGGCTCCATGACGTTTTATGGTTGAAGTCTTGCCGCTTTCCGTGATGTTGTCTGTTCCCCGGCGGAGATAGGAGGCATGCCAAGGATTGATATATTTCACGCAGTAGAGTACATAGTCCATCGGGAGTACATCCCAATAAATAGAATTGGTACGTACGGGACTTTCACCCTCCACTAACGGTTTGCCGGTGAGTATGCGGTCTGCTCCGGTTTGGCTTTTCATGACAATGGGAATGACATAATTGTTCTCCAAGGCTTTTTCGTCGGCAAAGAAGGCATCAGTCAGTTGCACTTCTACGCATCCCCAGTGCTGACCTTTATAATCAATTTTGTTCCCGGCGAGCTTGTAATAGTTGGAAGGCATGGGGAGCACCGGTGAATCATTTTCGAAGAACAGGTTGTCGCAAAGAGAGTTGTCTACCGCAATGTCGATGGTGATGTTTCTTCCTCCATAGGAACCTCCCATGGTGGAATAGATCTCACATTTATGCTCGCGGTCAAGTGAATTGTTGACGACCTCATCATTCCCCAATACAATCGTACGTACGGGATATTGGTAAGCGAAGTAGACAGAGGTGCCTCCTTCGTAGTCGGGAAACGAGTTGTCTGCATTCTCGCAAGCGGAGAAAGCTGTCAGTACGCTTCCCAACGCTATAGCAGTTAATAGTTTATTCATAATCAATTTGCAATTGGTTTTAGTAGGATTACCATCCTTGGTTCTGTTTCAGTTCACTCCATTTTAACTTCTCGTTGTAGGGGATAGGACCGTAGTACATATAATCCTTGTAGTTACGGGCTTCTACATTGATAACTTTATAAGTCAGTGCATTCCCGTTTTTTTCGATTTGCATGCCTTTGGCTTCTTCGGTCAGAGGCATCTTCCAACGACGGATATCCCAGAAACGTTTATTCTCAAAGCAAAGTTCGATGCGGCGTTCGTTGCGGATGAGCTGTGCCATTTTCTCTTTATCTCCTTTGACGCTTTCCAGATAGGCATCTCCGTTGTCTGTTCCCACTCCGGCACGAGTACGGATTTTCTTGATGACATCGTACGCACTGAATCCGTTGCTTCCTTGTCCGGTCGGTCCCCAAGCATCATTTGCTGCTTCAGCATAGGCGAGGAATATCTCCGTATATCGGATACGTACGGGGATATGCTTTTTCGCGTTGAGTGAACTGGGGTTCGGGTTACAGTCTTCACGTAAAAGTTTGCGCAGGTAGTAGCCGGTCCGGGTGGAAGTGTTCAACTGGTTCAAACCGTTGTCTTGCTTGTTGTCTGCATCTGCATAGAGTCCGGTGATGATGGTCTTGTCTTTGAACTTGGCACCGTTGTAGATGATATACTTACTCAGACGTGGATCTCGATTTTCATAGGGATTGTTGGCATTGTATCCGCTGTTCGATTTGTCGGTGATAGGGTATCCGTTAGCCATGGGAAATGCATCCACGAGGTTCTGTGTCGGATTGATACGCCCTGAGCCGTACAGCGTAGGTGGGAAGTTATTCTTTTCTTGTGTGATACCGATATCCCAATCTTCGGTACCTTGGCTGATGTTTCCGCGCCAGAGGATTTCCGCTGTCACTTCACCCGACCCCAAGTTGTCCAGTTCATCGGTGTTCATGTACCAGGTATTTCCTTTCGGGTCAAGTCCTGAAATGCCACCGATACGTTTCAAGACGGTTGCTGCATAGTTTGCTGCTGTTTCGGAAGTCACGCCCGAAGCGTCTCGATAAGCGGGACTGGCTGCCAACAGTGCGACTTGTGCTTTGATGGCTTCTGCAATTTTAGCCGTCAACCGTCCACGTTGGTAGGTTCCGAATACCAGATTGTAGTTGCCCAGCTTGGCGCCCATATTCTGATATTTGGCAGGAACATCACTGTCGCTACTGATGTTCTCGTAGTCTGTAGGCAACAGTTCGATCGCTCTGTCCAAGTCTTCGAAAATCTGTTTGACGCATTGTTCGAACGGTGCGCGTGGTTGATTGAAGTTCGAAGAGTTGTTTTCGGGTTCAAGTAGCAATGGAACTCCCAGCAATTCTCCGTTCTCCGTACGTCCGGCATGTGCCATCAGTAGGTAATAATAGTTCAGGGCGCGCAGTCCGTAAGCCTCTCCACTCAGTTTGTCGATAAACATGGCGTTGGTAACTTCATTTGCTGCCCAATTGACATTCTTGACGATGCTGAGGAAAGTATTCAGATATTGGATGGCAGCTTTGCGTGCTTGCCATTGTTCCATCGGGTTGTTATTGGCAGCCCATGCACCGAGTGCCATTTTGGAGTAGGCACTCTCTTTATCGTTGGTCACAGCATCATCGGTTGCCACGTCGCTTACACTCGCATTTTCATACGGCAACATGGCGTATCCATAGCCCAACAGGCCTACGGCGTAGTTGGGGTCGGTGAGCATTTCTTCCACACCGCGATTGTTTTCCTGCGCCGGTTCAAACATGTCGTCGCAGGCGGAAAGGGAAGCCATCAGGGCGGTGGTCAATAAAATATACTTTAGTTTCATTTGTTCCGGTTTTAAGTTAGAATACAGCTTTGACGCCGATGTTGTAGAATCTGGTTTGAGGAGCACTGCCTACATTCATCTCCATGTGTTTGCGCTCTTTGGAGAACGTGAACAAGTTGGCGCCGCTGACATAGGCGGACAGGTTGCGGATGAATGTATTGTGCAGGATGCTCTGAGGCAGGTCATACGTAATCTGTATTTTTGCCAAATCAAAGCGGTCGGTCTTGTAGAGCCAGTAGTCAGACGTACGGAAGTTGTTGCTGGCACTCTTGGCAGACAAGCGGGGATATGTGGCAGTTTCGGCTGTAGCCTCGGTCCAGCGTCCACGGACAATGGCAGAATATTTGTCGTCACCGTCTATCCAATAGTAGGAGCTGTTCTTGATACCATATCCTCCGAATCCGCCGGTTCCCAGTGCAAAGAATGTGAAGTCCTTCCACTTGGCGGTGAGGTTGATGCCCAGTGTAAAAGGTGAACCGTACCATCCTCCTTTACCCAGGTAGATTTCATCTTTGTCGTCAATTACGTTGTCACCGTTCTGATCTACGTATTTGATATCTCCCGGACGTACTGTGCTGCCCAACTTCTGTTCCGGAGAAGCGGCAATTTCTTCTTCATTGCGGAAGAGACCGTCGCTTTGGAGTCCCCAGATACCATCGATGGGTTTGCCTTGACGATAACGGTATGCATTGTCGTAAATCTCATCGCGCTTGGTAATCTTGGTGTCGTAGTATGTACCGGATACACCCAAAGATAAGTCAACCTCGCCAAACCGCTTGTTGGCATTGATGCTGAAGTCAAAGCCGATGCGACGGTTGTTGTTGAAGTTCTGTACCGCCATGAATGAGGCGTCAGGATAACCAGTGTTCAGGTGCGACGGATAGAACGTCGGCTGGTCGATCAGGTAACCTTCCATCGAGTTGATGAAGAAAGAGGCGTCTACGGTGATCCGTTTTTGCCAAAGGGAAGCTCTCAGGTTGGCAGAGAACTCCTTTCGTTGGATGAAAGACAGGCCATCATTCTCTCCGCGGGTTGAGATGGTGTATTTACCCGCAGGACCATCATACCAGGCATAACCGTCGTTTTGGGTCCATACAGCTTTGTAGAGGTAAAACTCGTTGTCTCCGACGACCAGGTCGATATCCTGGTTCAGGATACTTCCCGAAACGCTGAACATCAAGTCATCAATGACAGGAGAATCTTTCAGGAATCCTTCTTCACTCAACCGCCAGCCTAAGGTCAATGAAGGCGATAGGGCATTGCGGTGTCCTTCTGCAAGTTTGGCAGAGTGGACCAAGGCCGCATCGAAGTCTGCATAGTAGCGCTGACGGTAGTTGTAACCCAGTTGCAGGGCAAGGTTGGCATTGCTGATGCGGTGGTATTGCTGGGAGATGGTCTGCTGATAGCCGTTGGCTATAAGCATGCCTGAAACATTGTGTACACCGCCGAATGTATTCCGGTAGTTGAACTGGCCGCTGAAAGCAATGGTCTGCTTGTCACTGCTTCCACTGATGTTTTGTGTGCCAGGCTTTTCGTCGTTGCCTTCCTTGGAGAGAGCTACGATGACATCCTTTCCATTGTAGTTGGCCCAGGTGGGAACGAATATCGCATACTTGTTGTCGAAAGACGTTGTGTATGACGTTGCATAATCGACTGCAAACAGGGCGTTGAATGAAAGTCCTTTCAGCACCTTGTCCAGATTGATGTCGAGTCCGGCATCGAACTGGAACTGTCGGCTGGTCCATTTGCTACTGCCGGCTGCATAGTTGTCGGCAAACACGTTTGTCGGATTTGCCTGGCTGCCGGATAGGAAATATTTTCCGTCAATGATATTGGATGTTGTGCTCAGCAGTTCCAGCGCGCTTGTCGCATTCGGGTCGATAAGATCTACCGGAATGAGCGGGGAGGCGTTTTGTGGAAAGTTCGGCCGTGCCGTAGCTGCGGCGTTCCAATAATCACCTTTGGCATTCTGTGCATTGTAAAAAGTGGCGTTGGCATTGATGTGGGTGCTGATGAAGCGGTTGATGTCCACATCCACATTGCCGCGCACATTGAAGCGGTCAATCATGTTGTCCTTGGCTTCACCGAAATTGAGCAGGTCTCCTGTACGGTAGTAGCTGACGTTGCTGTAGAAACGGGCGCGCTGTCCGCCGCCTGAAATTTCGGCTGTCGCTTCCGAACGGTTGCAGGCCTTCTTCACATAGTCAGAAGAATAGTAGTTGATGTTCGGATAGCGGTATGGATTGATACCGGAACCGTGGTTGTATATCTGCTCGGCTGAATAGAGGGGCTTGGCAGACGGGTCGTCATTGAGCAACGCCTCGTTGTAGAGGGTCATGTATTCAGCAGAACCCAGATATTCGGGGAAGGCCTTAGCCACGTTGAAACCGGTATTGGCACGTAGGCTGACTCTCAGACCGCCCGCATGGCCGCGTTTGGTACTGATGAGTATTGCGCCTTTGGCAGCACGACTACCATAGAGGACTACCGCTTGTGCTCCTTTCAGGAAGGTGATTTGTGCAATTTCCGAAGGCATGACATTGTTGGCTTCGCGGGGTACCCCGTCGACCAGAACCAGGTAGCCGGCATGGTCTCCGTCCATTCCCCACAGGGAATTACCGTTCCAACCTCCGATGTAACCTTGCATGTTGTCCAGGCTGTAGGTGTTGTAGTTCTTTTGGGTCAGTTCTTCGACATTGACCACAGAAACTCCTCCCAAGAGGTCCTTTTGTGCCATCTTACGGAAGGCGACTTGTACCTCCGGACTTTCCTTGCGCACCAACGAATCGATTCCTTCTTCGTCGGGTGTTTGTGCATGGGTCAGGCCAGGTGCGGTGACCAGCATGCTGCAAAGAATGAATTTGGATTGTATATATTTCATTAGTTGTTCATTTATCGTTAAACATACGTTGATGGGATGTCTCTGCCATTACCAGCCCGGGTTCTGCCCGTAATCTCCATAAAGGTAGACATCATTGTCAGGCAAGGGGAACCAGTAATGTTTCGTCCCGAATACACGTTTTACAAGCAGACGCTTGTGCCAGTTTGCCACTTCTGCATCAGCCGGGTCATTCGTCTTATAGAAGTCGGGACTCTCCACGCGGTCGAATTCCACGGCATATTTTTCGGTGTAGGGCGATTCGGTCAGCAGCAACCAACGTTGCAGGTCGTTGAAGCGGAATCCTTCCATAGCCAGCTCGACAGCGCGTTCACGACGTATTTCATCCATGAACTTATGGTTGTCAGCCAAGTATGCCGGTTGTACACCTTCGGCACCGCAACGAGTGCGGATTTTGTTGATGGCATCCAGAGCGGTCAGTTTGCAATTGTCGGCTTTGGCGGACGGACCTCCCAGTACAGCACAGCTTTCAGCATACATCAGGTAGATGTCGGCGAGGCGCATGTAGGGCAGGTAAGTATGCAGGTTGCTTCCCCAGTCATATTCCTTGTCCCCTTCGTTACAGGTGTGGGGGACGAGCTTTTGGAAGAAATAGCCGGTACGGCTGCCCAGGTCGGCAGAGCGCATGTCTGAACCGGTCGAGAGATTGCAGTAAGCATAGGGCTTTTGGGCATCCGACAGCTTGTCTTCTGCCAGCACATAGTGGAAACCGTCAAATACGATGTCATGATAGAAGCGAGGATCACGGTTCTTGAACGGATGGCGCTTGTCAAAACCGGAGTTCGGGTCGTCGATGGGAAGTCCGTTTGCCATTCCGTACATGTCTACCAGGTTCGCTGTCGGCAGGTGGATGATTTTGTCATGGGCGACCAGTCCTGCGACTTTGGGGCCCCACAGCTTTGTCATATTCCAGTTACTGCCGTTATAGTCCGAGGATGGTCCGCGGAAGATTGCTTCCACAGAACCCGGCATTAGCCAGTTCTGACGGACGGTGTAGAAGATGTCTGTGAAACAGCTTTTGGCTGACGTTGCCTTCTCGTGATTATAGATATTCTTGTAGTTGTATTCAGCCAGAGCGTACTGTGTCTGTCCACTTTCAACCAAAGAGAGCAGTTCGCCAAAGGCATTGGCTGCCTTTTTGCAGAACTCTGTGTCATAATCGTAGGTCTTGGTTCCGCCTAACTGTGCTCCGTTTTTCATGAGCGGACTGCCAGCCCACAGATAATTCTTGCCCAGATAGCCGAGTGCCATGATTTTGTTGATGCGGAGCTGGTTCTTTCCCTCTGTCGCTTTTCCCGGAGCCACGTTGTCCCAATTGACAGGGAGCAGGTCTGCTGCCCGTCGGAAGTCTTCGCCTGCTTTAGTTGCACACTCTTGATAGCTGAGGCGGGGCAGAGTCAGTTCTTTCGTTGCGTCGAGCACCTGGTCGATATAGGGCATTCCACTCCAATACATCATGATTTGGAAGTGCCACCAGGCACGGAAGAAATAGAGCTGTCCGGCTATGAGATTCTTCTCTTCTTCTGTGCCGGTCATTTTGTCCAGGTTGGCAAGGCCGACGTTGGCTTTACGGATACAATACCAGGCGTGAGGCCAGAGGGAGTGTTGGAACTTATCGGTCGATGCCGGATTGCTTGGGTTACGGTACAGCCAGCATTGTCCGTTGGTCTGCCAGGCACGGAAGTTGCCAAGATCAGCTTGGTGGGTCATGTGTGCATCTCCCATGGAGTTGAACAGTTCGTCATCTCCCCAGTTCCAGGAAGTACAGTAATTGTTCTTCTCTTTATCCGGAATACAGTTGTAGATTTCTTCTATGAAACCTTGGAAGTTGCGGAAGTTCTTGAAAGCGTCGTCTTCTGATACCGTCGATTCCGGGGCCTTGTCCAGGTAGTCTTCGCAGGAGGTCAGGGTGAGTCCTGCTGACACAGACAACAAGCCTGCACAGAAGAGCGTCTTGTATATAGAGTGTTTCATCGCGTACATATATTATAAAGTGAATTTGATTCCGAGGTTATAACGCTTCACCGTGGGGTAGGCACCCAGATAACCGGCACCGGAGAGGTTGGCTTCACGGTCGTCAGGCATGCGTGTCCACAACCAGAGGTTGTTGCCATTGAGGTAGATTTTCAGGTTGTTCAACCCCAGTTTGTGGATCCATCCCCCGTTCCACGTATAGGCAATCTCAACATTCTTCAGACGGATGTATGAACCGTCATACAGGAATTGAGTACCTTCGTTGTAGTTGGGTGTAGAATTCCAGCGCGGAACGACTACATCAGCTTTTGGGGTATCTTTGGACCACCAGGTGCCGTTGTCATATACCGTATTCAGCTTGCTGCCGAAGCTGGTCAGGGTCACGTCACGGGTCACATTCGTTACTCCATAGAACTGGGCAAAGGCACTGAAGCCTTTCCATTCAAAGCCGATGGTTGCGTTGTAAGTATTTTCCGGTTGGTTGGTATAGCCATAGGGAGCAGAGTCTTTGTTGTCCACTACACCGTCGCCGTTGAAGTCTACGATATAGTGGTCTCCCACGAGGCGTTGGCTGTCGTTGGCATCGTGGGCCGGAGCAGCATACAGCTGGTCATAGGTCTGGATGAAGCCGTCGTCGATGTAAGAGTTGTATTGTCCCACACCGTGTCCAGCCGCCTTCTGGTAGGCAGGACGCAGTGCCTGGTCATCTTTCACCAATACGGTGTTTTTAGCATGGGTCATGCTGAAATTGCCCCACAGATGGAGACCGTTGGCATAAGTCTTGTTGAGGCGTACCTCCAGTTCATAACCGCTGGTGCGGATTTTTCCTTTGTTGACAGTCGGGGGAGTTCCTCCGAAATAGGAGGGGATGGAACGGTCCGTACCGAAGACGAAAATGTTGGAACGGATGTCTCGGAAGAATTCCAGGTTACCGGCAAGCAGACCGTCCAGGAACGAATAGTCAATGCCGACGTTCAGCTTGCGTACTACTTCCCAATGGATGTCCTCGTTGCTGATGGTGGCCTCCCTGTACCAGGTATAGATACTTCCCGGGGTTGAATGGTTGAGGTCCATGGTTGTCTGCCCTCCGTAAGTCCATTGGCTCATGTACAGCCAACGGCGGTTGGAGTCGAAGGGGTCGAAACCCAACTGGTCAGAACCAATCTCGCCGTAGGATACACGAATCTTCAGCATGTCGAGGATGTGCTTCTCGCGCAAGTAGTTCATGAAGCTCTCTTCGCTGACCATCCATCCCAGTGCGCCGGAGTTGAAGAAGGCAAAGCGGTTTTTCGGGCTGAACTTCTCGGAACCGTTGTAGGCACCGTTGTATTCCACGAAGTAGCGGTCTGCCCAGTTGTAGGTTGTGCGGAATGCCCAGTCTTCACGATAGGCAGGCATTACGCTTCCCCGTGCATTCTCTTGACGGCTGAAGAGTCCCATGGCAGTCAGGTTGTGTTTGCCAAAGCTGCGTACCCAGTTCAGTTGTGCCTGGTAATAGAGGTTGCGAACGGTCTGCCCGTTGTCCACCTCACCTGGAGCCGTGCTCCAGTTGACGCCCTGATGCCAGTCAAAGCCGTTGTTGGTGTCGTAGGATTGTTCGTAGCGTGCCTGACCGGTGTCCGGATCGATCCATTTGCGTTGTGCGTCGTTATAAAGGTCGTTAATACCGCGGTTGTTTTCTACAAACTCATTGTCCCAGGAGATGGTGGCACGGACCGATAGACCCGGAGTGATGAATTTCAGGTCCTGCTCCAGTGTGAAATCCGTGTTGATGCGGGTTGTGGTGAGTCGCATGGTACCACCCAGTGAGATGTTTTCTGCAGAGTTCGTCGTATTCGATACCAGCGGGTACATACCCCAACTTCCATCGGAATATTGTGGGAGAAATACATCGGGGGCAATGTTATAGGCTCCCGACCACTGCTGGCCGATTTGCCATTCCGATTGTCCGGTGTTTTGCCAAGGCGCCTTGCGGATGCCGTTAGAACCGGCAAGATTGACCTTGAGGACTGTCGTCTTGGTCAAGTTGAAATCCAGGTTACTGCGCACGTTAAGTCGGTTGTATCCGTAGCCGGAATTGTAGCCTCGTCTATTATCATAGATTTTGAAGAGGTCCCCTTCGTTCACATATTCGGCGGAAGCAAAATATTTCACAAAGTTTGTGCCGCCACTGATGCTCATGTTCGCACGGTAAGACATGGTGTTGTCCTTGAACAGGGCTTTTTGCCAGTCGACGTTCGGGTAGCGTTCGCGTTGCTCTAGAGTTGTCTGGTTGCGATAGTTGTCGATGAATGATTGCGGACGCACATATTCCCAGGAGTCAGGACGGAGAGCCAGTTCGTGTTCGATGGCTGTGTTGCGGAGCATGAGGGCATCATACGAATCATATTTATTAGGCAGTTTGGACGGCGATTTCAGTGTGGCATTAAAACCGATGTCGATTTTCGCACTACCTTCCGCGCCGCGTTTGGTGGTGATGAGGATGACACCGTTGGCACCTTTCACACCATAGACAGCTGTCGCAGATGCGTCTTTCAGGACGGATACGGACTGCACGGAGTTGATATCTACTGAACTCATCGGACGTTCGATGCCGTCGACCAGAATCAGTGGAGCTTCATTGTCGTTCCAGGAACTGGCACCGCGGATAGTGATTTTCGGCTCTTCATCTCCCGGCATACCGCTGCCTGTCATGGTCACCACGCCAGGGAGGTTACCGGTCAGGGCTGCTCCGATGTCTGACACACCTGCTGCACGTTCCAGTACTTTTCCTGTAGTCTGTGTAATCGCCCCCACCACGGAAGCCTTTTTCTGTTGGCCGTAACCCACGACGACCACTTCGTCGAGTTGTTTGGTGTCATCTTCCAGGGTGATGCGCATCAAGGTGTTGGGGGTAGCCTTCACCTCTTTTGATTTCATGCCCACGAAGGACACCACCAGAACGGAGTTTGATGACGGTACGTTCAGCGAGAATTGGCCGTCGAGGTCGGAAATCGTACCGATTGATGTATTGCCTTTCACGACAATCGAGGCGCCGATGATGGTCTCCCCGTTGCTGTCGAAGATAATTCCTTTGACCGTCGGCCCCTTTTGGGCAAATGCTCCCAGGCAGCAGAACAGCAGGAGCAGGAACAGGCAAGGATAACGTTTTTGTATTCCTACATTTTTCATTTCCATTAGTTTAAGACGTTTGTTTTTTCACATTGTTTGCTAGTCATCAGCGGTTGGGGAGTTTGTCTAGCCGCTGTCGAATACATCCTTCTGTTTCATAGTTCAACATTCGTTAGTTAATACTTGCATGGTTTATTTTCACGTGTACGGGGCGTTCCGGTCTCATGCGTAAAAAAGACAAGATGGATTGCCCTCGGGAAGTAAGTCGGTAGTGCCTAAAAGAAGGAGTAAAATGGTGATCGTATTATAAAACGTTCCATGTCCGGCTCATCTCCCGATGCGTTGCCTGACCGGTTGCGCACACGGTGGAGGGCTCAGGCTTTCGAGGCGGCCCTTTTGTGGTTTTACCGACGGAAGGGATGCCGGACGTGCACTCGTTATTTTACCATTCTCATGCATTTTCGTGGCGGTCGCGCAGATGGTTATATTTCGAGACATTGCCTGGCCAGTGGAGAAGGTGCAACGAGATGGATGCAGCAGATGGAGAGCGGCTGCATCGGTGAGGTGGGTAGTGGTAAAGAGCTGGTGGGGCGGACGAACGGAAACGTTGTCTGCCGGAGAGATATTGTAATTGTTGCCTAAATGCTCGTGGAAGGGGGTAAATGTTTGATTGAGAGATTGATGTCCTTCCAGGTGCCAATAGATGCCTGCCAGGCTATGTGCTGTACATACAGCAGGGACAACAGCCGGACGCTCCGCACCCTTATTGTAAGGAATGCTTGTCGGCCTTTGTCGGTTTTCATGGCTTGTCCTGCCTTTCTCACGGACGGACTTCAACAGGTTATGTCTAACACACATCTTCATAAGTATATTTATTAAGCGGACCTTCCTGCTGCTGGAGGTTATTATCCTTTTTGTTGACAGATGCAAACCTTCAACGAGGTCGGTTCTTTCATGGATTAGGTCTATTATTTTTATTGTTAGTGTTATGCTAACACTATAAAAGTAAGAGATTTACTTCATTTCTCCAAGGAATACGGGCAGATTTTTGAGGCTTTGTGTCGGATTGACAGTTAGATGCACTTGTGGCAGGTCCGGTTTCTTGTGAAAATTGTTCCTTTTCTTTATCTTTCTACTTTCGCGGATTTCAAACCCTTCTGAGGTCTGTTTTCTGTTCGTAGAATATACAATAAGTTTTTTCTGTTTTGAGAAGAAAAGTTCCCGGGCTGTTTGTCGGGAGCAACTCGGAAGGACATCTTGGGTGAGAACAGTCTCTGCACATCGGCAGAACCAAAGGATGGATTGACATTTTGTGAGGTCAAAAGCCTTATTTACTTTCCCATTTTCCTGAAAAGCCATTTTCAGCTAACGCACATTTTTGAAAAATCGACTGAACTAGCGATGAAAGGTTAAATTGCATTTGCACTTTCCTTCTGCAGGGCTCATTGTATTTTGATAAGTTAACAGCTAACACAAGTGTTTGACGTCCCAAACAATATAGTTTCGCATGTCAAACACTTGTGTTTGGTTCGTCAAACAATATTGTTTGAAGAGTGAAACAATATTGTTTGCTCTCTCGATGTAAAGAAAATGGAATTGCAATGAAAAAATACGGACGTTTGCTCTCTGGAAGAAGGGCAGAGCCGTTCATTTTTGAACTATTATAATGTGGAGTATTTTCTCCTGTGAGTACTCTGTGTGCTACCAATTGCTCTGCATGCAGGGCATAGGGAAAGGAAACGATTGGATTTGGTGTGAAAATGTATTTTGCAAATCGTCCGAGAATGCCCGCAAAATCATCGTCCCCGTCTTTAGCTCCAACGAAGGTCTCTGTGGGGTGATTCATTTGACATTTTGACAAAATGACAAAGTGATGGGTCACTGACGAGCGTAGGCAGGTGGTTTCTCTGTATGGATGGCGTGTGCATATATAATAAGGTGTAGGGGTGCAGTGAGTGGGGGATGAGGGCTGTGATGGGTGGCAAAAATATTGTCTTGTCGGACCGGGCAACTAGACCGGGCGCCCCTACATTCCTTCGGAGCGGTCCGGGTATTCATGCTTTATTGTTCATGGCTCATGGACCATTGTTGGGTCCTGTTTCTTCCAGAATCCTAAAAGACCCCCTCTGATTGTAGCTTGACTATTCCTTTCGAAGTGTCAAACTCCTATAAAAAATACAAAAACGAAAATCTCGATTATTTTAAGATTACAAACCTATTGCTAATTAAAATGTTATTAGTAACTTTGCAGCCCGAAAAGTATATTTTCGCTTCAACAGAAAAGTAACAAAACAATATATAATAATTAAAATCGAACAGAAATGCCTACTATTCAACAACTAGTAAGAAAAGGAAGAAAGGTTCTGGTTGAGAAAAGTAAGTCTCCGGCATTGAACGCTTGTCCTCAAAGACGTGGCGTTTGCGTCAGAGTCTATACGACTACTCCGAAGAAACCGAATTCGGCAATGCGTAAGGTTGCCCGTGTGAAACTGACTAACCAGAAGGAGGTGAACTCCTACATTCCGGGTGAAGGTCACAACTTGCAGGAACACTCCATCGTCCTGGTACGTGGCGGTCGTGTGAAAGACCTTCCGGGTGTACGTTATCACATCGTTCGCGGTACTTTGGATACTGCCGGTGTGGCTAACCGTACCCAACGTCGTTCCAAATACGGTGCCAAGCGTCCGAAACCGGGTCAGGCTCCTGCAGGTAAGGGTAAGAAGTAATCAACCGACTTTTCTGGAAAGGAAATTTATTTATTAAAATCGTTTTGGTTTGGTGGAAAATGCTTAAAGGTTGAGTAAATGCTTCAGAGGAAGCGTTGAAGAAGACAAGATTGCAGCCTCAAACAAAACATTATGTTCAAACAAAATGAGAAAAGCAAAACCAAAAAAACGTGTGGTTCTTCCGGATCCCGTATTCGGCGACCAAAAAGTTTCTAAGTTTGTAAACCACTTGATGTACGACGGAAAGAAGAATACTTCTTATCACATCTTCTATACCGCCCTTGAGACCGTCAAGGCAAAGCTTCCCAACGAAGAGAAAACTCCGCTGGAAATCTGGAAGAAAGCCTTGGATAATGTAACTCCGCAAGTTGAGGTTAAGTCCCGCCGTATCGGAGGCGCGACTTTCCAAGTTCCTACTGAAATCCGTCCCGATCGTAAAGAATCGATCTCTATGAAAAACTTGATTGCATTTGCCCGTAAGCGTGGCGGTAAATCAATGGCTGACAAGTTGGCTGCCGAGATTATCGATGCGTTCAACGAGCAAGGTGGTGCCTTCAAGCGTAAGGAGGATATGCACCGTATGGCTGAAGCTAACCGTGCATTCGCTCACTTCAGATTCTAATCAAGTATTAATAAACTGAATATTAAGGAAGCAAAATGGCAAAACAAGACTTGCATTTGACCCGCAACATCGGTATCATGGCTCACATCGATGCCGGTAAGACAACGACTTCTGAACGTATCCTGTTCTACACCGGATTGACTCACAAGATTGGTGAGGTTCACGATGGTGCTGCAACAATGGACTGGATGGAGCAGGAGCAGGAGCGTGGTATCACCATCACCTCGGCTGCTACGACCACCCGTTGGAAGTATGCGGGCAATACTTATAAGATCAACTTGATTGACACTCCGGGACACGTTGACTTCACCGCTGAGGTAGAACGCTCACTGCGTGTGCTTGACGGTGCTGTGGCTACCTACTGTGCGGTAGGTGGTGTGGAACCCCAATCTGAAACCGTATGGCGTCAGGCTGATAAATATAATGTTCCCCGTATCGGTTATGTGAACAAGATGGACCGTTCGGGTGCCGACTTCTTTGAAGTTGTCCGTCAGATGAAGGACGTGCTGGGTGCAAACCCCTGTCCGATTGTCATCCCTATCGGCTCTGAAGAAAACTTCAAGGGTGTGGTTGACCTCATCAAGATGAAGGCCATCCTGTGGCACGACGAGACAATGGGTGCTGACTATGACGTAGAAGATATTCCCGCAAACCTGCAGGATGAAGCTAACGAATGGCGTGAAAAGATGCTGGAGAAGGTGGCTGAATTCGACGACGTGTTGATGGAGAAGTTCTTTGACGATCCCTCGACCATCACCGAAGACGAAATCCTCCGTGCACTGCGTGCTGCTACCCTGAAGATGGAGGTCGTTCCGATGACCTGCGGTTCTTCGTTCAAGAACAAGGGTGTGCAGACTTTGCTGGACTACGTTTGTGCCTTCTTGCCCTCTCCGCTGGATACTCCGAACATCGTGGGTACGAACCCGACGACCGGTGCTGAAGAAGACCGTGTACCGAGCGAAGACGAGAAGACTGCAGCTCTGGCATTCAAGATTGCTACCGACCCGTATGTAGGCCGTCTGACTTTCTTCCGTGTATATTCAGGTAAGATTGAGGCTGGTTCATACATCTACAACTCCCGTTCGGGCAAGAAGGAGCGTGTATCCCGTCTGTTCCAGATGCACTCCAACAAGCAGAACCCGGTTGAAGTGATCAGCGCCGGTGATATCGGTGCCGGTGTTGGTTTCAAGGATATCCGTACTGGTGATACGCTTTGCGACGAGACTGCTCCGATCGTGCTGGAGTCTATGGACTTCCCCGAACCGGTAATCGGTATCGCCGTTGAGCCGAAGACTCAGAAGGACCTCGACAAGCTGTCCAACGGTCTTGCCAAGTTGGCTGAAGAAGACCCGACCTTCACCGTACGTACCGACGAGCAGAGCGGTCAGACCGTCATCTCCGGTATGGGTGAGCTTCACCTGGACATCATCATCGACCGTCTGAAACGTGAGTTCAAGGTTGAGTGTAACCAGGGTCGTCCGCAGGTGAACTACAAGGAGGCCATCACCAAGACAGTGGAACTCCGCGAGGTTTACAAGAAGCAGTCCGGTGGTCGTGGTAAGTTCGCCGACATCATCGTAGCCGTTGGTCCGGTTGACGAAGACTGGAAGCAGGGCGGTCTGCAATTCATCGACGAGGTGAAGGGTGGTAATGTGCCCAAGGAATTCATTCCTTCCGTACAGAAAGGTTTCCAGACAGCCATGAAGAACGGTATCCTCGCCGGCTTCCCGCTCGACTCGCTGAAGGTGGTTTTGAAGGACGGTTCGTTCCACCCCGTGGACTCTGACCAGCTGTCGTTCGAAATCTGTGCCATCCAGGCTTACAAGAACGCTTGTGCCAAGGCAGGTCCCGTGCTGATGGAGCCTATCATGAAGCTGGAGGTTGTTACTCCGGAAGAGAACATGGGTGACGTGATCGGTGACTTGAACAAGCGCCGCGGTCAGGTGGAAGGTATGGAATCCAGCCGTTCAGGTGCCCGCATCGTGAAGGCAATGGTTCCGCTGGCAGAAATGTTCGGTTACGTGACAGCTCTGCGTACCATCACTTCCGGTCGTGCCACTTCATCCATGACCTACGATCACCATGCACAAGTTTCGGCATCGATTGCCAAGTCTGTGCTTGAAGAAGTCAAGGGTCGTGTAGACTTGATCTAAAACAAACAAAATAGCGCAAGCAAGGAGGCAGGTTAGCGAATGACTCTTAACCTGCCCACCTGCTTGCCTGATAAAAGAACAATAACAATTTATTCAAACAATGAGTCAAAAGATTAGAATTAAACTGAAATCCTACGATCACAACTTGGTAGACAAGTCTGCTGAGAAGATTGTAAAGACAGTGAAAGCAACCGGTGCCATCGTAAGCGGCCCGATTCCCTTGCCTACTCACAAGCGCATCTTCACTGTGAACCGTTCAACCTTCGTAAACAAGAAGTCTCGCGAGCAATTCGAGCTCTCTTCTTACAAGCGTCTGATTGATATTTACAGCTCCACAGCAAAGACTGTAGACGCACTGATGAAGTTGGAACTGCCGAGTGGGGTAGAAGTGGAAATTAAAGTTTAAACGAACCATTAAAAATTGACTGAAATGCCAGGATTATTAGGAAAGAAAATCGGAATGACATCCGTCTTCAGTGCTGATGGTAAAAACGTACCATGCACTGTTATCGAAGCTGGTCCTTGTGTAGTTACTCAGATTAAGAGTGTAGAAAAAGATGGCTATGCAGCTGTTCAGGTAGGCTTCCAGGAAGCAAAAGAGAAGAATACCAGCAAACCGCTGATGGGTCACTTTAAGAAAGCCGGAGTAACTCCGAAGCGCCACTTGGCCGAGTTCAAAGGATTTGAAAACGAGTTAAACTTGGGTGACGTAATCACCGTAGAACTGTTCAACGATGCTCCCTACGTGGACGTAATCGGAACTTCTAAGGGAAAAGGATTCCAGGGTGTTGTAAAAAGACATCACTTCGGTGGTGTAGGCCAGACTACTCACGGACAGCATAACCGTGCCCGCAAACCGGGTTCTATCGGTGCTTGTTCATATCCCGCACGTGTATTCAAGGGATTGCGCATGGCAGGTCAGATGGGTGGTGATCGTGTGACTACTCACAACTTGCAAGTATTAAAAGTGATTCCTGAGCACAACCTTCTGCTCATCAAAGGTTCTGTTCCGGGTTACAAAGGTTCAATCGTAATAATTGAGAAATAATGGAAGTTAGCGTATATAACATTAACGGTCAGGAGACCGGAAGAAAGGTAGCGTTAAACGAATCTATCTTCGGAATTGAACCCAATGATCACGCTATTTACTTGGCTGTGAAACAATACATGGCAAACCAACGCCAGGGAACTCACAAATCAAAAGAAAGAAGCGAAATCAGCGGTTCTACTCGTAAATTGGGTCGTCAGAAAGGTGGCGGCGGTGCTCGTCGCGGTGACATCAACTCGCCGGTATTGGTAGGTGGTGGCCGCGTGTTCGGTCCCAAACCTCGTGACTATTGGTTCAAGCTGAACAAGAAAGTAAAAGATTTGGCACGTCGCTCAGCTCTGTCATACAAGGCACGTGAGAATGCCATCGTCGTAGTTGAGGACTTCACCTTCGAAGCTCCTAAGACTAAGGACTTTGTAGAAATGACAAATAATCTTAAAGTTTCTGATAAGAAGTTGCTTCTCGTTTTGCCGGAAAGTAATAAAAATGTATATTTGTCAGCTCGTAACATCAAGCGTGCAAACGTTATAATTGCTTCAGATCTGAATACTTACAAAGTTTTGGAGGCAGATACTCTCGTGATTACTGAAAGCTCGCTGAAGAGCATTGATAACTTTGCAAAATAAGGAGGCTTAGATAATGGGAATTATTGTAAAACCGTTAGTGACAGAGAAGATGACCGCAATATCCGAAAAGAGCAATCGTTTCGGATTTATTGTGCGTCCTGAGGCTAACAAACTTGAGATTAAGAGTGCAGTAGAAGCGATGTATAACGTGACCGTGGAGAGTGTCAACACGATGAACTATTCCGGTAAGAACAAGACTCGTTATACGAAAGCCGGACTTGTGAAAGGTCGTAGAAATGCTTATAAGAAAGCAATTGTGACTTTGAAAGAGGGCGATACTATTGATTTTTATAGCAATATTTAAATAGAAGATGGCAGTACGTAAATTTAAGCCCACAACACCGGGGCAGAGACATAAGATTATTGGTACTTTTGAAGAGATTACTGCATCGGTACCAGAAAAATCTCTTGTAAGTGGAAAACGTTCTTCAGGTGGTCGTAACAATGTAGGTAAGATGACTGTCCGCTACATTGGTGGTGGCCACAAGAGAAAATTCAGATTCATTGACTTCAAGAGAAACAAAGACGGTGTTCCCGCAGTGGTTAAGACAATTGAATACGATCCGAACCGTTCGGCTCGTATCGCTTTGTTGTTTTACGCTGATGGTGAAAAACGCTATATCATTGCTCCTAATGGATTGCAGGTAGGCAGCACTTTGATGTCCGGTGAGAATGCAGCGCCTGAGATTGGTAATGCACTTCCCCTCCAGAACATCCCCGTTGGTACCGTGATTCACAACATCGAATTGCGTCCGGGTCAGGGTGCTGTGCTGGTAAGATCAGCTGGTAACTTTGCTCAATTGACTTCAAGAGAAGGTAAGTATTGCGTCATCAAATTGCCTTCAGGTGAGGTTCGTCAGATCCTCAGCGCTTGTAAAGCTACCATTGGTAGCGTAGGTAACTCAGACCACGCATTGGAAAGCTCCGGTAAGGCCGGTCGCTCTCGTTGGCTGGGTCGCCGTCCTCACAACCGTGGTGTTGTAATGAACCCTGTTGATCACCCGATGGGTGGTGGTGAAGGACGCGCTTCAGGAGGTCATCCAAGATCACGTACAGGCTTGTATGCTAAGGGCTTGAAGACAAGAGCTCCGAAGAAACAGTCTTCTAAGTATATTATTGAGAGAAGAAAGTAATAACTGATTAATTGAGTAAATTATGAGTCGTTCATTAAAAAAAGGTCCATATATTAACGTTAAACTTGAAAAGAAAGTGCTTGCTATGAATGAAAGCGGCAAGAAGGTTGTCGTTAAGACTTGGGCTAGAGCTTCGATGATCTCGCCTGATTTTGTAGGGCACACAGTTGCAGTTCATAACGGAAATAAATTTATTCCTGTTTACGTTACAGAAAACATGGTAGGACACAAATTGGGTGAATTTGCACCGACACGTACATTCCGCGGCCATGCAGGTAATAAGAAAAAATAAGCAGGATAATCTGAAGAAATAATAAAGTAATAAATAATGGGAGCAAGAAAAAAAATATCGGCTGAAAAAAGAAAAGAAGCCCTTAAGACCATGTATTTTGCAAAGTTGCAAAATGTTCCTACCTCTCCGCGTAAGATGCGTTTGGTTGCAGATATGATTCGTGGTATGGAAGTGAACAGAGCACTTGGTGTCTTGAAGTTTTCTTCTAAAGAAGCTTCTGCCAGAGTGGAACAGCTGTTGCGCTCTGCTATTGCTAACTGGGAACAGAAAAACGATCGCAAGGCTGAAGACGGCGAATTGTTTGTAACGAAGATTTTTGTTGATTGCGGTCCGACGCTGAAGCGCATGAGACCGGCTCCGCAGGGTAGAGGTTACAGAATCCGCAAACGTTCGAACCACGTGACTTTGTTCGTTGATACGATTAATACTAATGATAATCAAAACTAAGAGTAATGGGACAGAAAGTTAATCCGATAAGCAATCGTCTGGGTATTATCAGAGGATGGGATTCAAATTGGTACGGTGGCAAAGACTTTGGTGATGCTTTGCTGGAGGATAGCAAGATCCGTAAATATTTGAACGCCAGACTTGCTAAAGCTAGTGTTTCGAGAATTGTAATCGAACGTACACTGAAACTTATCACAATTACTGTTTGTACCGCTCGTCCGGGTATTATCATTGGTAAAGGTGGCCAGGAAGTCGATAAGTTGAAGGAAGAGTTGAAGAAGATCACCGACAAGGATATCCAGATCAATATCTTTGAGATCAAACGTCCTGAGCTCGACGCCGTAATCGTGGCAAACAACATTGCACGCCAGGTAGAAGGCAAGATCGCATACCGTCGTGCCATCAAGATGGCTATCGCCAACACGATGCGCATGGGTGCCGAGGGTATCAAGATCCAGATTGCCGGCCGTTTGAACGGTGCTGAAATGGCTCGTTCTGAAATGTACAAAGAAGGTAGAACTCCGTTGCATACGTTCCGTGCAGACATCGACTACTGTCATGCTGAAGCATTGACCAAGGTAGGTCTGCTGGGTATCAAGGTATGGATTTGCCGCGGCGAAGTTTACGGTAAGAGAGAACTCGCTCCGAACTTCGTGCAGAGCAAGGAAAATGGTCGTGGTGGAAATGGCGGCAACAATGGAGGCAAGAACTTCAAAAGAAAGAAAAACAATCGCTAACGAATTTGAATTTTAGGAACTATGTTACAACCGAAAAAGACAAAATTCAGAAGACAGCAGAAAGGCCGTCAAAAAGGAAATGCCCAAAGAGGTAACCAGCTTGCCTTTGGCTCTTTCGGCATCAAGTCCTTGGGTACTAAGTGGATCACAGGACGCCAGATTGAGGCTGCCCGTATTGCTGTAACCAGATATATGCAACGTCAGGGTCAGATTTGGATCCGTATCTTCCCGGATAAACCTATTACTCGCAAGCCGGCTGATGTACGTATGGGTAAAGGTAAAGGTAACCCCGAAGGCTTTGTAGCCCCTGTTACTCCGGGTCGCATCCTCATTGAAGTGGAAGGTGTTTCTTACGAAGTCGCAAAAGAAGCTTTGCGCCTGGCTGCACAGAAACTTCCGATTACTACTAAGTTTATTGTTAGACGTGATTACGACTTCCAAAATCAAAACGCATAATTATGAAGATTGCAGAAATTAGAGAAATAGCTACCAATGAACTGGCAGAAAGAATCGAAGCTGAAGTAGCCAAGTACAATCAGATGGTTTTGAATCATTCTATCTCTCCGTTGGAGAATCCTGCACAAATCAAGAGCTTGCGTCGTACTATTGCACGCATGAAGACGGAGTTGCGCCAGAGAGAACTTAATAATAAATAATGATCCTGATGGAAGCTAGAAATTTAAGAAAAGAAAGAATGGGTGTTGTCATCAGCAACAAAATGGACAAGACGATCACCGTTGCTGCCAAGTTTAAGGAAAAACACCCGATTTACGGTAAGTTCGTCAGCAAGACGAAGAAATATCACGCTCACGATGAGAAGAACGAATGCAATATTGGTGATACCGTACGCATCATGGAGACTCGTCCCTTGAGCAAAACTAAAAGATGGAGATTAGTTGAAATAATCGAAAGAGCTAAGTAATTATGATACAAGCAGAATCCAGACTTACGGTATGTGATAACAGTGGCGCAAAGGAAGCTCTCTGCATCCGCGTTTTGGGCGGTACCAGAAAGCGTTACGCTACTGTGGGAGATGTGATTGTCGTTTCTGTAAAGAGCGTCATCCCCTCAAGTGATATTAAAAAAGGTGCAGTGTCTAAGGCTTTGATCGTACGTACTAAGAAAGAAATTCGTCGTGCTGACGGTTCTTATATTCGTTTTGATGACAATGCTTGTGTGTTGCTGAACAATGCAGGCGAAATTAGAGGTAGTCGTATTTTCGGTCCGGTAGCCCGTGAACTTCGTGCTGTAAACATGAAAGTTGTATCATTGGCACCTGAAGTACTTTAATTTTGTAAAGGATTTAAGTAATGAGCAAATTACATATTAAAAAGGGCGATACAGTTTACGTTAACTCTGGTGAAGATAAGGGTAAAACCGGCACTGTGTTGAAAGTTCTTGTGAAAGAAGGACGTGCTGTGGTTGAAGGTGTGAACATCGTAAAGAAGAGCACCAAACCGAGCGCAAAGAATCCTCAAGGTGGTATAGTAAGCAAGGAAGCTCCTATCCACATCTCAAACTTGAATGTCGTTGACCCCAAGACGGGCAAACCGACACGCGTGGGAAGAAGAAAGAACTCAGAAGGAACTAAATTAGTGCGTTATTCTAAAAAATCAGGAGAGGAGATCAAGTAATGAGTAATACTGCTAGCCTTAAGAAAGAATATGCAGAGCGCATCGCTCCTGCATTGAAGAGCCAATTCCAGTATACTTCTTCTATGCAAATCCCCGTGCTCAAGAAGATTGTCATCAATCAGGGCTTGGGCATGGCTGTTGCCGACAAGAAGATTATTGATGTGGCCATTAACGAGATGACTGCCATTACCGGTCAGAAAGCCGTTGCAACTGTTTCGCGCAAGGATATTGCAAACTTCAAGTTGCGTAAGAAAATGCCGATCGGTGTGATGGTAACGCTGCGTCGCGAGAGAATGTACGAATTCCTGGAGAAGCTCGTCCGTGTGGCTCTCCCCCGTATCCGTGACTTCAAAGGTATCGAAAGCAAGTTCGACGGAAGAGGTAACTACACGCTGGGTATCCAAGAGCAAATCATTTTCCCTGAAATAAATATTGATAGTATTACTAAAATATTGGGAATGAATATTACCTTTGTAACCTCTGCCAAAACAGACGAAGAAGGTTATGCTTTGTTAAAGGAATTTGGTTTACCGTTTAAAAACGCTAAAAAAGACTGATAGATTATGGCAAAAGAATCAATGAAGGCTCGTGAAGTAAAAAGAGCCAAACTTGTAGCCAAATATGCTGAAAAACGTGCCGCTCTGAAGAAGATTGTCAACACGGGTGATCCTGTTGCCGCTTATGAGGCTGCTCAGAAGCTCCAGGCAATTCCCAAGAATGCCAACCCGATTCGTTTGCACAACCGTTGCAAGTTGACCGGTCGTCCCAGAGGTTATATCCGTCAATTCGGTATCTCCAGAATCCAGTTCCGTGAGATGGCTTCCAATGGATTGATCCCGGGCGTTAAGAAAGCAAGCTGGTAAAGAAGTTTTTATTTTTAAATATTGTCAGGAGAGTCCTGATTAATTTAAATTTTTATTATATGACAGATCCAATAGCAGATTATCTGACGAGGTTGAGAAATGCCATCAGCGCAAAACACAGAGTTGTTGAAGTTCCTGCCTCAAACTTGAAAAAGGAAATCACTAAGATCCTTTTTGAAAAAGGTTACATCTTGAACTACAAGTTCGTAGAAGATGGTCCTCAGGGTACTATTAAGGTAGCTTTGAAGTATGATTCGGTTAACAAGGTTAACGCAATCAAGAAGTTGATCAGGGTGTCTACCCCGGGTTTGCGTAAGTACACCGGCTACAAAGACATGCCGAGAGTAATTAACGGTTTGGGTATTGCGATTATATCCACTTCCAAAGGTGTAATGACAGACAAAGAGGCCGCTGCCCTGAAGATTGGTGGTGAAGTGCTTTGCTACGTATATTAATAGGAGGATTATCTATGTCAAGAATAGGAAAATTACCCATTAGTATTCCTGCCGGAGTGACAGTTACTCTGAAGGATGATGTGGTCACTGTGAAAGGACCCAAAGGCGAGTTGAGCCAATATGTAAATCCAGCTATTACTGTTTCTATCGAAGATGGTCATGTACACTTTGTAGAAAATGAAGATATGATGCAGGATGATCCCAAGCAAAGACATGCTTACCACGGATTGTATCGTGCATTGGTACATAATATGGTTGTTGGTGTTTCTGAAGGTTACAAGAAAGAGTTGGAACTGGTGGGTGTAGGTTACCGTGCATCCAACAACGGCAATATTATGGAACTCTCATTAGGCTATACACACAACATCTTTATCCAAATGCCTCCTGAGATCAAGGTTGAAACAAAATCAGAAAGAAATAAGAACCCTCTTATTATATTGGAATCTTGTGACAAACAATTGCTTGGTCAAGTTTGCTCAAAAATACGTTCTTTCCGTAAACCTGAACCCTACAAAGGTAAAGGTATTAAGTTTGTTGGCGAAGAAATTCGTAGAAAGTCGGGTAAATCAGCCGGTGCTAAGTAATTTACATAAAATCGTATTATTATGACAACAAAAATAGAAAGACGAATCAAGATTAAATATAGAGTACGGAATAAGATTTCCGGAACGACTGCACGTCCTCGTATGACGGTCTTCAGAAGCAACAAGCAGATCTATGTTCAGCTTGTGGATGACCTGTCGGGCAGAACCTTGGCTGCCGCTTCTTCTCTGGGCATGGAAACCATGCCTAAGAAAGAGCAAGCTGCAAAGGTCGGCGAGTTGATAGCAAAGAAAGCACAAGAGGCTGGTATTACGACTGTCGTATTCGACCGTAACGGCTATTTGTATCACGGGAGAGTTAAGGAAGTGGCAGATGCTGCTCGTAACGGTGGACTTAAATTTTAAAGATCATGGCAGTTAATAACAGAGTTAAGATAACGAACGATATCGAGTTGAAAGATAGACTTGTTGCTATCAATCGTGTTACCAAGGTGACCAAGGGTGGTAGAACGTTTACCTTCTCTGCCATTGTGGTAGTTGGTAATGAAGATGGTATTATCGGCTGGGGCCTTGGTAAGGCTGGTGAAGTGACTGCTGCCATCGCCAAAGGTGTAGAGGCAGCCAAGAAGAACCTTACTCGTGTCCCGGTATTGAAAGGTACTGTTCCTCATGAACAAACTGCTAAGTTCGGCGGTGCAGAGGTTTTCATCAAACCGGCTTCTACCGGTACCGGTGTGGTTGCCGGTGGCGCTATGCGTGCCGTACTTGAGAGTGTTGGTATTACTGACGTTTTGGCTAAGTCGAAGGGTTCTTCCAATCCTCACAACCTCGTGAAGGCTACTATCCAGGCTTTGAGCGAGATGAGAGATGCTAGAACTGTCGCTCAGAACAGAGGTGTAAGTATGGAAAAAGTATTTAGAGGATAAGGAGGAAATTATGTCAACTATTAAGATCAAGCAAGTAAAAAGTAGAATTGGTGCTCCGGTTGATCAGAAGAGAACTCTTGATGCACTGGGACTCCGTAAAATGAATCGTGTGGTTGAACACGAAGCTACTCCTTCAATTCTTGGAATGGTGGAAAAGGTAAAGCACCTCGTTGCCATCGTTAAGTAATGTATTGTTGAACAATAATTAAGTTTCGATATGAAATTGAATAACTTGAAACCCGCAGCCGGCTCAACTACCTCTAGAAAAAGAGTTGGTCGTGGTCCCGGTTCTGGCTTGGGTGGAACTTCTACAAGAGGACATAAAGGAGCAAAACAAAGATCTGGTTATTCCCGTAAGATCGGTTTCGAGGGTGGACAGATGCCGCTTCAGCGTCGTGCTCCGAAATTTGGTTTTAAGAACATAAACAGAGTAGAATATAAAGCTATCAACCTGAGCACTATCCAGGCTCTGGTTGATGCCAAGAACTTGACCAAAGTTGGTATCGAGGAATTGATTGCTGCTGGTTTTATTTCTTCAAAACAATTGGTTAAAGTGTTAGGTAACGGCACATTGACGACAAAAGTTGATGTAGAGGCACATGCTTTTTCTAAGAGTGCAGTCGCCGCTATTGAAGCTGTTGGTGGTAACGCTGTAAAACTCTGATTCAATGAGACGATCTATTGAAACATTAAAGAATATATGGAAGATTGAGGATCTGAGAAAACGGATCCTCATCACTGTATTGTTTGTTGCTATCTATCGCTTTGGTTCATACATTGTCCTTCCGGGTATTGACCCGAACATGTTGACCAAGCTCCATGAACAAACAAGCGAAGGTCTGTTGGCTTTGTTAAACATGTTTTCTGGTGGTGCATTTTCTAATGCTTCTATCTTTGCGTTGGGAATCATGCCGTATATCTCGGCTTCCATCGTCATCCAGCTTTTGGCCGTTGCAGTTCCTTATTTCCAGAAAATGCAACGCGAAGGCGAAAGCGGCAGAAGAAAGATAAATCAATATACCCGCTATCTAACGATAGCCATTTTATTGTTCCAGGCACCTTCCTATTTGTTGAATTTGAAGTCACAGGCCGGAGGTTCATTAAATGCTTCATTAGATTGGACGTTATTTATGATTTCATCTACCATCATCCTGGCTGCGGGAAGTATGTTCATCCTGTGGTTGGGTGAGAGAATCACTGACAAGGGCGTGGGTAACGGTATCTCGCTGATCATCATGATCGGTATCATTGCCCGCTTGCCGCAGGCTCTCTTCCAGGAAGTCGTTTCGAGAATGGCTTCTCCGGGTGCTGGTGGTTTGATTATGTTCTTGTTTGAAATCGTATTCCTGTTGCTGGTTATCGCTGCGGCCATCCTGTTGGTACAGGGTACACGCCGGATTCCGGTGCAGTATGCCAAGCGTATCGTCGGCAACAAGCAATATGGTGGCGCAAGACAATACATTCCTTTGAAAGTGAATGCAGCCAATGTGATGCCGATCATCTTTGCACAAGCAATCATGTTTATTCCGGCTGCACTTGCCAATTATTCCGGTGCACAAGGTGAGGTCAGCAGTCTTGCTGTTGCTCTGAGCGATTATACCGGGTTCTGGTACAATCTGACATTTGCCGTACTGATTATTCTTTTCACGTACTTCTATACGGCAATCACGATTAACCCGAATCAGATGGCAGAGGACATGAAGCGCAACAATGGTTTTATTCCGGGCATCAAGCCGGGTAAGAATACAGCAGAGTATATCGATACCATTATGTCGCGCATCACTTTGCCGGGCTCTCTGTTCCTTGCAATTGTTGCCATCCTTCCTGCATTTGCCGGTATCTTTGGTGTGAAGACTGAATTTGCTCACTTCTTTGGAGGAACGTCTCTCTTGATTCTTGTCGGTGTTGTTCTGGACACCTTACAGCAAGTTGAAAGTCATTTGTTGATGAGACATTATGATGGTTTACTGAAGTCTGGACGAATCAAGGGGCGTTCGGCTAATGTTTCGGCCTATTAAGTTTTCATTAGATGATATTTCTTAAGACTGATGATGAAATAGAGTTACTTCGTCAAAGCAATCTCCTTGTGGGGAGAGCTTTGGCAGAAGTAGCTAAACTTATAAAACCGGGTGTTACAACACTGGAACTTGATCGGGTCGCCGAAGAGTTCATCCGTGACAATGGGGCTATCCCGACATTCAAGGGATTCCCGAATCAATATGGACAACCCTTCCCCGGCTCTATTTGTGCCTCTGTCAATGACCAGGTGGTTCATGGCATTCCCAATGACAAGCCTCTGCAGGAGGGTGATATTGTTTCGGTTGATTGCGGGACTTACATGAATGGTTTCTGTGGCGACTCAGCCTACACCTTCTGTGTAGGTGAGGTAGCTCCTGAAGTAAGGGAGTTGCTCAAGGTTACCAAGGAAGCCCTGTATAAGGGAATTGAGAATGCAGTCCATGGGAAACGTCTGGGAGACATCGGTTCGGCGGTTCAGGATCATTGTGAAAAGCATGCCTATGGAGTTGTCCGTGAGTTTGTCGGACATGGGATCGGCAAGGAAATGCACGAAGAACCGCCCGTCCCCAATTACGGGAAGAGAGGTTCGGGTGTGCTGTTGAAGAGCGGCATGTGCATTGCAATCGAGCCGATGATTACCTTGGGTTCCCCACAAATCTACATGGAACCCGACCGTTGGACGATCCGGACACGGGATGGCAAGTGGGCGGCTCACTTTGAGCACACGTTGGCTGTGCGTAAGGGAAAAGCCGAAGTATTGTCAACATTTGATTTTATAGAAGAAGTTTTGGGAGATAACGCAATTTAAAAATTTATATGGCAAAACAAGCAGCAATAGAACAAGAAGGAGTGATTGTTGAAGCATTGTCAAACGCAATGTTTCGTGTAGAGTTGGAAAATGGGCATGAGATTACGGCTCATATTTCCGGCAAAATGAGAATGCATTACATTAAAATCCTGCCCGGAGATAAGGTAAGAGTGGAGATGTCACCTTACGATTTGTCAAAAGGTAGAATCGTTTTCAGATATAAATAACAAATAAAGATATGAAAGTAAGAGCATCATTGAAAAAACGTACGCCAGAATGTAAGATCGTAAGACGTAATGGCCGTTTGTATGTTATTAACAAGAAAAATCCTAAGTATAAACAACGTCAAGGATAATTTATTATTTTTGCAAAAAAAATAATTTAGTATATGGCTATAAGAATAGTTGGTGTAGATTTACCTCAAAATAAGAGAGGTGAGATTGCGTTGACCTATGTATATGGAATAGGTCGTAGTAGTTCAGCAAAAATTTTAGATAAAGCTGGTGTAGACAAAGATCTGAAGGTGAAAGACTGGACAGATGATCAGGCTGCAAAGATTCGTGAGATCATCGGTGCAGAGTATAAGGTTGAAGGTGATCTTCGTTCTGAAGTACAATTGAACATTAAGCGATTAATGGATATTGGTTGTTACCGTGGTGTGCGCCACCGTCTCGGTTTGCCCGTAAGAGGACAAAGCACAAAGAACAATGCACGTACTCGTAAGGGAAGAAAGAAAACAGTTGCAAACAAGAAAAAAGCTACTAAATAATAATTGTTGATATGGCAAAAAAAACAGTCGCAGCTAAGAAGAGAAATGTGAAAGTGGATGCTAATGGACAATTGCACGTTCATTCTTCATTCAACAATATCATTGTCTCTCTTGCAAACAGTGAAGGTCAGATCATCTCTTGGTCTTCAGCAGGTAAGATGGGATTCAGAGGTTCGAAGAAGAACACCCCGTATGCAGCACAGATGGCAGCACAAGACTGCGCCAAGGTTGCGTATGACCTGGGTCTTAGAAAGGTAAAAGCTTATGTGAAAGGTCCTGGTAATGGCCGTGAGTCCGCTATCAGAACCGTGCATGGTGCTGGTATTGAAGTTACTGAAATCATTGACGTAACACCGCTTCCGCACAACGGTTGTCGTCCTCCCAAAAGAAGAAGAGTATAATACAGATAACCTAATAGAATGATGTAACTTGAATTGGTTAATAATGGATTGCATTTCCTTTCTGTAATTCGCGGCTGCTACAATTTAAGTTCATTAGTAAACCAATTAAATCAAAGAAGTAAAAATGGCTAGATATACTGGACCAAAATCAAGAATTGCACGTAAATTCGGTGAGGCTATTTTCGGTGCTGATAAAGTTTTGTCTAAGAGAAACTATCCTCCCGGACAGCATGGTAACTCCAGAAGAAGAAAGACTTCTGAGTATGGTGTCATGTTGGCTGAAAAGCAAAAGGCCAAATACACTTACGGTGTGTTGGAAAGACAATTTAGAAACTTGTTCGAGAAAGCCGCCAGTGCCAACGGTATTACCGGTGAGATCCTGTTGCAGTCTCTCGAATCTCGTCTCGACAATATCGTCTATCGTTTGGGTATCGCTCCTAGCCGTGCCGCAGCACGTCAGCTGGTAGGTCACAGACACATTGTGGTAGACGGTGAAGTTGTTAATATCCCTTCGTACGCCGTTAAACCGGGTCAAATTGTAGGTGTTCGCGAGAAATCTAAATCTTTGGAAGTAATTGCCAACTCTCTGGCTGGCTTCAACCACAGCAAGTATCCCTGGTTGGAGTGGGACGAAAACACAAAGGCTGGCAGATATTTGCACATCCCTGAAAGAGCAGATATTCCCGAAAACATTAAAGAACAATTGATCGTTGAGTTGTACTCTAAATAATAATTAGTTTCATGGCGATATTAGCATTTCAAAAACCTGATAAAGTATTAATGTTGGAGGCGGATTCCAAATATGGAAAATTTGAGTTTCGTCCGCTTGAGCCCGGCTTTGGTATTACCGTCGGTAATGCCTTGCGCCGTATCCTCCTTTCCTCTCTCGAGGGGTTTGCCATCAATACCATCCGCATTGCGGGGGTTGAGCATGAGTTTGCAGCCGTTCCGGGAGTGAAAGAGGATGTGACCAATATTATCCTGAATCTGAAGCAAGTCAGATTTAAACAAATAGTAGAGGAATTCGAGAACGAAAAAGTAAGTATTACTATCGAGAATTCAAATGAATTTAAGGCAGGTGATATAGGTAAGTATTTGACTGGATTTGAAGTGTTAAATCCTGAATTAGTTATTTGCCATTTAGATTCAAAAGCAACTATGCAGATCGATTTGACCATTAACAAAGGTCGTGGATATGTCCCCGCTGACGAAAACCGCGAATAC
>ERZ1023614.72-NODE-72-length-42340-cov-58.368452_pt1 | contig 42340 bp, 73 predicted proteins | sample MGYA00380327_ERZ1023614 | MGnify/ENA primary metagenome ERZ1023614 (study PRJEB33179, sample SAMN07448978) | human gut metagenome | biome: Human-gut; feature: Human associated habitat; material: Faeces | host: Homo sapiens | place: India: Bhopal | collected...
TTTTTGGAGCTGGTGACAGGAGTTGAACCTGCAACCCACTGATTACAAATCAAATTTATTTGGCGTTTTAACGTGAATAATCATCAATTTGTTGGCTTTCCGTTAGATTATGCATCCCGTGCCCTAACGTTGAAGCTCATGTAAAAATAGCACATTTTATGTCTTTTTACAAGTCGCTTATCTTCCGCATTACGAGCTCATACTCTTTCGGGTAAACCAGCTTTATTGCCTTCATGTGCTCGTCAAGCACCTGCATCAGACCTCCGAAAGGAACAGAGCTGGCAGCCGCCACAAAGTCGCTTTGCGGTTCCGCTGCTGTGGAGTACGCCGCCCGGTAATCCGTGGGCGGCAATGACTGGGTCTGCGTTTCAGGTGCCTGCTTTTCTTCCAGCTCGTCCCGCACAGTGCAGAGGGCGGCAAGCTTTTCCACGCTCTGCCAGTCCGTCGAACCGCATTTCAGCTTGTGAATATGGGTGTTGATCTCGTCAATGTCCATGCCTGCCGCCCCCTTTCTTATGCGTTGCGTAAGATGTCAGCTGCCCGCTTGTAGGCATCGCGCTCTGCGCCGGTGGCTTCCTGCATCATGTCCTCGATGTCAGAGATCATGCGCTCACGGCCATCCGTGCGGGAGTAGTGCCCGCGCACATAGTGACGGCCACGGTTGGCGTAGCTGTTGCCCCGGTTGTAACCGTTCCCGGCATCGTGGCCAAAAGTCCCGCGCATGTCAGCTTCCCACTCACCCGCACGGCTGTAATCGCCGCCCTCGCAGTAATCCTCAATGCGGTGGATGTCCAGAATGATGTCCACGATCTCGCCGATCATCTCAACATCGCCCGGGGAGCGGTTCTTTTTGTCCGTCAGCTCCATGAGCTCTTCGCACATCTCATCCTTCAGGTGATTCAGTTTATCCAGCATGACTTTATCTCCTTTCTTATGCTACCCGCTCAACGATCAGATTGCTGTTTGCAATGCTGACTGCCTGCGTACTGGTGTTTTTAACCGACACGGTCACGCAACAGCCACGCGGCACCTCGATGAAAGCAGCCACGAAAACGTTGAAGTAATTTTCGACTGCCGCCGGGGTAACAATGGCAGTCGCACTGGTCAGCGACTCACCGCCGACAGCCAGCGCCACGGAAACAGGTCCCACAGTGCCGCCGGTTGGAATGGCGATATTGCCGCCAAAGCTTACCTTGAAGCAGGCCCTGCACTGCCCGCTGGTCAGGCCGCGCAAGGTCACAAGGCCGCTGCCCTCACGGTGCACAATGCACGCAGGCGCTTTCACTGCGGTCTCGGTCAGGGGAAGGTTTTCACCCGCTGCCACGCTGACGGTGTTAGAATTGCTAAATTCAGCCATTATCCAAAACCTCCTTTTCTGCACAAACAGGCGCATTTACTGCATAAACGGTTTTTAAGATATCCATCCAAGAATTGGATGGATCTGCTTTTTCCGTATCAAGCAGGGTTTTCAAAATGAAAACATAGTTGTTCAATTCCATCATGCTCATTTTGTTCTTATCCATGCTGTACAGATAATCTACAAACTGCTGTTTCAGCTCTGCTACGGTCATTCAAATGCTCCTTTCATAGAAAAACGCCGGGACTTTTGCCCCGGCGCTCTGGTTTGCAAAATCAGCTCAGGGGCTGAACATTTCCCATTTTGGAAAAAGTTGCCGTGATTCGGTTATGCGCAACCGTTGCAGCCGCAACCGGTGCCGCAGTTACCGTACTGGTAGGGTGCGGGTACCTGGAATGCGGGCACAGGGCGGGGGTTGTAGTAGGCCAGCTGACCGCTCATGTAGGCCTTGAGTGTTTCGTTCTGGGCTGCCTGAGATGCCGCAAGCTGTGCTGCGAACAGCTGCTGACCCTGCTCAGCGATCTTTGCGTCCTTTGCCTCGATGCGCTGTGCGGTCAGGGCGTCAAGGATGGCGCGGGCGTTCTGGTTCTGGTTGTCGATGATGTCCCGGGTGGTGTTCTGCACCGTGTTCCGGGTCTCGCAGGACTGGGTGGCCAAATTGTAGTTGACGCCCTGAATGGCAGAGCGGTTCTCGCAGCAGCACTCCTGCTGCTGCATCTGCATGGCAAACAGCTGCTGCATGAACGCCGCCTGCTGGTTTGCGCGGCTGATCTCTGCGGACATAAAGCCGTTGTTCACGGTCTGCTGCACGCCGTTGACAAGCTGAGCCTGCTGGTAGAAGCCATCACACATGCCGTTGTTGATACCATCCATCTTGCGCTCGATGTTGGCAAAATCGGAGGTCAGGACGTAGCCGTCAACGACACCGGCACCGGTGTTGCCATTGCCGCCCCAGTTGCCGCCCCAGCCGCCGCAGAAGGCGAACAGGAACAGGATGATGATCCACCATGCGCCATCATTGCCAAAGCCAAAGCCGTTGCCGCCGTTGGTGTTTGCGGGCTGAACAGGCATGGTCAGAACCGCAGAATCGGAAGAAAGAGACATTTTTGTACTCCTTTCGTGTGTTTTGAATGATTTTTATGCTTGAACCGTGGCCACGGTTACGGCTTAATGGAGGAACTGCTGAAACTGCTGCGCCATCGCCTGCAGCTGGTTCAGCTGGTTTTGTGACATTTTGCCGGATTGCAGCAGCTTTTGCACCTCTGCTTTCGGGTCGCCTTGAAAGTTTGCACGGAACTGCTGGAACTGCTGCATCATCTGCCCGAACTGACCCATAGGGTTTGGCATGGCGGGCATACCGCCGCCCAGTGCGTTAAAAAGAGGGTTTGCCATACTTATTTGACCTCCGTTTCAGGTTTTGCAGGCTCTTGCTTCTCGAGCGCCGCACAGCGGGCTGCCAGAGCGTCAAACTCTGCTCGGGTGACAAACTCCCCGCCGGGCTGCTGCGCCGTCTGAGAGGGCATTTTTGTCGCCGTGGTGCGTTCCTTGTAGTCAAAGACGCGGAGAGGCAGCGGCATCCCGCTGGCGTCGGTGCTCTTGATGTAAAAAGCGCTGTTTTCGCTGTCCATCAGCAGTACGCTGTTGCCTGCGGCGACCATATAGGCTTTTGCACCCTCTTCTCCCTGCACCCAGATGATGGAAGGCGTGGCCTGTGCTGTCTGTGCTGTCGGCTGCTGCATCATGGGAGACTGATAGCCCACTCCCTGCCTGAGTTGAGTGAGGTTGTCTGGCATTGGCTGGCCGTAGTATGTTGGCATCTGATACGCATACGGATTGTAAGGCATCGTTTACTCCTCCTTATACCAGTAGTAAATCGGGCATTCCGCGCCACTGTCCCAGCTGTCCCACCACGCACCGTCGATGACGGTTAGAACGTGCCCGGAGCAGCCCAGTACATACACGCCGCGCGGGTACTCCCGGGCAAAATCCGCCACGGTGTAACAGGTGGTGCAATCCGCTTCCACCATGCGGCGCTTGAACCCGCGTTTTTGGAGGTATGCGCCCCATGTGCGGTTGGCGCTGGGCATATCGCCGAGGACGTAACCGGTGAGCGCCAGCGCAATATACGCCTGCTCCCAGCTCCGGCCGGTGGCCGCAGCTACCGCCCGCACTACGCAGTCCCCGACGCTGCTCCCGCGCGGGTTTGGGTTAAACCTGTGCCACATGGTGCGCCCCTCCCTTTGCGCCCAGTGTACTTTTTTAAACCGCTGTGAGAGACAACGAACGCACAACGAAGGACAAAAAAAGAAAAGTGCCCACACGGAAAAATCCGCATGAGCGCTTAAAGATATAAATATACTTATATAAAATGATGCAAAAATAGAAGGTTTTGCCGCTTTATTTGCAAAAAAATCCCCTGCTTTGCCTACAAAGTACCCAGCATGGAACGCAGGGCTTCGGAAAAGCAGGGGTTTTTGTAAAATCAAGAGTGCACCGTCCACACAGGCCGGTTCACTCTCTACAAAGGCCATAGCCTTTCAAATCATAAATCGTATGGCGTATAATGCAAAGACGCATATACCGATAAAACCACGCCTATAAATGCACTATGCCAAAACGGAAGAACGGCTTTTAGAACGCTTGATGTCGCTCCAAAAATAATCAGAGCGAACAAAGCACGGGACAAAAAGTGATATATTTTATTTGCCATAATTCATATAAAATCGTTTCCCGCATAGTACGCACTGTGAGTAGGCGGGCGGGAGACTAAATTTCGTAAGCTGTGCGCTTGTGCTGACAGAAATCTTTAGGCCAGACCACACCAGCAATTCATTAGGCGAATTGTCTGTAAATATTATACCACAATCCGTGCAAAAAGAAAAGCGGCAGACCCGAAAGCCTGCCGCTTTGTTTTGCCAAGAATCAAGCTTCAGAAAAAAACATAAGATTACGAGTATCTGTAGCAATTCCAAACTTCGTCGGATTTATTGTAAGCATCGTCTGGACACATCCCAATTTTCAAGGCCAATTGATTTGATGCCACATTATCTTTTCGAGCTATCCACAACAGTGGTTTATTATCAAAATCAGATCTATGAGCTGTATACCATTTAATTGCCGATTGTGCAAGATTCAAAGCGTATCCATGTCCTCGATAGTTTTTATCATTTCTTGTTGCAACCGCTACATCTATATATGAACATTCTTCAAATAGGTCAAAAAACGCAACAGGAGTGTCGTCACTGATTTTTAAGAATCTTTTTATAACATATTCTCCTGCTGTAATTGTTAGATATTCATCGTTGTAAACACCAAGCATCCGCTGTTCCTCTGAAGATAGTGTTTTAACGATGTTATCTACAAGTGGTTTTGTTTTTGCTGTGACTTTTGCTCTTTGTTTATAAATATTATTTTTGTTCGTCATAAAACCCTAATTCTTCAGAAATTACGCTTCACTCCTTCCAAATAGAATTTATGAAGCATTTTTTCGTATTCACATCTACACTGTGGGCACAAATCCGAGACAACACCCTCGCCTTTCAAGCTCCATTTTTTATCATCAGGAACGTAATAACTTGTGACATTGTTTGGAAATTCATAATTCAAAGGCACTTAGGTCGTACAAATAGTATATTGCACATCCAGCATTTTATCAATGCCTTTCAGCCGGTAGCCTATCGCCGTCCGACTGTAATGCGTCTGTGCTGCAATGTCCGGCAGCGGAAGCCGCTCAACGTACCGCAGTAAGGCTATCTTACGGTCTACCCTCCCAAGCGGTGCGCTTTTGATGGCGGCGGTCATCTGCTGTCGGTCAAGCCCTCGCAGCGCAGGGGGCAGCACCACGCGAGCCGCCGCCACAGACAGCACCGAGCCAAAAAGGCTGCGGCAGCTGTCCGGCGTTGCGCACCATATTGCCAATGACGGCGAAACGGTGACAAAACGTCACCAGTTTGTTGACATTGCCGAGATGGTATGTTTTCGTAAGGCCACGAAAACGTGCGCAGACCATTTTCGTGATGTCACGAAATTGCTCTTGTGCGGCGAACATCCCGGTGACGTCACCGAGATGACGGTATGTAGTGCTTGCCATGATATCACTCCTTATTGTGAACAATGAGATAACGAATTGCGGAAATTTTGACGATAACGCTATCATTCGGGTTGTTTTGTTGCACACCGCTGAACGCAACGTATTCGCCATTTAGCCACAAAATATTTCCTTCCAACCGCATGAGCCATTTTCCGCTGCCATCGAAATCAGCGGCATGATTATCCAAGTCGATTTCGAGGTAAAAGCCATCGTTCTGTTTTGCAAAGTATTTTTGCAGAACAGAAGTGATTTCTTCCGTACTCATGTTTTCGGAATCAGCAATGACTTTAATGTAGTGATAATGAAACATTTTTTGTCTCCTTACTCCTTGCTATCCAAAACGGTTACTGCATACACGCGGAGGTTTTCCAACTTTTCGATAACAGCCTTATAAGTTGCTTCCGTTGCGATGTGCGAGATGCGCTCCAGCTCGTTGTTCTCCTTTGATGCAGCGATAATTTCATCCGCAGATATGCGTTTCATGGATTCAATCAAATCGAGCAAATCTTCGGCATTTACTGCGTTCATATCATCTCTCCTTGCTTAGTGCCGCTTTCATGTAGCTCATAAATCACCCCTTGTTGATGGTAGGCTTCTTTTCTGCCAGTGCCTTTTTCATCATGCCGACGGCCTTTTCAATCACGCTGTCCAGCACTTCATCGGTGATGAAAGGCTTCAGCCAGTCCGGCAGTGCGCCGCGCAGCGCGGCAAAGACCTGTGCCTTTTTCTTTGCGCCCTGACCGCTGCCCATGATGCTGTCCTCGGCGATGGTCACAAGCTCCAGCGCCCACTGCTTGACGTACTGCTTGTAGCCCAGCCGAATGGCACCCACTGCCAGCGCGGCAAAGCCAATGACCATCAGCACCATTGCGATGGGTGCGGGGATAAAGTTAAAGATTGCTTCCATGATTTGTTACTCCTTTCAGTAGGTAGTTGTTAATGTCGGTCTTGCTTTTTTGCATACCTTCCCGGTTGTTTCCGGACAGCTGCGAATCCAAAAGATTTTGCACGCCAACGAGAACAAGGCGTATTTCTTCGTCAATGCCGTCAAATCGCCGGAGGTCTCTTGCAAGGGCTTGTGTATGCTGGAGCTGCCCCTGTTCCAAGGTTCCGACGCGCTTGTCCAGCTCATCTAGCCGCTTGTTCTGCGCGTTGTCCGGCTCCTGTGCCTTCTTGATGTATTTATGAATGATTTCCAGTACCTTATCAATCGTAATAGCAGCGGCGCACAGGCTGCCCAGGATGCCAAGCACCCAAAGCAAAGCTTCTTTTTCAGTCATTTACCCTCCCGGAGACGGGTCAGACCCTTCTTGCGGATGATACGGGGGTAGTTGAGGGTGGTCACATTGAGGTCTACGTTGCCGGAAATGCCCGGAACAGCACCCTTGCTGGTGTGCTGGTGGGCGTTGTAGTTAAACGTCACATTGGGCGTTTTGCCGGTGTAGTCAGCAAGCCATACGTCATAAGGATGCAGAGCCGCACCGCCCACAAAGAGATGCGCCTTTGCAAAGCTTGTGTAGGTGTACAATTGGGCGTAAAAGCCCAGCTGTTCCACTTCGTGAAGAGCGTAGGCGGTCAGGTCAGTCAGGCTCTGCTTGTCCAGCTTGCCCAGCTTGTTGTCCTCCACGTCCACTGCCACCGGAAGGGTTAACTCCTTGCCGTAGACCGCCTGCCGCAGAAGGGCAAGCTCTGCATCGGCCATGGCCTCGCTGGTGGCGTAGGTGTAGTAGTAGACGCCCACGTCCAGCCCTGCCGCTTTGGCGTTGCGGTAATTGTCCTCAAAGGTCGGGTCGATATACAGCCCATCTGCCCGCTTGCTGAGCTTGCTGTTGGTGGATACCGTCTTGAGCATGGCTCCCTTGTAACCTGCCGCTGCTACCTGCGCCCAGTCGATCGCACCCTGATAGCGGCTCACGTCAATGTACCGGTATGGCGGGTCGCCCTCCCATCCGGTGACGGCCTCCTCAACGGGAGGCTCTCTGGGCGTTTCCGGCGCAGGGCTTTCGCTGTTTCCGCCAAAGAGCACCTTCAACAGCCCCACCAGAAATTCCAAAAGTTTTTTCATCGCTTACTCCTCCTGTACGATCTCCTCAAAGCCGCTCTTAATAAGAATCGCCTTCACCTTCTCCTTCAGCAGACGGGGGCAACGCTCATACAGCGCCTTTGCTTCCTCCGCGGTCTCTGCGAACATGATCTCCTGTGCCCATAGTTTAGCCATCATAAGTGCCATCCTTTCTAATTTTCGTGTGATTCGTTTAAGCATACACAATCTCCGACATTTCCATCAGACATTGCTTAAGCATCTTGTTATCTTCCTGCAGTGCTGCCACCGTCTCCGGCAGCTTCTCCCGGGCTTTGGCCTTTTTGCGCGCTTCTTCCTGCGCAGCCAATTCTTCGGCGGTATAGCGGATGTACTTCTGGATGGGAACCTGTTCCACCCATTCCTCCTGTGCCTGAACGCCGGGGCGGTCAACAATTTTCTGCACGTCCTTGCCACCGTTCGGATACTCGGTCACGGTCTCCCAGTGCCACTGCTCCTCCACGCCCTCTACGGCGGGGTGGGTGATCTCTTCGGTGCTGCCGGTCAGGTAGCCAAGGGTCAGGTCAGGGTTTTCAATGGCTGCACCGTTCTCGTCAATGATCTTCATGGTTCAAAACCTCCTTTCTCAGGCCACGCGCTTCCAGATGTGCACATAGTAGGCGGCGGGCTGCACGGTATAGCTGCGACCGTAGATTGAGTTCGAGAGGGAAGCATCAAATTGAATATTGTACGCCGAACCTGACAAACTACTGTAGCCACCCCAATCAGTATTAACCTCTGTGAATTTTAAAGCTCCTGATTTCGACAAACTTGCTTTTGAACCACGGAATGGGGAGCTCTCTGCTTCCGTTTCTATTAAGCTGCCTGTGATGTTGGGCAGACCGGCCTCCACGGTGGTGCCCGCTGCGTGGGCGTAGGACGCACCCATCAGCACCCGGTTCTGCGCAATCTCCTGCCATGTACCGCCGAACAGTGCGGCGGGACTGGTATTACCGACTGTTTGAAAAATACTGCCCACGGGGTAGGCCGCCAAAGCGCTGTCCGCAGAAAGTGTTCCGTCCGCATCGACCGTCAGACCGCTGCCCACCTTCACGCCGCCCAGCGTGGTGGCGGTGGCAACGGGAAGCTTTATGTTTTTCAGCGCATTGCCAACAGCTTTTGCGTCAGCCGGAGCGCCCTCGACGCTTAGCGTCTTGTCGGTGCTCACAATGGCCGCAGCCCTGTTCGCACTTTCTTCGGCAGAAGCGGCAGAGCTTTCCGCACTCTTTGCGTCTGTGGACGCTGACTGTGCGTTTTTGGCTGCGCTGGCTGCGGCGGTCTGGGCTGCGTTTTGGCTCTCTGCAGCTGCTGCGGCCTTTTTCGTCGCGGTGCTGGCTGCTCCGGTGGCGGTCTGAGCGGCCTGCATGGCGGCCTGCTGCTGGCCTGTCACCTCCTCGGCGTACTGCTTGACGTACTCCATGCCCTGTGCGATGTCCTCACGGACTTCCACGCCGCGCTCAGCCTTACGGATTCCCGCAATGGCTTCATCAAAAGTTTTATCCATAAAACACCTCCTGTCTTATTAACCTGACATGTACCCTTTGAGCGATCGACTCAAATCGTAAGCATCGGACGCTTTGCGTGCACTCAAAGCCTGCAGGTCGCTGATGCTGGAAAACTCAGTGCCAAATGTAAACTCCTTTTTATCTGGCGAATCCAACGGCTCCACAAGCTTGGAACACAGCAACCAGGTATCTACACCATGCGGTGCAGAGAAAATGTGCGTTTGCTTTCCAATTGCAATACGGCTGACATCAATATCAGCGTCTTTCAGATCGACCGCTTTGACTGTCATGCCGTTCAGATAGCGCAGATTTTTGGCAAGTTCTTCCTCTGCCGCATCCAGCAAAGACTGCGGCGTGCTTTCGATGCCTTCAATAAAGATCACTTTTGTGATGATGCCAAAAAGCTTTTGCGCAGCCAGATCGTTTGCGGTTTCTGTGATGGTCTCGCCCCACGAAAAAACAAGCCATGTTATCTTTTTGGCACCTACCGCGATCACCCGCGTGTAGATATCCTCTGCTTTGACGTTGTTGGTCAAATCCAGCAGGTTTGTTCCAAAAGCCACCGTCTGGCTGTTTTTATCGGTGATCGCCTGCAGATAGTCCAGATACCGGCGCGGTTTTCCGTTAGGATCCTCTGCATGGCGCAGCACCAGATATCCGCCGTACTTTTCCACCAGCTCACTCTGCAAGATGTCCCATGTAATGCCATAGTTTTTTCCATCGCCAAAGCTGTATGTAGGTTCCTTGACATCAAACAAAAAGCGGGGATCCGTCTTGCCGTTGATAGCAAGGATGTATTTCCCGTTTTGCTCGGCGATTTTAAAAGTCTTGGATTCAGATGCCTGCTCAACGTTATAAATGGAGTACGTGCCAAAATTCTTGTTGCAAGTACCGCAGACGATTTCAGCTTTTTTCACTTCGACCTTTGCGGCGTACGTTTTGCCCTTTACATAGGCTGCAAACAGACGCACGCGGAAATTGTTGCTTCCAATCCGTGAAATAATGCGACCTTCCGCAATGTGCTCTTCATCGATTTCCCAGCTCAGGCAGGAAGCTTTGTTGATCTCTGTTTCCTCATAGAAAATATTCGTCTTTCCATCCACGGGATCTACAATTCCCCAATGGTAAATGTAATCTCCATCATTAGAATCGTAGCTGTAACCCACCTGCACGACTTTGATGCCGTCGATATAGGGCACGATCATGGGAATGTCCATTTGCACATTGCCAGGAGTAAAAGCTTTGTATGCATCTACCATTCCGTTGTGGTTATCGCAGATCCATTCCAAAAATTGCGAAAAGCTCACATTTTTTGCAGCGTACGGCGCAATTCCGCTGTCATTCAGATACGCAAGCTCCCCTTCGCAGTAGATTTTCTGACGCATCAAAAAATCCTGCTCATGGCTCATGGGACGGCCCTGCCAGATGGAAACGCCGTCCTGTTCCACCTCTACCGTAGTGCGCAACTTTTGCAGCGCAGAGTGTGCCACATTGCCCAGCGGCATGGTAAACTCAAAAGAGCCAGCTTTACCCACTTCGCGGGTCAGCGTGGGGCTGATGAGCTTTTTCGTGTCGGTAATATCGCTGATATCGTGGATACAGACCCTAGTTTTCCATGTGTCTACATCCGTCTGCACACCAGCATAAACTTTATAGCTCATAGGCTTGCCCCCAGATATTTAATACTAATGCTGCAGTCTGCCGATGCAGCGAAAACAAGGGTGCCCACCACACCGTCCGGCATAGTAAGCCCCTCGATATACTGCCAGTCGGTGGACTTGGCCAGAATGCCCACCTCAAAGCCATTGAGAGACACCGCGATGTTTGCGGCGGTCTCGCTGCGCTTGAAGTAGATACCGGCCGCACGCGGTGCACCGGTGATGGACACCTCTTTGTCCTCGCCCGCCTTGAGCGGGATATTCGTGTAGTTGCGCACGATGTCCGTTTCAAAGTTGAAATCGTCCCACAGCCAGTCGTTAGTGCCGTCGTAGACGCTGCGCTTGAAGGGGTTGCAGGTGCCGGTGATGGTAAAGGTGCTGGAAAGCCGGTCGCGGGAGGGTGTGACTTTCCAAAGCCCTTCCCAGTACCACGCCGGGTCTTCATCAAAGCGGCACTGTAGCCACTTGCCATGAATGGCATTGGCAATGGTGCTTTCGATGTAAGGCCACTTGCTTTTTGGCGCGTTGCAAAGCAGCTCCATGGTGATGGTGCGCTTTTTATAGTGCACCTTGCCATCGTCCCATGTGGTCAGGTTCAGCAGCGAATCAGCGCCGGTGACCTGCACAAGGTATTCTTCCGGTTCTGCCGCGCCGATTTTAGGGCTGCCTACCTTGAGGTACAGCCCCCAATCTGTCAGGGTGTGAAAATTGCCGATTTTTGCCCCCAGAAGCTTTGCCATTACACACCCCTCGCTTTCCGTTCCACTGTCACGCCGATGCGTGCATCTACGTTGGTCGCCATGCGGGTCGACAGCACGCCCACCAGTTCACCGGAATCCATGACCACCTGACCCTTGCCGATGTCTGGCAGATGCTCGTCCAGCATCCCCTCGATGCGTTCCAGAATGCTGGTCTGCCGGTCAACAATGGACTGCTGGCCGGTGACGCGGTACTGCAGGGCTGCGCGGGTGGAGAAGGTGCCCAGGCTGTCATACATGCCGGTTTTGTCAAAGGGGCTCTGGTAGTGGCTGACAGGCTTCTGATTATTCTTCTTGTCCATCCACATGGCAAGGCCAATGCCGCCAGCGACAGCGCCCACGCCCAGGATCAGGGCAAGAATGGGATTTGCTGCAACGAAAGACACGATAGTGCCCAGCGCAGAGGTGATGCCGCCTGCCATGCCGGAAAAGCTCTGGACGATGCTGCCCAGAGCGCCGCCCACGCCGCCGGACTTTGCAAGACCGTCGATGATCTCGCCAAAAGCCTTGACCGAATTGGTCACACCGTCGATATCGGATTTTACCCCGCCGTCAGAAAAAAGCTTCTGGAAGATATCAAATGCCTTGCCGATGCCGCCACTGAAGTAGCCCTCATTGACCGCGGTCAGTGCGTCCGTAAGCCACTTAGAGATCACGTCACGCTGCCCCTGCGACACTTCGCCCCAGATCAGATTGACAAAATCCAGCCCAAGACTTGCCCAGTCACCGTTTTTGGCGTCTTTGAATGTGTTCTTTACCAGCCCGAAAATGCCCTTATCCAGCTGGCCGGAAGCCTCGCTCAGCTGCTGGTCAATGCGGCTTTGGGTACCCTTTACGCTCTTGTCGATCTCGTTGGAGGTCTCCGTCACCTTGTCTTGAATGCCGTCGATGTAGGTGATGATCTTCTCATAGGTCTCCGCGCCGTTCTCGCCGATGCGCTGCCCGGTCTCTGTGACGGTCTTCTTGATATGCTCGCTGCCGTCCGCGTACTTTTCCACCGCCTGCTGCACCTTTGTGGTGATTCCGTCAACGGTGGTTTCCGAGACGTTGGTAAAGGTGCCAAGCAGCGTTTTTGACATGTCATCATAGGTCTTTGTGACTTTTGTGACCGTGCCGTTGACTTTGGTCTCGACCTGTTTAAAGGTCGTGGCAACACCGTTCACCATCTCCTTGCCAGTCGTGGTGGTGGTCTCGGTGATGCGGTCTTTGATCTTGCCGGAGCTGTCCTTGACCTTCTCGGTAAGGGTCTGGATGCTGGTGGTCACAGTGCCCAGCGCATTCTGTGCGGTGGTGGTAGCCGTGCTGGAGATGGACGAAATGACCGTTTCGGTGGTGGACTTGGAGCCGGAGGATCTGGATTTTTTGCCAGCGGAAGAACCAGACGGGCTGGTTGTAATGGAGCTGCCGCCGTTGCCGCTGGCTGCCGCCAGCTCCGCCTGACGTTCAGACCAGCTTTTGTTGCTGATGCCAACGCCATTCAGAGCATTTTGCCGTAAACGGTTTTTGTTGCTCTTCCGGTTATTTGCATCCGCGTACTCTTCGTAGGTATCAAAGTCAGCCGTGGCAGCTTTTCCGAGAAAACGGTTGAGCTTGTAGCTCAGCTGATCCAGCCATGTGGTGGCTTTGCTCGCGAAGTCCTTGAGAGCGTTTTTTGCCGTGTTGATAGGCTCCGTCAGGCCGGTGATCGCGCCTGCGAGACCAATCCAGCCGTCCGTCTTGTAAGCTTCCTGTGCTGCGACGAGCATATCGTTCAGATTGCCGATTACAACGCCGAAGCCGCTGGATAAATCGCCGGTCAGCAATCCTGCCAGCTGGCTCACGTTATCTTTCAACGTGGATACCCGGCCATTCATGGTCTGGCTCTGGGTGTCCATGCTGTTGTAGTAACGCCCGCCCTCTTCAGATGCGGCCTGCAAAGCCTGCGTCAGCAGATCATAACTGATGGTCATTTTCTGCACTTCGGCGGTGGACTTGCCTGTGTAGTCGGCCAGAATGCCATACACGTCGATGCCGGCATAAGCAAACTGCTTGATATCGGCCGCTGTAGCCTTGCCGGTGTTGGCGATCTGCTGCAGGTTCTGCGCCATGCGGTTCAGCTCGTCGTTGCCGCCGCCGGTCGCAGATACCGCGTCGCCCAGCGCCATGATGGTATTGCGGGCATAGGAAGCGTTCTCGCCTGCAGAGATCAAGTATTGGTTTGCCTTTGTCAGGGACTCGACATCAAACGGGGTTTTTGCCGCGTCTTCCTGGATCTGGCTCATGACCTGCTGCGCCGCTTCCGCGCTGCCCAGCATATTGGTAAAGCCGGTGGTGTATTTCTCGATCTGGGCGTTGTACTCGATGCCGGAAGAGATGAACCCCTCTGCGGCGCTGAGTGCAGCGGCGTAAAGCTTCGAGAAAACGCCCGCCATGACCGTGCCCTGCGCAATGGCACCGGCCAGAGACTTGCTGGACCCCGATGCGGCATCCCCAAAGCTGTTCATGTACCCTTCCGCAGTCTTTAGCCCCTGTGCCGTGGTATTGAGTTGGGCCTGAGCTTCTTTCAGCTTCTGGGCAAATTCCTTAGTTTTTTCGGAGGTTTCCCCGGTCTCTTTCCGTGATTTCTGATAGGCTGCCGTAAGGTGAATGACCTCACTGTACAGCCGGTTATAATCCTTCATCATGGTGGAGACAGCGGTCTTAGTCTGAGACTTTGCCTCTTCCACGCCCTGCCGGTAGGCGCTGTCGTCCAGCCCGAGGGTGGCGCTCAATTCAAAAAGTTTCAGGTTTTATCACCCCCGTTCAGGCCATTTTTAATGTGTGCTATCACTTCATCAGCGGACGGCTGCGGCGGCTGTGGGCGGTTTTCCACAAGCCCGGCCACCATGTCGTACCACCGCTCTTCCGCGCCTATAAGGTGCGCCAGAGCGTCCGTCATGTACGCCTGATAGCTGAGTGTGATGCGCTCTTGCCGCAAAGCGTTCAGGCAGTGCTGCAAAATATACGGCCTGCCAAACAGCCGCAGCGCGTCCGGGCTGATGGAAGAAATCAGGCGTCTGTACCCGCCAGCACCAACGGCAGACACCAGAGCAAAAAATCCAGCACATCATCGTTGTTCAGCAGCTCTTTTACCGCGCGCATCTTCTTGAACGGGCCGATGTTTTCAACCACCCCGTTTTCATCCACGTCCGGCTCATAGAGCAACGGAAGCAGCTTTGCGGTGGCAGCGGCATTGTCGAACAGCAAGCTTTTTGCCATAGCCTGAATGTTCTTTTTTGCCTGCTCCTTCTTCTTCTGTTCCAGCTCCTCCGGCGTTTCCTCGCCGGTCAGAACCGGCAGAACCTTGCGCAGCTCCATGATCTTGGATTTTTCCAAGACCTCCTCTGCCACATCGGCGATCTGCCAGCAGTGGCGCAGAAACTCTTCATCGGACAGCTCTGTCAAAAATTTCATGCGGTGTCCTCCTTATGCTGCGGCCTTGGGGCTGTAGTACCACTCCATGGGCACCACGTCACTGCCCAGACGGGGGCAGCCGGTCAGGGTGACGGAGATGTTGCCCTTTCCCTTGTCGGTCGTCTTCAAGGTCAAACCGCCGGTGGACAGTGCATTCATCAGCCGGACTGCAACCATACCGCCATCCAGCGTGTCTCCAACCCACCAGATGTCCTTAAAGTCACCGGTGCTGGCGGTGGGGTCGAGAGTCATGCGGGGCGTGACCTTCTTGTCACTCACATCCGCAGCGCCCAACGCCAGCTTGATGACGTCAGTGGTTGCATTCAGGGCCGTAAAGGCCAACGTGCAGTCGTAGTCCTCGATCTGCATCAGCTCTGCGGTGTTCTTCTGGGCGTTGTCCACATCCGCGCCCAGATCGGTGAAGTTTGCCTTGCAGGTCGCGGTGATGCCGCCGGTCGTGGCAGTGATAATGTCTGCGTCCTGAACTTCGGTTTCGCCGGTTACATCAAACTTGTTGACCACGATGCCTGCGTTGAACTGCATGGATTCGAACGCTTTCTGCGAAATTTTGGAAAATTTTCTTGCCATATTGCTCCTTTACTCACGGTATAAACCGTGTGAGTTCAAAATTGAGGTATTCGCACAAATAGCCCTCGGGAGGGTTGTCGAGGGGCTGTGCCCATGGGGTGCCTTTTTGCAAAAGAATAGCGCCGCCCTCACAGGAAAGCGTTGTGCTGTCCTCGAGGGCCGCGCTGATCGTATCCTCGGTTTGCAGGATGGGGGCTCTGCCGCCCTTACTGGGGTACCACAGCCGGGCGTGGAAGGATGCCGTCTCGTTCCACCCGCCGGGGATGGTGGGCTTATAGGTCAGATAGGGCAGTGAAGCGGCAGGAGGAATGTTATCTTCCAGATAGCCCGGGATGCCAAAGCCGTTAAAAAAGGCGTTCAGCGCCCGGTTGATGCTCTCAGACGGTCCCATTACGGCAGCACCGCCTTTTTGCACTTCACAGCCCGCAGGCCCATGCCGGATTCTGTCGGGGCGTTGCCCTCATCGGCTGCGCTCGTCACCTGAAATGTCTGACCGTCGCTTGCCCGCTTGATGTAGTCCGGGAAGGCCAGCGGGACACCGGTGTTGACCAGCAGGGTATAGGTAGATGCCGTGTCGGCCTGCTCTGCCACCTGAGCTTCCACGGTGGTATCGTGGCGCTCTACGGCCTCAAATTCCGGGCCGTCCGTCCAGCCGGACACAAAGCCGCCGACGCCGTCCGGCTCATAGCTGCGGGTCTGGAAGCGGAATTTTTTTGTAAAGCCCTGCATCACGGTGGATGCAGTGAACGCGTTGACCATGTCACATCTTCCTCCACTGATTGATCTCGGATTTATAGCGGGTTTTGCCGTCGGCGGGCAGCCCGTCCGTGCCTGTAGCCATCGTGCCGGACCAGCCGCCGAAGGACTGGGACACATACACGCCGCCGGACGGGAGAGCCTTGTCGTATGCGTCGATTTTTTCAGCCAGCGCCACAAAGTCAGGCGGCACGCGCATGGGCTGCACCGTCCCGGTGAAGGTCTCGGCGGTCAGATCGCCGTCCCCGGCCTTGTGAATGCCGTCATTGAAGATGGATCCGCACACGAGGAAATACTGCCCCGGCACTACCCCGGCGGGCACGGTGTCCGGCTCAAAGGCGAACTCCCCGGCAACGGGGTCGTCCGCCCGGTCAAAAAAATTGTGCGTGTAGACGCACAGCTCCGGTACAGTCATGGGGTGTCCTCCTTACAAAGGGGCGATCACTCGCCCGGGGTAATGGTCTCGACAGCGATACCGTCCAGATACTCAGCAAACAGGGTCACGCCCATAATGGCGTAGCTCTCGGAGGTTGCGGTGCTGTAGTTTGCCTGAGTGTGGAAGCCGATGAGGTTGCTTGCCTCGCCTGCGGTCCGGTAGACCAGACCTGCGCGGGCAAACTCGCTATCCGCAGGATCCACATAGTACATGACGATGTTGTCTACCGGGGTGGCAATAACCTTTCCCTTCGCGATCTCACTGTCGGACAGCAGGAAGATGGTGTTGTAGCCCATGAAGTCCTTGATGTACTGGAAGCCGAACTGGTTCTGCACGGTGATATTGGCATTGCCCAGATAGTCGTACACGTCCATCACGTTGACAAAGCCAACAACGCCGGTCACGGTGCGATGCATGGTCTTGAACTTGTTCTCGACCGCGCCCTTGGCATGTGCCAGCGCCATCTGGAAGGTCTTGGGAGTGCCCTTCAGGGTGCCGGTGTTCAGGAACTTGTAGAACTTATCCGTTACCAGAGCGGTCAGGTCGTACAGGAACTCATCATCGGTCTTCTGCACGGCGACATCGTAGCCGTAATTCTGGATCGCCTCAAGGGTGACAGACTTGCCGTACTTGTCGATGGTGATCTTGCCGTACTCCTTCTCCTTGACGGTGTACTTGCTGAACGGGATCTCTTCGCCCTCGCCCACGGTGCCGCTCTGCAGGGTGCCCTGTGCATACTTGCTTTTGAGCACGGTGCCAGGCTGCATCCGGATAGGGCGCATGATGCCCAGAATGGTGCGCAGATGGTCCCAGTTGCGCTGGAAACGGGTCACAAAGTCGATTTCACGCGCGGCTACGGTGATATCGGTGGTCATGGTGATATTTTCTTTTGCTGCCATGTATTAGTCCTTTCCGCCGCCTGTAAACAGGTCGGCATTTGCAGCAATCGCAGCCTGGCGTTCGCCAGCGTCCTTGATTGCAAAAATTTGGTCTTTGGTCATTTTGGAGCCGGTGTTGGTGGGCGGGGTGTCCACCTTCGCGCCGGTGGTGGTCGTAGTGCCTACGAAGTCGCTCCAATCAGCTTTCAGGCTGTCGGCGTGCTTCTTGGCGTCCTTGACCTCGCCTTTATCGTCCAGCTCCAGCTTGTCGATATCCTCGCCAGACAGCCGCACGACCCGATCAGCATACTTGTCCAGTACCCCGGCGGACTTCAGCAGCTCCCGGAACTTGGCTTCCTTGGCTGCGTGGGTGTCCTTCTGAGTCTGCTGGGCCTTGTAGTCGGTCAGCGCCTTTTCAGCGGCTTGCTTGCCGCTGGTGGCTGCATCGCGGTCCTTCTCGGCCTGTGTGCGGGCTGTTTTTTCTGCATCCAGCTGGTCTTTGAGTTCGTCTGTCTCCTTGTGCAGGGCGTCCAGAATGGCTTTTGCCTTGTCATCGTTGGAGGTTTCGGGGTTCTCCAGAATCGTGCGGATGTCAGCTCTTTTGAGTGCCATGTAATAGTCCTTTCTGCCCTTGCTCGGGCTGCCATGCTTGGCAATAAGTTATTTGCCGGACGTGCTGCCGGTGTGGTGCCGCCTGCGGGGCTTGAACCCACGGCCCCCGGATTACAAATCCGGCGCTCTGCCAGCCTGAGCTAAAGCGGCATAAAAAAGCGGCTGACGCTGTGCGCCAACCGCTGAGTATTAAATTTTACGGCCTTGTTTCCACACTGGGCAGGATGTCGGTGTGGAAATAGAGCTTGTAGTGGTAGGGGTCGGTATGGGTGCCGGTGATGTCCTCCACCACATACATGGTGTAGTCGTTCAGGTAGATGTAATTCTTGCGGTAGGTGTCCGGGCCGATTTTTACAGTGCAGACCAGCTCGTTGTTCGAGTTGTTGGAAATGGACATATAGCCCTCGGCCTCCATGATGACCTTGTCCGTGCGGGCGTTGTAGACGGTGATCTTGCGTTCGCTCTCAAAATAGTCGGCCTGCTTTGAGATGTTGGCGTTCGCCTTGTCTGCCTCAGAGCAGCCGCATAGAAGCAACACTGCCAAAAGCGTAATTGCTGCAAAAAACTTTTTCATGTTTATTCTCCTTTGCGAAAATCCAAGCATTCTTTGATAACAGCTACCTCTTCTTTGCTGAATATCGGCTTATCCGCGTAAACCGATACCGTTATCTCAACCTTTGCTCTACCCTCGCCATAAACCAAATCGCAAAGGGCTTGCAAGTTTTTAGTGGCTTCTTTTCCTTCCTCTAAAAACTTTTTCCTCAGCACTTCTTTTTCTCCGCAGCTCTCGATTGTTAAGAGCTTCTTTTTGGTTTCCTCAATATCTTTTTCTGCCTGTTCTGCAATAGCAAGTCCTCTTTCTTTGAGAAAACAATGCATTGTGAGCAAATCTTCAAGTCTCTCTTTTTCTGTCATGTTATTCTCCCTTCTCCGCTTCTTCCACGGCGATCTCTCGCAGCTCGTCAATGTGTTCTTCCACCGCCGGGCGGAGGAACGGACGGGGTGCCATGCCCCGGGTAAAGTGCCACTTGCCGTTGAAGTCCTTCCAGACCCACGGCGTTTTGCGCCCGTTGCCGTTTGTGGCGTGAACGCCCGTGCCCAGCTCCACATAGACGCTGTAAAACAGGTTGCTGCCGATAGTCACGGTCTTTTTTGCGAGGTCGAGGGCAAAGGTCAGGCTCTGCTTGAGCGCACCGCCCACATAGCCCTCAATGCCCGTGCTGTCTGCCGTGCCAGTAGGCACAAGCAGCTGGGCGTAGTCCTGCACTTTCATGCCCCAGATGGTCAGCACCCGCTCTGCCCATGAGTCCAGAGCTTCATGCAGCTGCGGGGTGTTGTCGGTGAATTTGATGTCGTAGTTGAATTTCATTTTATTGGCTTATCTTCTTCTCCTGCTTTGCATCCTGCTTACAAGCCTGCTATTTCTTGCTGTCTTTCTGTATTCTTTATTTCCACCGGGAATCCCCATTCCCAGCTCATAGTCTGGCTTTGCGTCCCTTTCTTTTTGCCGTCTTTTCTTTATTTCATCCATTTTTGATTTGGATAAAGGCGACACTTTATTGTTCTTAAAAAGTTTTTGCGCCATTTGAGAAGAAATAACACGACTTGGGTCTTGTAAATTTCTGTATTCTCCTCCAGCTGCTCTAAAATAAGTTTGCTTTTCCCCTTGAATAACCACTTCAAATCCGCCCGCTCTCGCAGAGCTGCCCGAACCTCTTTTACTCACGGTAATGCCTCCTCTCGTATTGAAACGGCTTGATTTTGGTCACGTTCCAGTCAAATTCTGCCGGGCACTTGCCGTACCACAAAATACCGCTTGGTTGCAGCACTTCCAGCGCCTTGCGGCAGTGTTTGGCAAAGCATTCTGCTTCGTACGGGTCAGACTGTGTGCCGTGGCTCGAAATGCTCACGATGGCGTTTCTGGGCTCACCATCAAAGCACCAGTCATAACTTTGCTCGCCGCACCAGCAGAGCGTTGGAATGACGTGGATGCCGTGCGCCTGCCAGTATGCAGCCAGCCAGTGCTTTTTGTAGTGCATGAAAAGCTGCACTGCAAGCGGCATATCGCTGTAAAGCGAAAAATCCGGCGAACATACCGCGCCGAACTGCTGCAAAAGCGGGATATACTTGTCCGGGTTGTTCCAGAACCGTTCAAACTGGTAATCGTCCTTGTAAAAATGCACGCCTTTTGTGGCCTTGTCTTTGGCCGTCAGCGCATAATTGACCGGGATCCATTCCAGCTTGTCAATGCGGATGTCCGTTTCCGGCTTGATTTCAGGGATGCCATACTTGCCAACGCCCGGAAAAATCATTTTCTCGGTGTTTTCCATCGGCAGAATCACAGCTCATCCCTCCAAACCTTACTTTTTCTTCTTTTTTCTCGAAACAAAGCCAATCCATGCGCCGCCCTGTTCAACCGTTACGCCAAACGGCTTTTGTGCCAGCTGCATCAACTTTGTACGGTCACTCGAAGTCATGCCCTTTAGGTCAAAAGCAACTTTCGGGCCGCTCTTGTCCCAATATGTGGTATGAGACGGAGAGGAACCATCGCCGCTTCGATATTTGTTGAGGTCAACGCCAACTTGCTCTTTTACAAAAGAAACAACATCGTTATGCGTTTTCTTGTATCTCGAACTATCCACAACAACGGCGGCTTTCTTCGCCTTCGCTGCCGCAATTTTGCTGTAATCGGTGACATATTTGCCATTTACAAAAGATTCAAACTCGTGTTCGTTGGCAGTCCCACCGTTTGCCCTTGTAGAGCTTCCAGAGCCACGTTTACTCATTCTTGGCGTTTTCCTTTCTGCGTTTGCGCTCTTCCGTCCACCACATTTGCTCTTTCTCTTTGCCGCCCTTGGCCCTGTACCACTCGGTGTAATCCATGACGGGGGTGGTCTCTTTGGTCACATTGTCCCGCTGCATGGCGTTCTGCCTTGGGTACTTACCCAGTGCAGATGACAGCACGCAGCGGCAGTGGTAGACCATCTCCGGGGCCGCGTTTGGGTCGCCTGGGCGCTGAATCTCGTAGCCCATGACCTTGAACGGCTCGTCAAGCTCTGCCGTCTGCTGGTCAAGCAGGCGGTGCATCTCACGGGTGCGGTAGTCGTGGGTGGAGCTCCACCGCTTTTTGACCTCGATGCCCAAAGCCTGAGCGTTGCGCATCTGCTGCAAAGACCCGGCGTTCTGGGCGCTGGTAAGGGCTGTAACGGCGTTGTTCATGGCCCAGTGGATCTCTGTATCAGCCATGCCGTTGACGGCCTGCACGGCGATGTCGTGGACGCTCTTGCCCTGCACGATGCCCTGCATGACGTAGCGGTTGAACACCCGGGCGTCATAGGTGCGGTTGCTTTCGCTCTTGATGCGCTTGTTTGGCACCATGCGGGGGTTCTCCTTCAGCAGGAGCTTGACCGCCTCGGTGTTGTACAGGGTCAGCCCGAACGTCACGCCTGCGGCCTGTTCCAGCTCGTAGAACGTCCAGTTTGCGCCAAAGGAAAAGATGTTGTATTGCTCGTCCCTGGCCAGCTTGTAGGCCGTCTCTTGGGCTGTGGTGCAGGTCTGCGTGATGCCGTCCAGCTTGGCGTGCATCAAATCGGACTGAAAGACCTGATTTTGCAACCAGATGCGGTAGTCATCCTCAGTGATCTCGCCCGCGTCCAGCTGCGCCCGCTTGCGCTCGTCCAGCGCTTTGTACTTTGCCAGAAACTCGGTCAGCTGCTTCTGCATCTCCCGGCGGGCAGTGCCGTACACCCGGAGGATACGGCGGCGCAGGCGGTTCAGTTGGCGGGTAGAAATGCGGTCACGGTCGTTCATTGTTTTCCCCGGCGGGTCCCCATTTGATGTTTCCGAGTTCGTCAACGCCTACTGCGCGGACTTTTGGCACGTCCCAATCAATCGTGGTCGGCTGCATCAATTCGACTGCATTTGCAAACCGCTCCAAAAGTTTCCTGTCGTTTTCGTCCAGCTCAATAACAAACTTGCCGATGATGTTTTCAGCCATCGTCTTCGTCGTCCTCCTCGTCCACGGTCTCCCGTGTTGCGTTCTCAGCCATCAGCGCGGCCTTGGCCTGCTCCTTTTGTTCTGGGGTCAGGTTGGGCAGCAGGTCAATGGCCATGTCTTGTCCGATGATGGCGGCCTCGGAAATCACCATGCTGACCTGTTCGGCCGTGTTGGTGATCTTGCTGCGGTTGAATGTCGGCATAGCGTTTTCAAAGCCAGCCAGTGCGCAGATCTGCCGGATGAACGGCTTGACCTGCGCCTCAAAGTCGTCCGCGTTCTGGTTCAGCGGTTCATAGGCTGCATCCAGATGGTCGTTGGTGCTGTCCGCACTCACACAGTGTACATCCAGACCTCCGAAGTCCTCATACACCCGGGTGTGGAGCAGTTCCAACAGGGTTTGCCGGGCCGTCACGGGGATCTCGGTGGTGTAGGGGGTGATCTTGCCGCCCTCGCTGGTGTCTGCGCCTGCAATGTGGTACAAATTCAGCTTGACAAGGAACTCTTGCAGCTCGCCATCGGTCATGCCGTTGAAGTTCTCGCACAGCCAGTAGATCTGCGAAAAGTCCTGCAGGTCATTGCAGAAGCCGGACATCACCAGATCGGTGTTGTCGATGTAGGCTTTCAGCCCCACAAGGGTGCTCTGGTGCAGGTCGGAGCCCCACAGCGGCACAATGGGAAGAGCGCTGTAGTTTTCGCCCTCCACGCTTTCCAGCCCGCCGCCGGGTGTGGTGACGGTCACGCTCTTGTATGCCTGCTTCGGCGTTGTCTCCTGCATCACATTGCCGATTTTGCTTTCCGTGTACTCGGTAAAGCCGTCCAGCTCGTACAGGATATAGTGCATATCCGTGTCCGGGTTCAGCCGCCAGAAGCGCACGCCTGCCTGCAAAAGGCCTGTCTTTTCATCGTACAGGGGAGCAAACTCGGTCAACTTGAAAACCACCAAGTGGTCGTTGTTCCAGAATCCGAAGCTCTCGCCGTGGATCAGGGCGAAATATCCGGCCTTCTGGATCTGCTCATCAAAGTTCTGCCCCAGCCTGTCCTTGTCCACGCCATCGTCCGCAAAGACAACGCCGTTGCCGAGAGAGTAGGTCGCACGCTGCTTGTTGAGCCGCCGGAAAAGATTGCTCTTGACCATATCGGGGTGTAGGATGTCTTGCTTGGTGTTTTTGGATAGGCGCTTCAGCATCAAAGCGTAAGCCTGCGCAAAGCGTTCAGCCCCCGGGTTTTTCTGTGCGTCGTACAGGTCGGCATCCAGCGCCATCTTGTAGGGGCCGGAAGTGCAGCGCTGCTGCACGAACCGCCGGATGAAATCAGGCTGTTCCCCGGCGGCTTGCGCCTGCTGAAAAGTCTGGAATGTGTATACAGTGCTCAAAATCAATCCCTCAGTTTTACAAGGCGCTTTGTGCGCACGAAATAGCGGATAGCGTCCATGCAGTGGTCGTTGACCTTTAGCACGGTGTCGTCTTTATCCGGGTCCCAAGCGTACACGCCGAGCTCTTCCAGCGTGTGCTTGCAGTCTTTGTAGATTTTCAGCCGTCCGGTCTGCAGCATGGTCTGCACGTCTAGAATGCCGCTCAGGACGTCGTTGTTTGCGGGGGTCTGGGTAAAGCCATTCTTGCGCAGCTCTGTAATCAGGGGCAGGGCAGAGGGGTCCACGATGATCCTCTCCGGCTTGAGGCCATCCAGCCACGCCTTGAGGTCTGCAACATACTCGCCCACGGTCTTTTGCCGCTTCTGTTCGCGGCCGCTGTAGTAGTACTCCCGGGTGACGATCCAGCAGTCTGCATCTGCCTGCTTCTGGAACAGCAGAAAGGTCGTTGCGTTCTGGGTGCCGAAGTCGCAAGCCACATAAGCGCTCTTTGGAGACAGCTCCGGAAGCACATCAACAACGTGCTTCTTGCGGTCGAACATGTCATATACAAGGCCCTCGGCCACCGTCCACAAGCCCAGAATGTAGCGTTGATAGAAAACGCCGCTGTACTGGCTGCGGTATCTGGCCTTGATGTCCTCGGAAAGCGACAGGTTGTCGTCCATCGTGAAATGGAGATACATCATCTTGCGGGAGCGGCACTTGCGCACCCACTCCAGATAAAACCAGTGCTGCGGGCTGCCCGGGTTGCAGTTGAACCAGAACTTTGACCCGGTGACAGAGCATCGAGCTGTAGCCTGATTGACGAAGCTTTGCGGCATCAGGGCCACCTCGTCAAAGAATGCCCCGGCAAGGGTGATGCCCTGAATCAGATCCTGGCTGCTCTCGTCCTTGCCGCCGAAAAAGTAAAATTCATTGGTTTTTCCGCCCTTGCTGACGGTCATGCAGTTTTCTGCCCGGTGTTCCTTGACGCTGTAGCCCCGGGCTGCCAGCTGCTGCTTGAGCGTGCCCAGCACGTTGCGTCGGAAGCTGGCAATGGTCTTGCCGCACATGGCAAACTGTTGGCCGCTGTAGCAGGTCATAGCCCACTGGACAAAAGAAAAGCTCATGGCAAAGGTCTTGCCCGAGCGGATAGCGCCATCGGCAATGATGCCGTTGTAACCGCTGTATGTGCTCTGCGGTGTCCACCAGCAAAGAACCATCTTTTGCCGCTGGCTGAGGGCTTTCCAGCGAAAGCCGTTACTTTTCCGCATGGTCGTCCTCTTCCTCCGGCAGCATGTCCACATCATCCGGCGGGCTGATGTCTGCGGCGGCATTCAATGCCTTTATCAAACCATCATCGTGACGCTCTTCCTGCTCCGCTTCTTTCGGCTTATCGCTCCAGCCAAAATTAACTTGCAGGCTGAATCTTGCGCCGCCGTTTCCGTCACGATCATAGAGCCGTTCTTCGGCGTATCTCTCGCACCGTAGTTTCGCGCGCGTTATCGTGTCAGAAAACTCAGCCTTTCCTTGATAGTCAATCAAAGATTGCCGAGACTTAAACCCCAACGCCAAAGCTAGACCGGTGACCGTTTCTGGACGTTCGTCGATTTTTATCACGTTTCCGTATTTGTCCAAAACGGGCTTTCCGGTTTCGTCTTCTAGGACGCTCCCTTCGCAGCTCTTGAAGAACTCTTCGATTTTTTTCTCAAGTTCTTCTTTGCTCTCAAAGACGGGCGGTCTGCCTATCCTTTTGTTTTTGCTGTAGGCCACCGCCACCACCTCTCTAAACTCGTGCAAAAGAAAAACCGCCCGGAAATCCGAACGGTCAAAATATCGAATGTGCCGCCAGCTGGATTTGAACCAGCACCCACGGAACGGATGTGCGCAGTGGTTGGCTGTGCAGTGATGTTCCCGTGGTGTCACCAACGTTGTCCCGCCTTAAATGGGCGGCGCTCTGCCAATTGAGCTATGACGGCATATAAGCAGCACCCGTGCATTCAGTTCGTTGGACATGCGTCAAACGGTGGGTGCTGCTGCATCCGGAACTTTCGCGGCCGGATACCCCGCTATTGCGCCGCCCCCTCATAGGGCACGCAAGCACTCCCGGCAGGGCTCGAACCTGCAACATGCGGTTTTGGAGACCGCCGCTCTACCGCTTGAGCTACCGGAGTATAAAAGCCGCCCTTGGAATCGAACCAGCCGTGTCTACACACACGCGCCGCGCTCCAAACTGCGCTCAGGCGGCCATATAAAAACAGCTCCGGTTCACCGCCGGGGCTGTTGGTTGGCGCACATCCTGTCAGGAAAGCTACACCTTGGCAAGGATTCTAAGGCCTTTTCTTGGCACGGGAGGTTGCACGTGCGACCTTGCGGGTTGTCTAGTCCATGCGCCATACGGTGCGATACGGCGGAATCGAACCGCCTCCTGTCTCTCATGAGCGGCAGGCTGCCTTTGTGTCAGTGTATCGCATAGAAGCAGCGCGAAACGTGAAGAGAGCAAAGCCCGGTACCTGCAAGCAGAAAAGGAGGAAAATGCCAAGAAGGGACACGTTTCGGAGGCTGCGTGGCAAGCGTCTCACCGCTTTCGGCGGTTCCGCTTATATCAATTTTACCACATCTCACATGTAACAACAACAACGACAACATGTAAGAAAATTACATAAATTGATGCCAAATCTGCGCAAGCTGCTTGCATCCATCCCGCACATACAAAGAAACGCGGTTTTCGTTTGGCAGACCAAGACTGCGAGCCACAACGACCTGCTTTTGGTTCTGGACGTAATAGCCATACAAGCACGCCTGCATCATGTCACTACTTTTGGTGCCTGCAATGTACTTGATTCGGCGCTTTGCTTCCATCCGCAAAACTTCGAGCTCGGCTTGCAGCTCTTGCATCTTGCGCTCGTTTTCGTCTGTTTCTTCGGCACAAACCCCGATTTTGTCTCCGTGCCCGGATCCGCCGGGCATTCCGGTCATGCTGGCGGTGCACTTCGTGGCCTTGTCATGCGCCTGCCGGATGTCCAGCTGGATGCGGTCAATTCGGTCATCCATAGTCCGAAGCTGTTTAAACCACGACTTGACGGTGTGGTAGTCCACGCCGTTGTCCGGCTTCGTCGTGTCGGTGTCAGGTATCCATGTGCGGGTCATTGTTGCTCCTTTCTTCAAAATCGTGGCAATATTCGGGCGGATTTATGTATCCTTCGTCTTTGTCACTTCTCCGGCAGATATAGTGATATCCGGATTCTGACGCCCCAAATTTTTGATTTAAGAAAACGCACCTGTCGCAAAGGCAAGGTTTGTTGCGGTTGAGCCCCCGCTTGAAATATTCAATTGGGTTGCCATCGCTAAGAACAAACCAGATGAAAAGCCCTGCAAGTGTTGCCATGAACAGCGTGCTTGCAACTTCAAATAGCATATCAAGCATTTTACTCCTCCATTTCTTCAATCTCGATTTCTACCCTTGGGTTCTTTCGATCAAGCTCCACCCGGCTGCCATCGTGGGCGGCAACGATTTTGCTGTTGTCATCTTCCAGCACCCGGGCTTTTACCAGAATGTCCGTGGTTGCCTCGATGAGGTTCGCCAGATCGACCCGGCGGGCGGTCTTCATGTAGTACACGCACCTCACGTTCACGCGGGCAGAGATAGGGCTGCGCGGCCTTTTAATTTGCCGCAGGCAGTCTGTCTCATAGTCCACGTATGCCTTACTGGGGGCCACAAAGCGCCCGCCTGAGCGGCTTTTGAGGATGCGGGCACTGTTTTTCTTTGTGCGGGGGTCGCCGTAGAGGGTCAGCTTCATTCACTGTCCTCCATGTAACGCCAGCTTTGCGGAGGGCGTGAAATGTATCGGGATGCACAGCGCTTTTCCTTCATGTTGTCCCATTGCAAGCAAGTGCAACAGTCTCCACCATGCCTGCAAGGCTTCATGCCCCAGAAATTTTTAAGCCTTACAGGCTCGTCCCAAATTTTCAGGTCAGAAATGTGCCAGCCGTATCCGTCACCGCCCTTGAGATACTTTTCAGCTTGCGCTTCAGTCAAGCAGGCGGCTTGAAGCAGCTCGCCAGCTGGTTTATACCACCCGTCCAATGTCAAAATGTTTATGTCCATCATCGTTCCGACGTGGACGAGCTTGTCGATTTTATCGCAGACAAATGTACCGATGATACACTCTTCCATCTTCTGTAACCCGGTCTTCGGAAATCTCTGCCACCATGTCTCAGCACCGGTGCAGTAGATGTACACCTTGAACGGCGTTTCCAACTTCGGGCGGGTCTTGCGCACCTCCACGGTTTTCATCCCACTCCAAATCAGCTTGCACCAGTTGGGCCGAATGCTCAAAAATACAGCTTTCATGCTTCACTTCTCCTCCTCAAAAGTCCCAGTCGGAAGGAACACCGAGACGGCATTCTCCATCGCCATCGTTACTGGTCGGCTTATCGAACGGGCAACCTGGGCAACCATTCCCTGTCGCCAAATAGCAACGGCAAAACCCCATCAAATAACGGGCCATTTCCTCCGGACTCATAGTGTCTGTTTCAGGGTTAGATTTCGTTTTCGGTTTCATGTTCTCCCTCCGTTCTCACAGCTTCCCGAATGCGAAGTCTGGCAAGCTCAGCTTTCGCGTACCACAGCTGCCAGTTGCCAAACCATCCCTTGTGGAGCAGTTTCCCGCCGTAATAAACAAGTTCCTGCCCCATCAGGTGGTCGAGAGAGACGATGTAAGCGCCGGGCTTGTACCTCATTTGCTCACCCCCATTGTTCGGACATGGCCTTTGCAACGCCCGGAAATGTTTTTGCCCGGAACGTCTTGCACACTTCCTGCGATTCCTCGCAGGCAATCAGCACTTTCACCGTTTTCTTCCTCCCATCCATCCTTCTTTGTTGAAATCGTTGCGGCTGATCCGCTCTGCCGCGTGGTTCCCGTTGGTGTAGATGCGCTGCGCTTTCAACTGACGCTTATACTCGGCGTACTTGGGGCAGCTGTCGTGGCAGATCGGGTGCCGGTCGGGACAGTCTTTACATGTCGGGTTGGTCATGTTCGGTTTCCTCCTCGTCAAACCAAAGGCGTGTTCCGCATCCGGGACAAAATTTGTCAAGGTAATAATCATCGTTGCATTCATACCCGCAAACGGGGCAAATTGCCGTACATGCATTTTCACGCCAGTAAAGCTTTTTGGGCCGTTCGCCCGGCCGTTTAGGCATGGGCATCCAGACCGTGAGGTTTTCCGGGAAAGCTGCCACCATGTTCCACGGCCAATTTGTTATGAAGCCGTCGCAGGGGTTGTTGTTGACGCTCAGAACATCGCCGTTTTCATTTGCATCAGCCTCAGTCGGCGGCTCTTCTGCGGTCTTGCGCCAGCGCTGGACATCCGGGACGACTGCCGGTTCATCTTCCAGCACATCCATCGCGTCCATAATCTGACACGCGCGGCATCTTACGCCGTTGTAATTTTCGCAGCCACAGCAATATGCCGCTTTGATGTTTGCGATGGCTTTTTCACGGTCGATAAATTCGCTCATTTTTCAATCTCCTTCCTTGTCGGCTCGCTCACCCGCAGCCTTGCAGCTTCACGGGGGGCGGTGGTGATATCTGCCTGCGCCTGCTTCAAAAACTCGGCACGGCGGTATGTAAGGTCTGGCATTTCAGCCAGCTCTGCCAGTCCTCCCACGCTTCCGGCATAGGATTTTGCCGCCGGGGGGAGTTGGTCATACAGGGCTTTCAGCTCTTTCTGCCCGTCACTACGCAGCAGCCCGCCCTTTTCGTCAATGCCGGTCACCATCGGGAACTTTCGCCAGCTCAAAAAGGTCTGCGCTTTGCGTGCCGCTACAGCTAAAGCATCCCACTCGGCAGATGGGTCCAGGCACTGGGAAAGCTGCTTGAAGATGTCGGCCACCGTGACCGGATAAACGCATACTCGGTTCGCCGCCAGAAAAGCCCGCTTGACAGTATCGCCGTCGTAGTCGCCAAACTGGTACGTCCACACATCGATGGTGGTCTGCATCTCCTCATCGGTCAGTGGCTTAGACCCCAGCTTGTACAGCACAAAATTCATGCGGATCAGCTTTGCCACGTCTTCCCGTGTCATGTCTCAAACCCTCTTTCTCTGTCCATCTTCGCCAGCACCCGTGCAAGCTGGTCATCTACGGTCTCGGTTGGCCGCTTGCCTCGCGGTCTGGCTTGTCGGCTTTGTTCGTTGGCTTCCACATCTCCCGGCGTACGCAGGCCGTCTCGTTTCCAGCCGGACAATATGCCATTGATGTAGTTCCACGAGCGCTTTCCGGCTTCTGTGGCCTTGTCAATCGCCAGCAGGATCATCTCTGTACTGTACTCCTGCCTCCACTTCTGCAGCTTGTCCAGCGCAGAGCGCGGGAAGTCCCCAACGGCCTGCTGATAATGCTGGACGATTTTAGAAAGTTCTAGGTCAACGGCGGCGGCGCTATTATATACACCACCGTTAGGTGATATACCATTACCATTACCATTACCATTACCATTACCATTACCATTACCATTTACAGCCGGATTTGCCGCGTTTTGCTGTTTTTGCTCGTCAAAGTCGGCATTTGCCGGATTTGCCGCGTTTTGCTGGCGCTTGCCGTTTGTAACTTCTGCGCCTTTACGCCCTGCGGCAGCTCTTTTTTCCCGTTTTTCGTTCCATTTTTTAGAATTTGATTCCACCGCCTCGGACATAAAATCCCACGCCATTTCAAGCTTCTGGTCGTCCTCAAAATTCGGCGGATCGGGGAAATCAAGCAGCGCGTCAAAAATCCTGCCTTTTTGCTCCAGAGACAATTTCCGCAACGGCTTTTTCCATGATTTGTAAATGACTATGCTTTTCTGCTCTTCCTCTTTCAACTGCTTTCACCTCCTTTGCACGCCCGTATAGCCAGATAGCACAGCTTGCAAGATCAGAAGGGGAGATCTTCTGCGTCTTCGTTGATGGGGTCATACTCAGCAGAAGGGGCCGCTTCCGGAGCGCTGGTGCTGTGCGGCGCATAGTCTGCAAGGCTTTCTCCTGGGTACATCTGCGCACCCTGCAGATCTGCCGGGTTTGCTGCCGGTTCTGCAGGTTCCGGCGGAGGACCGGGGTGTGCCATCAGGTCGATCATCTGTTGCAGCCAACGGAATGTCACCAGCCCACCGGGCTGAACATCATCCGCGTCCACGTCGTAGTAGGTCTTGCCGTTATACTCTCGCTCTTTCAGCTTCTGGGCAAAAACCGTGACCTGATCGCCTTTCTGCAGCATCCCATCCCACTGGTCGATGCCGTGCCAGAGGTTCACGCCCACAAAGAAGCTCTGCCATTTGCCGGATTCATCCTGTGTGCGGCTGGCTTTCAGGTCGAATTTCAGCACCCGCTTCTGCCCGGCATCCCGGAGCACCGGGTCTTTGGAAATCTCACCGTGCAGCATGATGCCGTTCTTGGTCTGGACGATCATGCATCATCACCGCCAAACGGATCATCGGCGTTTTCCTCTGCAGAGGGTGCATCCGGGGCAGGGATCAGGGTGCCTGCCGTCTTGCGGTGACGGTGGGAACCTGCGTAAGGATCCAGCACCGGCAGTTCTTCAGGAGGCACCTCACGGGCGGTGCTTTCAGCGTCCACACGCACCTCGCTCTCATCGTACAGAGCGCCGAAGGTGGACGGGAACGCCTCACGCAAAGCGTGCACCAGCGCTACCTTGCGGATCATGGTGGCTTTTTTGCCGTTCCAGAGGGATTTGCCGGTGTCGTATTCGCTGAGCTTGACTTCCTCATAGCTGGCATGGGAGTGGTCTTTGCGGTAGACCTTCGCCCAGCCGCCGATAAGGGTCTCGCCGCCGATAAGAGTCTCGCCGCCGTCTCCATCATAGACAATGGAACCCTCACGGTTCAGCAGCTGGCCATCTGCGGTCAGGACGATCACGCCAGCTTCAAAGCCGTCAAAGTTGGGGTTGCGCTCGGCCATCTGCATGTAGCAGTTCTTGCCCAGCACGATGGTGCTGGCGGCGCTCTCGTTTTTATTGTCGTAGTGGATCAGATAGGCTTCCTTGGTGAAGGGGTTCAGGTGATACTGTTTGCAGGTTTCCAAAAAGATCTTGCACTCGGTGTCGGTGGCTTTCGGCTCAATGAAATTGCGGATATCTGCAAAGCTCACAATGAAGTGCTGACCGTCGGCACCGGTGATCTCCACCGGCACGGACGGGGACGCAGCCTGCAGGGCCGTGCTGCCTGCACGGTTGGCGTTCTGGACGGAACGGTTTGCCAGAGCCTGTGCATTGGAAACGGACGAAGTAGGCGCGGGTGCGCCGGGACGAGTAAGTGCCATAAGTAAGTACCTCCAAAATTATTTGATAGAACCATAGCGGAAGCCGCGCTCTGCAGCTCCATGCTTGAACCATGCAATGTCCTCCCGGGTGAACTCCACCCAGAAACGATACTGCTTGCGGGCAGGAGCTTCCGGCTGGGCAGGTGCTGCAAAGCGCTGCAGCACTTCACAGTCCAGCCGTCCGGAAGCGGTGATAAAGGCGTTGCTTTGGGCGCTCTGTTCAGCTTCCGCCTTGAGCTGACGCTCTTCCTCAGTGGGAGGGATGATCACCGGTGCGGCTGCGCGGGCACGTTCTGCGGCCTGCCTTTCTGCTTCTGCGCGGCGCAGCTTTTCCCGGTTGTCCTGCAGGCGCAGGTGTTCGGCAAGCGCGGCGTTCAGATCCAGAACACGAAGATATTCCAGCTTGCAGGCTTCAGCATCTTCGCCGCAGGTGTCCTGAATGATTTTCAACTCTTTCCGCCGTGTTTCAACATCCCGGCGCAGCTCCCGGCTGGCCTTTGCCAGATCATAGGTCTTGTTCAGCCACTGGGGCACAAGCAGGCGGTCAAAGGGGATAAGCTCCCGCAGTTCTCCGATGCAGTCGGCATAAACAGCCCGCAGCGCGTCCTGTTTATCCCGCCGCTCGGCTTCCTCCACCGCCTTGACCTGCTGATCAATGGCACCGGATACAGCCTTACACTGGCCCTGCATCTGCTTGGCGCTCTGCAAGAACTCTTCCAGCGGCTTCATGTAAAAGGCCTTTGCACTGCGGGCAGCATCCGAGAGCTGCTTGTCCAGCTTGTTCACGGCAGCGCGGTCGGCCTTGGCATCCTTGATGGTCTCCGGGGTGTAGACGCGGCCGGTGTAGGCGGCCAACATCTCGGTCAGATTCTGCTGCACCTCAGCTTCATTCCACCGGATCGCGGGCAGTTCCGGGTGCTCCACACGGACGGTCAATTCTTCTTGCATAAATATTCACCACCTCTGATAAACTCTCTCACCATCGTTGTTATATACGATGTAAGTATTGCGGGGATATCCTTGCGCGTGTTCCTTTTCGGACAGTGCATCCGCCTGCTGGATCAGCTCTCCCACTGTCTGCGCAGAGTGTCTCTCTAAAAGTTTCGGCGGGTTTTCAAGCCCGTCATAGATCTGCATAAGCGCCACTTGTAAAACCTCCTGTTTTGTGTTATTTTTGTGGTGATGGGTGGCGAACTCATCACTCTTTGGGCTTGTCCGTGTTGGCGCACGGGCAGGCTCTTTCTTTTTGCCCGGTCATAAGTTGAACAGCTTAGAGAGAAAAGCTGCCTCCTTGTCGGAAAAGCCGGTCATGTTGGTGGTAGGGCCCAGCTTATAGCGGGCAATGGCAGAGGATTTCATGGACTTACCAAACTTATCCATCAGATCTTCCACCTCCGCGTCCGTCAGATTCGTGCGAAGTTTCACCACCATGCTCTCAATCGTTGCCATCATGAGAAGTTCCTGAGCATGGAGGACGTTTTTGTCGGGCCCCTTGAAGTCAACGGAAACCATGCCGCCGTGTTCTTCAATGATAATTTTCATGATTTTTTCCTTCCTTTTCCTCTGGTGCGCGGTGGGGGCAGTTCAGCCTCACAGCGTCGGATACGCTCTTTCTCAAAAATGTACTTGCGAGCCGGATGCCAGCAGATCGCCGGTCTTTGCGTCATACACGGTGTACCACATGACATGGTGAAAAAAGTCAGGCATATGTGATCTCCCCGGACTCCTCTTGCAGCATCTCCCGCACGTTGTCCATTTCTTCGGCGCACATTTCCCAGACGTTTGCCCGTGCAGAGTATCCGGCCCGGACAACAATGTCATCTGACGCTTCGGCTTCTCCCCTGCAACGTTCGGCAAGCCGCGTGTAGGATTTGACTTTGTCCTCAACGTACTCTTTGGCCGTCATCATGCCCCACGCTCCTGATTCTCCGGATACTCCGGGTTGCGGGCATGGGTGCGGTTGATCTTGCCGTACTTGCGCCGCTTTTCGGCTCTCTCCCTGTCCTCTGCGGAAAAGCCCAGACGAGCCAGCAGAACAGCGGCCAAAATCAGCACCAGCGACACCGCAAACAGCGTGCCGGAGATGTATCCGGTGGTCTGCGCGGTGCCCTCTGCGCCCATAGCTGCACCCATTCCAACGCCGCCAAAAATGACAGCCAGCCAGTAGTAAGTAGTGGATTTTAGTTTCATTCTTTCGGGTCCTCCTTTGTGTAGATCTTCTCAAGTTTGTAGAAATCCTTCATCCACGCCATAAATCCGGCGCGTGAGATCAGCGGGGCGGCGCTCTTGGTGTCAATAGACGGCACCGCCCATGCCGGGAAGCTGCCGGCCTGAATCATACCAGTAAAGATCGGCTCGCTCACCGAAATGTTATTGTCACGCATGATCTGGCAGCACTCTGCAATTCCCATGCTCGGCTTCACTGCCGCACCCCTCCTTTTTTCTCAGATGCTGCTTCATCTGGATATGCTCCAACCGCTCCGGCTGCCTTGCATCCCAGCGCTGTTCAAGCCAGCGCTTGTTGTAGTGCTTCTTCACGGCTCGGCCTCACTTCTTAGAGCTGCCAAAGCTGCCGATGAGCCAGAGCGCGATCCACGCCGCCGTTCCGGCGGACCAGGTAAACGTCCAGTGCATCAATGCGCAGATGGCCCACACGGCGGCACAGGTAACGCCCCACGAGATGCCCAGAAGGGCGGCAAACGCGATGATGATCGATAGTACTTCACCCATTGTTCCGCGCCTCCTTTGCGACTCTCTCAGCTGCCTGTGCCGCTGATTCCGTGCACCACTTGCCCGCCGGGGCGGTCTTGCGGGGGCCTTCCTGGGCTGCTGCAGCTTCGTCCTCTTCCAGCAGCTTGTTCAAATCAGCCAAGAACTGGCCGCACATATCTGCCTGCGCAGGCTCTGCAAGCCGGATGATAAAGCCGCCGTCTAAGAAGCTCTTTTGTGCTTGGATGGCCGCTTTCGTTTTGTAATAGTCTTCGAGATACTGATACTTGCCAATCAGCTGGCAAACCTTATCGCGCATCGTGGTTTTCATAAAGCCCCTCCTTGCATCAATGACGCAGCACAACATTGGACGAATGAACCAGATAGGTCACACCGTCAATTTTCACTTGCAGCTGGTCGCCCTCGTAATCGTCCCAACTATTCAGCTTGCCCTCGACAATCGTTCCATCGGGCATTTTCAGCTGTGCCCAGTTGTATTCATAAGTCAAATCGATGACCTGCTTATTGCATCCGGCCATCAGCAAAGCGCTTGCCAATACGGACGCTACGCCAACAATAACTTTTTTCATGCTCGTTTCTCCTTTTAATAAAATGTTCAATAAAATGCCTTCTCTTTGCTTTGCCGTCGCGGTGTGTCGCGTTGCCATGCCAATGCATCCGAAGCAAAACCTTGCCGCAGCGAATCGTTACGGTGCACCACTTTTCCTTTGCAAATCACATCAGCGCTTTTCTCTGCCATTCCTTCGCGTCGCCATGCTCTGCTCCGCCTTTGCCTTGCCTGTCTGTGCTTCTCAGTGCCACTGCACAGCAGTTCACCTCATAGCCGTTGCCATGCACCTCTCAGCCTTGCTCTGCCTTTGCAACTCAATGCAGAGCTTTTCCGTTGCAATTCTGCGCCTTGCTTCGCCACACCATGCCTTGCCATTCAATTCCTTCGCCACGCGTCGCCGTACCATGCCTCCGCGAATCAGGGCCGTCAATGCCATGCCCTCGCTCTCAGGCTTTCACCTCATAGGCGATGTAAGTAAACCGGCCCTTTCCGCTGTTGCGCCACTGGCCGATGCCGCGGAGCTGGCCATAATCCATCCACTCGCGCACGGCCTTTTCGTGGCTGTCGTCAAGGAGGATCACGTCAAACTCACAGCTGCTGCCCGCCGGGATTTGCTCACTGTTGGCAAGGCTCACACGCTCACCCTGTGCCGTCTGGGCACGCAGGGGGCGCTGGCAGTCGGTAATCTCACCGTTTACGTGAATGGGAATCATGCGGGGCTGGACGAAGATCAGGCCGTCAATGACCTTCTTGTAAGCGGTCAGCTTGCCGCTTTCGTTCACGGCCTTCTTCTTGCCGGTCTCGGCCTTGCCGCCGATGCGGGAAAGCATCCCGCAAGCATCCTTAAACATGCCCTTGATCTGGTAATCGTAAAAAATCGGATTGCCGTCCGGGTCACGCGGGAAAACGGTCATGCCCTTGTCAGCTACCGCATCGGGGCCAAGAGCCGCTACTTCATCCTCGATGGTTGCAGCATCCGGCGACTTGCTGGCGATAAACTCGCGGGCCACATTGGGGTTTGCGGGCCAGGTGCCAAGCACCGGCTCAATAAACGTAGCTTTTACATGCAGCTTTTTCATAATAGTAACCTCCAAAATATATTGCTTACGCCACGCCGTCCTGGTTGTGCTGCCGGGCGGCAAGCTCCATCTGCTCCACGCTCTGCCTGCGCTCCACGCTGGGCAGCATTCCCACGGCCTTGAGCTGCTCATAGATAAACCGCTGGCCCGCTTCCGTCCATACGGTGGTGTTCTTGGTGTCCCACTCGCCGGTGCTCTTGTGCTGGAACGGCGTGGATTTGCGGTTTTTGGTGTAGCCCTTGCCGCAATACTTGGCGTATAGCACCCACTGGCCGTCGCTGGTCTTGTACTGGATCTTCAGGCCGTGAAGGATGCTGTTGAGTTTCTCAGCACTCAGGCCGTAATCCTTGGCAAGGGTGGTAGTGGTGCGGCAGTTTTTGCCCACGCACACCGCCCGGGCATACTCTGCATCCGGCTTCAGGTCGTTGTTCTCTGCCAGAAGCTGGCGGTTGGCGGCCTTGAGCTGGTCGTTCTGTCTCTGAGCGATGAGAACCGCCCGGCGCATGACCGCTTCCGGGCTGTTCCACTGCGCCTCCACGGCCAAGAAATACTGCCGGGCTTGCTTGCCTCGCTCGTTGCGCTGGATCATGCAGAGCTCTTTGGCCATTGGGATAGTAAGTTGGTGGTCAACCTTGTTCTGACCACCGTGCTGTTTTTCGCTTCCCAAATTTGAGAAGCAAGATTCAAAGTCAACGTGCTCGGTAAAAAGCCCACCTTCGCACATCCGCTTGAACCAGTCGGCGTACTTCGTGCCGACCTGCAAAAACTCGTGCAACTCCCGGCCGCTCACTGTGGGGCGTTCTGGGTTATCGTAGCTGACAGGAATCAGCGATTTTAAATTGTCCATGCTTTCACCTCCCATCACGCTGCCCCGTCCTGCTGGTTCTGGCGGTCGTTCTTGCGAACGGCAGCCATTCCCATTCCCATCCAGAGCAAGGTCTGCTTGTCGCGCGGATCCAGCGAGTCAAACAGCTCGTTTACCAGCGCGTCCGCAGCGTGAGCCCCGTCGATTGGGATGCTGTACCGCTCTGCGGCCAGATCGGTGCGGTTCTTCTTTGCCTTTGCCATAAAATCAACTCCTTCTGTGGTTGGCTCCCACAACCTTGCCCGGCTGGCTGCCGGGTGGTTTCGACCCTTGCCACAGGGTCATCATCAGGCGGGATAATCTCTCAATTACGGTCTGCGCCAAGTGTCACGTTCTTCACACTCAAAATGTGCGCGACTCCTGCAAAAGACGCTTCAAAGTCCAGAACCGCCTGTGCAAACGCTTTGGCTTCCGAGGATTCATAGACCTCTGCCGTAGCAATGTAAACCTGACCGTCTGTGCCAAGATACTCAATATTGATAAGCATCGTTCAGCCCTTCTCTCAAGCCTGAAATGCCGGGCACACAGTGCCGCGGAAGTGGGTGAGGCGGATCGCGTGCTTCAGCTCCTTCTCGCTCATGCAAGCGGTCTGGAGCTGGCTGACGAACTTGATCGCCCACCACAGTCCCTGCACGGTCTGGCGGTCAAGCACCGCACGGCGCTCGGCGTCGGTCTTTGCGGCGTTGTACCGCTGCAAGGTGCATTCGCAGCTTGCAATGAAGTTGGCCGGAATGTTAATAGAAAGTGCGTTCATGGTTTTGTCCTCCTGTTTGCTTGCGTTTGTTGATTACATGACAAGTATAAGTCATTAAACAACATTTGTCAAGGGTATTTTTGTTGATTTCTTAAACAAAATTCATTGACTTCCATTTTGCGCTGTGTTATAATAAGGTCACGGAGGTGAGCTCCATGACAATCGGCGAACGAGTCAAGGAACTGCGGAAGCAGATTAACTTGACGCAGCAAGCCTTTGCAGACAGACTGAACCTCAAAAGAAATACAGTTGGCAGCTACGAAGTAAACGTAGTGGAACCCAGCGACCGAACGATCTCCGACATCTGCCGTGAGTTCAACGTCAACGAGACGTGGCTGCGGACAGGCGAAGGGGAAATGTTCAACCAGATCACCCAATCGGAAAAGCTTGCAGCGTTCCTCGCCGACATTACGGCGGATGAGGGAGACGACTTCAAGCGTCGGTTTGTGGAGATGCTGGCAGAGCTGGAGCCCGAGGACTGGAAGCTTTTGGAGCGGATGGCTGAAAAGCTGCAAAAAAAAGAGGGAAACCCGTAAGGGTTCCCCTTCTTTTGCTACCTTGATTTATTTTATCAGCCTGCTGGCGTACACCCAGATTAGGCGCAGCTTGCGCGGATCTGCCTTCTCTAGCAGTTTGGTGATTGCGTCAATGTAGCTTTGTCGGTCTGCGGTGTTCATTCTGATTCCTCCTATGTAATGTAAAATTTAATATGTGTGAGGTGGTTCCCGTGATATGGAATGTTGGATTTCGGAAAAATATCACGCGGGTTATCAATGCGGTCTTCAAGAAAAAAGATGATCCCGAAGCCCAAGAGCCGCTGCATTTTGAGCGCCCGAACGCTAAGTGGAGCAAATCACCAGAGCCAGTTGTTTTAATCGATCCTGACACTGGGAAAGAATTTGTGGATTTCCCAGAAGAAACAATACCAGAACGGATACGGAAAGTTTTGGACTCTTTTCTAGTGATAGAGAGGACTTCAGATATCGATGTTCTGTTTTCAAGATATGATATGATTCTTGATACGCTCGATGAGCTCAAGAAGTATGAGAGGATGGGGTTCAAATTTGATTTTAGCCCTACTGAGCTTTATAACATGATGAAGTTTTCTCTTGTTGACCTTTTTGAGGTTGTTGTCGAAAATTCTTATATCAAGCAGCTTGAAAAACTCCTGACTTTGAAAACTCAAAAGGGAAAAGCAGCCTCTATTCAAAAGTGGAAAGATTCTTTTTCGGATGAACGAATTACAAATTCGATGATGGGTTGTGTGATTTTGCGTTTCGACAAAATGCAGAATTTTATAAAATCAAAAGGTGAGGTGTAATCATGGCGAATATCTGCCCCATATGCGGCGGCAAGCTGGGTCTTCTGAACCGTGAGAAAAGCGCGGACGGCTTGATTTGCGCCAGCTGCAGCAACTTTTTCTTTTCAAAATTGGGCATCCGGGCAGCAAAGCAACCGACAGCTGCCCTTGCGGACTACTGGGCTACACTGGAACAGCGTCGGAAGGTTTTCAAAGAAACCGATTCCATCTATGATGGTGACGCGCTCTTTGTGTCGATTGACAAACCCAACCGGATGTTTTGCATTGGGCACCGCAGTGGTGATAAAGGCCCTCGCATGATCTACAGCTTTGATGAAGTCGCCGGTTATGAATCTGACGCGCCTGACGATCTGACGATGACAGAGACAAAGGGCGGTATTGGCCGTGCCGTGATCGGTGCAACCGTTGCCGGGCCTGTGGGCGCGATCGTGGGCGCTGCCACCGCTAAAACAGAGACCCGCAAGGGCCGCAGTAAAGAGAGCGTGTCTATCCACTTTGCGCTTCCACTAGGCGAAAGCAACTTGCTGACAACGGTTTATCCAGGCGGAATGACTGCGTTTCTCAAGAGTTGCAAAGGCTCTTCAGAACAGCCGCGGGGCACCGCTCCGGCTGCCCCCAGCTCCGCCGATGAACTTTTGAAGTTTAAGCAGCTACTGGATATGGGGGCCATCACGGAAGCGGAGTACAACGCAAAGAAATCTCAGTTGCTTGGCCTGTAAGCCTGTTCACAACCATATTATAAAACTGCTGGTTGTGGTCGTCAATCCCCATTCGTGCACTGCTTTTAGTGGAAAAATCCACAAAAAATGCGTATTTGCAAGATACGCGCGACATGCACGAGCAATGTGCAAAATATGCGCGTTGTTATTCGCGGTTGCAAGGTTGTTGCAAATTTTGCAACAGGTCAGCAGCCAGCGCCCCGCCGGGCGTACCGGCTGCGTTACGCAGGGCTTGCACCTCCGGCAGGGCCTTATGTTGAATGTAGGCGCGAGCAAGGCGCTGCTGCTCTGGGGTCATATCCAAATAGCAGGCCAGCAGGGCACGGGCATGGGTGCGAAAGTGTGACAGCTTTTTCATAGCTCATTCCTCCCAGGGTGCAGGGGTGTGGTCGGTGCCGGTCAGGATGCTGGCAGGCATTCCATCGATGATGGTCATTTCAGCTTCTTTGACGTTTCTTTGCTCAAAATCCATTTTGTTTTCTCCTTTCTTTTGTGCACATCTACGATTTATAATCCAGATTTTACCATGCGCCGTTGGAAAACAAAATACGGATAAAATTTGTCGAATGGCGCAGACTTTTTCTGCGCCATTTTTTGTTAAAAACACACTGGTTTTATGGGGGTGAAAGTATGAGTTATTTTACAGCGAGCCAAATCGGAAAGGCACTTGCAAAAACGCGGGTGTCTGCTGGCCTGAGCCAAGCAGAGATTGCAAGGCGCATCGAAAAAGGAGAGCGCACCGTGCAGAGCTGGGAAAAAGGATGCACCAGCCCGGACAGTGACGAGATCATGGACTGGTGCACGGCGTGTGGGGTGTCGCCCATCACGGTGTTCATGGAGATGACCCACCCGGATCTGTACAAAGTGCCGGATGACGGCAAGGCGGACGATGAGCTAAACGCGGAGTTGCGCCGTATCGTGGTAAAACTGCCGCCGCTGACAAAAAGGCTGCTTCTCTTCATACTGAAAGGCAGTCACGGCAGCAGCCCGCCTGCTGTCATATCGGAGATAGCTGCAAATTTGCACTGCCCGCTCAATAACCGGGTCAGCATATGCGGAACAATCATCGACCAATACAACTTTGCCCAGAGCATGGGATTAGACCCATGCCCGGACGCTCCGCACCCTCCCATTGACGACCTGAAGATCAACTACAAGGCCGGAAGGGCCGCTGCCGAAAATGGCGCCTTCGGATATATCGGGCAGAAAAAGGAGTAAGCCATGAAATGCGTGAGGCCATGCTGCCGGAAAGAGATCCCGGATGGTGCTTCTTTTTGTCCGTGGTGCGGGAAGAAGCAGCCGGAAGCCGCCCCGCAGCAAAGAAAAAAGCGCCGCCGTCCTAAGGGCAGCGGCAGCGTGTATAAACTGAGCGGAGCGCGGGCAAGACCGTATGTTGCGCTTACAGCCAAAAGGGACGTTCTGGGGACGTTTGAAACGGCAGGCGAAGCTGTAAAAGCATTAGACGCTTACAACGCTCAGAACACGCCCGCAGCGCGTCTGAAGTGCACTTTTGCGGATGCCTATGCGCAATGGAAAGCGCAACCCAAATTTGACAAGCTCAGCACGGACATGCAAAAGGGGTACGAGCTGGCCTATGCAAAGGCTGCTCCGCTATACGACCGACAATTGCGGGACTTGAAAGCGGCAGATTATCAACAGGTCATTGACGCAATGGTGGAAAAGGGGCTCTCCCGCAGCTCCTGCGAAAAGCAGCGCACACTTTTTAGCCAGATCTGCGAGTGGGCAATGGCGCAGGACATCATAAACAAAAATTACGCTATGCTGCTGCAGCTCCCGGCGGCTACAGGAAAAGCAGAGCGCACCCTGACCGCCCAAGAGATCGAGCAGATCAGCAGCCGACAGAATGACCCGAAGTTTGGGCAGACGGCTCAAATCGCAATGGTGCTGCTTTATACCGGCATGCGCATCGATGAGCTGCTTTCCATGCGCTGCGACGATGTGCACCTGAAAGAGCGGTACATGCAGGGCGGCGAAAAGACAGAAGCAGGCAAGAATCGCATCATCCCTATCCTTGAGCCCATTTACAAGATTATTGCCTTTTGGATGCTGGACAGCGGGTGTGGATGGCTGATCCCATCCAAGTCCGGCACAAAGCTGGATAAGCGCAACGTGGCTACAAAGTTCCGGGCGTTGATGCAGGAATGCCATATAGAGGGCGTGCATCCACACACGCTGCGCCATACAGCCAGCAGCAAGATGGTGGAGTGTGGTCTGGAAAAGACCGCGGTGCAGGCAATCCTCGGGCACAAAAATTTCTCCACCACGGCCAACAAGTACGTGTCCCACAACGATCCAACCTATTTGTTGCAGGAAATGCAGAAGATGAAGTACTGATTTGTTAGATTGCTTGTTAGATTATTACGTTCATTCAGGAGATTTCAAGGTATTTCAAGCAAAAAGAAAAACGCACGAACGATTCATTTTCATCGTTCGTGCGTTTATTTTTGGAGCTGGTGACAGGAGTTGAACCTGCAACCCACTGATTACAAATCAAAT
>ERZ1023614.75-NODE-75-length-40790-cov-15.321664_pt1 | contig 40790 bp, 35 predicted proteins | sample MGYA00380327_ERZ1023614 | MGnify/ENA primary metagenome ERZ1023614 (study PRJEB33179, sample SAMN07448978) | human gut metagenome | biome: Human-gut; feature: Human associated habitat; material: Faeces | host: Homo sapiens | place: India: Bhopal | collected...
AAGGAAGGCTGCAACAAAATGAGCAAAAAAACTCATTTTGTTACAGCCCCTTTTATCGTAGGGGCCGTCCCAAAGGGCGGCCCGTTCTGGTTAGTTGTTAGCGGTTCGTCAATGTCTGCGGGGCGCCCTTGGGGCACCCCCTACGAACTACGAGGCACGACGCTCTTTACACATTCCATTCTTCCTTCAGTGTCGACAGGCACATGAAGGTCTGGGACGAGGCGACCGTCGGGATTTCGTTCAATACCTGCATGAGGAAGTGTTCCAGGTCATCCGGTGTCTTGACCAGCACTTTGAGCAAGTAGTCAAAGGCGCCGACGACGTGGTGACATTCCAGGACTTCCGGGTACTGGACGATTTTCGAGCGGAATTCTTCGACATCGCCAGAGCGTTCGAGATTGACCATGATGAAAGCCGTCACGTTGTAACCGGTCTTGCGGCGGCTGATTTTGGCACCGTAGCCTTCGATGATGCCGTTGTGTTCCATCTTGCGGATGCGTTCGGCAACAGCCGGAATGGACAGGCCGACGACCTTGCTGATTTCCGTAGCCGAAGCTTTGCCATTGTGTTTGAGTATCGTTAAAATTTTGTCATCGATATGATCCATATGTAGATACTACCCTCCATAATTTCTAAAATTTACATATCTATTATCTTACAAACGAATGAAAAAGTAAATAGACTTAAAGATATTAATTTTTTTTCTGCTATACTTTTTACTTCTATGGAGGCTGGTTTATTCCGAATCGGAAAGATGGAAATCACTATTCAAATCAGAGAAATTATCGGCAAAGCCCTGGGTCATGTAGACGGCATTGTCACTGCCTGTGATTTCACAGTTGACGCCTTCCATGCTGCTTGCCAGTTCCATCCCCTTCTGCGGTCCCAGGACGAAGACGATAGTCGTCATCATGTCGCTGAGCATGCCTGCATGAGGTACGGAACCGTCGATGACGACAGAGTCGCTCATGACGCCGGACCGGGCGGGATAGCCCGTGCGGGGGTCGAAGATATGGTGGTAGCGGACGCCATCCTGGATGAAATAGCGTTCATAGTCGCCTGATGTGGACAGGGCCTGGTTCTCGATGGATACGATGCCCAGGAAGCTCTTGTCGTCGTCAGAGCGGGGATGTTTGATACCAATGCGCCAGGGCTTGCCCTTGGTCGTCTTGCCGACGGCATACATCGAGCTGGCGCCGAGGTTGATGAGGCCGCTTTCGATGTGGTGTTTTTCATAAATCTTGCGGATTTCATCGACAGCATAGCCTTTGGCCACGCCGCCCAGGTCGATGGCCATGCCCGGTTTAGCCAGCATGACGCTGTGGTCTTCCGGCCGCAGGAGGATGTCCTTATAGTTGACCTTCATCAGGGCCTGGGAAATCTCATCGGCTGACGGCACGTGCTGGTCGTCGTTGCCGATGCGCCATAAATTGGTCATGACGCCAACGGTAATGTCCCATTCGCCCTGGCTCTTGGCCGAATAATCCTTGGCGTATTCAATCATTTCATAAATGGCCGGGTCGACCTGGACGTATGCTTTGCCGGCAGCGGCATTGATACGGCTTACGTCGCTGTCTTCATTCTGTCCTGCCAGTTTGTCCAGCTGATTCAGGCGTTCAAAGCCTTCATCGACTGCTTCTTTGGCTTCTTTCCCGGACGCCCGCAGGGAGACCGTCGTATCCATGGCGACACCGCTCCTATCAAAAGAAGACTCCGGATGCAGACTGCATCCGGAGCAACTAAGGATGATGAGGAACGCCATGGTGAGAAGAACCCATACATACCGTTTCTTATCCATGTATTAACCTACGTTTTCTTCTTTCTTGAAAGAGCCTTTGATCATTTCGTTGATGGCACCAGTCGGGCACTTGGTCAGGCAGGTAGCATTGTCACAGGTATGGCAGATGTCCTGGTTGACGACGGCCAGATGGTCGATGATCTTGATAGCCCCTTCTTCCTGATGCGAGCAGTTACGCATGCAGGAACCGCAGCCGAGGCACAGGGCCTTGCAGTTCTTCATAGCCGGAGCGCCGAAATCTTTGGAGCTGCAGCTGATGCTGACTTTGGCACTGATCGGCAGGAGTTCGATGACGTGGTTCGGGCAGACAGAAGCGCATTTACCGCAGCCTGTGCAGAGCGTCTTGTTGACGACAGGCAGGCCATTTTCGCCCATGCTCATAGCACCGAACGGGCAGGCACGCGTGCAGTTGCCGAAGCCGAGACAGCCGAATTTACAGAATTTCGGGCCCTGCTGGACGATCTTAGCAGCCGCGCAGTCATGAACACCTTTGTATTCATAAGCCAGTTTGGCAATGCCATTGCCGCCGCGGCATTTGATGTGAGCGTATTTCGGTTCCGTAGCTTCAGCGACTTTGCCTGTCAACTTAGCGACGACAGCAGCGACTTCAGCTTTACCAGGAACACAGAGGTTAGGCGGAACGTTCGGGTCGAGGACGACGGCTTCCGCATATTTTGCACAGCCGGCGAAACCGCAGGCACCGCACTGGCCCTGAGGAAGTGCTTCTTTTACTTCGCCGATGAGCGGATTTTCTTCCATGGCAAATTTCTTATCAGCACTTGCAAGGATAAAGCCGAAGACGATACCGATGCAAACCATGACGCCGACAGCATACATAGCTATCGTTGTATAATCGTACATAATCTAATTCACTCCTTTGCCTTAAATCATACCGGAGAAGCCGAGGAAGGCCAGGGACATCATACCGGCGACGATGAAAGCGATTGGTGTGCCTTTCAGAGCGTGGGGAACAGCGGCATAGTCCAATTTTTCACGGCAGCTTGCCATGAGGATCAGAGCTACGGCGAAGCCGAGGCCTGCGCCAACAGCGAAGACGATGTTTTCCAAGAAGTTATAACCGCTGGTGACACTGATGACCGGGACGGACAGGACGATACAGTTCGTAGCGATCAGCATGAGGTAAATGCCCCACATGTTATACAAGGTCGGCGATTCTTTCTTGATGACGATTTCCAGTAACTGTACGAAACTTGCGATCAAGATAACGAAGGAAATCGTGCGCAGGAATTCCAAATGAAGCGGTACCAGGACTAAGTTGTACAGGCACCATGCCAGGATAGTACTCATAGTGATGACGGCAGTGACGGCGAAGCCCATGCCGACAGAGGCGTTCAGGTTCTTGGAAACGCCGAAGAAGATACACAAACCGAGGAACTTGGTCAATACGAAGTTGTTAATCAAGACAGCCCCGATGAACAGCGTAAAGTATTCCATTATCCTTCACTCCCTTTCAGTTGTCTCTGTCTTTCAACATGTTCATTCCAGATTTTGAAACCAGCCATGATGAAACCGATGAGCATGAAGGCTCCAGGCGGCAAGGCCATGATCAGAGCCGGCTGATAGGACGGACCGAAGACAGGGATACCAAAGAAGGTACCGTTGCCGAGGATTTCACGGACGAAGGAAATGAGGAACATAGCAATGGTGAAGCCAATGCCCATGCCCATGCCGTCGAGGAAGGAAACGACGACGCCGTTTTTCGATGCAACCGATTCAGCACGAGCCAGGATGATAGCAAATACGACGACCAGGTCGAGGTATACGCCCAGGGCTTTGTACAGATCCGGAGCAAAAGCCTGTAAGAACAGCTGTACGCACGTTACGATAGTAGCGATACAGGTGATGTAAACAGGGATACGGACTTTTTTGTTGATCAGCTTGTGAATGATGGAAACGACCGTATTGTTAGCCGTGATGACGAACCATACTGTGCAGCCCATGGTCAGGCCATTGACGATGCTTGTCGTAACGGCAAGGCCCGGGCACAGGCTCAAGGCCAGGACGAAGTACGGGTTTTCTTCAATAATGCCTCTAGTAAATACTTTCCAAAGATTCATTATTATTTACCCCCTAACTCTGCTGCTTTCTGAACAGCCTGTTTAACGCCCAAAGTGAAAGCACGGGAAGAAATGGTAGCACCGGTCATAGCCTGGATTTTATCCTTTTCGCTAGCACTCTTGGTGACTTCCAAGTTTTCCAGTTTTTTGCCTTTGAACTGATCTTTAAACGGAGATTTAGCACCTCTGTCGCCGAGGCCCGGAGTTTCGTTGGCTTCGAGGACCGTGTAGTCCATAACCGTGCCATCCATGGAAACAGCCGTCAGCATCTTGATAGCGCCGCCGTAACCTTTCGGAGCCGTCGGAATGATATAAGCCACTTTCTTGCCGCCCTGTTCAGCGACGAAGGTATCTTTTTCGCCAGGGACGGGATCGAATTTTTCAGCCTGCGGAACGAGGGATTTCATGGAATCCTGTTTCATCTGTTCAGCTTTTTCATAGGCAATCTTGCTGGTAGCAGCATAGACGACGCCGATGATACAGCCGGAAACCAGGCAGGTCAGGATAAGGTTCATCGCAACCTTGAAGATTCCGCTTTCGTTTTTGTCTGCCATTTTATTTAGCCCCCTTTTTTACTGCGCCAAAGACGGTCGGTTTGACCAGACGGTCGATGAGCGGAGTCAAGGTATTCATGAGCAAGATGGAGTAGCAAACCCCTTCCGGATAACCGCCGAGAGTACGGATGAGGACCGTAATCAGGCCGCAGCCCAATGCGAAGATCATCTGGCCTTTCAGGGTAATCGGAGCCGTGACCATATCGGTTGCCATGAAGAAGGCGCCGATGATGAGGCCGCCAGCCATCATTTCAAAGATTGCAACGTTGACGCCATAGAAAGCACCCATGAGGACGCCGACGGTAGCGATCATGATGACCGGAACCTGCCAGTTGATGTAGCCTTTGTAGATCAGCCACAGACCACCGAGGATGAGGAGGACTGTCGACGTTTCACCGAGGGAACCGTTGCGGAACCCGAAGAATAAGCTCTGATAAATGCTGCCCCAATCGTTGGTACCGAAGAGATTGAAGAGAGCATCTACGCCGCCGTGTTTGAAGACGTTCAGCGGTGTAGCCCCAGCGACACCGTCGATGACGGTCCCATTGAGCTGGGTCCAGGTCGTCATGGCGATCGGCCAGGAAACCATCAAACCAGCACGGCCGACGTGAGCCGGGTTGAAGATGTTGTAGCCAAGGCCGCCCATGGCCTGTTTACAAACGACGATTGCCAGGAAGGAACCGATGATGCTCATCCACCAGGGAAGGCTCGGCGGGCAGCACATAGCCAGGAGAAGGCCCGTGATGACGGCAGAACCATCTTTGATGGTGACGCGTTTGTGCATCAGTTTTTCCCATAAGAATTCAAATACAACTGCCGAGACAATTGCGACGATGATATTGACGAGAGCATTGACACCGAAATAGTAGACGCCGAACGCAGCAGCCGGTACAAGGGCGGCGACGACATTCCACATGATCTTAGGAATGGTTTCGTTACAGCGAACATGCGGTGAAGATGCTACGGTAAGTTTAAATTCCTGCATGTCTTTAGCATCCTTTCCATTTGTTTGTCCTTTAGCTTCTGGACTCATGATATCCCTTCTTCCAATTAGTTCTTGGCTTTCTGTGCTTCAGCTTTAGCCTGCGCTGCGCGCTGGATAGCTTTGCACTGGCCTTTCGCATTGCGGATATACTGGACAATGTTACGTTTTGCCGGGCAGGTATAGACACAGCTGCCACATTCAACACAGTTCATGACGCCGTATTCCATGCATTTATCCCATGCCTGACAGGACGAGAAGATGCTGAGCTGGCTCGGAATGAGGCCCATGGGACATGCTTCTACGCAACGGCCGCAGCGGATGCACGGAGATTCTTCGCCGACCTGGCATTTTTCCGGAGAGAGAGCCAGAATACCGGAAGCCCCTTTGGTGATCGGCACATCGAGCTGATACTGGGCCAGACCCATCATCGGGCCGCCGGCGATCAGGCGATCCGGCTGTTTGGAGAAGCCGCCGCAGTAGTCGATGGCTTCCTGGAAAGTCGTACCGATACGGAGACGGAGGTTCTTCGGTTCTTTGATGCAGTCACCGGTAACGGTCGTAAGGCGTTCGATGAAGGGGATGCCCTGGCAGACAGCATCGGTGATGGCAATGACCGTACCGACGTTGCTGACGACGCAGCCGACGTTCATAGGAAGTCCGCCCGGTTCGACCTGACGACCTGTGCAGGCTTCGATCATCATCTTTTCAGCACCCTGGGGGTACTTCGTCTTACAAGCGAGAACCGTAACTTCAGGAATATCTTTGAAAGCTTCGGTCAGGTTCTGGATGGCTTCCGGTTTGTTGTCTTCAATGCCGATGAAAGCCTTCTTGACGCCGAGGACTTTCATGCAGATCTGGACGCCCGTGACGAGTTTGTCCGTCGTTTCCTTTTCGACCATGGCACGATAGTCACAAGTCAGATACGGTTCACATTCGGCACCGTTGACGATGAACGTATCGACCGGTTTGTTCGGAGCCAATTTGACATGAGCCGGGAAAGTAGCACCGCCGCAGCCGACGACGCCGGCTTTCTTGATGAGTTCCAGGATTTCCTTGCTGTCGAGCTGTTTCCAGTCGTGAGCCTGGGGAATCCCTTCTGCCCATTCATCTTTGCCATCTGCTTCGATGACGACAGCCATGCATTTGACCATCATGTTGTGCGGCATAGGCGCAACTTTGATGACTTTGCCGGACGTAGATGCATGGATGTCGGCATGCAAGAATGCGTCACTCGTCCCGATAAGCTGGCCTTTCTTGACCAGGTCACCGACTTTGACGGTCGGCGTACAAGGCGCACCAAAGTGCTGGCTCATGGGAATGACGACTTGAGCCGGTACTGCCGGGGTTTCTATGGCTTTGTCTTTTGCATAGATCTTGCCATCGTCAGGATGGACCCCACCTCTTTTAAAGGTATTCAACATCAAAAATCACCTCATTATTATATAATGAAAAATAATAAAAACATGAATCATGCTTTCAATCGCTTACATTATATCATTATGTAGCATATTATTCAATGTGAAAATCAGAGCAAAGTTACACATTTAACTTATTTTTATGACCTGCCGGGCGCAGGAAAAAGAAGTCAAAAATTGTCCGGATACAAAGAGATAACGTAGTTTACATTTCCGTATACGTCACCTGTTTTGTATAGTATAAAGGCCGTTCTTACCCTATTTTATAAGGATGCATAATAACAAAAAATAGTTTATTTTTCATGTCGCCGTAACTAACTTTTATCGTATTTTGACGGCTCTAGAACAACTTGCCATACGTTCAATAAATCACATATATATGCATCCTATATGCGTCTGCCGCATAGACGCGAAAAAGGCGCTGTCTTATGACAGCGCCTTTTTGAGTGGCTAGTGGTTAGGGGTTAGCGGCTGACTGCTGACTGCGGGCCGGGCTCCTAGCCACCAATTATTCCCCTTTCAATTCCAAAGCCGTTTTGATCAGGCCTTTGAATAACGGATGGGCTTTGGTCGGGCGGGATTTGAATTCCGGATGGAACTGGCAGCCTACAAACCAGGGGTGATCCTTGAGTTCGACGATTTCTACCAGGCGGTCGTCCGGCGATGTGCCCGAGAGGACGAGGCCGGCGTTGACCATTTCCGTGCGGTATTTATTGTTGAATTCCCAGCGATGGCGATGGCGTTCGTAAATGAGGTTGGTGCCATAGACTTCATGGGCCTTCGTACCTTCGGTCAGCTTGCAGGGATAGAGACCGAGGCGCATGGTGCCGCCTTTATCGGAGATGTCGACCTGGTCGGGCATGAGGTCGATGACCGGGAATTTGGCATCTTCATGGAATTCCGACGACGTAGCGCCTTCGAGGCCGACGACGTGGCGGGCGAATTCCATGACAGCGCACTGCATACCCAGGCAGAGGCCGAGGTAAGGCACGTTGTTTTCACGGGCATACTGGACGGCACGGATCTTGCCTTCGACGCCGCGGTTGCCGAAGCCGCCGGGAACGACAATGCCGTCGATGCCTTTGAAGACTTCTTCCATCGAGAGGTTCGGGTCTTCCAGTGTTTCCGAATCGATCCAGTGGATATTGACTTTCGTCTTATAGGCGATGCCAGCATGGTTCAGAGCTTCAGCGACGCTGAGGTAGGCGTCGTGGAGGGCGACGTATTTACCGACCAAGGCGATTTCCAGGGTCTTTTCCGTATTGTAAATGGCATGGACCATTTTCTTCCAGTCTTCCATATCGCAGGGACGATTGGGCAGGTCGAGTTTTTCCAGGACGATGCGGTCCATCCCTTCTTCCGACAAGAGGAGGGGTACTTCATAGATGCTGTTCAAGGTCTTGTTTTCGATGACGGCATCTTTGTCGATGTCGCAGAACAGGGCCAGCTTTTCTTTCATTTCATCCGACAAGGGGCGTTCCGTCCGGCAGACGATGATGTCCGGCTGGATGCCGATGCTGCGCAGTTCCTTGACGCTGTGCTGGGTCGGTTTGGTCTTCAGTTCGCCAGCAGCGCCGATATACGGTACGAGTGTGACGTGGATGTACAAGACATCATTGCGGCCGACTTCCTTCTTGATCTGGCGGATAGCTTCCAGGAACGGCAGGCTTTCGATGTCGCCGACAGTACCGCCGATTTCGGTGATGACGATGTCCGCATTGTCATCGTCGCCGACGCGGTAGACGCGGTTCTTGATTTCATTGGTGATGTGCGGGATGACCTGGACAGTATGGCCCAAATAGTCACCGCGCCGTTCTTTCTGCAGGACCGACCAGTAGATCTTGCCGGTCGTGACGTTGGAGTTCTTGCCGAGGTTAATGTCGATGAAGCGTTCATAGTGACCGAGGTCGAGGTCCGTTTCCGTGCCATCGTCGGTGACGAAGACTTCGCCGTGCTGGTACGGGCTCATCGTGCCCGGGTCGATATTGATATAGGGGTCAAACTTCTGGATCGTGACCTTGTAGCCGCGGTTCTTCAGCAAACGGCCCAGCGATGCTGCTGTAATGCCTTTCCCTAACGAAGAAACGACGCCACCTGTGACAAAGATGTATTTAGCCATATTTCCTCCCTGTTGAGCTTCTGCTCATCGAATCAAAAATCAATCAATAACTTTTATTTTATTATATTACATTTTTTCAGGAGCAGAAACCCCTAAAATAGCCAAACTGTTGGCGATAGTGATGCGGACTGCCGTGACCAGGGCCAGACGGGCTCTTTCCAGATTCTTGTCTTCCTGGATGATGCGGCAGTGGTTGTAGAACGTATGGAACATACCGGCCAGTTCGTGAACGAAGTGGGCAATGCGGTGCGGTGCCCGTTCGCGGGCGGCACGCTGGACTTCTTCCGGGAAGGCGGCCATCTTCTTGATGAGTTCCAGTTCGTATTCGTTGGTCAGCGTATCCCATTTGACGTCGGACCAGTCCGTGCTGAGGTCGGCGCCGGCTTCCTTGGCCTGACGGTAAATGCTGTAGATACGGGCATGAGCGTACTGGATATAATAGACCGGGTTTTCGTTGCTGTGCGATTTTGCCAGGTCCAGGTCGAAATCGAGCTGCGTATCCAGGGAACGCATGATGAAGAAGTAACGGGCTGCATCGGTACCAACTTCTTCGATGAGTTCGTTCAGCGTAATGGCCTGGCCCGTGCGCTTGCTCATCTTGACCGGTTTGCCGTCGCGGAAGAGGCTGACCATCTGCAAGAGGAGCACTTCCAGCTGATTGACGTCATAGCCGAGGGCCGCCATGGCCGCTTTGACACGGGCTACATAGCCGTGGTGGTCGGCGCCCCAGATATTGATCATCTTCTTGAAGCCCCGGTCGTATTTATTCTTATGATAAGCGATATCGGCAGCCAGATAAGTCGGCACGCCGTTGTCGCGGATGACGACGCGGTCTTTGTCGTCGCCGTAATCCGTCGATTTCAGCCACAGGGCGCCGTCCTTTTCATAAATCTTACCCCGTTCTTCCAGGACCTTGCAGGCTGCCTGGATGGCATCGGGATGGAGGGTCCGTTCGCTGAACCAGTTGTCATAATGGACGTTGAAATGGGCCAGGTCGCGTTTGAGGGCCTTGAGCTTTTCGGCATAGGCCCGGTCCTTGAAGAGTTCCAGCCGTTCTTCTTCAGGCATGTCCAGGTATTTGTCACCGTCCTGGTCGATGATGGCCTGGGCCGTTTCGATGATGTCGTGGCCGTGATAGCCGTTTTCCGGGATTTCTGCCGGCTTGCCCAACAGTTCCAGGTAGCGGGCATTGACGGAAGCGGCCAGGTTGTTCATCTGGTTGCCGGCGTCGTTGATGTAGTATTCGGCCTGGACGTTATAGCCCGCAGCCCGCAGGAGATTGACCAGGGCACTGCCATAAGCGGCGCCGCGGCCGTGACCGACGTGGAGCGGCCCTGTCGGGTTGGCACTGACGTATTCGACCTGGATCGTGTCTTCTTTGCGCAGCGGTGCATGGCCATAGGCATCGCCGGCAGCCAGGATCTGTTTGAGCGTATCGTAAATGACGTCATTCTTCAAGAAGAAGTTGATGAAGCCGGCACCGGCGATTTCCGCATGGTCGAGCCAGGGATAATCCATGCCGTCGACGATGGCCTGGGCAATGAGTCTCGGTGCTTTATGGGCGACGCGGGCCGACTGCATGGCAATGTTGCTGGCGAAGTCGCCGAATTCCTTCTGCGGCGGTACTTCCAGTGCGACGTCGGGATAGTCGCCGGCTGGAAGAGTGCCGGCTGCAATAGCCTTGTTCAGGGCTTCCGTAATGCCCTGCTTCAATAAATCCTTCATTTCCATTACGCTTGATCCTCCTGCACGGTTATGGTTAATTGTGTATAATTGGCACTGACGCCTTCGATATGGACGTCGTAGCCCAACTGAATCGTACCGACTCCATCGAGCAAGTCGGCGCGGCATTCATAGGTCTTCATCTGCACGTCGAACGTGCCGACCGGTGTGTCATACTGGGAGCGCGTCACTTTTCCCTTGCGGAATTCCTGACGCTGGCGGAGCTTCCCAAGGCGCAACAATAAGACGGACCCTCCGGGTAACACCTTGATGACCGTCGTAACGCCCTTCATTTCCGTCAGCTCGCTTTCTTCGTAGACGATGTACTGCGTCCCGTCCTTGACGTAAAACTTGCCTTCGGAAACGAGCTCCATTTTCAGCTCTTCTCCCTCTTTGTTACGTTGGATACTTTTTACACTTACTAAGACAGGTTTCAATGTATTCCACCTTTCCTATCACAAATCCAATGTTACTATTATATAACAAGTGCTGGGAAAAAGAAATACTTTTTTTCACTTCATTTCAATCAGAAAAGACCAATACTTCTTGGGCATATAACTGCGGCGCAGGGCCTCGTTGCGGCACGATGGCCTGGCCCAGGTCGAAGATATCTGCCCGGACAGCCGGCTGGGCCTGGTCTTTTCTGAGCAGCGCTTCGTCCCGGTCGATGACGGCCGACAAATAGCCGAAAAAAGTTCCATCATAACTGTAAATCATCGCTACCGCTCCTAAAACAGACTCATCGGTTCATAAGCCGTCTGGGCTGACGGCCGGGCCAGGAGCAGCTGGCGGATGCGGACCGGGTCCGTCGTCGCTCCATAATATTTTCCCTTGCAGGTAATGAAATACTGGGCCCTCTTGAGGACGATGCCCAGGCGGCGCAGTGTGTCATACGACAAGAAAGCCTGGCTCCGGGCCGCACAGATGCGCCGGGCCGAGGTGACGCCGATGCCGGGGACGCGCAGCAAAGCGTGGTACGACGCCCGGTTGACTTCGACCGGGAAAAACTCCGGATGGCGCAGGGCCCAGCAGGCCTTGGGGTCCAGGTCGAGGTCGAAATCAGGCGCCTCGTCAGTCAATATCTCATCGGCTTTGAACTGGTAGAAGCGCAGCAGCCAGTCAGCCTGGTAGAGGCGGTGCTCCCGCAGGAGCGGCGGCTTGGCGATGGCCGGCAGGTTGGGCCGGTCACGGCCGGGACATAAGCCGAATAATAGACGCGCTTCAATTCCACCTTATCGTATAAGGCCTGGCTCAGGCGCAGGATCGTCCGGTCGCTGTCCGGCGTCGCACCGACGATGAGCTGCGTCGTCTGGCCGGCCGGGACGAAGGAAGGCGCCTTCTTATGATGTTTCTTCTCTTCCCGCCGCTCCAGGATGCCCTGGCGAATGTGCCCCATGGGACCGAGGATATTTTCCTTCGTCTTCTGCGGCGCCAGCAGGCGCAGACTCGGCGCCGACGGCAGTTCGATGTTGACGCTCAGGCGGTCGACGTAGCGGCCCAGTTCACGGATGAGCTGGGCACTCGTCCCGGGGATGCCCTTCATGTGGATGTAGCCGTTGAATTTCTTTTCGTCCCGCAGGATGCGGGCCGTCCGGATGAGGAGCTCCGTCGTATAGTCCGGCGAACGATAGACGCCGGAACTGAGGAACAGGCCTTCGATGTAATTGCGCCGGTAAAAGGCGATGGTCACGTCGGCGATCTCTTCCGGCGTCAGGATGGCCCGTTCCGCTTCCCGGCTGGCCGCGTTGACACAGTAGGCACAGTCGTAGATACAGCGGTTGGTCATGAGGATCTTGAGGAGCGACACACAGCGGCCGTCAGCCGACCAGGTATGGCAGATGCCGCAGACAGCCCCATTGCCGATGCCCCCGGCCTGGTTGGCCCGCCGGCTGCCGCTGGACGAACAGGACACGTCGTACTTGGCCGCGTCGCTGAGAATATGCAGTTTCTGTTGAATCCGGTCCCAATCCATGATAAAGCCCCCCTCTTTTCCTTTATCATAGCATAAGGCCGGCCCTATTGCAAACGTATGTTTTGATTGGCCGGTCGCCAGTCGCAGGTCGCAGGGCACATCTGTCTTTCGTAGGGGCTCGCACGTGGCGAGCCCGTCCGGAATATGAAAATTTTCTCGCCACTAGGCAAAAGCGGGCGCCCCACGTGGGCGCCCCTACATTTGCGGTCTGCGGACTGCGAACGGCGGGCGCCCCTACAGCGGAAAAAGGACTTGCCCATAGGGCAAGTCCTTTTCCTTACATATGTAATCCTTCGCGTAATTTTTCAAAGATTTTCTGTTCGTCTTCGGTCAGGTCGCGGCCCAGGTCGATGTGGAGTTCTTCCCCATTGCTGCGGGCCTTGTCCTGTTCGTGCTTATCGCCGCTCTTGGCGCTGTCGTCACGGATAATCACGCTTACACCACCTTAGATCAAAGTTTTCGGATCGGGATAGTCTTTAATGCTTTCAGCCAGTTTATCGGCCAGTTCGTCGAGTTCACATTCCTGGTCGTCGCGGAGAGACGATTTCATATCCATCGTCGGTTCCAGGAGTTCGCAGCATTTGAACTGATTTTCGACGTAGTCGACCATGGTCTTATAGGCAGCTGATGCCCAGCTGTGGCAGGCGATGACGCCGATCGTGCGTTTCTGGAACATGAGGGTCTTCAAGTCGTGGAGGAAGTTTTCCATGGGCAGGAAGAGGTTCAGGTTGTACGTCGGAGCTGCCAGGACGAGGTGGCTGTATTCCCAGGCTTTAGCCGTGATGTACGACGAATGGATCTTGGCGACGTCGTAGAGGCGGATATCCTGGATGCCGCGCTGGCTCAATTTATGGGCCAGGACGCAGGCAGCCCGTTCGGTGTTGCCATAGATGGACGAGAAAGCGATGACGACGCCTTTCTTTTCCGGTACGTATTTAGCCCAGTGGAGGTATTTGTCGATGATATACTTAATCGTAGCCGGCGTGCGGAATACGAAGCCGTGGAGCGGGCAGATGAAGTCGATAGGAAGGCCCGATGCCTTCTTGAGGACGTTGACGACCTGCGGGCCGTATTTGCCGACGATGTTGACATAGTAACGGCGGGCCGAATCGAGGTAGTTTTCTTCAAAGTCGACCTGGTCTGCATAGACGTTGCCGACCGTACCGAACTGGCCAAAGGCATCGGCACTGAAGAGGACGTGATCCGTCAAGTCATAGGACATGATGACTTCCGGCCAATGGACCATCGGCGCTTTGACGAACTGCAGGGTATGTTTACCCAGAGCCAGCTGGTCCCCTTCCTTGACGGCGACATAGCGGTCCGTCATGGGATGACGGAAGAACTGTTCAAAGAGCTTGAAGGTCTGCGGCTGGCCGATAATCTTGGCGTCCGGATATTTTTCCAGGAGAGCCAAAGCCGAGCTGGCATGGTCCGGTTCCATATGCTGGAGGACGAAGTAGTCCAGTTTACGGCCTTTGAGCAGGTATTCGACGTCTTCCAGGAATTCGTCACGGCACGATTTATCCATGGCATCGACGACACAAGTCTTTTCGTCATCGATGAAATAGGAATTGTACGCAACGCCTTCGGGAATCGGGAAAATCCGTTCAAACAATTCCGTACGGAAATCGTTGCAGCCCATCCAATAAATACCATTTTTAATTTCTTCTACACAATGCATACTGATATGACCTCCTTAAAAAGTACAAGCAGCATTCATGCTGTAATGTCAATTCTCATACCCATATCATACCATCTTTTGGACAAACAGGAAATACTAACAAGAAAAAAAGTTAATTAAAAATCTTTATTGTTTATTTGTTTTACCCGTATCGCGATTGTTATCGGACGACTGGCGGCTCTTCGACGAATCGGAACTCTTGGTCGCATTCGTCGACTTATCGTCAGACCGGCTGCGGGTCGTGCTCTGGGACTCGGAAGCCGATTCACTGCGCCGCGTTTCCTGAGAGGAGCTGCGGCTCGGTGCCGATGCGCCGATGGAATCCGCTTCGGCTACGACATTGTCGATGAGCTGTTCCAGGACATCGCGGTCGGCCTGGGACAGATTGGTGCTTTCACTGAGCATGTCCTTGGCCTGCTGGGCCAGACTCTGGGCCTGGGAACGAGCCGAGCTGCGGCTGATGGAGCCGTTGCGGTACTGGACCTTCAAATTGCGCAGTTCATTGGAAATGTCATTGGCCTTGCTGCGGATGCGGGCCGCTGCCATTTCGCCGCTACGCTGCTTACGGGCATCGGCATCTTGCAGGCGCTTGTCTTCTTCCCGGTTTTCCAGCAGTTCTTCCTGCTGCTGTTCGGCCACTTTATCCAGCGACGCTGCCGTCACATGGGTCCCGACGTAATATTCATAGCCCATGTAGCCCAGGATGATGATAGGGATACAGAGGAGCATCATTTCCAGTTTGCGCATATGCGCTGCCCGTTTCCAGCTGATGACGTTCTTGCGGCGGTGTTCCATGATGAGGACGATGATCAGGACCAGGACAACCAGGAACAGGGCGATATAGATGAACAATTTATGCCAGACCGTGGCCTGGAGCTTGATTTCCGTCGGATTGGAATTGGACAGGTTCCACAAATAGGTACTGCCCTGGTCATCGGCTTTATCGCTGTTGCTGACGACGCGGGTCCCCGACGGGAAGGAGACGATGTATTCCAGGTCGACGCCATTTTCCGGCATCGGCGCGCCTAAGCGCAGGGTCTGGATACTATTTTCATCAAAATTATAATCAATGTAATAAGTCGAACAGATGAGGCCATCGTGGGTCTTGTGGACAATGTGGTCGACAGAGCTCTTGCTGGCTCCATCCTTGGTAATCGTTTTCATAGCCCGGAAGCCTTCGCCATTATCATTGTTATAATCCATAATGGTATAATTGCGCTTCTGGAATTCATCGGCATCGGCTTTCAAATCTTTCTGCCCCTTAGCCGAATCGGAGACTTTCAGGACATCCTGTGTTTCGCTGCCATCGTCGTGGATGATGGTCTGCGCCCGGAACCCCGATAAGAGGAAGAACGCTGCCAACAGCATGACTGTCATAGCAATCTTGGCAATTCTCGCGTACGCTTTCATAAAATTCTCGCTTTCTTTCTGTGCCATCATTCTTCTTTCGGCGGTACCATGCCGGTATCGACGAGGTGAGGCCGGTCAAATAAGGTCTGGGCCTCTTTTTCCTGGCGGGCCTTGGCCATGGCGGCGCCATTGCTGATATTTTCCAACGGGATTCCATTGACGAAGATGCCTTCGATGACGCCTTCGCCCCGCTTCATGCGGATGCTGGCGATGACGCTGTCATCGGGCTGGAGGTTGTAGATGCCATCGGTCAGCTCCGGTGCCATGCGATAGCGGTCAAAGCCAACCTGGAACTGGACAAAGCCATCCTGATAGGACACGACAGTGGCCTGCATATAGTCGCCGCCGACGAAAGGCTTCGACGCCGAAGCCCCCTGGATTTCCATGAGGCCCGACGTATCCCGTGAAATATAGACGTAAATCTGCTGTCCCTTTTCAGGCGGCGTATCGTCCTTCCACTGCGTCGTGTCTTCGGGAAAAACGACGCGGACGTAGTCCGTCCCAAAGGCGGATACTTCCAGCCGCGGGACGCAGCGCCACTGATAGGGGATGCCATCGACGGCGATGTTATGCCAGCGCCAGCCCATATAGGCGACGACGGCGAACTGGACGAGAACGACGAAGACGAAAAAGATCCAGCGATAACGGCCATCCAGTGAAAAGGAAAAGTGGAATCCCTGCAAAGGCAATGGAAATTTCATTTCATATCGCCTCCTTGGTGAGACCACGGCGAGTGGGTAAAGTATTTTTTCCGTTTCGGTGCCGACTTCATCGAGCTCCACGGCGATTCCGTAACCCGCGGCTTTTCTTCCGCTTCCGGTTCCTGAGGAACAGCCATTTGCTGGGGCACGGCTTCCGTCTTTTCATGGACTGTCGGTGTGACCGGCGACGCCGGCGTTTCCGGCGTTTCTTTCTTTACGTCATCAGCGGGTGCCGTGAAAGTAAATGCCGGCGGTGCTTCTTCCGGCTCGGCCGGGACGGGCGGCGCTTTGGGCAAATCGTCGGACGTCTTTTCCCCTGCCGGTTCGGCAGGCAGTCCCAATTCAGCCGGCGACGGGATGCGTACCTCTTTCATCCACTCGGCCAGGGTGTCGACATCGCTGGCGGCATCCTGAGCCTGCCAGGACGGTGTCTCTTTAGGCGGAAGTTCGTCCTGTTTTTCTTCGCCTTCACGGCGGACGCGCGTCGACGAATGGCGCAGACCTGCCCGCCGGGCAGCGCGCAAGGCGGCAGCCGCCTTATCCTTGCGGGTCCGCTTGAACTGGAAGATGATCAGGGCCAGGACGACGATGGCCAGGAGCGGTGCCAGCGGGGAGAACTGCGTCCCGAAAATAAAGGCCAGCACCAGGCTGATGAAGATGACGACGCCAAATTTCATATGGAGGCTGTGTCCCGGCTTGAAGCCCTGAGACGTTTCAAAGAAACCTAATACGACCATGTACAGCGACGAAAGGACCAGGGGAATCGACGAATAGAGCCCGGCCCGGACGAGGATCGTTTCAAAAGCCAGGATAAATGGGACCGCCAGGTACAGGACCGGTCCCCACAAGCGATTCTTTACGGTCTGGGCCATGAGGGCGATCATGACGGCAAAGAGGACGAGCGTCACCAAGGCCGTGACCCAGTGAAAGGCATGGACCCGGGCAATGCCATACCAAGCCGCAGGCAGGCAGGAAATGAGCAGCGAGCCGGCAGCGGCAAAGCGGCCGAACCAGCGGAAGGGTACGCCCCAGGACTGATGGATGTCGATGGAATAACCGACGAGCATGATGGTGACGGCCAAACTCCCCAGCATGAGGAAAGGGATATAGTCCGTCGACCTGGCTGCCAGGCCAAAAGCAGCAAAGACGGTAATCGTCATGACCCAGGAAAAAATAGACAGGCGCCGTTCATCACGCATGGTGATGAGGGTATCATAAAAGGGCACGGCCAACAAGAGGAAAATCCACAACAGCGCCGTCCCGCCCAGCGTATTCAGTGGCCCGCCGGCAGCCGTCCAGTACAAGAGAGCCAGGTCATAGACGACGAGGGCCGCAATGGACCGCAGCAGATAGACGACGGGCAGGCAGAGGATGGCGCAGACGGCGACGTAGGCCGTCACATCCCAGCCGATATAGAAAGACTGCTCGGCCATTGCCAGGACGGCAAAGACGCCCAGGCAATGGACTAGGGCCACGCCTTCGGCGACGAGGCTCCCCTGCCGTTCCTGGAACATGGCGGCGCCGACACCGATCTGAGTAAGCAGGAGCAGGCCACAGGCCAGGCCCATGCGGACCGTAAGTGATACATAGTACCAGAACTGGGAAAGGCCCCAAATCAGGGCGATACCGGCAGCGGCCAGGCCGATGACGGCCAGCAGGGCATATAAAGGCAGGGTCGTCAAAAGAGGATTCCTTTGTTCGTCCCTGCCGTAAGATTTTCGTATTTTTTGCTGGGATTCTTCACTGATCCAGCCCTTAGAAACCCAGTCAGCGACCTTGCGGTCGAGCCATTCGTTGGTATTTCGTTTCATACTTGCCTCCCAGGCACCTATCCCGGAACGAGGCAGTCCGGGACCCTATACTCATGAATAGGTTTTGTGTAATCAGGCAAAAAAAGGCATACCTGTGTACTCAGTATACCACAAAAAGAACGATTCCCCTATGGCGTAACGTAAAATTTTCAGAAAAAAGGCGCTATCCTATGAAGACAGCGCCTTTTTTCTGTAGGGTCGCCACGTGGGGCGCCCGCTTCGGGACATGTAAAATTTTCCAATCAGTTTGCTAGATGAATCATCCAAATTCCTAACGGGTCGCCCACGTGGCGACCCCTACAAACTTCATACTACTTTTTAGTGGTTAGTGGTTAGCGGCTAGTGGTTAGGGGTCAGTAACGCAGGTCGTCTCTCCGCGAACCACGAGCCACGAACTACGAACCACTAATTACTTATTTAACGATCAATACAGGGCAGACGGAATGGGTGACGACGTAGCTGCTGACAGAACCCATGAACAAGCCTTTCAACGGCCCGAGGCCGCGGCTGCCCATGACGATGAGGTCAGCATTGTACTTCTTGGCTACCGACAAGACGGCCGGTCCCGGAGAACCGACTTCAAAGACACTCTTGACTTCGATGTTCTGGGGAATGGATTTGGCGAATTCGTCGAGGATACCTTTCCCTTCTTCTTCCATGTCCAGTGCGACCTGTTCCGTTACATAGCCGCTGGCATTGGGGATCTGGTCGAAGTTAGAAATGACCGATACGATATTGGCGACATAGACCAGTGTAATCGTAGCCCCTAACGACGAAGCGATGACGACGGCATGTTCCAGCGCACGTTTCGAGTTAACCGAACCATCCGTCGGCACGATGATGTTATTATATTTTTTCATATGAATCCCTCCTTATTAAGGCCTGTTCTTATCCTTAACATATATATTCGCCATGACTTTTACGGATTCCTTCTTTGTCATCCAATTTTTTCAGAAAATGCCTGCTTTTTATTTTTATAAAATTATTTAGCTTCTACTTAAATGACTATGCGAAATCTGAAAAATGAGTATAAACTTTCATGTCTCTATGCTATAATACTGAATATGATTGTAAAATTTTTAAGTTTCTCTGCAATCAGATAATAAGAAAGGTGGTTTTTATGACACATGAACTCGTAAGTGCGACCTTGCCCGTATGGAGTATCATCCCATTCGCCGGGATGCTCTTATCCATCGCCATCGTCCCCCTCGTCCGTCCGGAATGGTGGGAAAAACACATGCTCGGCGCTGCGTTCGCCTGGTCTCTTTTATTCCTCATCCCCTTCGCCGCTGCCTATGGCGTCGGTGAGTCGTGGTTCCGCCTGCTCGAATCGGTGCTCCTCGACTACATCCCCTTCATCGTCCTCCTCTTCGGCCTGTTCGTCGTCGCCGGCGGTATCGCCGTCTGCGGGACCTTAGCCGGGACGACGAAAATCAACTGTCTCCTGCTCTTCATCGGCACCTTCCTGGCCAGCTGGATCGGTACGACCGGCGCAGCAATGCTGCTCATCCGTCCTATCATCCGGGCCAATGCCTGGCGCAAGAACAAAGTACACCTCATGGTGTTCTTCATCTTCCTCGTCGCCAACATGGGCGGCTGTCTGACACCGCTCGGCGACCCGCCGCTGTTCATGGGCTTCCAGCGCGGCGTCCCCTTTACCTGGACCTTCCATCTCCTGCCCATCCTGATTTTCAACCTGGTCCTCATGTTCGCCTTATTCGCCGTCATCGACAAGCATTTTTATAATAAGGAAATAAAAGAAGGCCGTACGCCGCTCGACTTGATCGATGAAAACGACAAGCAGCCCCTCCGCCTGGAAGGGGCCCACAACCTCATCTTCATCGCCATGATCATCGTCGGCGTCCTGGCCAACGGCCTCCTGCCGGATATGTTCCCGGCTTTCGCCAACGGCGCTGGCCTGCACATTTACGACGAAATCGTCTTCCCCTATGCTACACTGGCAGAAATCGTCATCATCCTCGTCGCAGCCTTCCTCTCCATCAAGACGACGAAGACGTCGACGCGGGAACTCAACGAATTCACGTATGCCCCTATCCTGGAAGTCGCTAAGCTGTTCATCGGCATTTTCATCACCATGATCCCGGCCCTGATCCTGCTCAAGGCCCATGGCGCTGAACTGGGTCTGACCCATCCGTGGCAGATGTTCTGGGCAGCCGGTGCCCTGTCGTCCTTCCTGGACAACACGCCGACATACCTGGTCTTCCTCCAGATGGCCGGTGCCCTCGGCGCTACCCAGGGCATCACGACCTCTGTCGGGACCGTATCCCAGCTCATGCTGGAAGCCATCTCGGCCGGTGCCGTCTTCATGGGTGCCAACACGTATATCGGCAATGCACCGAACTTCATGGTCAAATCCATTGCTGAAGAAAACAAGATCAAAATGCCGAGCTTCTTCGGCTACATGGGCTGGTCCGTCGCCATCCTCATCCCGTTGTTCATCATCGACACCGTCGTTTTCTTCCTGTAAGTTGTGGCTAGTGGCTCGTGGTTAGTGGCTAGCGGTCCCATGGACCGCATTTGTAGGGGCCGTCCCAGCGGGCGGCTGACGCTGGCTGCTCGCTATTTCTCCATCAGAACGTAAACAAGGGACTATCGCATAAAGGCTTATGTCATTATGCGTAGTCCCTTTTATCTTATAGTTTGTAGTTCGGAGTTTGCAGTTTGCAGCAGATGGTTTTAAATTTTTAACCATCCACTACAAACTAAAAACTACAAACTTCAAACACAAAAAAGCTGTCGCAAAAGCGACAGCTTTTTTAACTGGTGATCCATCCGAGATTCGAACTCGGGACACCCTGATTAAAAGTCAGGTGCTCTACCAGCTGAGCTAATGAATCATGGCTGGCAGGGGTAGCTGGATTCGAACCAGCGCATAGCGGAGTCAAAGTCCGGTGCCTTACCACTTGGCTATACCCCTATGGGGCGAGTATAGGGATTCGAACCCTAGCGTAACGGAGCCACAATCCGCCGTGTTAACCACTTCACCATACCCGCCATATTAGATTATCTGCGTCGGCCGCGCTACATTAACGCCGTCAACGTAAATAATCTTACCATGAGTCGCTCACAAAGTCAAGCACTTTTTCAAACTTTTTTATTTTCTCTTAATGACTTAATCTCGACAGATTGTTCATCGGGAAGTACATACCAATAGCGACCATACTGATATTGGACAGAAGCTTGGCGAAAATTGCCTTGTATGATTTTCATATCGTTTTCACTCATTCCATAAAGGGCAGCCACTTCACTCAGGGGTTGCTGTTTAAAAGCTTTACGGCGATCTTTTCCATGGAATCGATACCAATTATAAAACTGCCATCCCCCCATGACGATGAAAATAATCAGGCTGACGGCGAACAAAAATGATAGCATCTCCAGAGTTTGTTGCAGTTTCCGGCCCAAAAGCTGGCTAACGATTTCTTTATACAGAACAACCCACAAAAGCAGAGTCAAAGCAATGGAAACGAGCCACTCCAAGGATACAGCCCATCGTTTACGTCGGCTATTGATATTGATAATCCATGAATGCTTAGAACTGTGATTCTCTTTATTCATTTCCGCAGCCCCCTGTCCGGGCTAACCCATGTAGCCGGTTCGTCCATATTACGGAATAAGCCTGCTGGCGTCGCCGCCACCGTCGCAAAGGAATTAAGCATCCAATAGAATACGGGATACCAGGAAACCCATATGGCAATTTTCCACAAGTCCTCATCATACCGAGAATCAATCCATAGGCTGACAAAAAGCTGGCAGAGACAAATGACAGCTACGACGGCGCCATTCCATCCCCAAAAGGGGTTTCCCAAAGCCGCGGTGGCGAAAAAATGGTGGGTGAGAGACGATGTCATTAAGCAGGACCAGACTGTCCGGGTAAGCCAGAGAAACAAGCATAAGAAAAAGGCATATGCCCAACAGGCACCGAGAATATAATCAACATAAATAGGCCAAATCCGCCGTTGTCGCCAATCTGTCCAAACACGGGAATGACGACGTATTACTTCAATACCACCTTGAGCCCAACGTTTTCTCTGTTTCCACAACCCACGGATGCTTTCAGGGACTAGCATCCAGCAAATCATATTCGGTTCATAACGTATATCCCAGAAATGAGTTTCCAGCTTCCAGGTCATTTCAATATCATCTGTGATCGCTACAGTATCCCATAAACCGACATGAACGATAGCACTCCGGCGCCAAGCTGCAACAACGCCGGATACGGTCATGACTTTGCCCATGAGGCGCTGGGCCCGCTTGATGAGGCCTATGACGCTGGAATACTCCGCTGTCTGTATCTTGGCTAAAAGTGTACTGCGATTGCGCACTCTAGGATTACCCGTAACGGCACCGACGCGGGGAAAGGTAATGAAATGCCAGACAGCCCATTCAATAGCCCTATCGTCAAGCATGGAATCGGCGTCGAGGGTAACGATAATTTCGCCATGACTCATGGCCAATGCTAAGTTAAGACCGTGGGCTTTGCCCATATTCTTGCGTAAATGAAGCAGGCGCAGGTGCGGATACTCTTGCAATAGTTCTTGGAGAACAGTCTCCGTACCGTCCGTACTGGCATCATTGATGACGATGACTTCCAGATTATCATAGCGATTGGAAAAAATGGAATGGACCGCATCAGCAATCGTTTCTTCTTCGTTATGGGCTGGAATAAGGACGGATACTAAAGGGTGTCGTTTCAAAACCGGCGGTTCTTTGGATACATGGCGTTCCCGCCGGACATAGAAACAAATACCACCAAAAAGCCATACCAGGCTCATAATGACAGGATAGTAAAAGACATAATTTACCAGCCATGTTTCCAACACAACAGCCAACGGAACGCACCTCCTCTATTTCCCCCAAGTGTGGAAAGTCTGGGGATATACACCGACATTGCGAATACCTGATTTTTTCAATGTCTTTAGTTCGTCTTGGAACGTGTCTTTATCAAGCCATTTTTCTTTTTCCCAATCATAGGATTGAATCTTGACGATGGTCTTATCGGTACCGCCCGCTTTTTTTATGGCCTGGGCTACATCCCGTAAATACAACTGAGCATCGGCTTGATGGTCCATCTGAGGATAAGCCATAACAACAGTATAATCATAGCGTTTCAGGCAATCTCGATAGTCTTGGGCAAACCATTCCCGTGACTTCGGGTTCAGTACCGGCGCAGAGTAGACATCGCGCATGGTAATGGCATTGGGGCGGGTTTGACGAAAGGCCTTCAGTGCTTTATCTGCCGCTTCATTGAGGCGTTCCGTTTTCAAAGCAACCCATTTTTCACCTTGCTGCCCCTTCTGGGCTGTAAAAGTCTGGCCAAAGGCTTTTTGATAGGCTTGTTGTCCGACAGGTGAGGCATCTTCAAAGTCATTGAGGTAAAGGTCATCTTGTAAAAGTACCCCTTGCGCCGTCGTATAACGTCCTAAATCACCATACAAAGTCTGGACTTTTTGCAGTCCTTGTTCATCAAAAGGACTGAGGCGGCGATACCAACCAGTTTTTCCCTGCAACCCCTGGACCATATTTGAACCATCAGCAGCTAAAAACGGTGTATATGCTAATCCGGGCATCCAGGCAATGACAGTGATATTCTGCTGCTGTATCGCCGTTGCCACTGTATTGAAGATGTCAGCGACCACAGGTAATTCATGATTATAAAAATAAACGGCATCGACATTGCCATCCCCATCGGGATCGGCAAAAGCCTGCAAGGCGACAACATTGACCTTGCTGGCCTGAAGCTGCGACAAGATATTAGTAATATTACGGCGAAATATCAACGGGTTGGCATCATAAAGATTGTCGATATCGATTTGAGCCATCCGCAATGGCTTGCTGTTCCAAGTATCATGGTCTTTCGTAAGTAACTTCTTTAAAATGCGGACATTTGTATCGCTGCTCATAATCATGCGTCGGGCATAGACTTGATGCGCTTTGTCTGCCGGATTGACACCGCCATCAAGAAGAAACGTCGCCGTCATTCCATAGCGGGCAGCCGCATCAATCGCTGGACCAGAATAAATACCATAAGGCCATACCATGACTTTCGACGGATGGCCTAGATACTGACGGAATTCGGCCTGGGTCTGAGCCATATCATTGTCCAAACGGCGGATGTATTCTTCGTCTGTTTCATAACGGCCGTTGAGATATAAGCGGGCTCCGGCAATGCCATTGCGGTCTCCCTGAGGATCCAAGACCTGTTGTTTATGTAGGGCATGACTATGAGAAACAACGGTGACTAAGCCGCTCTTTTCCATTTCTTTCAGTTCATCCCACGTTGCGACAGCACGTACATCTGTCGGCAGTCCTTCTCCATCGGTCCAGCTAGTGACGATAGCCAGCATGGCCGGTACATCATATTTTTTCAAGAGCGGATAGACCTTAGTATAAAAAGACCGATACCCGTCGTCAAAAGTAATCATTACACTTTTATCGGGAAGTTTCAGTTTCCCGTCCGTATACGCCAAGTACTCATTTAACGTTACAAAATGATAGCCTTCTTTTTTTAAGTATTTCAAATGCGCTTCCAACCGTCCTGATGAAACAGCAAAAGCATCATTCGGACGATCGACTTCATGATAACAGAAGATGGCTACCTTAGCCATGACAGCTGGTACCGCGAATAGCAACAGACATCCCAGTATCAGGAGCGTACGCAATATTCTTTTCACAATGTTCACCATCCTATTTCATATCCGGCTTCAAAGAGATAGCCATGATTTCGTCGGTTCCAAGCCGCATCCGGATCTTGATGGAAATACCAATTATACTGGACAGCAGCCCGCAAGCTCTGATTATGTGGCAAATGCTGAATAATTTCCAAGCGGCTCGACGGAGAAATCCCCTGCCGTTCATCATTATCGTGTCCGACATTGACCATATTCGTCCAGCGCCAGATACGGTCTTTTCCTTTGTCATACCATGAACGGCTCCAGCCGATTCCGTAGTTTACGCTGCGATAGGGCGAATCATACGTATCCGATCGGTCGTCATAGTGGCTGCGGCTGAACGTAAAGGGAATCGTATCCCAATAATTATGACGACCACCTAGTGCATACGACCCGTCCAGACCGGCCTGCCAGTAATGATTGCCATCGGTCAAGCGGGACCAGTCGTATTCCAATCCCAGCCGCCAACGGGCTGCCGGGATGAAGTCCCAGCGCAGGCTATGGAAATCTTCCATGATGCGGTCATCAACAGCTCCGGCTGCATCATGCGGCCGCCGTCCCATAGCATAGGTCCAGCCAGAAATATCATTGACGTCATACGATGTCGACAAGGTATACCCATCTTTCCATTCGTTGCCGAAATTATCGTACAGCGCTTTGACTTGCCCATGCGGATATTCCCAGGAGGCTCCACCATAACGGTGAGTATACGACGAATGCAGGGCGCCATCTTGCAGGCGGTTCCATCCCATACCTGCCAAGGCATAGAAATTACACCCTGCATAGCCGCTGTAATCGAAGTCCAGATTAGATTCATGATTACGTTTATTATCTATATGGCTCCCATAGTAGAACGAAAGATAGTTGTTCGCACGCACTTCATTCTTAGCACTAACATCGAGGACATCCGGAGCATCATTATCTTGCTGGAGAAGACCGGTAATTTCCTTTTCCGCTGTGGCAAAACGGCCTTTCTGCAATTCATTCTGTGCCAGTGCGGCCTGAGCGGAAACGCGGATATCCGAATCAGCACTCTGCGTCAAGGGCTGCAGGACCCGATGAGCTTCAAAATAATAATCTCGCCCATCGAGCGCGCTGTCGCGGAAAAAGTTATTCAAGCCGTTGTCCAAATCCCGGTTGACACGGACTAGGGCCTGACCATATTGGAGAGCCCAATCCTGCCGTTCCGCCGGCGTATAGCCCAACAGCGCGTAAACCTGTCGGGCAGCATGAAGCTGACCATTGCGCAAAAAAGCTGCCCCATCACCGGCAACAAGGCTGGCTGCTGCCGGGCGCACCTTTAAGGCCTGGGCATACTGTGCCACCCCTTCGCTTTCACGTCCCATCATGACCAGAGCGTAAGCATCGCCCAGCAGGACATAGGGCATCGGCTCCGACGGATTATGCCGTAAAACGTAATCGTATATTTTATGGGCCTGACGGTATTTCCCACTGCGTAAATAAATATCCCCCATGGTTTGCTGCCCATAAGCCGGTAACTGCTGCCAATCCGAATAATTTTCAAAGGCCTTAACAGCGTCTGTCATCTTGTTATCCAAACGCAAGGCCATGAGATAATCGCTGAACATGTGCGGCAATGCCTGTTTCTGCGCCACATAAGGCTGCAGGATACGGACGGCACGGCCGGCCTCACCTTGCTGGATGTACAAGGCAGCCCGCTTGGCATCGACATCGCGGCTGTACTCCGTGAACAACGATGGCGCTTCAGCCTTGGACCGGCTGAAATAACGTTCCCCTTCGACATAATCCTTGCGGGCCATGGCATCGAGAGCCCGCTGGTAGTCGAGTTCATATGATTTATCACCGCCCTCACCACTGCGGCCGGCTAAGATAGCATAGACAGCATCAGCTTTAGACGTCATGCCCTGATGGGTATAAGCTTGGGCCAGTGGTTTCAAAGCGTAGTCCGGCAAGGAGGTGAGCCCTTGGGGATAATGAGTTTCCGCCAGCGCCGTCATCTCCGATTCTTTTCCAGCCCAGGAAAGGATAGTCAGATAGTCCGCCCAGAATCCAGACTCCTCATATCCGGCATCGGCTAACTGGCGGCACAAGGTCAGCGCCTGATCATATTGATTGCTCCGGGCCAGCGTAAGCGCCTGACTACGCAGCGAGGCGGCCTGGGGCAGGTCGATTGCCAGAGTCGGATTTCCCGCAAAGGGCATACTCAAACAAACCGTCCCGGCCAAGAACATCGTTAATAGTTGGAATCTCATAGAATCACTCCTAAATGAACGAGGTCTGCCTATGAATGACAGCCCTCGCACGCTTATCTTTCTTTTTCACCGTACAATAAATCTTTGACGAAATTCGGCAGGACGAAGGCGCTCTGCTGGATGCCTTCGTTATAGTACCGCGTCGGGAAGGTCCGTTTACGGTTCGGCTGCCACGTAAGGGGATCGTATTTCTTCGAGCCCATGGTGAAGCAGTGCATGCCTGACGGATAGAGGGGGATGAAGGCCGTGTACAGGCGGGTGATGGGGAAGATGTCCGACACGCAGTCGAAGATATCCTTGACCAGCTTGCGGTGCATGAACGGCGATTCGGTCTGCTGTACGAAGAGGCCGTCGTCTTTGAGGGCCCTGAAGGTATCCTTGTAGAAATCATACGAGAACAGGCCTTCGCCGGGACCAACAGGGTCCGAGCAGTCGACGATGATGACGTCGTAGTAATTTTCTGCTTCCCGCATGAACGCGATGCCGTCGCCGACTTTGACAGTCAGTTTCGGGTCGCCTTCGATCATGGCCTTGGCGATTTCCGGGAAATACTGCTTGGATAATTCGATGACCTTGCCGTCGATGTCGACCATGGTGACCGATTCGACTTCCGGATGGCGGACGGCTTCCCGGGCAGCGCCGCCATCGCCGCCGCCGATGATGAGGACTTTCTTGGGATTGGGATGGAGGAACATGGGGATGTGGACGATGCTTTCATGGTACATGAATTCATCTTTGATGGACGTCTGGAAAACGCCGTCCAGGACGAGCATACGGCCGAATTCCTTAGAATCGGCGACGATGATATCCTGGAACTGTGAATGGCCGCGGTAGAGGATATCCGACACTTCCGTCGTCAAATCCAGGTAGGGGGACTGATGTTCCGTTACGAATTTTCTCATGACAAGGCTCCTTTATCATATAAAGTATAGTTTTCATTAAGACATTGACACTTTTATTCTACCATATTTAACACCATTTGTCGTAACTCATTTTGGGTCGTAAAAAAATCCTCTGCCCCACCCCTTACAGAATAAGAGGAATATGGTACAATATAAAGTAGACTCTTTATATATAGTCTTTATCATATAGAAATTTATAAGAAAGAATCGGTTGGTAAACCGATAGGGTGACAAAACATGAAAAATCTCTTACATATCGGCATTGACATCGGCTCGACGACGGTAAAAATCGCCGTCCTCAATCATGCCAAACAGTGCCTCCACGCATGCTATGTCCGCCACTATACGGATATACGCCAAAAAGTCTGGGATTTACTGCAAAACGCCTATGAAATCTTTGGCGACCGTCAAATCACCATGGCCATCACCGGCTCTGGCGGCATCGCCCTGGCAGACTACCTGCACATCCCCTTTTTGCAGGAAGTCATCGCCGGTACCAAAGCCGTCCGCACGTATTATCCCCAGTCGGACGTCATCATCGAACTCGGCGGTGAAGATGCGAAGATCACCTATCTGACCGGCGGCAACGAACACCGCATGAACGGCAACTGCGCCGGCGGGACCGGGGCCTTCATCGACCAGATGGCGACCCTCCTCGACACCGATGCCGGCGGCCTCAATGAAATGGCCAAGAAAGCCGACACAATTTACCCCATCGCCGCCCGCTGCGGCGTCTTCGCCAAGACCGACATCCAGGCTCTGCTCAACGAAGGGGCCAGCAAGGAAAACGTCGCGGCGTCGGTCTTCCAGTCCATCGTCTTCCAGACCATCACCGGCCTGGCCTGCGGCCGCCCCATCAAGGGGACAGTCTGCTTCCTCGGCGGCCCGCTGACCTACTTGTCCCAGCTTCGGGAACAGTTCGCCAAGACGCTCCACTTGACGCCGGAACAGGTCATCGCCCCGGAAAACGCCCAGGTCTACGTGGCCATCGGCGCCGCCCTGGGCAGTATAGACACGAAACCCGTGTCCTTCATGAACCTCATGGGCCAGCTGAAGAGCGTCGACGAATCGACGCTGGCCAAATCGGACCGCGTCGAACCGCTGTTCAACAATCAGGCTGAGCTCGACGAATTCCGGGCCCGCCACAGCCAGCATACCGTCCCCCAGGCGGACATCACCACCTACAGCGGCCCGTGCTACCTGGGCATCGACGCCGGCTCGACGACGATTAAAGCCGTCGTCCTCAGCGAAGACATGAAGATCCTCTATTCGCACTATCAGAACAACGAAGGCAGCCCCTTGGCGGCAGCCAAGAAAATCGTCGCTGAAGTCTACCGCCGCCTGCCGGAAAAGGCCTTCATCGCCAAGGCCGGCATCACGGGCTACGGCGAATCGCTGCTCAAAGAAGCGCTGCACCTCGACCTGGGCGAAGTCGAAACCATTGCCCACTATCAGGCAGCGTCCCACTTCTGCCCGGACGTCGACTTCCTCCTCGATATCGGCGGCCAGGACATGAAATGCAGCCGCATCAAAGATGGTCATATCGAAGATATCCTGCTCAACGAAGCCTGCTCGTCGGGCTGCGGTTCCTTTCTGGATACCTTTGCCAAATCCCTGAAAATGTCCATCCAGGACTTCTCCCAGGCCGCCCTGCTGGCCAAGAGCCCCATTGACCTGGGCTCGCGCTGCACGGTCTTCATGAACTCCAAAGTCAAGCAGGCCCAGAAAGAAGGGGCCACGCTGGCCGACATTTCCGCCGGCCTTTCCTATTCGGTCATCAAGAATGCCCTTTATAAAGTCATCAAAGTCAAAGATCCGGCCAAATTAGGAAAGCACATCGTCGTCCAGGGCGGTACTTTCTACAACGACGCCGTCCTGCGGGCATTTGAAAAACTCCTGGGCCGCCACGTCATCCGCCCGGCCATTTCCGGCCTCATGGGGGCCTTCGGCATGGGCCTCATCTGCCGCACGGCCTACCACGAAGACCATGCCAAATCGACCATCGTCAGCCCGAAAGCCCTGGAAGAATTGCAGGTCACGACGTCCATCCGCCACTGCGGCTTGTGCACCAACAACTGCCTGCTGACGGTCAACACCTTCAACGACGGCCGTTCCTTCATCACGGGCAACCGCTGTGAACGCGGCGCCGCCGGCTCGACAGCAGCCCGCAAGAAGCCTCTGCCCAACATGTACAAGGTCAAATATAACTTGCTCTTCGACTATAAGCCCGTAGAAAATGCGCCGCGCGGCACCGTCGGTATCCCGCGGGTCCTCAATATGTACGAAGACTATCCCTTCTGGTTCACGTTCTTCACCAAACTCGGCTACACCGTCGTCCTCTCGGACCCGTCGTCGAAGGCCCTGTTTGAAAAGGCCATGGACACGGTCCCGTCGGACTCGGCCTGCTACCCGGCCAAACTGGTCCACGGCCACATCGAGAACCTACTGGAAAAGGGCGTCGACCGCATCTTCTATCCGTGCATCCAGAACGGCCCCAGCGAAGGCAGCAAGGACAATACCTTCAACTGCCCCATGGTCATGAGCTATCCCGAAGTCATCCGCAACAACATGGGCGAACGCCTGGCCGAAACCAATACGCCCTACCTCTGCCCCTTCCTGCCCCTCCATGACAAGAAACGCATCGGCAAACGCCTGGCCGAAGAATTGAAGGCCTGGAACCTGCCGGCTCACGAAGTCAAAGCCGCTGCCGCTGCCGCCTGGGATGAAGAAGAAGCATATAAACAGAAGATATACGACATTACCAAAAAAATCCTGGATAACCTGGAAAAGACGGGCCAGCGGGCCATCGTCCTCTGCGGCCGTCCGTACCACATCGACCCGGAAATCAACCACGGCATCCCGGAACTCATCAACATCCTAGGCCTGGCCGTCCTCACCGAAGACGGCGTCGCTCCCCTGGGCCAGTTCCCGGGCCACCTGCGCGTCGTCGACCAGTGGTCCTACCATTCGCGTATCTACCGGGCTGCCCAGTACATCACACAGCATCCGAACCTGGAACTGGTCGAACTCAATTCCTTTGGCTGCGGCCTTGACGCCATCGTCGCCGACCAGGTCCAGGACATCCTGGCCCACGGCCACAAGATCCATACACTGCTCAAGATCGACGAAGGCTCCAACCTGGGTGCCATCCGCATCCGCCTGCGCTCACTGCTCTTTGTCATGAATCACCGTCCCAAAGAAGATCACGTCGTCGAACCGTATTCTTACGAAAAGACGATTTTCACCAAGGAAGACGCCAAGCAGAACGTCATCCTGGCTCCGTCGATGACACCGATTCATTTCCCCTTGTTCAGCGCCGCCTTTGAACACGAAGGCTACCGCGTCGAACTCCTGCCCCACCAGGGCCAGAAGGCCATCGACACGGGCTTGGCCTATATCCACAACGACGCCTGCTATCCGGCCATCATGAGCCTGGGCCAGATCATTACGGCCCTCAAATCGGGCAAATACGACCTGGACCACACGACAGTCATGATTTCCCAGACCGGCGGCTGCTGCCGGGCGACGAACTACATTGGCATGATCCGCAAGGCCCTGAACGACGCCAACATGTCCCAGGTCGCCATCTTGTCGCTGAACCTCAAGGGCATGAACAAGCAGCCCGGCTTCCAGCCCGGCATCGGCTTCTGGCATCGCCTGGTCATGGGCATGATCTACGGCGACGCCCTGCAGCAGGTCCTCTACCGCACGCGGCCTTATGAAAAGGTCAAGGGGACAGCCGAAGCCCTCTTCCACAAGTGGCAGAAGAAATGCGCCGAACAGCTGAAGAAGGCCGATTTCAAATCGTTCAAGAGAAATATCCGCGACCTCATCGACGAATTCGACCACATCGACATGAGTGAAACCATGAAGCCGCGCATCGGCCTGGTCGGTGAAATCTACGTCAAGTTCCACCCCATCGCCAATAACCACATCGTCCGCATGATTGAAGAAGAAGGCGGCGAAATCATCGTCTCCGGCCTGGCAGACTTCTTCCTCTACGGCCAGCTGGACAACCAGTTCCGCCATAAATACCTGTCGGGCAGCTGGAAGGATTCCTTCCTCAGCAAGACTGCCGTCCGCCTCTTGGAATGGTACCGCAAGCCTTACGAACAGGCCGTCGCCAAGAGCCGCCATTTCGACCCGATCACATCCATTTACGACATCGCTGACGAAGCGAAGAAATACTTGTCCCTGGGCCATGAAGCCGGTGAAGGCTGGTTCCTCACGGGGGATATGATCGACCTCATCCACCGCGGCGCCAAGAACATCGTCTGCCTCCAGCCCTGGGCCTGCCTGCCGAACCACGTTACGGGCAAAGGCATGATCAAGACCCTGAAAGCCGCCTTCCCGGAAACGAATATCGTCGCTATCGACTATGATCCCAGTGCCAGCTCGGTCAATCAGACAAACCGCCTGAAACTGATGCTGACGACGACTTTTGAGGGCATCCGCGAACCGGTACAGGAAGACACCAAGCCGGTCATGCCCTTCATGAGCGGTGTCCGCATCAACAGCTCACTGGAAAAATAGTTCCAATAAAAGGGGGTATGTATCATGAAAAACATCTTAGTTCCTATTGACGGTTCCCAGCCGTCGCGCAACGCCTTGCAACATGCCATCGACATTGCTAACGCATATAGTGCCGAATTGACCATCGTCAATATCACCAATGCCGATGCCGTCCTGGACAGCTTCGATGTCTTTGAAGACATGACCGATGAAAAAGTCAAGGACCTGACCAAACTGGCCAAGGATAAGAGCGGCTACGTCCTGGAAAAAGCCATGGACGCCGTTCCGGAAAACCTGACGGTCCACACGGTCCAGCTGGTCAGTACGCCGGAAATCGGCATCCTCAGCGAAGCCGACAAATGCGACGCCGACCTCATCGTCATGGGCCGCCGGGGCAGCCATTCCCTGTCGGAACAGCTCCTGGGCAGTGCCAGTACCTATGTCCTGGCCCATGCCAAATGCCCGGTCCTCCTGGCGCACAATAAGAAAGAAGGACCGTACCGGCGCATCCTCGTCCCGGCTGACGGCTCGGAAGAATCACTGAAAGCCGTCCGCTACGCCGTAGAATTCGCCAAAGCCGACGGCGCATCGGTCACGGTCTTCCACGTCGCCAACATGCGCGACCTCATCGCCGAAGAAACGGCACTGGACCAGAAAAAACGCGGCCTCGAAGACTTGACCGACCGCCTGCGCCAGAGCGCCGACCGCGTCTTCGCCCTGTGCAAGGCTGCCATTGCCGACCATAAAGGCGGCGTCGACATCCACTTCGTCGCCAACATCGGCCGTCCGGGCCCGACAATCCTCAAAAAAGCCGAAAAAGACGGTTCGGACCTGCTCATCATGGGCAGCCGCGGCCGCAGCGGCCTGACCTCGATTCTCCTGGGCAGCGTCAGCCGCTACATCACGACCCATTCGGGCCTGCCCGTCATGATTGTAAAATGATAGTCAGGTGCGGTGCACCTGACGCAGGTCGCAGGTCGCAACGGTCTTATGGACCGTACCCGCAGGGACCGTCCTGCTAAGGCGGCCCGCCCTGAATGATGGGGATAACGCAGACCGCAACGGTCCCTTGGACCGTATGTAGGGGCCGTCCTGTCAAGGCGGCCCGCCTCGAATGACGGGGATAATGCACTCCGACTACACCCGAATACATAAAAAGGGGCTATCGCATTAAGCAAAAACACTTAATATGATAGCCCTTTTTCATTGAAATTTCTGAGAAAAAGCAACCTCTCAGTCAGCATTGCTGACAGCTCCCCTATAAAGGGAGCCAGGGCAGGCCGTACCGGACGGCTCCTGCATTGCGGATGCGGACTGAGACCTGCGACCTGCGGGCCGCCCTTTGGGCGGCCCCTACAGTTGCATAGCCTTGTAGAGTTTTTCGGCGGTCATGGGCAGGTCGCGTAGCCAGATGCCCGTAGCGTTATAGATGGCGTGGGCAATGGCCGGTGCCGGCGAGTCGATGACCAGTTCGCCGATGGACTTGGCGCCGAAAGGCCCGTTCGGTTCATAGCTCGGTTCAAATTCGACGTTGATCTGGCCCAGGTCCATGCGCGTCGGCATACGGTACTGCATGAAGGAGTTATTCTGCAGGCGGCCCGACGGCGTATACTGGATATTTTCGGTCAGGGCCATGCCGATGGCCTGGACGATGCCCCCTTCGGTCTGGACTTTGGCCAGGGCCGGATTGATGACCGTACCGCAGTCGACGACGGCGTCATACTGCACCAGGGAGATGTGCCCCGTTTCCGGGTCGACGTCGACCGTTGCCGCACCGGCCATATACGGCGGCGGACTGGTCGGCGAATAACACGATTCTGTCGCTTCCAGGGCGATGTCATTCATGAACATGGCGTCATTGCCCAAGTCCTTGAGGGTGATTTTCTTGCCAGTAGACAAGTCAGTAATGGCTTTGCCGTCGAATTCCAAATCGTCAACGTTAGCTGCGCCGAGCTTGACAGCTGCCCGTTCTTTCATGCGCTGTATCAGGCTCTGGCAGGTCTTGACGACGGCATTGCCCGTGAGGTATGTCGTCGACGACGCATAGGATCCGCTGTCGTACGGCGATGTATCCGTATCGACGCCATAGGTGACGACATTGTCGACAGGGCACATGAGACATTCCGCGGCAATCTGGGCCAGGATGGTATCGCAGCCCGTCCCCATATCGGTAGCTCCGATATTGAGTGAATAGAAGCCGTCATCATTGACCTTGATGGTGACCGAAGCGACGTCGACATTGGAAATGCTCGACCCCTGCATGGCCGTTGCAATGCCGATGGCCCGGATATGGCCGTTGGACAGGACCTGACGCGGGCAGTCATCCTTCCAGCCCGACATCTGGACGACCCGTTCCAGGCATTTATCCAGCGTACAGCTCAAGGCCGTTTCATTGAAATAGGCCGGCAGGACCTGCCCCTGGCGGACCATGTTCTTCAGGCGCAGGGCGACAGGGCTCATGTGCAGAGCCGCAGCCAGTTCGTTGACGGCCGTTTCCAGGGCGAACAGCCCCTGAGTCGCACCGTAACCGCGATAAGCGCCGGCCGCAATGGTATTGGTATAGACGCAGGTATAGCTGAAGCGGAAGGCTTCGGCTGCATTGTATAAAGGAATCGACTTATGGCCTGACAAGGTGACCGTCGTCGGCGTGTGTTCGCCATAAGCGCCGGCATTCCACAGGGAATCGAGGAAAATGCCGCGGATATGGCCGTCTTTGCTGGCGCCGAGGACGACGCGGATCTGCGATTCATGACGCGGCGTCGATACGGTCAGGGATTCTTCCCGACTGTAGATCATATACGCCGGCTTGCCCGTCAGCCAGGCGATATAAGCAGGGTAGACTTCCATGACGACAGTCTGCTTGGAGCCAAAACCGCCGCCGATACGCGGCTTGATGACGCGGATCTTCGATTTCGGGATTTCCAGGGCGTTGGCGACGACGCGGCGGACGTGGAACGGGACCTGCGTCGAGCTGACGATGGTCAGGCGGCCGAAGGCGTCCTTATAGGCATAGGCCCGGAACGTTTCCATAGCGCCCTGCTGATTCTGACGCGTATGATAGGTCCTGTCGATGACGACGTCCGACGAAGCCAGGACGGCATCGACGTCGCCGTGTTCGTCACAGGCCTGGGCGACGAGATTGCGCTTGTTGTCGCCGCCGACATCGACGAGGGGCTTCCAGTTGTCTTCGGGATGGACGACGATATCGTTGTCCAGAGCTTTGGTGAAATCGAGGAGCGGTTCCTGGACTTCGTATTCAACGCGGAGGACGCGGAGGGCCTTGTCGACGGCGTCTTCATTCGTACCGGCGACGAGGGCGACGGGATCGCCGACGAAGCGGATCTGCTTATCCAGGATGAGGCGGTCATACGGGCTCAGTTCCGGATAGGTCTGACCGGCAATGGTGAAACGCGACTGAGGCACGTCTTCAGCCGTGACGATGCAGACGATGCCCGGCACCTTTTCGGCAGCGCTCTTATTCACCTTCTTGACGATGGCTCTGGCATGGGGACTGCGCAGGGCCTTGACGATGAGACAGTCCTTGGGCCGCAGATCATCCGTATAGACCGGCTGGCCCGTGACCAGGGCCTGAGAATCCTTCTTGGCGACAACGTGATTGATAGCTTTGTATTCCATTATGCCCGGACCTCCTTCCCCTTGGCTTTGAAATAGGCCTTGATAGCCCGCATATGGCTCATGTAGCCCGTGCAGCGGCAGAGATTGCCTGACAGGAATTCCTTGATTTCCTCTTCTGTCGGTGCATCCAGCTTTCGGACCATGGCCAGGACGTTCATGACGAAACCCGGATTGCAGAAGCCACACTGGTCGGCGCCTTCGCGGCCCATATAGAAAGCGAATTCTTTAGCTTCATCCTGCAAACCTTCAAGGGTCGTCACATGGCGGCCGTCGATGCGGACAGCCAGCAGGGCACACGACAACATAGGCACATCGTCGACCCAGACCGTACAGAGGCCACAGTTCGTCGTTTCACAGCCGCATTTGACGCTGTAACAGCCCTGGCTGCGGAGAAAATCATAGAGCATCAGGCCCGGCGCGACGTCAGCCGTCGCCTTCTTGCCGTTCAGCCAATACGTAATGGTCATCACTGGTCACCTCCCAGAACTTTTGCCAATAAGCGCCGGCAGAGGACGACAGCCATATCCTGGCGGTAATCGGCGGAACCGCGCATATTGCTTTCATAAGTCATGGAATGGGCAATTTGTTTGGCAGCCCCTTCCAAGCCCTGGCGACGCACATCAGCTGCCGGCAGACGGACGACTTCTGCCCGGGCCGGGCGGGCGCCGATGGCACAGCGCACGTTTTCTGCGTCAGCCGATACGGCCACGGCGATGACAGGGAAGTCCGTTTCATTGAGGCGCAGCGAATCATACGCCGTCTGGCAGGCCTTTTTCGGGATGATGATGTGAGTCACGATGTCTTTCCCCGGCCCGGTCTGACCGAAATCGGCCAGGCTGACGATACCGCCCTTGTACAATTCGACCTGGGCATCCAGGGCCAGGAACAGCGTCCAGATGTCGGAAAAGCCGAAGCGCCCGCTGATACTGCCGCCGACCGTCGCCATATTGCGGAACTGGGTCCCGACGATATGGCGGACCGCTTCCTTCATGGCGCCTTGAGTGAAAGCAGCCAGCCCATCGTGGCCTTCGAGCTGCCCTAACGTAACCATAGCACCCAGGCGGAAAGAGTCCTCCCCTTCTTCGATCTGGTCCAGCCCCAGCGCCGACAAATCGATAGCCTGGGCAATGCGCCGCTGCGGCGACAAGCGGAGCCAGCAGCAGCCGCCGAGGACGACAGCGGACCGTTTCTGGTTAAGCTCCCACGCTTCTTCCAGAGAGGCCGCTTTCGTATATTGCGCAATATTCATAAAAAACCCTCCTTTACAGGGCAAAAAATAAATTCAATGCATAGTCCATCAAGTTTATTATACCAGCAAAAAAGGGCGGGCCGCAAGAGACTGTATGAGACATAAAAAAAGGATTTGTCGCACGTGCGACAAATCCTTTTCTTGTAGGGGCGACCGCGTGAGGCAGCCTCTCTGGAATATGTACGATTTCCCAATCAGCTTGCTAGGAAAGACATCCAAATCCCTAACGGGTCGCCCACGGGCGACCCCTACAAACTCCGTACTATAACTATAAAGAGAAAGGCCCTTGCATTATGGCTGTATTTTGAAAAGTCTTTCTGTATTTGCTTTGGCATGAGCTGTCAATTCTTCGACAGATACGCCCATATACCCGGCCAGGGTCTGTGCCACATAGGTGATATTGTTGGGCACATTGGTCCGGGGCAGGTGGAAGCCCCGCGGCGTCAGGTACGGTGCATCCGTTTCGATGAGGACCCGGTCCAAAGGCAGGATGGATACAGCATCGCGTAAGGGAGCCGCCCGCCGTTCATCGCAGATCCAGCCGGTAATACCGATATAAAAACCCAAATCGAGCATCTTTTCCAGCGTCTTCTTGTCGCCCGTATAACAGTGGACGACCGATTGCGGGCAAAGCCCTTCATGCCCCTTGAAACAAGCCAGGAAGTCATCAGCTGCGTCCCGTTCATGAAGGAACATGGGCTTACCTAATTCTTCTGCCATGGCAATGAGGGCTTTAAAAAAGTGGAGCTGGTTCTCTTTCTTAGAATACATGCGGTCGTAATCAAGACCCGTTTCACCGACAGCGACGACTTTCGGATTCGTCGTGATGATGCGCCGGATTTCCTCCAAATCCGCCTCCGTCGCTTCATCAACCACGTGAGGATGGATACCGGCCGTGCCAAAAGCCGTGTGATGGCGGACAAACTGGTTGACCAGACGATTCTCCCGTGCTTCCGACCCAGTCAGGATACAGCAGATACCGTCCACCGCCGCATCGGCAATGATTTTTTCCGGTTTGGGAAAAGACCGGGTAAATAAATTGAGCCCAATATCATAATATTTTATATCCATGTCAGACACCTCGTGAAAATAAGATTCCACGAATATTGTACCAAAAAAACAGGTTCCTGCGTAGCTTAAAAAAAAGCTTGTCACACAACGACAAGCCCTTTAAGGTTGTTAGCGGCTAGCAGTTAGTGGTTAGCGGATGTTTTTTAATTTAAAGGTTTTCTGCCTTTTTCCCATCCTTCTTGCTTGCCTTTCATCAGGCCATCTTCGTATATTCCTTCTCCTAAGTTGCACATGACTGCCAAATCCCCCTCTCCTTCTTGTGTCAAATCAATTCCAAAATCATTATGCAGGGTCGTAATCTTTTCACTGGCGTTCTTTGATGATACCCATTTTGCCTCATTGTACCAAATTTTGTTTTTTTGTACAATCCACATTCATGGCAAAAAAAGAGCACCCAGAAAATTTTCCTAGGTGCTCTCTGTCCAGTAATCTGGCGGAGTGAGAGAGATTCGAACTCTCGCAGGCCTTACGACCTCTAACGATTTAGCAAACCGTCCTCTTCAGCCTCTTGAGTATCACTCCATGCGTCAACTGACTATGTCAGTATACTACGATGGAGCGATATTGTCAAGTTATTTTTTCAATATATCTTCTACGGCCTTGGTTTTATTGTTCATCATATTCGTATAGCCCGGTCGGATATCGGCTTTCAAGACGACTTCAGCCCGCAGACCCTGGTCCGTCAGGTATTGCGTCGCTTTTTTGACGACTGCCATGACATCGTCCCATTCGCCTTCGATTTCGGTGAACATGGAATTGGTCCGGTTCGGTAAGCCTGATTCCCGGATAATACGCACGATTTCAGCGACATACGGAGCGAATTCATCGCCAGTCCCGCACGGGGCAATAGCTACAGCAATTAAGGTATTCATGATATTATGCCTCCTCTACAGTCAATGGGTTCTGGGCAATCGCATCGGGCGTTGCCACATAGAGTTCGTCGATGAAATCCGTCTGGAAAGAACCTGTCCCTTTGGCATGAGCTGCGGCCCGTGTACCGGCCAGGTTATAGACGGCAGAGCCGGTAATGGCGGCGATGAACGGATCTGCTACGGCTGCATAGACAGCCATGACACCGCCAAGGGAACAGCCTGTCCCGGTAATGCAGGGCATCATTTCCGAACCGCCCTGGGAAAAGACGAGCTGCCGGCCATCGGTAATCAAATCTTCTTCTCCCGAAATGGCTACGGCTCCGCCAGTCCAGCGGGCTACAGCGACGGCAGCCGGAGCGGCAGAACGAACAGAATCGGTAGAATCGACACCGCGAACGTCCGAAGTATCAGAACCGCCTTCTAAGCCCCATAATCCGGCTAAAGCAATGATTTCAGATGCGTTGCCCCGGATAATAGACGGTTTATAGGCCTTGAAGGTCGTCAAAAGTTCCGTCCGCATTTGTCCCATGCCAATGGCCACGGGATCCAGGACCCAGGGTTTGCCTTCTTCATGGAGTACGACTGCTGTTTTTGGCAGTGTTTCCGCATAAATCGGGAATAACGTCCCTACGTTGATATACATAGATGCACCGGCCTTGGCCATACTGACGCCTTCGTCCGGTAAATAGACCATAGCGGCCGAACCGCCGACAGCCAGCTGGGCATTGGCGACGAAATTAATGGTCACCGTATTCGTAATAGACGGCGTCAGCGGATTCGATGCCTTAGCCAGTTTCGCGGCTTCCCGAACGGCATCGCGGATTTCAGATTCAGTCATATTATTACCACCTTTGTCATTTTGCTGTTTCTATTATAGACGTTCTGCTGGTGAAAGACTAGAGGGGATTTAGTAGCATATCCACAATCCGAGACAGTTAGCAGTCAGCAGTTAATTGTCCGCAGCCTTGCGGACTACACCGTAGGGGCTTGCACATGGCAAGCCCGCTATGACTATGTGAGCATAACCTATGCTGATATATGTGCGTGTTTTCCTGCATCACCTGTCATGTATGATGGATATGCCATTATTCCGAACGGGCGCCCCATGTGGGCGCCCCTACCAGCTTAGCAGTCAGTCGTTAGCAGCCGCAGTCCTACGAGCCATCATTCTGAATAGGCTGTGGTCAAATATCACAGCGGGCCGCCCAAGGCTCCCTTTATAGGGGAGCTGACCGCCAAAGGCGGTCTGAGAGGTTGAAGATCGGCCCCTACGATGCGGCCATAAGGCCGCAAAAACGAGCCACGAACCATTAACAACGAACAGCAAAAAAGCACTGGCGGTTGTCCCACCTCTCCTGCCGAATCCAGGGTATCTCTGT
>ERZ1023614.83-NODE-83-length-38637-cov-16.809186_pt1 | contig 38637 bp, 56 predicted proteins | sample MGYA00380327_ERZ1023614 | MGnify/ENA primary metagenome ERZ1023614 (study PRJEB33179, sample SAMN07448978) | human gut metagenome | biome: Human-gut; feature: Human associated habitat; material: Faeces | host: Homo sapiens | place: India: Bhopal | collected...
TACGAGATCATCGGTTGCGGCCGTCGCGTGAAGATCGTCCTCGACGATAATTGCGTGCACTACTGCCGCTTCAAGGCCACCAATCGCGGTGCATGGAAACTGATTTGCCGTAAAGAGTTCGAGAATGTGAACAAGCAACTTTGCGTCAAGAACGCCCTCAAGTGGGTCAACGCCTAATAGCATTACGTGTGATAAAATAGAAGGTGCGGTTTTGGGCCACCGCACCTTCCTCCTTTGTGAGGAGAACGCCCCAGATGCAATTGAGCGTCTGGGGCGTTCTTCTATTTACCATGCACTTGTGACGACATCGACACCGGCATTGCCGATCATACGCATGCACATGGGGCATGGTGAGATCTCATCAGGAGGGATGCGCTCGCCTGTCTCGAGGTCAATGCCTGCTAAGTATAGTGTCGCGCCGATCATCTCAGAGCGTGAGGCCGACAGCATGGCGTTCATCTCGGCGTGTACCGCAGGGCATGAGCCGTAATCGCCGTCGTTATGCCCGTGCCAGCAGCGATGGCATACGCCTGTGTCGATGCAGTTGACATCGCCGCGTGCGGCACCGTTGTAGCCTGTCGCGATGATCTCGTCGTTGGCCACGACCACGGCACCGTAGCGGCGGCGCAGGCACGTCGACCTGGCCGCCACAGCCAATGCAATGTCGAGGTAATACTCTGCCTTACTAGGCCTCGCCGGTCGACCCAAAACCACCGTCGCCCCTCTCCTCGCCCAACTGCTCGACAAAGTCGGCCAGCACGATGGGCATGACGACGAGCTGGCCGATGCGTGTGCCGCCTGGGACCTTCTTCAACTTGTCTGTCAAGTTGGTGACGATCGCATGCACCTCTCCGGTATAGCCGGAGTCGATCGGCGGCAGCTCGCAGACGAGGCCTTCGAGGCTCATGCCCGATCGGGGGAACACGCACGCCATGACACCGTCGGGCAGCTCGAGCGAGAAACCCAGCGGGATGCGACGGGTCTCATGCGGCTTCAGGGTCTCGCCGAAAGTGGTGTAGACGTCAGCGCCGGCGTCGTTGTAATGTGCACGGGCAGGGAGCTTGATTTCGGCGCCCTCGGCGATACGATTGATCTTAATTTTCATCGTTTACCTCCGTTACGATGGCATTCTTGAAACAATAATCGACGACATTAGATCTCGGCTCGTCAGACGACGTAACGATATGTTCGATCTCCGAGATATTGGCCAAAAACTTCTCGATGTCGAACTTTAAGCGTGATGCGCCGTTGTCGACACCCCAGACTTCATGGACGCGGTCGATGTCTTTCATATATGCATGGAGCGATACCGCGAAATGCGTATACTTGCCGTAACCGACGCCAAGCTCGTTCGCGATATGCTTCTGCAGCTCCGTGAAGAACACGACATCGTAGGGCGTGCCGAGCCATACGTCGTTGGAGCGCATGATGCCGGTGCAATCGAGCTTGCCCTCACGGAGCTCAAACACAAGCGCGATAGTGCAGATCTCGTCTTTCGTCTCGAATCGCTCTGGGTTCGGCACATTGAAATTGATGACGGCACGGCGCGAATACGGGTCGCGCTTGAGGGTGTCGATGACCTGTGCGACCTGGTCGAAGCCATAGCGGTTGAACACGATAGCGCCATATGCAGACCGGTTCGTCACGCCGTCGTCGCTGATGTGCTTCCAAAATGACGAGAACTTCGAGATGAAATCGACGTCGTCACGGCCGGTGAAATACCATGCGAGCTCACCCAACATGTATGAGAGCGAAAAACTCGTGCGTGCCGTCGCGATGTTGTCGGTGATATCGAGCAATGTGAAACCGCTGTTGCACAGTTCTTTAGTGCCTGCGACTTCATGGCCTTGCACTGATATTTTGCCGCAGAGCTGGCGGTAGATGTCGTTCATCGACTTGCCTACAACATGCATTTGAGTACCTCCACTACGGCTGTCGTCGGGTTGTTGTTTTTGAGTACAATCGCGTTGTCATGCTCTTCGGCCCACTTCTGATAACGCTTGTAGATCTCGGCGATGTTCGGTAAGACGACATCGGCGTATTCATCGCCACGCACGTTCAAGCGGTCGATGACGACATGGAGTGGGGGCAAAAGCACGATGATCGGGATACCGACGAGCCCGCACAACTCAGTCAGCGCCTCAGCATCGTCGTGATCGATGCGCGGCTCACGTCCGAACAAGTCAGAGTACACTTGCTCAGAAACCCAGCAGCGGTCGATGATGACGCCGTCACATTTGAGCTTCTGCACATACTCCGGCACCGACTGGCCGCCGTTGGCGGTCATTTTAAGAATGTTCATGTCGAGCGCTCCAGCCAATGACTTCGCGAGCGTGGACTTGCCGGCACCGTCAGGGCCTTCGATGATGATAGGCATGATTTACTCCTTTACGAAAATGCGTACGCGTTTGCCGTTGATACGGCAGGTCTTGCTCACCAGCCCGTAATGTTTATTTGCCTGGCGGGTGAACTCATTTTGGCCGAGTGGCTTCAGGTTGTTCCTGATAGCCCAGGCCATATAATAGTCGTACACCAACGCCGTCGACTCGTTCACCACCTCGTCGATGGGTGTGTCTTCGAAATAACCGAGGACGGGGTTGTTGGCAACGTGATAGTCCTCGATCTCCTTGACGACGACCTCCGGCATCGTGAACGAGCGGTTCGCCAAAACACGCTCGAGCCCCTTGAGGCCGATGTTGATCAAGTGGCTCATTACATCAGGTGAATGGAGCTTGTACTTGATATATGGGTCGAAGTCCGGGTCGTCTTTCGAAAACGTCGCCTTGAACGGCACGAGCACGATGCGGTCGAGCACGGCGCCGGTCTTGTCCCTGATACGCGGCATCGAATTCGCCGAAAACAGCAACTTGGCATAGCTCGAGAAGTCGAACGGGTCTTGGCCCTTTCGCTCGGCGTTGACACGGTCACCGCTCACGAGCTTTTTGAAAATCGCCGGGTTTGCGATGAACTCGTCGCCGATGTCGTCGCCGATGTTGGCCAGCTTACCGAACAGCTCCGCTGTCTTGAACCTCTCACCGAGCTCGGCCAGGTCGAGGGCCGACGTATTGCTGTCGCCGAGCAGCGTCTTGAGCATATCCAGATAAGTCGATTTGCCGTTGGCCTTGTCGCCGACCAAGATGAAACTCTTACGGAGCTCGTTACGCCTATAGAACAGGTAGCCGATGACCTCCTCCAACAATGCATAGATACCGTCGTCACCGCAGGCAAGGCGATGCAGCGTCTTGTCGGTGAACTCAGACCAAATCGTCGGGTCGTACTCCCACGGGATGCGGTTCGTGATCACAAACTCCGGCGAGAACGGCATGAGCTCACCCGTCTTGAGGTCGTACACGCCATTTGCGAATGCGATGTAATCGGCGTCGGCTGCAGGTGCATCGTCTTGGATGAGCACGTCGAGGTAGTTGAGCACCTCGGTACGCTTGGCCTTTGACAGCATGGGCAAATGCTGGATCATCGCATTCTCGATGAGTAGATTGCCCGATACATAGACGCCGTCGCGGTATACGTGGAGCTGATGGCCGATCTTGACGATGCGGTGCTCGTTCTTGAGGTATTCGGCGAACTTGTCAAACAGGAACGTGCCTTTGTTGAAAAACACGTCTTCGGCGAAGGCGTCGTCGCGGTAGACAACGCTCAGCTCTTGCTGCTCCATGGGCTTCTCGAACATATACCGGTTGATGATGTCCAGGGTCTCACGCGCCTCGTCTTTCGTGAAACCCTCCGACTGCAGCGTCAAAATATAGTTGAATAACGCTTGGTTGCGGCCGTCGCCTTCTTCCATCTCACCGAACTCAGGTGCGTACTGCACAGGCCTGAGCCAACACGGCAGCTCGTCGTAACTTTCGTCCGGTTCGATGTCATAGATCACGTCACGCTCATGGCCGTCGACTTTCAAACTGCCATACGTGGCTTTCGAACCGACTTTGATGTCGGCGTCGATACCGACGGCCAGGCGTGCGTGAGTCTTGCATTTCATGCCGCGGGGGTAGCCGACGAAATAGAAATGCTTGCCACGGGTCGTCGCGATGACCTTGCACGCGACCTGCTCAGCCTCGATGATGTCCATCAGCTTTTCGCTCTGCGCCATGTCGTCGACATCGATAAAAATCGTCTCAGGTGCCAACACACCGCCGTAACCGTCGAGCTTACGCGCCTGAGCCAATGTGATGTACTGGCCGTCCTTCAGCTTCTGCGCGCACTTCTTGCCATTGAGCTTCACATAACCGAGAAATAGCCGGTCCATCACATCACCCCAAACTGTGCTAACCGTGTTTTCGCCAACTGTATATACCAACCCTTATCCAGATAGCTCGGGCACTTCTTGCCATGCACGTCGCCGTTGTCGATAAACGAGTGCTCGCTTGTGTTGCCGAACTTCTCGGGCTTGGCCTTACCGGCCTTGACCCGCCCGATCATGCCGTCCGACTCGCGTGTGGATGCGAATACGCGGAAACACTTGTCTGTGAGCCGCTCGTGCCCATGTACACCGTACTTGTATTTGCCAGACACCTTCACGACTCGCTGGTAATCGATCAGATCATCGTCGGCCGTAATCGTGTCTTCGACTGGCACGCCGTGCACCATGTATTCGACGAGTGCCTTGTTGACGACGGCGAGGTCGTAGTCGAGCGGACCCAACTTCTTGACGTACGCGCCTTTGGTCTTCATCGAACCGTCTGCCGCCACGAGGACGTAGTTGTTGACGTCCTTTTGGTAGACGCGGGTGAACTCATCGAATTCCAAGCCCATGCCGGTGCGGTGCTCCCACTCATACGCCACGTCGTCGACGCGGTCGTAAAATGCGTCAGGCCCGCCGTCGAAACCGTCAGGCATGCGGATGAGCACGCCATCGGTGTTGCTTTGGATGATCTCGGCACCGACATCGCGAACGAGCTTATGCATGAGGTCGATAAGCATGAGCTGGCCGTTGACGCAGACCATGTTGGCCTGCCGCGGGTCATAGAGTGCATTGAACTTGTCTTTGCTGGCGCCGTAAGTGCCGTTGACGACGAGTTTCAATGCCTTCTGGCGAGGGTCCTTCGCATGCTTCAACTCGATACGGTGGTCTCGAATGCCCTTGAACTTCGACGGGTCCTGCACATTACGCGACAGTAGCTCGTGCGCGATCATCTCAGCTGGGTAATAACTCTCGACGTCGACATTGATGAAATAACCTTCGCCGGCGTACTGGGCAATCGCACCGTGCAAGCCTCCCCACGCGCACTTGTGGGGGCATCCCGCGATATCGAAATCAAGCGTCGCCGAGTAGTCTTGATTCGCCGGGTCGAGATACCATGAACGGATGAAATCATACGGGCCGAGGTCAAGGCACGGCAACGGCACGATGTCGAACTCGTCGTCACGTGGTCGCGCTGGCCGCTCGGCACCCAAGATGATTGCCGTAAGCTGTGCGTCGGTCTTGCCGAGGTACACTAATGGCAGATTGAACATCTTGAGCAGGTCCATGCGTGCATCGAATTCGCTTTTGCGCTGCATGAATACCTCGATGGTCTGCTCGACGTCGTGGCGGCAGTATTTCACGGTCTCGGCAATCTCGGCCTCAGTCAATTTGCGGTCGATGTCGAACGGCACCGTCGTCTCGCAGATGTCATTGCCGAGGTACGCCTCGTGAGTCTTGAGGCCTCTGTCTGTGCGCGGGTGGAATACATCGTAGTTGACCATATACACCTTGCGCAACAAACTCGAATACTGCAAACCCTTATGGCCTTCGGCGATGATGAAATCATTGATCGCCTTCGGGTCGAAGCCGCACAAGATGCCTTTGAAAATGAACTGGTCGTAATGGAGATTGTTGTAACCTACCCAGATCTCACGTTTGTGCTCTTCGTAGAGCGCGGTGAGCGCGTCGGCATCGTTGATGATGACGCGCTCATCGTGTGCAACAGGGTTGATGACTACGACCATCCAGTCGTGTTTGAAAACTTCGAAGTCGTAGAAATTGAGCATCGCCGCACCTAGTCAAGCTCGAAAATGTCAGTGATCTGGAAAGTATTGAAGCCCTTGTTGTTCTCGCCGTATTCCAAACCGTACTCGAATTTACCGTCGATATACTCGGCAATATCGAGCAGCAGATCGTTGTACTCTGCGTAACCCGTGAACTCGACGTCGATGTCAGCACCCTCAGGCAGCAGCGAACGGAGGAAAGAGTTCATGATATGGATCTGGAAGCCCTGCGTGATGACCTGGTTCATGAAAATATGCTGGCCCTTGAACTCGCCGTCACTCACAATCTTCATCCAGCACGATGCCATCGGTTTACCGGTCTTCTTAGTCTCGGTGAGCTCTAGCTTGTCGATTGCGACCTCATAACTACCGTGGGGCACGTCCTTGAAATCACCGCCGTCGCTATTTGCCTCGGCGTCGGCGATGTCCTTCTTGAGGCCGTCGATGTCCACCATCTTGTCAAACTTGCTGAAGTCCATGATATATCCTTTCAGATGTCAAATACTATTTACTCTTCGACGACACGACGTTTGCGGGTGCGGCGCTTCGGCTTCTCCTCGACAGCCTCTGGCTCTGCTGCTTCCTCGGTGTCGAACGGCGGCTTATCCTCGACAACAGGCTTGGCCTTACGCACACGACGCTTCGGCTTCTCCTCAGCGGCGTCAGGCTCTTCGGCGACCTCGGTCTCAGCCTCAACCTCAGGCTTAGGCTTGGGCTCTGCCTTCTTGCGTGCCTTCGGCTTCTCTGCCTCGGCCTCGACCTTCGTGCCCTGTGCCTCGAGCAACACCGTGTTGAATGCATCGACAGTGAGGTCGCAACGGTCACGTTTGAAATCGATACGGCCGCCACCGAAGACATTTTCGTTCTTACGGAGCTGGAGGAAATGGCCGCGCTCGTCCATATAGGCGCGGAGTGTCATGGTGACAGTGCCTGCGAGCACGTTCGCGACCTTGTCCGGCAGGTTCGGCTTGAACGTCGAGACCTTCGTGCCGTTGGCGTATGTGATTTCGGTTACGAGCTCCTTTGAGATATAGATGATGCGGTAGCCGAGGGACTTGAGGCGCTTCATCTGGCTGAGGAACTCGGTACGAACCATGTCCCAGCCCTTGCCGTAGCCGCCGTCACTCTCATGCTTGATGCCGAGCTGGTCGAACACATAGAAACGGCAATGCTCGTACAGGTCTTCGACCAAGTCAAGCGCGATGACATGGAAGCTGTTGTCATGCTTCTCCAGCTCGTCGATGACCTCACGGAACTTCGACCAAGCGAGCACCTTGTGTGTCATACGGCCTTCGGTAACGAGCTCATCGGCAATCTGGATAAACGGGCTCGTGATGTTCTGAGTGTTACCGTCGGTGTTGATGAACAGCACATCGTCGAAGTGGTCGACAAACGTCGACTTACCGACGTAACTGTCAGCGTAGATCCACATATCGGGGTCGGTGATGACGGCCTCAGGGCGGCGTTCGTTTTTGGGCAGGATAAGCATATCATTTCCTCCTAGACAGAAATCTTTGTAATCACACCAGTCGCATAGGCGCGACTCATGTTTCGGAAATTCGGTGGCATTCGCCATCGTGCAAGTGCCGACTGCGAAGTCGGCGACTTTTTGAGGGTCATACTGGACGCGGTAGAGAGCAGGCCACATGTCTTCCAATGTCGCTGCGAGTCGCTCACGGAATTGGTAGAGGTCTTCGGTCTTCTTCTGCCTGATCATCGTCTTGGGCACAATCAGGAATGCCATGTCTTGGATGATCTCACCGGGGTGCGTCTTCTCGTAGAAATACTTGTAGACGCTCAGCTGCCCGCTTTCAAGGTACCTATCGACATTGTTCGAATACTTGAAATCAAGCATCGTCCACAGGCCCTTGCCACGCGGGATGAGCATATCGATAAACCCTACAAAACCGCTGTCGTCCTCGACCTTTGTCTCAAATACCGGGTCGGCATCGTCGTCCAACATGCCCCATGCGAGCTCGCGAGCACGTTGGCCGAGTACGCGAATCTTCATGAGCTCGTTGACCATAAGGTCAGTCATGACGGGGTACGCGGCTTTGTAGTTCGCGATTGCCTCGTCGACACCAACCTCGATGCATTCGTGGAGCATCGTGCCGATAACGAGCGGGTTTGCCGCGTCGCAGTTGAACGGCACTTCGAGGCCGTCGACATAGTTGAGCTCGAATTTACGCGGGCACTGGGTGAAGGTACCTACCCTCGAATATGAGGTCTTGAACATCGCAGTTTCCTCCTTTCTCCTTCATGCGTGATACCAGCCGTTTGAATTGGGCGAAATCGTCCGGCCAGACGATAACGGCTATGCCTCCGCTCTCCGTAATCTTCCCACAGTGGTAGACCTGCAGCGGCGACGGCTTACCGTTTGGGCCTTTGAGCTCAATACCGACGAAACGACCGTTGACGCATGCCAAAATGTCCGGCACACCTGCGCGTGTGTTGCGGTTGGCGAAAAACTTGACGTGCCATACACCTTGCGAATCGAGCCACCGTTTCAGACGGTTTTCGAAGTTCTTCTCGCCTGCCAACTAATCACCTCCCATCTCGAACAGCTTCTCTGTGTAGTCGCGTCGCATCGCGAGCGTATCGTAGATCTTCTCTTCGACGGTGCCTTTCGATACCAACTCGTAATACGTGCACGGCTTGTCTTGGCCGACACGGTGGATACGCTTCTTCGACTGCTCGAAGAGCGATGACGCAAGCGGCGGTGATAAATAGACGCAAGTGTCGGCTTGCTGCAAGTTCACGCCCATTGCACCAGACTGGTACTGGATAAGCGCGACCCCGTCGTCGGTATCGAAAAACGGCGACAAGTCGTGCGCCTTGCCGTTGAGCACGCCATACGGCCTGTATCGCTTCTCCAACTCAGCCGTGAGCCCTTCGAGCTCGACGTCGAAATTGTAGAACACGACGAGCCGTTTACTCGTGCCGTCCAGCAAATCGCCGAACGCCTCGAGCTTGGCACGCGAATACGCGGCAGCCAACTGGCGTTTTGCCGTGAGGTCGCCGAACACCGTGTCGCCGACGAAATCACGACCAAACGCGGTGATTACGTTCACCTTGGCGAACTTGCGGTAATACTCACTCATCGGCACGTCGATACGGATAAAACGCTGATCAGGCAGGTCGATGACGTCGTCGGTCTTGAGGAAATCGCAACCGAGCTCCTTCATCTTGCGTACCAGCCTCTCCTCGTTCTTGTAACCCGTCACCTTCGTAATCGGGAAACCCTCATGCATCGTCGTCTCAGATTCGACATATTGCCGCCAAAACAGCTTCTCGTCGATACGCCAGCCGAGCATGTTCAGCTGCGTCCACAGACGTTCGTATTTGCCGTCGACGGGCGTGCCAGACAGCAAGACGAGCTCATTTGCCCTTGCAGCCAGTTTCATCGCGGCCTTGGTGCGCTTCGATGACTTATTCTGCAACAGCGACGACTCGTCGAACATCAATGCGAAGCACTCCAACGCCTGAAGTTCCGGGCGTCTCCATAACAGGTCGTAATTGATCACGGCGACTGCATCCGGCATGTCTGGATAGCTCATCGACAACTCAAAACTTTCCATGCCATACTGCGTCGTCAAATCGAGGACGTCGATGTCGTAATGACTCCGGAAATGGCCGACCCAATCGGCGACTTTCGATTTCTGGCATACGACCAAGGCCACATGCCAACACTTGTCAGACATCAACTTCTCGGCGCCAGTGAACGTCTTGCCGAGGCCCATGTCGTGGTAGAACGCGCACTTGCGTTTACCGTCGACACGGTCGAGAGCAGCCTGCTGGTAAGCGAACAGGCCCATTACGCGAAGAACATCGACTTGATTTCCTCGCCCGTCAAGTCGTACCGGTCTGCGATAGCCTTTATCTCAGACTGCTTGAACTCGGCTTTGCCGTTGATCTTCCACGACAACGTCGATTCGGTGATGCCGAGCATCCGCGCGAGCCCGCTTTGGGTATCGCCGAACTCGCGGATCGTTTCATATAGGCTTTTCATCTTTCACCTCCTTCGATCGGCGGACCTTATTATACAACGTTTTCTTTCGATTTATTCGAGTATTTATAATTTTTTCGAAACACCTGTCACACTGTCAAACACCTGTCAAACGGCTGATTTTGGGCCTGTTTGACAGCAAGTTGCATCACTACGTCGCATTTCTCGCTGCCTGTCACACTGTCACACAGTTTTCTCCCCTATCCTTAGATATTTTCAAAATATATATTTATAGATCTATTAGATATATAGATAAAAAATATCTAATATAGGGGCCCCTTGTTGTTTGACAGCTTGACAGGTGATGAGAAACACGACGTAGAAATGCAAACACCTGTCACACTGGCCCTTTTCGGAGTGTGACAGGTGGTTGACACTGTTTGACAGGTAGTAACTACCGTAATGCATAGATCTAGGACATGACGGCACCATACTCTTTAGGGCACACGGCTTTTATACATTCCATGTGTTTGTCGAGTATTCCCATGAGTGCGGCATAGTCCACACCGGACGCAGCCTTTAGGAACTCAGACCCCGTAAGTTCGTCTGTAGTACGCTGTTCTGCCACCGCGTCGTCTACAGTAGGCTTTTTGAGGTGGTCGCGAACGGTATACAGCCACGCCAGCCTTTCGCATACGGCATAAGACGTGTCGCGCTTCTCCAGGTCGAGGATCTCCTCTTCGATGATCTCGATCGACACCATTTCCATTCACCCTAACTGAGTTTCTTCCCGACGTCATGTAGCTTCTTCCTATATTTCTCGTGCAGCTCATGCTGCATAGGTACGATGACCTGCATGTCGTAATCGACAGCACTCAACTTGAGCGCCAAGCGGTCGGCATACTTGCATTCATCGTCGACATCTCGCACGAGCTCGCAGATCACGTGTGCCGCGGCGACTTCACCTGCATCATAGAGGTTTTTAACCGACTTCGCATAGAGCTCTTTCGTTTCGTGTTCCCACTTACACCACTCACGCATACCCGTCTCGACAGCCTTGGACTTCGTTTCCGATTCGACCGCTTGTCGTGTGAAATTCGACCACTCGACAGGGATGACGTCAATGTGCTTTGTATTCGCCATCGGCAAAAGCTGGTTGCAGTGGTCGACGAAATAGCGGTGGATGCGACGCATGGAAATTGTCTCACAGAGGAAATGGTACTCATGCAGTCGCTTGAAACCGTCCAAACCGAGGAAATTGTAGTAATCTGCCATCTGCTCGTGCATCATCATGCCGTCGATCAGGTGGTCAGATACCTTTGCGAACACGTCAATTACAGGCATCTTTACCCCTCTCAGTTCGTCCATACTTTGCGAAAGGGATGCCGCCAAGGCATCCCTTTCTTCAGCCCTGGTCGAGATACTGCGCCAGAACTCCTATTCTGTCATTAGATCTTCGTGACGACGACCGCGGTGTTGTCGATCGTGACAGTCGCCGGAACGGTCGCGCTGGTGATCACGAGCGTAAGCGTCGAGGTGCTGTCGCAGCACTGGTTACGCACGATTGCCGGGATATTGACCGACACAGTACTTGCGGCTGCCGCGGTGACAGTCTGCGTGGCGCCGGGTACGGCGACGCCGTCTTTGAACAGCGTGACGGTATATGCGCCGGCAGCAGTAGGCGTGAACGTGATGCTGGCATCGACATCGAAATAGCCCTGACCCTTGAGCAGGACACCGTTACCAGACAGGACGGCGTTGCAGCCGAAACGGCGGACAGTAGTACCGAGCGGGATAGCCGTACCGGCAGCCGTAGACAGCGTGAGCACGGTACTAGACGGGTCGGCGGTGTAGATTGCAGATTTGCACGACATGGTTTATCATTTCTATTGAAATAAGGGCATGGCCTGAGCCATGCCCTTATCTTGCCAAGGCGAAAATGCCTTATCGATCAAATGTTCGTTTAGATGTTTGCCGCACCGCAGCAACTGTTACCGCAGAACGGCGACGGGCCAGCATTATAGGCGAAGGTGTTGGGGTAGCGCACCACTCCGCACATCGCCTGGGACAGCTGGAGCTGATTGATCTGGTTCTGCATGTCAGCCATGCGGTTGCCAGTGATGGTGTCGAGGACCTTCTGCGTCTGCTCTGTCACAGTCTGCTGAATGGCAGCAGTGTTGATCGCGCCATTGTAGTTGACCGAGTTAATGCCGCGCTGTGTAGCGCAGCAGCATTCTGCAAGCTGGGCCTGCGTTTGGTTGAAACCCTGCTGGATGGTCGAGCCGAGCTTGCTCGTCTGGTCGAGCGTCTGATAGCCGAGGCTGCAGATCGCATTGTCATTCTGGCGTGCGATTGCCTCCTGCTGGTCACTGAGTCGACCGACTGCATTCTCGAGGCCATTGAAATTCATGGCATTACACAGGCCGGCTTCAGTCACGGGCTGCTCGCCGGCGTTACGGTTGCCACCGAAGCCGTTACATCCCCAACCGAAGATCATCGCAAAGAGGATGATAACCAACCATGCATTATTGCAGCCGAAGCCGGATTCGCCGGAAAGTGGATACTCAGACATAGACATCTCAATTCCTTTCTAATACTAGACATCTTATATGCTCAAGTAGGTCGACGGCCGCACGCTCCGTTTCACTACCCAAACATCTGCTTGATTGCGTTTATATCGATACCGTGCTCACTCGCGATCTGCTCGGGGCTCTTGCCCTTATTCGCATTGATGAACTCTGCGAACTGCGGGTTGTCGCGCATCATAGCTTGCATGACTTGCTCTGGGTTTGTGTGGCGCATCATGTTGACAGCCTGCATTGCAGATTGCAAGGGGTTTGGTTTCTGTGCGCCACCGAACAGGCTACTCGCCATTGTCGATCGCCTCCCTCAAGTGCTTCATCGCTGCATCGAATTCGTCACGTGTCACATATTGCTGTGCCGGCTCGGGCTTGTTTTCAATCGGCTGGAACGCAAAAGCACGGATGGTCGGGAAACCGGCACCATCCGTGCTTTTAACATACATGATGTCGTTGTCTGCGTCGAACAGGGGCACGACGGAGTTGGGAGGCATTTGGTATGCCTTGGCCCCGTCCATACCAGTGACACGGATTAGCTGCATGCTCTGCTGCATTTGAGTGCGTTGCTGAAACTGCTGCATCTGATCCATGGCGAATTGCTGCGGTGCGCCGATAGGTTGATATGCGTTGTAGTTACCGAACATCATGCTTTCTCCAATCATTAACGACGAGTGCCGTCCGAAACATAACACTGGAGACGGTCGAGTGCGTAACCATATATACCGGCATAATCATCGCCACCATAGGTGGAGCCGTCGTCGCAGACTTCGTCCCAGTAGCCAGCATGGGCAACATCCTGAGAACGATAGTAGACCTGTTTATAGTCACCATTCGGTGTGATGTAATACATCTGCACACCATCAATTGTCTGACCCCAGATGCCAGCCATGCCATTTACAGAATCGTTGTAATTAGCGGCCTGCACCCAGTCAAGCCAGCCGCTTTCCTTGGTGTGAACACGATAGCGAAGCGTTCCGCTATCCACCCAAGCGATGAGCATGTCGTGAGAGCCGTAAGGCATACCAGCGAAACCATCAGAGTTACTGTCATTAAAATTAGTGACGGCGCTGTTCCATGCAGCGTGACGATTATGCAGTGCATAATGAATATTGACCGACTTGCCCGTGGACTTCGGAAAACTCGTACGCGTGGCAGAGGTGGAAGGCTGGTACGTGCCTCCATTGCCGTCCGTCGGTGCTATCGGCGCGATATAGCCGCTACCCATATAGGTTGCGACATCGCGCTTGAAATCGCCCCAAGTCTTACCGTACTGGCGGAAATAACCGATCGGGTCGGTATGGTCGGACCCACCCCAGATGCGTGCGGCGTCATAATGGCTGAGCAGGCGGCTGGTGTCCCAACCATGAGCGCGGAGCGTGTCGCCTGCCCACTTCACAGCCTCGGTCCATTGCTTGGCGAAATCAGTGGCATTTGTGGCGTGTGCCAGCTCGATGCCGATCGTACACCAATTGCCATTGCCGACGTGCCAGCACAGGCGGTTCTGCGGTACGGTATCGTACACTTTAGAGCCGTCTAGCTCCATGACATCATGCACTGCGTAGGTATCGTCACGTGACCACAAAAGCACGTGATTCCACGCACTCGCGCCCGGGTTAGCCGTCTCGTGGATCACGAGGTACTGCGGTGACAGCGACCCGTGTCCATTGCTGACGTAATTAGTGATACGCTCGTAGGCATAACTCGTCGTCGGTACTGCGAGTGCAAGTGCGATAGCGACAGTACTTGCACATAATGCCAATCGTCGAGCAAGGTGAGGCTTAGATAGATATCCAGCAACGTGCGTATTTGCCTTAATACCCAAATTACTCACCCTTTCCAATAGTATTACCGTTGTTACTCATTCGAAGCCTTTGCAGTGGCGTGTGATACGCCGATGAGTGAACCTACGAGAGTGCCGGTCGCAGTGATGACGGTTACGGCAATACCGGTAAACTCCCAGCCACACGCAGTACCGACCGTGCCGACGAACGTCGCTGCCGCCGGGAGTGCGACGAGGCCTGTCCACTTGAGAACATTATATGCCTTGTCGGGAATGATGTATTGCATGATTTACTCCTTAACCTTGATGAGCATCCATGATCTCATTATACATATGCGTACCGGGTCCGTTGAGCCCCAATTCATCATGATAATGATGGTAAATATCGTCGACCTGTTGTTTATCAGCCGCAGAACACGGATGGCCTTCGATGACAAAACGCCGGTGTAGATCTTCAAGCCGGTAAAACAGTAACTCACCGAGCATGGCACGATTTTGTACGCGTTCTTCGTGTTCACGACGCGACATGTTATACAATTGCCTGGTGTTGGTTTTGATTGCATTCAGCAACCAGCCGATTATCGTGCCCATAATCGTGGTAATAACAGTCATTGTTATATATTTAACCACGAATCAATACCTTTCAAATAACAAATGTTCTTTATATTGACCCATACACAGTTGGGATACGGAATGCTACCCATATATCGCGTCGATCGTCTCGCTGTCGCCCGCACCAAGAGTTAACGCGGCGCCGAGGCCAGACGTATTAAACCGACCGAATAAGACTTTTTCGAAAGTCACCCGCTCGCCTACTACCGTCGCTGTCCCACTTGCGGTTATAAGTGAGTAGCCATCGATGCCACTCACGCCGCCCACAACATACGTTCCGTCTGAAGTCGGCATGATGCCCCTCGCGCCGTGATTGAATGCGATCGTCACCGTCGCGCGTTTTTTGAGGCCGGGGATGTTGACCGTACCGTTAAACTTGATGCCTGGCGTAGCCAGAACACGTGATCCGGAATCTCCGAGCGTGGTCAGCGAGGCCACAAAGTCGAAGAGTCTTACGGGTGTGCCGACGCTGATACCGTTCAACGGGATGCGCCAGAGCTTCAAGTCGTTCGAGGTCGTCGCGGGGTCGCTCGCATTACCTGTGGTCGGCGTGCCCTTGATCACCACGGGCGTGATGCTCTCGATGCCCGCGCCAGTCTTCGCGTAGCGGGCCACGACGAGGTCATTGCGCTTCTGCCCCTGCGTACCGGACTGGACCGTCAGTGAGGTTGCAGCTTGGTTCCAAAAACGCTTGCCACCTACCATGCCGACGCCGGTGCCGAGTGTCGCGCTGTTCGCGCTCGCCATCGTGAGCTTAAAATCGTCACCGTATTTCAGCACGCAGTTTGCTTTGCCGATGGTCGCGATGTTGAGCGCCGACAGGTCGTCCGAGCTGATGTGCTTGGTCCCCGTCATGCCGTCCACGATTTCAAATGCCATGTTACTACTCCTTCGCGTTGCTCATGAACTGCTGGAATTCACCGTCATGCTTGGCAGCGAGTTTCTTATACTCGTCTGTGCACCCCTTGCACAACAGGCGCGTGGCCCTGCTGCCATACTGGTCGAAGCGCTCGACCTCACGCCAGTCCCCAGCCGCCGCGGCGCCTTGCTGGAGGTACGCATCCGCGCCACATCGGTCGCAGGTATAGTGTGTGAAGTTTTCTGTCTTTGCCATATTTGTCTCCTTTACTTAGTCCTGAGCCACGTGTGCGGCCCGATACTCGGTACCCGTACCCACGTGCCGCCGATGCTGTTGGGGTCGAAAGTGCCATCGGTCTCCACGTACTCGCCGACACGATGGGCCATGATCCACGTCGTATTCGGGTCGAGGGTATCGATGATGTGCTGCCACGCCGTCCACGAAGAGTCCGACGCGCCGCGCCGCCACCATATGTCCGAGCCGCTCATGGCGACCTGCTTCGGGTACCCGCCAGTACTTTCGCCCCATTGCACGAAGGTGACGAGGGTCGCATAGGTCTCGCCGCCCGAAAGTCCGATGGCTTTCGCCGTCTTGAACTCGACCACAGTCTCCTTCGGGTGGTTCTTCATGTACCAGCTCGGCGGCTGGTTGTCGTTGCGCGTGTCCCTTATCTTGCCGCCGCTCGGCCCCTGCGGGCCCATCGGCCCTTGCGGGCCTGTCGGGCCTTTAGGCCCCTGTATACCCTGCGGTCCTTGCGAGCCCGCTGGGCCAGTGGGGCCTGTCGGCCCCTGCTTTCCCGTCGGTCCTTGCGGGCCGGTGGCGCCGGTCTCGCCTTTCGGCCCTTGCGGCCCTGTCGCGCCAGTAGCCCCGCGCGCTCCAGTTGCGCCTTGCGGGCCGGTGGCGCCGGTCGCGCCTTTCGGGCCCTTGATGTTGCCTACAAGGTATCTTGTCATGATCACTCACCAATCTCGTAGTAGAGCTCGCCCGTGGTCTGATTATACGATAGTGGCGGTGCTGCTGCACCGTCCGCCACGTGCGACCAGAGGTTACCATCGGAATCGACTGTCAACGAGAAGAACCCCGACAGCGGGGTCGTGATGCCGGAATCACCGCGATCGCCCTTCTCACCCTTCGGCCCCTGGATGCCCTGAGGCCCTCGTTCGCCTTGCTCGCCCTTGACACCCTGCGGGCCTGTCGCACCCGTTGCGCCCTTCGCGCCGGTAGCGCCGGTCGCCCCTGTCTCGCCTTTCGGTCCCTGCGGGCCGGTGGCGCCGGTTGCTCCCTTTGGACCCTGTGGTCCAGTTGAACCCGCCGCTCCGGTCGCGCCGACCGGACCCTGCGGACCCATCGGGCCCTGCTCGCCTTTGACGCCGGTCGCGCCACTCATATCAGCGATGAGCGAATAGCCGTTGGACGTCTTCACGTACAGCTCAGCATTGTGCGGGTCCTCGACATTCGAGCTGATCACAACGAAACCGCCGACATTCACACCGTCCGTCTTCCATCCCGCCTGCATTGCGCCGTAGCTGGCGTATACCTTCGAGATGGAAAAACCCTCGCCTGTGTCGCCCTTAGGGCCTTGGACACCTTGGACACCTTGCAGACCACGCGGGCCGGTCTCGCCTTGGATACCCTGTGGGCCTTGCTTTCCCTGTATGCCCTGCGGGCCTTGCTCACCGGTTTCGCCCTTCGGGCCCTGCGGTCCAGTAGTACCTTTAGGGCCTTGCGGGCCAGTCGGCCCTTGCGGGCCTGTGTCGCCTTTTGTACCTTGCGGGCCTTGGGGACCGCGCTCACCAGTCGCACCTGTCTCGCCCTTAGGGCCTTGGATACCAGTGGCGCCGCGTGGGATACCGAGCGAGAGTGTCTTGACGAGCCCCTTGCCAGATAGCGACGCGGTGGCGTCCGCGCCCTCTGCGAGCGTAGACACCTTACCAATGGCGATATCAGCCTGCGCCCACGTCTGGAGCGAGTTCGAGGCGTCCGTTACGGCCTTATCGGCCTTGGCCTCAACGACTTTGAGTGATTCCGCGTCGACCTCTGCACTGAATGTGTAGTTCTCGAGCTTCAGGCCTTTTCCAGCAAGGTATGCGTGCCCGCCACCTCCATCGGCGATCGCGCTGGACGAGTTCTTCGTCGTGGTCTCGCTGCCGACCTCGTACCTGTATGTTGCCACGCCATGTGAGACCTGTACGATCTTCTTCACCACGGTCGCGCTGACGGTCTTATTGTGCACGTTATCGCGTGCCGATATGATGTCGCCGACGTCGACGTCGATATCGTCGTGCGCGTCGACCTCGACGCTGCCTCGTGTCTGGTACTCCCTGAGCTTCTTGCCGCCCTCTTCCTCGAGCTTCGCCTCGTCGGCGTTGCTGTAGTCGTAGAGCGCACATATCTCATCGACTCCAAAGAGGCTCTGGGTGTGGCTGACGTTACCGGCCGTGTCCGCATAGAAATGGACTACGGCGCGGTTCTCGAGCTCGCCAGTACCTGCACAGACCAGGTGATTGATACAGCGGTGAACCGAGGTCAGTGTGAAGTCCAAAAGGTCGGAATCGACCTTGTTCGCGTAGTCAATCGCGGGCGGCAGCGAGATTTCCACCTTGCCGCCATTGCGGCGCATGACGACCTTGCGTCCGTTGGCCTTCGCCATGGCTTTCAGGCCGCTGTAGCCATCCACGAATCGGTCAAAAGTGTAACTCACCGATGTATCGTCTGAAGCGGCGGAAAACAGCCTAGAAAGCCCCATGCGCTCGATGAGCGACGCGAGCACATCGCTCGCCTTGCCGCTGATGGAGAGGTATCCGCTTCCTGAATCGGGGAGCAGGCGCTTGCCTGCCAAAATACCGTGCCAGGTGCGGCCCCTGCATAGAATTGAGCCGGATGCCTCCCTGCCGGCCTCATAGCTCGCCTGGTCGACGACACCGCCATACTCGGTACCGTCGATGAACACGAATTGCCCCTCTTCGGGGGCCTCGCCCGCGCGGGCCTCCAATTTCAGTGCGTTCTCGTCGCTGCCGAAAGCTATGTCAAGCTCGAATTCTTCGATTTCGCGGATATCGCCCACGGTTGAATCATGCACCACTAAGACCATGCGGGCTCGCCCTCTTCCTCGTACAGAGTCAAGTCGAAGCCGAAGCTGTTGTCCCACGAGATTTCGGACGTGCCGACTGGCACGTGCTCGAAGATGTACTCGCCAGAACCCACGCCGCTGCCTCGGTGCGCCTTGCTGAATGCGTCCATCGTGGTGCCGTCTGCGGCGACCACGGTGACGGTGCGCCGCAACGGGTCGATATCCATGTAACCGCCCTCGGGGACGGTCACGTCCACCTGGTACAGGTTGCCGGCCAGGCGCACAGAAGGGTTGACCGCGGGCCCGTACACGACAAACTTCGCGGGGCTGCCGGAGTAGCCTGGGTTGATGGCGTATTGCAGCGGTGGGGTCACGCCTAGGTCGTACGGCAAATCATGCGGCAAGTCGAGAAACTCATAGCCCGCCGAACCCTGCACGGACACGAACGCCGTCGTAATCCCCCTGCGCCATACGCCGTCGAGCAAAACCAAAGTGAGCTTGGTCGCGAAGAAATCGTCACCGATGCCGTCCACCTCGGAAGCCACGACGAAACAACGCTGGAACCAGTCATTGACATAGATAGTGCCGGGCGTGCCCTTCTGCATGTCCGTGTCGGCACATCGGCGGAAAGCGTCGGCCTGTGTCATGTTTGCGAAAAACGCCTTGAATGAGACCTTGCGGGCACCGCGCGAGGCCGTGGCCAGTGCACGATACCCGATTTTGTAGTCCCATTCGCGGCTAAAGAGGTCGTTCGGCTTGCCGACACATACACCAGAATTGAGCGGGATGACAGTCCCCGCATTTGACTTGTATTTGATATCAAGCATACGCGACCGCCTTTCTCGCCTTGCGCCCGAACTCCGATTCACCCATAACGGGCGTAAACTCAGCGATGATGGATGGCAGGTTCTCGGCCAACCAGCTGATAACGGCCGATTCACCACCGGCCGTGCTGCTGACACCGGGCATGGCGATATCTTGTGCCGTTGAAATCATACCGCGCATCGCATTATCTGTAGACCTCAACAACACGTCAGCATCATCGTCGACACCGAGTGCCGCACCTTGCATCGAGTATTGGCCGATTTTACGGAACACACGTGACGGGGAGTGGATGCCAAGCAGGTTTTTTGCGGCATTGATGGCGTCGTCGACCGCACCTTTGACACTATCGATCAAACGGCCTGCGGCACCTGTGACGCCATTCACCATACCTTGAATAATATTAGAACCGATCGATGTCACCTGGCCGGGTATAGACGCGAGGCCATTGATGAGGTTGCTTGCGAACTGCGACGCCGCACTCGTGGCGTTACTTGCGAACTGCGACACCCAACCGACGACAGTCGAAATGACGCCTGAGAGCCATGACGCTATATTGCCGGGCAGCGCAGACAGAAAACCCGCGATACCGGAGACGAACCGCGAGCCGGCGCTTACGGCATTCGACGCCATGTTGGCGACCCACGCGACGACATTCGTGATGACCATCGACAGGAACGCCGCGATGTTGCCCGGCAACGACGCGAACCATTGCACCAATGCATTGATTGCGTTCGGCAGGTCGACCGTGAAGAATTGCACAACACCCGTTACGAACCCCGAGATGTCTTCATACAGCTGCGCGAAACCGGTGATCACAAACGCGACGACCTCGGTAATGGCGGCAAACAGCTTGATGGCGACGCTGATGGCCGCGGCGAGTCCGACGCCGATGATGTTCGCGATGAACTCGAGCAGGGGTTGCGCCGTTTGGATCGCCCCGAAGAAATCATTGAACGCAGGTGACAGCGTGTCGATCGCGGGGAGCACTAGGTTATTGACGTTATCGCCAAAAGTCTTAACGCCAGAGCTGATCGCGCTGAAAACGCTGTCGGCGGCGTCTGCCGCCGGCTTCAAATTATCATTGAATACGCCTGCGAGCTTGCCGACGACTTTGTCGACACCCGCGAATGCATCACGCATCGGCCCTTGTACGGCTTCAGGCAGGACACTGATGAGTGCGTTGCGGAGGTAGAGGCCGACGCCGGGTGCGTAGTCTGCGACCGTCTGGCCGAGGGTCGTCATGATCTGGCCGACCCTCGGGATGATGTTCTCGCCGGCAGTGACGACAGAACCGACGAGTTGATCCGTCAGGCCTTCCATATCAGCGTCTTCATTGCCGAGGCCTGCGAGCCAGTTCTCCCATGCGGCCTTTGCCATATTAACGGAGCCTTCGATTGTAGTCGCTGCCTCTTCCGCCGTCGTGCCGGTGATGCCCATCTCGTCTTGCACGATATGGATTGCCTCGACGATGTCGGAATATGAGTCGACCGAAAAATCGCGCACTTTGCCTTGCGCCGCCGAGAACTTCTCGGCGTCTGAAAGCAGACGCTCCAATTCTGATTTAGTGCCACCGTAGCCGAGTTTCAAGCTGTCGAGCATCTCGTAGTTACCGCGCGACAGCGACATATATGCTTCTTGGACGGTCTCGAGCGACGTGCCCATCTTGTTGGCGTTGTCGCTCATGTCCATGATGGCAGTGTTGGCCATATCGGCTGCAGCCTCGGTATTGCCGCCGAGCGAGCTAATCAACGCTGCCGCGAACGACGTCGAGATCTCCATGTAGCGGTTGGCCGAGACACCAGCCGTCTGGTATGCATTTGCGGCATACTGCTGCATCTTGGCCGACGATGACTTAAATAGGGTATCGATGCCGCCGACCAACTGCTCGTAATTCGAATATGCGTCGAGGGCAGTCTTGCCGATTGCGACCGTCGCAGTACCAACTGCCGCCACGGCCGCAACGCCGGCTTTAGCTGCGACACCCAGTTTATTCTTGATGCCGTCGCCGATCTTGCCGACCTCGCCGGATGCCTGGTCGTCGCATGTGATCTTGACGGCGAGGTCGAGCAGATTCATACGACCACCAATCCCGCCCTTTTCGTGACGTCCGCCACTACAGCGGCTGCGTCGATGTCTTCATATACCTTGGGCCGGACTTGGTCGTACCAACGGCGACCGATAAACTTCTGCTGGCCCATAAGGTATAGGGAGTCGGTGACGTATACCTTGAACGCCATCTCATCCCGTTCTTTCCTATAGCGGGCCAGCGTGAATTTGACGAATACGTCGGCCCTTAGAGGACCTCGAAATTCGCCGAGGCAGAGCCAGGCGCATCTGCGTCCTTCTTTGTCTCCTGCGATGATAAAAAATCGAGGAACGCATTGTCGGTAATGAGCTCCATGACATCGGTGAACAGTTTCGGGAAATCGAGCGACTCCGCATACTGCTCAGGGGTCACGCCCTCGATCGTCGCCATGATGGCGATGATGTCGGCCTTGTGGCTCTTGAGCAGAACAGGCAGGCCCTTGCACATGCGCTTCGCGAAGAAGTCGCGTGCCTCCATGCCGTCAGGCACAGCTTCACGCTTGAACATTGCGGCGACGTCCTTATCCTGCACCATGTTCGCGATTGGGTCGATGATGTCGGCGATGACGTCGAATACGCGGTCGCCCTTGATGTCACTGAGTTTCATTTAATTTCCTCCTTCAGGTTATGCCTACTTGTCAGCAGAACCAGCCTGGATATAGATTTCAAACGGGACGGTGTCGATGTTTTCACTACTGTAGTGGCCAGTGTACTCGAACTCAAACGTGCCCTTCGCCTTGTCGCCGGACTGGATCTTGAAACCACCGGTTGACAATGCGTTGATGAGCTTGATCGCGATGAAACCGGCCTTGCCGGCAGACGAACCGTCTTCGTTGATGTCAGAATAATCGCCGACCCACCAGATGTTTTTGAAATCTTTGGCTTCGACAGAGTTGCGGGGCACGACCTTGGTCGGGTCGTCGCTCGCAACAGCAGCAGTGCCGATGACAGACATCGCGACATTCGTATCCATCGTGACAAACGAGCCGGACATCTTGGCTTCCCAGCTGTCGAGCTTCTTGAGCTCTTTAGTGTTCTTCGGGCAGTTGTCGATGTCCTCGCCGAAATCGGTGAATGACGGCGTGGCCTCGAACGACACGCCGCCGCTAGTCGCGCCGATGATGTTGGACGCAGTTAGCTCGCCGGTCGCCGGGTTGAACTCAGTAGTGAGGATACCGGCATTGAGCTGGAGCTTCTTGAAAGTATCCGTTGGGATCTGTGTGAACTTAGCCATTTAACTTGTCCTCTCAAAACGAGGTGATAAACTCTGCCGTCACATTGATGTGGCGGCGCTTGATCTTATCGTCGGCCGTGTCACCCATACTCTGGCAGAACGGCGAGCCCTTTTTGAGTATGATTCCGCCGCCGTCACATGGGATACACTTGCAGCCGATTAGTGCCTTTGAGACTTCACGCGCTTTCGCATTTGGCTCCGCCTCGGAGTCGCCACGGTACCAAATGTCCATAGACAATGCGATCTCCCCGCCCCAAAAATCATCGACTGCGAGCTCGTACGTGATATACGGGAACTCCGCATTATCTGGTACAGATGTCGCCGCATACACTGGAATCGAGAAGCCCGAGAAGAATTCATAGATAGTAGCTTCAGGCGTCATGATAGCTTCCACTCTTCCGCCGACACCTGCTCGAAACTGAACGTCGCCACATCGGGTGTACGCATATCGTCCCCGTTGGAAGTCACACGGAACACTTGGCCGTCACTGACACGCTTGAAAACGTCGTGAAATTCGAGTCGCGCATTTGTGTCGGTAGTCACTGTATAGACGTTAGAGACACCTTCTTTTTCGGCGACACGTGCTGCCAGGGTGGTATCGCGGACGATAGCCGCATCGAAGGCGGCACCGTCGACCCATGTTGTCGTCCACCCGCCTTCGCCGTCGCTTACACGCTTCTTCTCCATAAGCACACAAGGCTCTTTGAAACTATCGATCAGCGTCATGGCAATTTCCTCCAACGATTGAGGCACCGGCGAAATGCGTCTTGCCATCGTGCCGGCATGCCGTCGGAAGCAGTGGCTTTCGTATACGAATACCCGCCGAACGACTCGGATGCATATACGGAGTCGGGGTTGGCCTTACGCCACGCATCGATTTCGGTCGCGATGTCTGCAACTGCCTTCGGCACAGCCAACGCCCACACCTCGCCGTCGAATACCTCATCGGTGAGGTCTGATGCCGGGTACTGGTGCAGGCCGTCATTGAAAACGCTGCCGACGATGCGGTAATACTGGCCCTTCTTGACGAAGCCATGCGGGAGGGTGAGCTCGCCGTCCATGACGGTGAGCTCACCTGCGAGGTAATCGCATTCGAACCAATTGTGGATCTCGGCGAGCAACTCCTCCAGCATGTCGACTCCTTAGGCAGTCTTCGGCGCGGTGATGATGCCCTTCATGTGGCCGGCCTTCAGCGTGTTCTTGAGGGCGACGCCCGCGACGAGCTCTACCTCGCCCTTCTTGACGGCACCCGGGAGGGTGAGGTCGGGCATGTAGGACGTGATGACCTTAGTGCCGGTTGGGGAGATGCCGTGGAAGGCGTCGAGGCCGAACTTAACCGCGTAGATATCGGAAGTGCCGAAGGTACCAGAACCGGCAGCAGTATCGGCGACGATGTCGACGGTCTTGGTGCCGTCGTAGAACTCGCCGGCGTCCATGAGCTCGATGCCGTTATACGTCTCGACCACATGGCCAAAATCGTCCTTGGTGGACTCGTAATAACCGGCACGGCGGGCGATACCGCGGAGCTTGGAGAGCATTTTGCGATTCATGAGCAGCATGTCGGGCATGCCATCGATGCCGGAGATGAACTCGTCGAGCTCGTCGAGGAACTGGTTGTAGTTGGCGTCCACATTCGCGCTGGTAGACAGGTCCGCGGTGGCGGTGTACTCGGTGGAAGAACCAGAGAGCAGCTTGTTGAGGCCGTCGAAAGTGCCGATAGTCTTACCGGGTGCAGCAGTACCGGTCGTGGTGCCGTTGATCACACAATGCGTGAAGAAATTGGCAGTGGCCTTAATCTTCTCATCGGCCTGGAACACGAGTTCGTCGATGGCGCCGGAAGTGTCCTGGATGACACGGTCGACCTCGAAGGCGCCACCCATGATGATGGCCTGCGTGGTCTTCTTCTCACGCTTGGCCTCATTTGCCGTGTATTCAGAATTGATAGCGCGTACTGCGGCAGTGGAAGGCGTCTTCAGCTGCGTATAGCCGTAGACGAGCGTGGAGCCGCCGGTACCGGGGGAGATGGCGTTGTCGAAAGTGAGGCGGTCGAGGAGCAGGGAGGATCGACGGAACATGTCGACGATCTGCTGGTCGACCTTGTCGGCCATGCCGACCTTGGCCTCTGCGAGGGTGATAGGCATAATTGCCTCCTTTAATCAGTGTTCTGCTTGGTGTACTTCTGTCGCAGGGCTTCACCCAGCGACTTCGGCTCTGCCGCGCCGTCGCCTGCGCCATCAGGCGGCGTATCGACGCCCGCGGGCTTCTTATTCGTGGTCGGGATGAAATCGGACCACTCGCCTTTGACCTTCTCCGTGACCTTGTCGGCGTCCTTGATGGCGCCGTCTTCGACCACGATTTCGGATAGGTCGGCGACACGCATCACGGCATCCATACGCTTGGGGTCGACGCCTGCATCGGCGAGCAGCTTGCGGTACAGCGATTTCTTCTCACGGTCGGCAGCTGCCTTCGCGGTGTCTGCCTTGAATGCCTCGAAATCGGCGTGCTCTTTCTCGAACTTCTCTTTGTAACCGTCTGCCGGCTTAGCCTTGAGCTCTTTGAGCTCCGCTTCGGCCTTCTTCAACTGATCCGCTGCATCTTTGAACTTGTCGCGCTCATCCTTCAGCGCGTCTACAGTGTTGATGTGTGCGTCGATGATCTGGTCGATCTTCTCGCCCTCGATCCCCATAGATCGAAGAAGTTCGCGTGTGAGTGCCATGGTGTTCGCTCCATTCCTTCGGACTCTGGGGCACGTGCTTCGACCCCATACTGTGTAGCGCATTGCTTCGCGCATTTAACATAAATAATACCAGGTTAACTGCTGCCACCTAGTGCCTTTTTCAGCACTTGGCGATATTGTGCACCATGCTCGGAAGCCGCGGGCCTCAGGAATGGCTGCGCCTTCTGGCGCGAAGTACCGAGCTCGACGTACGGCGCGTATTCGACATTCGTACCGATGTACACGGCGTTATCGCCGGCATCCACCTCGTGTGTGATCGACCCGCGCAGGTTACCGGTATCGACCGGGCATTTCTTGGCCGCATAGTTCTCAGCCAAGAGCCCGATCTTCTCGAGTGCGACGCCGATAGCCGAATCGATACCGTCGACTGCCTGCTTGGTGTTGTCTTGCTTCACCGTGACACTGCTGGCCATGTCACGCCTCTTCCTCGATATAAAACGGGCAATCGGCACCGTTGAAGTATACGTCCGCAGGCTTCTGGTACCCTGACTCGCGTGTGTATGCGAGGCAGTACGCCTTGCCCGGCCTGTCCGCCCATGGCGCCTTGCCGTGGGCGTTTACACACGTGTTACACCGCGTATGCTTCACCTTGACGCCGCCCAAGATCTCACCTGTGTGGTCTGCCATTACTTCTCGACCTCCTCAAACTTATCGTAACCCACTTCCGGGTGCAGTTCCATATCAACATAGTACGTGCCGTCGTCACTATAGCGCACACCCGTGATGGTGTAACTGCCGCCACGCTGAAGGATCATCTCGAACTCATCGCCGAACGCGGCGGCTCCCTCTTTGCCATCCCATGTCTTGCTATTATATTTCGATTCATTATAACGCGAAAACGGTTCAGCATATATCGCCTCAGAGCCAGCGGGAACGTAGATGTGCATCTTGACCTCAGCGTCACGGTAATAACTGCTATAGAGAGGTGACGTCGACACAAATGCCATATTACGGCCAGACACACCGACATAGTCGTCGACCTTACCGGCATCAATCTTGTCAAGGTCCTCGCCGGTCAGGTTGAACACATTCATGAGCTCTGCGACGCTTGCGCCACGCGTTACCCACATATCATGGTCATATGACGACTTCTCAAGCAGTGATGTGAGGGCCTTGATCCTCGACTTGCCACCTTGGTCGTCGAGGTCGACCTTCTTCGGCCCGACGTACTTCTGCGAGTAACCATCACGTATGAAACCACTTAATGGCTCATTAAAGCGCTTGTAGGCATTCGTCGTGTACGTGTATGCGGTAGAACGTTCGGCGTCCGTGGCGGCGTTCCATGTCTCACCAGTACTCGCGCGAAGCTTTCGATCCCACTCGTAGTCCTCCATATTCTGCCAGGCGTCGGCCTTCCGCTCGTCAGAATACGGCAAGTCCGCTACGAGCCCTTGCTCCCGTATCTGGGCACCGATAGCCTCCTCCTGCAGCGCCAGAGACGCGTCTCTCGCCTCAATGTCGGCCTTCTCCGCAGAATCGGTCGCCTTCTCGATCTCCTTCGCGAGTGCCGCCCGGGTATCTGCGATCTCCTGCCTACGTATAGACAGGTCCTTTACCTTAGCGCCAGCACTGCTAGCCGCCAAATGCTCGGTTTTCCACTCCTCATAGCTCATCTCGCCGAGCTTGTTTGCACGCTCGACCTCGTCATACTCCACATCGCCGATCACTGGCACGAGCGTGCAGCGGCAGTTGTAGACCTCGGAGGCGGGGCCGTCAGGGTCACCGGGGTACTTCAGCCCGTTGCTGAACTCGGCATCGAGCTTGACTACCTCGCCGTCGAGGTGGCGATGGCTGCCGCGCGTGCGCGAATCGAGTGCCGCGAGCCATTGCTTTTCGACGTCGATGCCCATACCGGCTGCGCGCTCGTATCCCTTGAGCTTGCCGAGCGAGTGCGCGCTCGTCATGGCGGTACGCGCCGCCTTCATCGCAGCCCGCTGGTCCATGGCGGCGATGCCGGCGATCGATGCGGCGAGCTGCGGGATCGTCTGCCCCTGCAGCACGGCCTGCGTCACCGCAGACGTGACGTGGCGGCTGTTCCACGCGGTGTCTTTCGCCTTATCGAATGCCGCCTGCGGTAGCAGGTCGGGCTCGTTCGCGACGAGCTCCATGACGGTGTTCTTGTTGTACAGCGTGAACGACGTGTTCGCCTTGGCGCCGTGCTCGATCTCATACGTCGCGAAGTTCATGCCTTCCGCATACACACCTGCCGGCACTTGGTTGACGTAAGCCATCGCCATCTTATCGGCGGCCGTGAGGTCCTGCGTCAACGCCTTCTTGAGGGCTTTGAGCTGGTCGTTATGCAATGCCTGGTCCTTACGCCAGGCCTTGTACGCCTTCGCGTCCTTCTTGCCGGCTGCGACGTCTGCTTGCCATTTCGCATCTTCGGCCGCGAACTCCTTGAGCGAGGACTCGATGCGGGAGGTCATGCCGTCGATCGCATCGGCATAGGTGAGCTGCAGTTTCCCCTGCAGCTCCTGCGCCTGCTTCTCGAGCAATTTGGCCTGGCTGTCCTCCTGCGACTTCGCCGCCTTCGCCGCGAGCTTCTTACCAGCCTTGCCGGCACCGTCTTTCGACTTGTAGCCGTTCTTGAAAGTGCCGTCTGGCATCAGGTAGCCGTAAGTGCCGTCCGTGAATGTGTTGACGGTATAGCCGCCCTTGTCTTCACTCTTCAGGACCTGCGGGCCTTTCGGCTCTGCGGCCTCCTCGGGCACTAGCTCGTACCCGCCGAACTCCAAGGCGAGTTTGATCGCTGTCTCCTTCGTCGGGAATGACGACGGCGTCATATAGCCGGCACTCGTCACATATTTCCACCCCGACCCATCCTGGATGAGGGGGATCTCGTCAATTGAATGGATCTTCATGGTAGGACCACCTTAAACACTAAAGCATGCCGTCATCGTCATCGTCATCGTCGCCATCGCCTTCATTTCCAGCAAGCGCAGTGGTGTTCACCAGCGTGCCCATACGCTCCTCATTTTCGGCGTCGAGGCGTTCCTTGATCGCCGGCACTTCATTGGGCGAGATGTTCGGCAGCTTGCGCAAGATTGTCTCGTGGTCGAGGTACTGCGCCTCGCTCATGACCATGTCGACCTGCTCTTTCTGGTTGCTGATGCGCGTGCGCTTGAACACGGGCGCATCCTCGATGCCCATGAGGGCGAGCAGCTGCTGCACGAACTCGGAGACCTGATACTCGAAATCGCTCGCCTCCTCATCCATAGGCTGGTACGCCGCATCGATATGATCATTTGTAGCGCCTGCGGCCACCGTGTGGACGTCCAGCGCGCCGAAGTCCTCGTAGATGCCGTCGCGGATCGACTGCAGGTATGCCTGGCGTGCGGCGTACGGGATCTCCTGGGTATATGCCTGGGCATTACCGCCGTCATCGGAATCGACGAGTGCGACATGGTTGATCTTCAGGCGGTCGAGGAACTTCTGCAGGTCTTTGTCGCTCATGCCGCCTGCGTTCGACACGAGCCAGTAGATCTGTGCGCAGTCGGTGAGGTCGTTCGCGAAGCCGCTGCGGATGAGGTCGTAGCTGTCGATCGCCTGGCGCATGCCCACGAGTGTCGACTGGTGGAGCTTCGAGCCCCACATCGGCACCACGGGCAATGCCGAGTAGTTCTCACCGCCGATAACCTGCTCGATGCCGTCGGCCGGCGTATAGCTCGTCTCCTCGATATAAGGTCGCTTCTCATCGACTGCCTCGAGGCGCTCGCTCGTGGAGCCGTTCGCGTCTTGGTAACTCTGGTAGCGTGTATAGCCATCTGCCTCGTAGAGCACGACCTGCATCGGGCGCGACTGGTCGATACGCCAGAAGCGGATACCCGCCTTAAGTGTGCCGTCGTATTCGTCCCAAAGTGGCACGAACTCGGTCAGCGGGAAGACGAACATGCGGTTGAGGTTCCAAAAGCCGAAGCACACGCCGTGGATGAGCGCATCGTATGCGAGCGTTCGCAGGTCATGGTCGAAATGCTTGCCGAGCTTCTCCTTAGTCTCGTCTTTCTTGCCCACCTCGTCGACATCGATGAACGACACACCCTGGCCGAGCGAGTACATCGTGCGCTGGGTGTTCAGTCGGTGGAAGAAATTGCTCGCGATCTTGTTGTTGCTAGCCGTGAAGTCCACGAGCTTGGACCCGGTGATGTCGAAGACCTTCTGCACGTATGTGTTGATGGTCGTGTTCTCCTGGCGGTCGTATGCATCTGCCATGCGTGCCGTGCGGTACGCCTTGCCCGCTTTGTGCCGCTCGATCGCCTCCAGTACGAAGCCCTCGCGATTGGCGTCGCCTGCCTCCACGAAATCTTGGTACGTGAGCATGCGCGACTTGTCGTCGCGTACCTCATCCCATCTCATAATGCGAACCTCCTAGGCCCTTCGTCTGCGCCGCCCATAAACGGCGACTCGTATACCATGTCGCGCGGCTTGTATACACGCTTCGTCCTCACGAAATACCTCAGTGCATCCATGCCGTGGTCGTCGACCTTGACCGGCTTGTCTTGGTCTGCCTTATCATCCCACACATAGCCGCAGAACTCACGCGCCAATTCGGTGAGTGTGTCACCGATTTTGACTTGCCCCAACTGCATCGCCGATGCGGTGTCGCGCACGCCGTCATCGACGTCGTTGTCGGCCTTCCGCACTTTAAAACCGCCGCGCTTTCGCAGCTGTGCGATGAATGACGATGCGCTGGGGTCGACTATGACCTCGACTTCTGTATCCTCAGGTGCGTCATCTGTGAATACCACCAAATCGTCGACATAGTCGGGGTCTGCCTTCTGCCTGCCTTCCTCGCGGCCCGAGTAGCGGTACTCGCCGACCGCATGCCAGGTACCCGCCGTATCGAGCAGCCATTTGATCGCATGGAACGGGTTTTGCGTGCCGTAGTCGATACTGATGCAGTAGCCGCGTACGTCTCCCGGCTCCGCGGGCGACCATGTCGGCTCCTGGGCGTCCTTCCAATTCGGGTACACGAGGCCTTCGGCCTTCGCCCACAGGCCCCTGATATATCGGTCGTAGTAAACGGTACCGCGGTACTCTGCCTTGAGGCCTGCGACATAGGCCTGCGGCAGGAACGGGTTATCATCGATCGTGTACCTCTGCACGAACATGTCGATGCCGGGGTCGGCCTCGCCCTTGTCGATGAACTGCTTGAGCCAGTGTGTCGGCCCTGCCGGGTTGCATGCGCCGTGGCATTCGCTGTACGGCAGGGAGAGTCGGCTCTTGAGCATCTCGAACACGTCGGGGTGGATGTCGCAGATCTCGTCGCAATACGCGAACTTGATCTCTGAGCCACGCAGCTTCGATACCTGGCCCGCGTTCTCGGCACCGATGCAGTATACACGCTCGCCGAAGATCTCACACCAGTTGCGGGCATTGATGTCGCCTACGAACTTGTCGCCCCACATGTCACGCATGGGTGTCAGGACGTTGCGCTCGATGTTCTCCTTCGTGGCACCTAAGATCAGTGCCAACCCCTTCTTGCCGCGCAGCTTGATCAGCCGGTCCGGGATCGTGTACTGCACTGCCAGGTGGCTCTTGCCGGAGCGCACGGCGCCCGTGGCGAGGTTCCAGCGGTGGTGCGCCTCGCGGACGTATTCGGCCTGCTTACGCGTCAGCCTTATCTCCATCTGCCGCCTCCTCGATCTGCACGAGTACGTTCTTCACGTCGATGATGTCGCCGTCGTCGGCAGGGAGCTGCGGTTGCATCGATCTCCAGGCGTCACCGCGTCGGTTGAACAGCCACATGGCGATGGCCTTCACGTCGGCTGGCACATGCTTCTTGACTTTCCTGGTCAATACTTCCCTGCCTGTGTCGGGGTCGAGTGTCCACGTCTCCTCGAAATAGTCGTATCCGAGCGCACGCCTGAGCAATGCGCCTTCAACCTGGCCGTCTACGAGGTCCTCCGTGACGGTGAGCGCCTTGTCCAGTTCGGGCGACTGTTGGCGCCATTTCATGAGCGTGGTGTGCGCGATGCCGATCTTGTCCTCGGCGATCGCCTTCACCGACAGCCCTCGGCGCCTCCAATCATTGATCAGCTCGATGCCGTCCTCGCCGAGCCAATAGCGTTTCCGCTGTATCGCGTTGTTGAATTTGATGTAAGGCAAAAATATCCCTCCTCGTCTCCACAGAATTATATTTTACAACGCCGGGCGGGACCGTTCAAATGACTGCTCGGCTGTGCATAGTGTGTATACTGTGTATATGCGGTATGCACAGTTAGGCGTTCGGGGCCTTTCGGTTCGCGCGACTGGGTATATCGTATATACACACCCATCAAAATTGAAACGCTTCAATGAGTCAATCGAGATCAACACGCATGCCCTCGACTACCTGTCACACTGGTGTCACACATGTGTCACACCGCTTTTTTCGATTTATCTGCACCGTGTGACAGGTAGTCTCGACAAAACGCGATGTAGACGCATGTTTTTGCAACTACCTGTCACACTGTCACACTGACATGCTCCCCTATACCCCTATATTTTGAAAATATATACTTATAAAATGGTAGATATACCTATAGAAAATATCTAATATAGGGGCGGCCTGCTGTTTGCCAGTGTGACACTTGGGTACCCAACAATTTACCTACGTCGCGTTTTGACGCCTACTACCTGTCACACTGGCCCAAAAGCAGTGTGACAGGTAGTGTGACAGTAACTTGCGCAGAACACCACCGCATACCCATCTACATCGCATTTTGACGTCTACTACCTGTCAACCACGCTAATAAATCGGAAAGTGCCATTTTCGGCCAGAAGATATGAAAAATGCCCCGAGGCTGATCTATGCCTCGGGGCCCTGCAAGTACACGCGCTAAGCCAAAACCGCGCCTTCTACATATGCTACAATCGTTCTCTGATATGTTTCTGCGCTGCCCTCACTCCTCAAAATCGGCGCAGCAATCGCTTTCGTCTACAACCGCATCCTCGACTGCGGCCAAGATGTATCTCGGTGACCAACGCTGTGTGCCTTTGAGTTCCGCGACCGCGTCTTTCAGCTTGAGCTCGCAAACGTAACAGTCAAGTGCGTCCGATTTGGCGCAATGCCGACACTCGGCGCAGTAATGTCGCTCACCGCCGTATGCGCGCTCGATGTCGTCGTCGAGGCACCCCGGCGGCAGGTTGTACCCGCTGATGGGCTCGTTCTCAATCATGGCCAACCCCTTCCGGTTCGCATTTCTTGATGAATATGATCGTCGAATCGCAGTTCCCGCAATGGTATTTGACCTCACGCGAGAGCGGCTTGCCCTTCTCGCAGACGAACACGCGGCCGTTGTTGATGTGCCCGGCATGGAAGTCGATCCGCCCGCCGCAGTTGGGGCATCGAATACCCATATCCGCCTTCCCTCCGCCGACCCGCTTCGCACGGTAGTATTCGCAGGCGGCTTCAGAACTCCCCATGATGAAACCGTCGACTGTGCAGACACTGCCGTTGCAGTTGGCGCATGTGGCGCATGTTCTCTTACTCATGGTTAAATATCCCTTCCCAGTCGTCGCAATGCTCGTTCCATCGCTCGATGCCCTCGCGTGTCAACTGCACGTCGTCAGGCCTGCACTCGTCGGCAAGCGGACCTGTGAGCACGTAATCGATCTGCGCGAAGGTGTGGCACTCCGTACACCCTACTTTGACGGATCGAGTGGCAGTCAAGTTATCATCGATTATCTCGATGTGCAGGTGCTCGGTCGAATGGCACTTCGGGCATGGTTTCATAGTCGTCATTTGCCTTCACCCCTCAGCTTGTGGATACGTGACGCGATATCCTTGCGCATATTGACAGTACAATCCCCTGCGTAGAGCTTGCATTCGACGCACTTCTTACCGATATTGTGCGCGTAGGCACACACCGGGTCTTCGAGGTCGGGAGAATCTCCGCAAACCTCGACCGCGTGCAGGTCTTCGTCTAGCTTCTCCCAACTATCAGGTGGGGCGATGTAGATATCTGAGCAATCATGGACAATGTAGTCCGTCATCACTACTTGCCCCTTATGCTGCGGGAGGGTCTGACGCACTGAGTATTTGTAGTAATAAACTTCATACTCGTTTTCGTCTTCGTCATACAGAATCTTGGTGTCTAGCGGAATCTCTCGGCCTTCAGCATCTCTGGGTAATTCGATGTTTGCCATTTCTTCCTCCATCATGTAATTCAAAGGGGCTCGGGGTCAGTGCCCACACTGCCGAGCTTCAGCCGTCCAATAGCCTTCCAGCGTTCGACTACGCGTTCCAGCCTAGTCGGCTTCGACTGCCCGGAATCGAACCGGGTGCGTTCGTGGCGCGGGTGGTCGAACCCCCGCCGCCTGTATATCGTGATTACATCCACGCCCTCATCCCTTTTATTAGAGCCTGCCTCGGTCCCCGTTACGCTCGTCCATGCGCTTGATGGCGGCGTCGACCTCACCTTGTGTTGCGCCGATGGCGGCCAGCATGTTCGCTGCTGCTTGCACGGTGTCCATACATTCGTCGATAAGATCCCTGCGAAACGCTTCGCACGCACCCCGCGAGGCAAAGCGCATATTGTAGCGCGCCTGCCACGCGCCGAAGACCTCTGCGGCCTCTTCGAGTGGTTTGAGCGCCTGATGCTTGTCGTCGTTCACCTTGTTGAACACACGCATATTCAACAGATACCCATCAATCATCGTCTATCCTTCCTAAATACATTGCTCGATTACGGCCTTGCCACGCAGCTGGCCGATCCACTTCGGCGGGATGGCTTCGAAACCGTAATACACGCCCGCGAGAGCACCTGCCACGGCCGCAGTCGTATCCGTGTCGCCGCCAAGGTTGACGGCCTTAAGCACGCAACCGGCATATGAGCCCGTGTTCAGGAAACACCAGAGCGCGGCCTCGAGTGTGTGCTCACAGTAACCGTCGCTTTTGACGGCCTCGGCAGGCCTTGCCGCGATGTTCCCATACCTACGCCAGAGCACATGCTTTGCAGGTGTACCGGAATAACGGATGGTCTGTAGCATGTCACATAATGCGGCACATGACCACTTAGCCACTGGGTGCGCATGTGTGATTGCAGACACTTCACGTGTCTTATAGGCATCGAAGTCGTCGAGCATAGCGAGTGGTGCCGTCCTCATAAGCGAGCCGTTGCCGCACTCGTCATATGACTTCCCGGGTACACCGGTCGAGATCGCCCTCTCACATGTCATGCCGACATCGAATACACGCCCATCGCACGTGTAGTCACCGTGCTCCAGCCATTGGCGGAACATGTAGGCGATATCTGCCGTGTCGATGTACCCAAGTCGCTTGATGCTCGAGCATATGCACAGGGCCATCGACGTGTCGTCAGACCACGTGCCGGCAGACTGCCTGTGTGTGCCGTTACCAACCATGCCGGTGCATTTAAATGTGCCCCGCACGCTGAACTCATATGGCACGCCGAGGGCGTCACCGACTGCGAGCCCATAGATACACGAACGCATGCGGTCCCTGTCATAATGCACGTAATTATATGTGGTCGACATAACGCACCTCCTTCGCCTCGTACTCGCCGACAGTACCGTCTGCGAACTCGACGAGCCCGACGGGCTTCTGGTTGTTCCTGAGGAAACCGCCTCGTTGGAACCACCCGATCAAACTACCGTCATGCCCGTGCACCGTGACCGGCCTCCGCTCCATGGTTACGACCACTTCGACCTGCATCAATACCTACCCCTTTTCGTGTTGCGCTTCTCGCAACGCCTCATCAGCTCCGACATGTCGTCGATGCCAACCGATGCGACGCAATTGACGACAGCTTGGATCACGTCTGCGGCCTTGTCCAGCATCTTGTCGCGCGCCTTCGCCGAATACCTCTGGTTGTCACGGCGCTGTATCCAGAAATGCCATGCAACAAAGAATTCCGCCGCCTCCTCGAGCGGCCTCGTGAATTGCTGCCGATCGTCGGCGTAGACGTATTTGAACGGCTTCACATCACCGATCCGCATTACGATGCCTCCCTCCTCATCGGTCTTTGACCATGTACTCGATGCACATACCGAGCAACGGCAGGAACAGGAAGGCGTATTCGCCGCCTACGGCGAAATAGCCCCTGTCTGCGAACGCATATGCCGCGGCGACGGCCGTGGCCACAATCCCCACGACCGTCAATGCGGTGTAGACAAAATCACGCATCGTTAGTCCTCCCTCTGGAAACTAGTGCAATCGTAGCTGATAGCGCGTGCGCGGATGCATGCCTCGTCGCACGTTCGTGCCATGACACGAATATCGGGACCGTCTAGGCGCCCAGCACGCCACGGCACGAACGGTGTGCCGTAATCGATGATGCATGCCTTCCAACCACGCTCGCGGTAACGCTCCGCGGTGGCCATGGCCGCGTCAAACTCCCATTCCGGGATGTCGAACGGCTCGGCATCCTCGTCTTCCGGCGGCATGACGAAAACGATATACTCGGGCATTTGTTCCTCCTTCTGGTTGACAGGGTCATTATACTGCTTTCAATGCACCGATATTTCGATAAATTGAAAGTATTTTCAAAATGCTTTAACTTGATTGCGAATCGATAAGATCTGCCAGTTTATCGAACAGCTCGTAGACAGGCATGTCTGCGTATATATCCATGTCGTCCATACCGAAAGCAGTGAGCATACTCTCGGTGAAATGGTAGTTCGACATGTTGAAAATCGTGTCGTCCTCATTGTAGTCGCGCCAGTAATCGGCTTCAGTACGGAGGCACTTGGCTATCTCTTTGGTGTCAGTGATCATTTGTCGGTCAAGTCCTCTTTACACCACGGGCAATACCGTGGGATAGTCTCGAACTCAGTCCAGCTCGTGATGTAGCAATCGTCGTGCTCATAATGCGAGACACTGAACACGAGGTCGCACCTAGGGCAATGGACGGCGTCGACTGGGTCGACCTCGCTTATCGCGACCACCTCGTTGGTGTACACCAACTTGCGTGGCTTCCACTTCTGGTGCGACGGAGTCGCGCCGCACGTCGGGCAATCGACGGGCCTCGCAAACTTAATTCGTCTCATCGGTGATCTCCTCAACGTGGTCGAGGTCGACGACTACCTCGCCGACGACCTCGCCGTCGACCACGACGTCGGCGCCCTCATGCTGCAGGCGCTTCTCAACTTCGGCCATGAACTCCGCGGCCTTCTCGGCATACACGCCGACGGTGGGCTCGCCGGCGAACAGGCGCTCATCATAGCAACGCTGTGCACGGCGGTTGCCGATCTTGAACAGGTACTCAAATACAAGCTCGGCAGCGCCTGCCATATACAGGTCGCCGGTGAACACGATCTCACGCTTGTCGACTTCCATGCCGACACCGAAGAACGCCGACACGGTATCGGCCAATGCGTAACGCCAGTGCTTGCGGCTGCCGACGGTCGTGTGCTCAGAGCGGGTGCCCTCGTCGCCGTTGGCGGCCCTGGTCTCGCGTGCGACGTCATACACCTGCACGGCCTTGTCGATCAACTGGAACTCGTCGATGCCCTTCGTGCGGCGGTCACGGAGGTTGGCGGCAATTGCCTGGCGGAAGCCAGCGTAATCGACAGGCGCGTCCTCGATGATCACATCGCCGGTCTCGCCGTACTTGAATTTCTTGTTGTCGTCTTCAGGCTCGCCTTCGGCCTTGGTGAGGTCGATATGCACGACCTGGCCGGCGAGGCAGAACATGTCGCGGAAGTCCTTCGTGACTGTGAGGTCGTCGCCCTTCTTAGCGATGACGCCCTTGCGGTAGAGCGACGGGAACGGGTTCGCCGGCATCTCGACCAGTACGCCCTTCTTGTCGATTGTGCACTCGTTGATGAAACCGAGCTCTTTCTCAGTGAACGTTACCTCTGCCATGGTGTTTCCTTTCTCCTTATGTCGGTGGTATTAGATGGACTGGCTGAGTAGATAGGCCACAGTGACTTCGAAAACTACAGAGCCTGCATCATTGAGTTGCCTGAGGATGCGGTGGGCGTCGAGTTTATCGAGTCGGCACAAATTGACGATGTACGAGATGTCGACGAAATCTGAAACATACGGGCAGCTAACCGCGCTAATGGCTTCTATATCCTCGATAATTGCGATCGAGGGCTGTTCTAGACACAAACAGCGTGCCATCGATGACTTCTCCTTGCCGCCTTTATCGATCCGGACTTCGTAGGTGGGCACGTAATCGTATTCGCCAGTCTCGTTCTCAAGGTGCGAAATGACATTGACGGTGTAGAACTCTTTAGCCATGGTGTTTCCTTTCAAATTGATGGTAACCGTGTTAGCCCATCGCGTGGATCTGCTCGAACGTAGGCCTAACTATGATTTCACTGGCATGCCCGAGCCATTGAATGGCCAACTTGGGATTAGGCGCATACAGCTCGAGGAACTCGCAAATAGAGTCATAATCGAACAAAATGCCGTCACTGAAACCGGCCATGATGTGCAGAATCTCACAGTGGCTGAGGCTTTTAGCCGCCTCGGTTATGGCAGAAATATCCACAGTACGCCAGCCGAGAACGATATGTTCAACCGTGATAACGTAATAATGCGACGCTGCAGAATCTTTGAGATTCGGCTCTTCGACATATACGCAGTATAGAGTGGTCATGATTGTTCCTTTCAGTTAGCTGATGAGCAATTCGATGCGGTCGAGTGCCGCATCCATGGAGCCATACACGCCGCGGAACGACTCGAAACCAAAATCGGGGTCGACCTCGGCGAGGAACATCTTGCCGCAAGTCTCGTCGCGGCGGATAACGAACGTGCGGTCGTAGCCGAACTGGTCCTGCTTGGTGATCTTGATGGGCTTCATTTGCTCCTCCTTCTGGTTGACAAGGTCATTATCCCACATGCCCGCGCGCATGCACATACCTATTTTCAAATTCATCGAAAACTTTTTTGATTTATTTGAAAATAGGTATGTGCTTTCAGGTAGTTACCAGGTAATATAATCTTGTCAACCACGAGGAAGGGAAACACCATGAC
>ERZ1023614.85-NODE-85-length-38196-cov-20.857345_pt1 | contig 38196 bp, 64 predicted proteins | sample MGYA00380327_ERZ1023614 | MGnify/ENA primary metagenome ERZ1023614 (study PRJEB33179, sample SAMN07448978) | human gut metagenome | biome: Human-gut; feature: Human associated habitat; material: Faeces | host: Homo sapiens | place: India: Bhopal | collected...
TTCCTATAAAAGGAACACGTAGGAGAGTTATCATTTCTCAACGGAGATTTAAACAGTCCCTTCTTTACTGGGATACCAAGATAATACTCAAGATATGTCTCCTGAGATTGCCTTTCAAGTAAATACTTCTTAGTAATTTTAGGTTCATACTCTAATACCATATTGATTCGATACTTAATGTTAGAACCTTAAAGTTACTAATTATTTCTTATACATCAAAGTCAAGGTCTGAATTAGCTGATGCAGCGTCTCCTGCTACCCCAAAATCATCAGAACTTGTTCCCGGCATATCTGTAGGACCGTTACTCTTCTGTTTATTCATCTGATTAGTTTCGTAATCAGAGAAGAAGACCTTATCACCCAACCAGTTATTAGAGATATAAGCATCACCTGCTTTACTAATATTAACGAAGTATGGCAAACAAGGTTCACCCTTCTTATTAGCAATCAGTTTCAGTTTAGTCTGCTTATTAACAGCGTCCTTGGTAATCTCAATAAAAGTCTTAGCTAGCTTCTCAAATTCATCGGGAAGCGCAAAGGTCATAGATTTAAACTTCTCATATTTCTTAGGAGATAGTTGTTCTCCAACATGAGCTAACATAAACTTAAACTTCTCCAAATTAGACGGATTCTCACGTTCTACCCCACCATTAGAGGTTACTGGTCTCACATCATCACCTTCTTTAGGACAGAATATAGTCTCTTCATATACTCCATTCTCATTCTCAAACGAAATCTTCATGGTCTTCCAAGTAGTACTTGGGTCTTTCTTACCAGCGAATTCGCTATAAGTTACACCCTTAAAGAGTACAGTATGGATTTCCCAAGGTTTCAGTCTAGGTTTGATTGATGATGTACCGTTAGTGTTGGATAAGTTGAAATTCATTGACATAGTTCTAATAGAATATTAAAGTTCGAAAGTTAATGGGTCAATCTCTTTAGCTGACTCATCTTCAATCTCTGTGTCTAGTGGCAAATCTACATTGTCAAAATCTTCCTTAACTTCTATGTTATCTACTTCAGGTTCTATAGGTCTGTCAGCATTACCAACTAATACAAACAAATCATCATAGCCCTTCATTTTAGTTACTGTAAATGTATCTCCGTACTGTCTTAATAACTCATTGGATTTACCTCTACAGCTTACAGACAGACCTTTAGTAAGCTTATTACCACCTTTGGTACCAAAAGCTTCATCAGTACCAATAATTGGGAATGTTACTCCTTCAATCTTCTGGTAATTAATACTAATTCTATCTCCCCAGGCAGCACCTATCATAGCAGCAGCTGCCTTATTAAGTATATACTTATTGGAATCTAATGTTACTTGAGGTTCCGCTGTATCTTCAACCTCTACCGCAACCTTCTTGGTAGGTTCCTCCTTGACTATCTCCTGCTTCAGAGATTTATATTCTCCAGTAGCAGGATCAAAGTCTAGGGTTAATAGCATTTTAACTATCATTCTCCTAATTCAAACTTATTAATTGTATCAATAACCATCTTCATATTAGGTTCGATATATAAGTCAGAGAAACATCCAGCAGTACTTCTACAAGTATCAGGACCTAAGGATTTAGTTCTGAATTTATACGTAACTTCCTCATCATTAACTATCTTCTCCGCATAGAGCAAATAATTAAACAGTCCATCAATATTAACACTTCTGTCCAACATCTTACCGGTGGTGAAGAGTTTATATTTAGGATCATAGTCGTTACCATCATTCACAATATGTGATATGAAGATTACGATTAAATCGTCTCGAAGAGTCATTGCCTTAAGAATTAAGTCATAATAATGCTTTGCAAAGTCAATATGCTTATCATATCCTTTCTCAGCACTTCTAGACATTACTTCTTGAGAAAGAAGATAATTACTATCATCAATAGCTAAGACTTTAATCTCCGGCAGTTTAACATTAACTACGTTCATGATATTCATTACCTTAGCAAATTCATTACTAAAATACCAGTTACCAACGTAATTCTTGTCCTTATCCTGAGTTAACTTCTTATAATTCTTTCTAAATCCTGGAATAGATAATTGTTTTGGAGTACAACTAATAATAAACGTTTCTTTAGGATTCAGATATTGCAGCGAACTAGACTTACCACTACCTGAAAATCCTCCAAGTCCTATAATTTGGCTCATTAAGTTATAATGTTATGGTTACGCGTAAATCATCTCGTTTAGCTTTAGCTTCATCTTCTGGAAAGTCGATGATAGTCCAATCTGGATGTTTATACCTCTCATAGTCATTGATTTCAGATGGAATAGGTAATTCTTTAAAGATACCACATCTACCATAAAATCCTGTACCAATAGCTATGTCAGACGAACCAAATCTATTCTTAAGAACCAGTAATGACCTGAATCCATCCTTTAGTTCCTTTATGTCATATCCTCTATAAGAAGACAATTTGTTCCTAAATGGATTATACAATACTAATACAACATTAGCATCCTCGCTAGGAGAACCACTTTCCTTCAAATCGGACAAATCTGGCTCCTGTAACCCTTGCTTTAGTCTTTCAGAATTATTAGAATTTCTATTAAACTGCATAATATTAATTGGAGATACTTTACATTTATTTCTAAATGATACCCCATATGCAGAAATAGTATCAATCTCTTCTTTCTTACTACGACCTGGCAACGGTCTTACTAAGCCCAAATGGTCAGTAATTATAGCTATAATCTGATTAGGATTATTAAGTATATAAGTGTCTTCATCAACAAAGGTTCCAAACTTCTTCAAGTCTGCTATAACCATTTCTTTATACTTCTCTGAATTTAAAGTTCCATCATGTATTATGAGTCTGTCTTCTATTGATTCCAGCCATGGAATACATTCTTGAACTAAATCATAATCCTCGTCAGATAATGTTACTCCCTTACCTCTAGAAAGCAATTCTTTAAAAGATATCTGTTTACCATAAGTCTCATAAATGTGAATAGAAAGCAGTTTAGCTAATAATTGCTCTGCACTCATTTCTAATGAGAATATAATAAACTGTAAATCTCTATCTTGACTTGTATCAAGAAGTGCTTTATAGATAAAAGAGTGAAGTACTAAACTGGTTTTGCCATTACCAGTTCCTGCTGCTACTAAGTAATATGTTTCTTGAGTTAATCCGTCAATAATCTGTTCTAATTTGGGCAGACCTAGTGATAATCCTTGATTGTCACCTCTTCTACCTCTTTCGATTAGATTTAACAAGCTACTAGTATGTGTCATAATTCTGTTATAGTATCAAATACCATTTCATCAAAGTGACCTTCCTTAAATGCTTTAATGGATTCCCAAGATTTGGATATAATGAAATCAGCTATATTCTTATTAAGCAGATTACATTTATTCTTCTTAGCCCAGTCGATTAACTCTAGTACTTCTTTATGCTTATCTTTACTCCATCCGATATTCTTACCATATCGGAAGAACATTTCATCTTCAGTAAAGAATCGTTTGGCGAAATTCCGCATATCATATTCTTTACCGTTAATAATACCTATTGGAGGATAAGCATCCCATAATTCTTGACCCAGTTCTCCTGAGTACTTTCTGTAATTTCTCATGAAATTCTCATTAAAGATCACAGTTTCGGGGTCAAACTTCTGACCCGCTTCAGGGACTTTATACTTCTTAGTAATAATTCCCTTAGTTTGAAGACTTAGTAAGATAGTCCTCAATCCAGTTTTAGTAATAGGCAATCCAAGATATTTAGTAAGGAATTCTCCATGACCTTCCTCTGGTTGCGCTATAAATAATAACTCAATCATTAACAACTCCTCAGCAGTAAGTCTATACTGCTCCATCATTAACAATTGATTGTCCAAAGACGTCTTTAATTTATCCAAGCTAATGATTAATAAGTTAGTAACTTACCAATCTATTATGCTGCAATAGTGTTATTCTGATTTCTCAGTGTCCTCAATTACATAAGCATCCTCAGCTACTTCAAATGGAGATAAGAAATCCTCAATGAGTTCTTCCTGTCTTTTAGCCATAGCCTTAGAATCATATACTTTACCATTAAAGGTAAATTCTCCCTTCCTATTTATGCCATTAGTAGCAACAGCATCAAATACAGAAGTAAGAGTAAATAGTTCAACTATACGTTCAACTGTCATTTCAAATTCTCGATATGAGTTACAAAGATAATCAAATCTATTTATACTACCAACTGAATCTACCTAAATTTGAGGCTTCTCATAAGGCTTGGTACATCTAACATCTTATTCCCTATAGAAGCAGAGACAATGCAAATGCTAGCCTTAGAATGTCTCTCTAATAGGTGTAACAGACCAAATATGTCTACATTCGCAGTAGTATCTGGCAAAGGTAACACAACTTCTTGGTCTATTACGTCATAATAGTTCACGGTATACATCAGAATCTAAATATCATTTTAGTTTCTTTGTTCTTCTTAGGAGTAAATTCTCTTCCTTCTAAGACATCTAGCAGATTAGAGCTGTCTATGGTTATGAAATCTTTACCACTAGTACTTTTACGAAACCATTCTTCTTCAACAGTTCCTTTAATTACAAAGGTAAATACTTCTGCCACTTTGTTCTCCGCCTTCCTAATAACTCTGCCAATTCTTTGTGTCTTAGTAGTAGGACTAGAATCAAATCCAAGAATAACAGCTACAGACAATCCCGGAATGTCAGCACCTTCGTCCAACATTTTAGAGGTATTAAGTACTCCCACTTTAGCTTCCTTGAATTCCTCCAAGGTCATACGCCCTTTCTTCTTAGTTTCCTTACTAGATAACACTTTACCATATCCAATCTTCTCCGCGACCTTAATTGTCTTACTAAACGTAATACATTTCTTGTCTTGACGGTGCTTCAATATTAAATCAGTAAGTTCTATCTTCTTAGGATGGTTATATATAAACTGCTTCCTTCCTTGCAGGGCTCTGTTAAACCCCATTGCATGTATTAGAATCTGTTTATTAATAGCCTTAAATTCGTCAGGCTTATTAGCATAATCAGGACACATTCTCTTAGCTAATTCAATGCGTTTCTGCCATTTAGAAGCACATGCCATAGCTAAGGTAAAATCATGGTTAAAGAAAGAGAAATGATCGTAAAACTCTCTATTTAATTCTAGATACTTGCTTAGATCATCTACTTCTATTAAGACTTTGTACTCCCTATAAGGAGACAACCAGCCTCTGGCAGTAGCTTCACTAACATCTACTCTATCAACTACAGGACAATACTTCTTGATGTAACTGTCTTTACCATCAAGCCTTTCCATAGTTGCTGTTAAGCCTAGAATTATTTTATACTTAACTACTTCGAACACCTTTCCAAATAAATCGGAGGCATATTTATGACACTCCAAAACCTATTAGGTTTCCCTAACAGCCTGACTATATCTTAACTTGCTTGGACGTAAACCAGTAAAATCCTTTGTATAACTCATTAGTATCCAGATGTCTTGTTAATGTATGTCCAGATTTACACACACCACTAACAGCTTTAGATATAGAATTGTATTCACATATAAGTTCCATATCAGGTGAATATTTAAATACTCTAATGTTCCTTCCTTTACTAGGAGGAATATCAGCAACTTCTGCTTTAGAATAATGTTCCTTATATACCCATACATATCCACCTGCTGTTTTAGACCTCTCCCTTAGACAATTACCTATACTAGTTCTAGAAATTCCTGTTAATTCTGATGCAGATGTTACTGCATCAAACTCCTGAACAAAATTCCCGTTCTTGTCTAATTGTATTATACTCTTCTTATGAGCTTCTACACTTCTCTCGATACCAGACCTATCTCTCTTATCTTTAGTAATAACTCCTTTACCACCTTTGTCTAAATTAAGAAGTTCATGTACTTTAGAATTTTCAGAGATTAGCCTTTGTTCTTCATACTCCCATTCAGATTCACTACATTCATGAATCTTCACCCACCCTATCTTACCTCCTTTGCTGTAAACGGAATACATCCATTTATGCACTGGTAAGGCTCTATGGGAATCATGAGTCGCACAATATTTATGATGAGAGAATCTTTCATTGATCTGTTTACTAGTTACTCCAATGTATCTCCATTCTTGAGGAAATTCCTCATTAAATAACGCATAGAATTGATAAGTTTTACTCATGTAATACTTTATTAGTTTCTATGCAAAGATACTACAAGCTCTCCCCGTTTCCAAACATATTGCTTATTTATTACAGTCATAAATATGTAATACGTCTGTACTCTCTTTCGAGATAGTCGATGAACCTTCATCCTAAAGTAGGATGCTTGGCTGCCTTTTAATGTGATTACCCAATCTTTAAGATTATTACTACACCTCAAGTGTTAACTTGAGTGACCTCTAATGTTACCACTAGATTACAGTACTTAAAGCTCTAAGGGACTTCCGGCAATTAGAGGAGTTTATACTGGACAAATGTCACCTATCCAGTATTAATAGATCACAATTCCATTCCTTTCTTACTACAGTATTAATGATAAGCACCTGATAAACTTTAGGTACTTTTTGCTCAGCTAAATCTGCTAACCATTGTCTTTGCAAAGCATCTGTAGGTACTACTATTATAACACTCTTTCCAGGATTCTTAGCCAAGAATCTCTTCATACACATAATGGCAGTTCTAGTCTTACCGAAACCAGTACAATAGACTAGACTTCCACATAATCTGTTATTAACCCATCGTTGAACACCTAAAGCTTGACGTTCACTTCTGGTAATATTTCCAAATAAGTCTGCCATTTGTTATGTAAAGAGCTATTACACCTTAAATTAAATCATCTATCCCTTAAGTCTTGTGATATGACTATAATGAAATTAAATTAAGTAATGCATAGCTATTACATAATAATCTGGATTAATAACTGTCAACCAATTACAATTCAGATATAATTTACAGAGTAAATCCTTTAGCATCACATACCATTTTAATTTGTTCCTTACGAGTTTCCCATTGAGAGATGTGGAACTTAACTTCTTCAGCCAAAGAATAGAGTATTCTATTTCTGAGAACCTTAAGTTGGTCTGTAGTTAACTCTGTATATTTCTTACTCTTCAGATTAACCATAGCTCTTAATTGAGTATAATTCAATCCTTTGGGAGTAATATAGATGGGAGCGGTAGGTTTAAGACCTAATCTCTCTCTAGCCACTACAAGCTTGTCTCTCAGCTGACCATCAGAGTCTTTCTCTACCAAGTCCTTGCTCTCTTGAGCAGTAAACCAGAGACCTTGCTTGAGAATGAATGTGAGTGTAATATGTTGCTTGTTGAACTTTCCCAGTCTGTCCAAACAACCTTCACGAACAAGTTCAGTAGGAATATCTTTGAATTCCTCCGGACAATTATTCATGGTTCCGTCAATCGGATAATCCTTAGGGTCTATAGCATCCTTATTAATGTCTAGGAAAGATACTAGGGCCTCTAAGAATTTAAATCTAGGCAGATGTTGCTCTTGCTCTAGCCATCTTAAGAATAGCTCAGCATTACAACGCTGCTTCTGGTCATTAATAATGTCCAATAAAACATAACGACCAGGATACTCCTTGCTAGTATTGTGAAGCATAGATTCACAATGGGCGTAGAAACTACGAAGTTCTTCCTCAGTACAATCAACCAAACGCTTCTCCTCTTGTACTAATTCTCCATTAACTTCTTGTTTACGACCCTTCCATACGAAGGAGTTAATATTATTCATAGCAGCTGCCAATTTCTCTTTAAACATACAGATATATCATATTAATTTGATGTAATGGTCTAATCTCTTTAATTTAGATAATCTTTTACAGTATAATCTCACCTTCTGGTGGCTTCTCGTAAATAAAAGTCTCAAAATAAAAGTCAGTATTCTTATAAGGAACTTGAATATTATTCTCAGAATCGTACCAAGTATCCTTACCAGCTACTACTTCCCTATATTTTAAGAATCCGATGTCCCCAACTACTAGGAATGGACTATCCCAATTGGGACATCGCGTACACGCTTTATATGCACCAGTTTTTAAGTCTTCAAACACATATTGAATATAGCCACCTACGTTCTCTTGTGCAGCTACAAGCCGCACACGTAAGGTCTCTATTATCATAGATATCTTGAGCCTACACGCATATCTTCAGGAATGTTATCTTCTTCAAATGGAACTGCTTTCCATTCTAGATCGTCTGGATTCCATCCAAATGCTTCTGCATCTGCGTGGGCAATATCTCTACCTCTATCTAGAGCTTCTTGTTGTGTTTCGAATTCTTCTGTTTCTTGATAGGTAATATTACCCTTCAACCCTGCATAAATGTTGTACTCAGTCATTCTTCTGATTCGTTAGTGTTAATTTTACCATCTTTATAAGTTACACAACCGTATTTAGCGAAGTCACATACACTCTTCTCAATACCTCTGAAACAGGGATATTTAGCACATTCTTTACAGGTGCGCTCAGGATACTTGTATTTAACTCCATCTCTGTCTTTGTCACAGTCTTCGGATTGCTTCTTAGCCATGCGCCTCTGAGTTAGTTGTGTCTTAGTAAATTACTTGAATAATAAGGCCATTATTACTCCTACAGTAACTACTCCTAGACTTGTTGATAAAGTGGTTAATCTTTTATTCTTCTTAGTTATTTTACGTAACTGCTCTTGCTGTGTTTGAATAGCTGTATCTTGCAACTTAATGTGCATGTTAGCTCTTTCCAGTTGAAGTTTACGTAGACTATCAGCTTTAGCCAAATTTGCAGTTAGTAAGGCATAAGAATCTACTTGCTTTATAAGTTCTACCTTCTCAAGTTTTAACTTCTTATGCTCCAGGAATATAAGATTAGTCGACTTTAGCTGTTTAGGAGTTATAACTATTAATGAGTCATTTACCAACTTCGGATAGATATTCTGTGAAGAACACCACATCGTTGGCAATAGACTGATTAGTAATATTAATAAGCTCCTTCTCATATGTATACTTTATAGTATCTATTTTACCGTTACTAGTAGCGATAACACTAAGAATACTATCATTAGTATTTGCTAAATCTCTTATTTCCTTATTAAGCGAATCAATAGTCATTTCATATTTGTTGGTATCTGGCATTACTACAGGATCTTCCTTTAGTAATAAACCAACTACAACTATTATAATGGCTATAGTAGCTCCTATTATAAATGGTTTACTCATTGCAGATAGTAATGATTATACAAATCTACAATATCATTCACTTTCTCTGGTGAGGCTGTGAGCAATGTGTCTAAACATTCTCTTTCCTTGTCATTCAGATTAAGTTCAACTTCTACCATTCGGGAATCTAATTCATATACCTCTTTTGCTGTATTATAACCAGCAATATACTTCCCTGGGCATTGTTTAAAGAATGCGACTTCTTGATCTAAGAGTGCATTTACCACACCACGATTGATTAAACCTGAATCTGTACTGTAGAAAGCATGTTTGTTTCCTTTGCGAGCTTTACCTAAGGCAATTGTTTTACCTACTTCCTCGTTAAACTCATCTTCCGGGTTACATATCGCAACCCCTATTGATAGTTTCTTTACACCATCACAATGAACTGCATCAGAATCACTATAATCAGTAATAACAGCATCTACTTCTTGTGATACTGCTGCCATAATGAATTTACGTTCAATGTTTGCGTAATCAGTAAAGGAATCAATTCTATATTCTACTCTCTCTTTCATAAGATTAACTTTATAAGATAATAAGTCTTATCTCTTTAGATGGTCTAATCTTCTATTTAGATATTATTTCCTACCTAAACCATTATAGAAGTCAAGTATGGCGTTCTCTTTACGAAGCCATGTGGCTTGTTCTCTAGCCATATCAAGAATAGTTCTACTAATGGACTCTTCTTCTACTTGTTCTTTAACTAGCATACCAGTATCTTCATCATCTCCGTTTAGCCACTGGAATGTAGCCCAATCTCCTTCTTTCTGAGCCTGGTCTACAATCTTGTTGATACTCATAGTAGTCTCAATTTCCCTGTCTACCGTAGCAGCAAAAGGCATGATTCTATCTACGATATCTACTTTAATAGGAGGAACTGGGGGATACTGGAACAAGGCATCATTCTCGGTTAGATATTCAAATATCCACGAATGATGTAGGTACTCTTCTTTAGCTCTACCTCTCCAGTAGATGCCAAGTTTAGGAAGTCCTTCTACTTCAAAGTAATTAGCGAATGTCATATACAAAGCATGATTAGCTAGTTCAGCAGACATCTGCTTTACTAACATTTCAATCATTACCGACGATAAAGGACATTTACGTCTTGTAGTATCAATAACTCTCTCAGTATATTTCATAGTAGGTTCTGCACCCACTGTTTGAACTCCATCACTTGTTACTTCTTGTATTGGATTTCCGTCTTTGTCTAGCTTTCTCACTGTTAAATACTTTAAAGTTATTATTTCGCAAATAATCTAATGGTGCTCCTATCCAAGTAATGTACTTAGCACAGGTAATCTCTTTATCCATCTTGATGAACTGCGACTCCTTAACTTTTAAAGGTTTATCAGAAGAGAAGAATTTGGTACCTACACATTCTGCCCCATCCTTTCTAATAAGATATAATTGCACTTCATATAGAAAGGTGGGATATTCTGTTAGTTTAACGTCCCCAGAATGGTAGATTGTCTGGGCTGTACGTTTTACCATTCCAGGAATACTTTAGTACTTCCGATTTGGGCGTCTTATACTTCCCTAAAATATAAGGAATGTCAGACTGGATACACTTATGACTAAACGTAGTCTTAGGTATAGGTTTCTTGGTCTTCGGGTTAAGCTTACCTGTAGTAAAATTACCACCCTTTACATAGACTACCAAAGTTCCAGGTATGTCTATGATTTTAACCGGCTCAGACCAATTGTAATTAGGAGCAGGAACTCTTCTAAATTTCTTCCACAGCTTACGCTCCTTTGGAGTTTTAGTCCAAACATTAGGGTCGCGAGGTTTAACACTAGGCTGTCTCAGATGCTCAGCTACTAGGAAAGCATCATCATTCCAGTCTCTAATTCTAAGTCTCTTAACTCTGTCCTCTGGACTTTCTTTCTCCTTAAAAGTCTTCTTCTCCATTTTACTGATAAGATTAAATGTTAATTACTTCGTATGAATAGTACCACAAGTATTACACTTATAGATACCTTTCTCATAATCATACAGCGTGTGATTAGTAAGTCTACCACACCTAGTACAATTCATAACTTTTACGGATTCATATACTCTCCTTGACCTTTTCTTGGGAGTCACCCCTACAGTTGAAGTCATAGTTAAATACCTTTAGTCAGTTCTTCTAATCTCTGTATTGCTTCTCTATAATCTGCAATATAAGTTGCCAAAGACATGGATTCTGGATGTTTCATTTCAACACGATAATTGGCAATAATCTTAAGACATGTAAGCAACGGCACCCCATACGCTGCTATCTTTAATTCTTGCCGTTCTCCTTCCTTGGATTTGACAGTTCTTAGCACTGACAAATCCCAGAAGTGTGAACTATCACCTACAGATTCCATTCTGAAATCAGCTTCTTCTATTACCATCAACTTTGTAATGTTAATTTATAAATTAGTTAATCTCCATTTCCTTGAGTATCTTGTGAATTAGCCAAATAAATACAAACGGTGATATGAATGGACACAGAGACATAGTATAAAACTCATCACTTAGAGATTCATAAAAGGTATCTGGGTCTTCACAGTGACTATTTATTAAATAATCAGCCAATGTAGACAATAGGAAAGATACTCCATACGTTACCAATGCTATAATTACGACTGTCATTTCTCTCTGTTTAATATATTACAGAGTCTCTGTAAGTCTGCTATAATGGGGACTAACGTACCAGCACCTTTAACAAGGGCTGCTCTCTGGTCGGCTATTTTACTAGCATATTCTAATTTAACTGCATTAACAGAATCATCATAACCCTTCTTCATAGAAGCTCTATTAGCTAGAAAGGTCGGAATGGTAATATATAAATGTAATAATGCATCCAGAGTTTTAGTGAGTTCCTTATAAGTCATAGCTTTAGTAACTCTGTCATATACAAATATATATGTGTCAACTCCATCTGGTATTATATTTACATATTTATCAGTCTCCGTACCCTTTCTCCCTACATGGTTAGAGATTCTTATTACAGGCGGAAATCCTTCAATAGTAAAATATTCTGAGGTTCCTACATAATTAGTAGAAGTAAATCCCTTCCTCCTCAACCATGCTCTTAGCTTGCTCACCCCTCTCATCTTGTTTATTATTCTTCAATGTCTCCAGAAATACCTGAGCACCAGTTAATGGACAGTAATTTGCCCTACATTCGTTATGCTCATCTCTAAAGTAGCAATACTTGCACGAGCCATTAGGATTAACTGGTTCAGCTATTTCAAAGTAACTACCGTCCACCTCAATGATGTCTCCTGTACTTAAAACAGGTGATATATAACCATCAACAAATTCAAATGTAATCATAATTAGATTCAAAAAAATAAGGGTCAAACCCAGACAGCTATATAGGTTAGACCTTACCTCTGTTAAAGATAAAGCATAATCTAAATAAACTAATCTAAATTTGACCCAATACGGCAGTACAAGTATGCACTACTCGATAAATGCCGCTAATCGGCTAGGTTTCATCGCACATAATTGCGATAATAGCAATATTTATTACTAGGTGTACTACATATTAGTAGTGGGAAGGAGACTAAACCCCCCCCCTCATAGCAATTGGCTGGTAAATACCATGACCTGCTATGTTATTCGAAATAATCAGGAAATTTGTTTCGGAAGGAATCATCAATTTTAAGTCCATCCAAATCCTCACAAACCGCCAGTTCCTCCAGAAGTGCGTCCTCTGAATCGTCCACTGCACCATTATCGGAGTTAATCAATTCAATAAGAAGGTTTGCTTTCTGGGAAGTTAAATCAGTACCAATCCAGCTGACTATAACTTCTACAAAGAAATCATCGAACTCAAGAGAAGTACCTACATCAGAGGCAGCAATCTCATTCTTCTTATCGAATAACTCTTTGATAACATCATCACTGATAGGTTCTTTAAATTTATCCCTAAGTACAGTGACCAATTGTGATTGTTCTTTAAAGTTCATATGTGTATATGATAATTACAAATGCTAGCAACAGCTAACACGCACTTCGTAAAAAGTTATTACTAATACGTAATGATATAATTCAATAGTATTGAATTTCACGGCATTCGTAATGCCTAAAGTAGACATATCCTCTCATATACATCCACTAGCTATATTAGAATAAAGAATTTACCTTTTCCAAGATATAAACAAGTAACTACCTACCAATCCGGGATAACCTTCCTTATTAATTACTTTTACGAAGAATTGCTTCTCCTCGTAATATTTAAGAATGTCATCAATAGATTTTAGTTCGTCATCGTTTAAATCCATTACTAGACTAAAGTAATTATTCTCACTTTTAGCCTTAATAAAGCTGTCAGTAGTACTAATGAACCTCTTAAGTATAATTTCTTGAGTTACTACTTCATTGTACGTTGCAACCGAATATGCTTCCTCCGCATTCATTGAACTTCCTTCTAACAGTTTGCTGAAATCAAATAACTTTCTCATAATCTAATTAATTTAAGCCTCCTTTTAGTGACTTGAGTGGGACTCTAACCCACAACCTGCTCCTTAGGACGGAGATGCTCTATACTATTGAGCTATCAAGCCTTGACGGTTACATACTAATAGATCCGGTATGTTTACCTCTTACTTTAACAGAGTTAGCAGTAATATCTCCCTCTACATCACCACCTACTTCGATGCTGTTAGCTTCTATACTACCTCCTACATTACCTTTAACTTTGACACTATTACCATGTACAGTAAGAGCGTTTCCATCAATGTCACATGTGTTACAGTTAAGCTCCTTTACATTACCAGTAAAACTGATATGTACACTATCATTATTGACTTCGGATATTAATTTACCATTCACATAAATTCTATTCTTTATTTGCGACATGGTAATATCATCTTCATCAATATCAAACGATTCATTGTCAATAAACAGTTTATTCATGATTCTTCTTATCCAGTTCATAGTACTTAATAAGTTTATCAAATGCTTTAACTCTAGCATTATGTCCTTCCTCACTATCAGGGGTCCACCAATAAGCTTTACCATACCTGTCTTTAGGAGCATTTAGAAACTTCCTGTTAAATTCTGGAATCATGGTAATTATATCACGTTGGCTATAAATAGTGATTCCACGTTCGGTTCCTGCCATAGCGTGTTCTATACAGAAACACATTCCCCAGTATTCAGGGTGGGTTACAAATAATTCTTTAGCTTTTTTAAGAACACTTACAACATCTGTCATTTCACTTTAGATTTAGTTAGTTGGCCAATCATTTGATTTCTGAAGCCCTCAACTTGATGGGGACATATATTAGTAATCCATTCTTTAAAATATCTATGATATTTAGTGTGATTACTTTTATAGAACTCTCTTTCCAACCAGTTATACAATTCTCTTTCCATATTTATTAAATTAGTAGTCTTATTCAGAATCGAACTGAAACCTCCATATCCGTAGTATGGTATTCTATCCGTTAAACTATAAGACTAAAGAATAGAGGGTGTGCTGTTACGCCAAATGCTCTGACTGAGTTTCACTCTTATCTCGTTTACCTTCCTCCGTCTATATAGGCAGTTTCAACATGAGTATTCTAAACGACATTATTACATTCTTGATTCGAGGCTATCAGTAAGGATGCTGCCTAATTATACTTCAATAGAAACCTACTCGCAACTCTTTAAATGATGGCCGCTTTTAAGCCTACATCCCCTCTATTATAATTATTCTATACCATAGTACATTAAGTACAATACTTGCTGCCTTAAACCGTATCTACGTGTAACAACATTGGCATTAAACCTTCCAGTTATGGCTACATTAATGCTTCTCTTCAATTTGTCGGCAGTAAATGATTTACCAGTAGTACCAATTAATCCATTAGGTTCATCAGCGCAAATAAAATCTACAGCTTCAAATAACTGTTCTTTGGTCTCTGCACTATTTACCTTTTGCCATTTCTCTAATTCTCTCTCAGAATTCATAACTTAAGACAATGCTTCAAGCTCTTTAGCCAATTCTTCATAAGATTTACTCTCAAGCTCTGCATCCTGTTTCTTAGCCATGAGATCAAGAATCTTTTGACGCTTAGCTTTCTTCTCAGCAGCTACAATGCGTTCTTCCTGTTCCTGTAACTTAACGTCAATGATGTGTTTTACAATATTGAATTTCAGTTCAAGTTCAGTGGTGTCTTTAGTACGAGTCTTAATGAAACTTTCGGTTTGTGATTCCTTTAGCCTCTTATTAAGATTAATAGCAATAGGATCAAGTTGTTCCAGAGATAAATCCCACAAATCTTCAACAGATAATACTCCACGGTTAGTGGAATAACGTAATTTTACCCTTGATGCTTTCTCAAACATAACATTTTCATTTAAAAGTTAACTTTAATGGTTCTTGTAAAGCTGCCAGTAACTTTACAGATAACACTATTGCGGATGGTAGATGAGAACCCTAAACCACTCAACTGATTATCAGAATAAGGAGCCTTCATCTTATTAGCTAACATCTCAAATGTCTTACGATCCTGAGATAGTTCACTCCTAAGATATTCGTTAAAGAATCCTCTTACTGGAGATGGATTCTTGCATCCATCTAAGATAAAGAAATAGTGTTTATTGCCTACTTCTGCACCGTTCCAATAATTTGGAGACAGAGTGAGTAACGATACCTTGTGGAATTTGTTAGTAGACAAGTTCCACGTCTCTTTATCACTTGAATTACTCGGAAGGACATCATGTATGACAATTCCCTTGGCCTTAGAATACTCAAATCTGGCTACTGTCACTTTATCACGACCTCGAAGATCTGTTGTGTAGGTATACTCACGTACTTCTCCGTTACATTCAATTTCAACAGTAAATCCAACATCGTGATAATCTCTTTTGCAGAAATTGTGTACATATACGGTATACATACCTTCCATACGTGGTTCATCCTCCCAGATAACGTTCTCTACTGGTTTACGAGAATGTATACCACCAGCATTCATGTCAACATCTAGCACCCCACCAGAAGCTCCAGTTCTATGTGAATAATAGATTTCATTATCACGTGGTTGTATGATATGGATGTCTAAATCATCACCATTATACCATGCAAGAGAACACCTTAGATATCCATTCACCTTACCTCCAGCAGCCTGCACCTTATCCTTAATAGAAGAATCTGCAAGGTCTCCATTGTATGTCCAAGCGAAATTGTTTGGCCATTTAAATAGATTCTTTGCATCTTTATTAGATGGAGCTGTTAGAGTCATAAGGTTGTTTATATGTCTACTTTCTAATAGAACTTCTATACTGGTAGCATTGGGAACAACATCCTTAATAAAGTCCTCAATTGATATTTCAGCAACAGTACCTAATTTCTTAGGATTAACTGGAATATCTTCCGCTAAATCTTGGAATACACTATTCCCAAGCATTGACTTCTTAGCATTTCTATCAGCAAAGATTACATCATTAACTGTAATGTCAGTAATTTCTGCATGTCGCCTTGGAAGTGCATCCATTAGCCCTAGTTCAATAACCCTAGCTTCAGCAGCTTGAATCATCTTCTTAGTAGCTATTGTCTTAGGTCTTTGATAATTAGCAGGAGCTACTATTCTCTCGTAAGCTCTTACACTTTCATCAAGTTCACGTCCATTGGAGATGTCTACAAGCAAAGTGCCTATAGCAGTATTCCTAATACGTCCTACATATCCAACTTTAGCAGATTCAACCCAGCAGAAATTATCACGTTCCTCGCGGGGTACTACTTCATATTTCTTCTTAAGTGCAACAAATGCCTCTAGATCGGATTTATACTGGTCTCCACGATACAAAGAACCCTGTGAAATCAAATCCAGAACAATGTCAAAAGCATCCATGGATAACTCATCCAAAGCCCGCTTCAATACTGTTTTATTGATACGAAGTGCTCCTTGTACTGCTTCTTCAGAATCAGATACTGCACAAAGTAAATGATTAGGAAGCTTGTAAAATAAATGATTCCATGTATGTACGTGTCTCGTAGGAGTTTCTATCCACACATTGTTCTTATCTGTACCCAGTTTAACCACCTTACTAACAAATACGTCACATACTGGTTTAGATTTAACAAGTTGGGCTAAGTTTCTGGCTACTGTAGCATAAGGTTCATCTAACACTAAGGAATCCCAAATACTTACTAACTTGTTATTAACTATTGCAACTACATTGCCATAAGGTTTGATAAATTGACGACAGCAATTACATGTATGTGATTGTCTCTCGTCTTCTGGATAAGAACCTATGTAACAATCCCACAGCTCATCCTTATTAACATTAGTTAAATACAATCTATCAGCATTATTAGCTAAGGCATCAAATTGCTTATAAACTGCTCGTTTAAAATCAATAAATTCCACGATAATTAAATTTTTATAAAGGTTTTACATTATCAAAGATAGCATCACTAGCTTCTTCTCCCCATTTAGAATAGATAACAACACCTATTGGGGTCACTTGGAATACAAACGGATCAATACTTCGTGGTATTACTCTTATCTCAGTTTCAGTAAAAGATACCAGTTGTTGCATATCGTCTACTGGTGCAGCTATAAATAAGTCTGTAGATTTACAGGCAATATGAGACATAGTTACTCCCTCAGTTCTTCCATTCCAATACTTGGCAAATGGATACGCTAGAAGTTCTTTCTTGTGGTATTGTAAGAATGTTAGACCATCGGAAACAGGCTCTTCACGATAAAAGTTATAGCGAGAGTATGGATTTGGGGTACTAATCCTTCTGACATTGACTTTTACGTTAGTAATAAGAGCATTATCACGATTAGAGTATTTATTATCCGTTAACGAGTCTAGTGTAGTCTTAGTAGCCAAGATTTCATCCAAATTGTCTTCTGGTATATCACCTTTATAATACGACAGAGGCCCGGATACCAATCCATACTTAACATTCAGATTAATAAAATCTTCCTCTTTGAGTATAATGCATCCAGGGAAGTTCTGCGAGAAGAAGTTATAGCATTTAAAAGTCTCTAAGTTATTCATATACTTCTCAGCATCTGTAATAACTGAAGAGTGATCAAATCCTAGTAACTTAGCTTTCTCAGCTTTCTCAATTGCAACATGATTCATCTCTAAGCTTCTGGTTTGTTGCAACCAGTTTAAGCTAGCTAATATATAAGCTTGATGAATCTCTAGAGCTCCTATTTGGGGTCTAGTACCAATTTGTGTGTCCATAATCTTTATGCTTTCTTTTTAATAGAACCTGGTCTTGTAGTAGCCCTTTTGAATGTATCAGACTGCTTATCCCACCATGCTTGACGGTCTCTAAGACGTTGTTGTTTCTTCTTGTATTTCATACATATTTAAGTTTAATTCATTGCTAGCATTATAAGCAAGCTTATCAGCTTTCTCATTATACTCAGAACCATTATGTCCTTTGACCCATCTCACGTCTATAAGCTTATGACGTTCAATAGCCCTATCAAGTCTAGCCCATAAGTCAGTATTAGCTTTCCTTTTCCAGTTCTTAGTAAGAGTACCTACTATATACATGGAATCAGTAACTATAATGACTTCTGAGCTAGTTTTAATGGATTCTAATGCGACTATAACTGCCATTAGTTCCATTCTTTGATTAGTACTATTTACATACATTTTACTGTAGGAGAATACTTCCTTTCCATCTTCCACGATAACGAATCCTATTCCACCTTGATTTCTAGCAGGAGAGTATGCTCCATCAGTAAATATTGTATACTTATGCATCAGCTGTAGGATCTTCAACAAAATCTTCGTCGGAATCTGTTTCGGCTTCTGTTGCTTTGTGAAGTAAATGTAATGTCCACATTCCTAATACGAATGCAACATACAGTTCATCCTCAGGCTCTTCATATGTAAGCTGATCTAATACAGCATTACATACTTCCATCAATGAGAAATCATCCTTAGACATTTCTTCATCAGATATCTTAGTCATATCATTTACATAAGGTCTAACTTTCTGTATAGCCATATCAAATGACTTAGATAGTCGCAAACCCTTATCACCAGCATCTATAGCTGCATGAAGAGGTTCTTGTAACTCATCTCTAAGATATCCTAATGCAAAGGCTCTAGTTATGTCTCCTTTAGCTAAATCTAAGAAAGACTCAGCATTAAGAAACTCGTCTAATTCAAATTCGATGTCTTTAATGTCTATTAATTTACCCATTTGATTATTGAAGTAAACTTCCAATCTTATCGGCCATGGAAGTTGCTTTATTAGAGACTTCGCTAAGATTAGCTGTCTCAGTTTGTAATAAAATAATCTCTTGTTCTTTAGCTGCTTTCTCATCATCTGCTCTTTTAGCTACATCACGTAACTTATTAACAGTAGACTGAAATGCATCAATAATCTTGGAGGATTCTTCTGCCAGAGAAGAACTAGTAATCTTATTTACTTTCTTACCTATTATCATAAGAGTTATTTAGTTACAAGACTTAAGGGATGTCGCCATCAGAGGATTCGAACCCCTGCCACTACGCGTACTGTGGACCCGATCAAAACGATTGTTAATGGCGTTGGAGCAGTGATTAAGACTTATGTCCCTAAAGAGGTATGCTGCAACCACCCCACTCCTTGTACTTCGGAGCACATCTTATTCCATATGCTAGACTCTGCTTTAGTCTTCATCGCCAGAGTTAATTATAATCCAGTCTCTAGCCTGGTTTCATTTTCACTTGCTTAAGCTTACCACACTTAGTGCATACCAAAAGGTATACATGGGAATAAGGAATTTCTTCATCATTCATGTATACATTCATGTGCTTTAGTTCCTTCCAATTATGCCGACACGTTAGTTTCAGTATCCAATTCTTTAATAGCTCTTTCATATTACAATATTTTAGTCACTTTGCCAAACACGGATTTAGTCCATCCATTAATCTTACCATGATTGTTGCCTATAAGGACTCCTCTATCTCCCTTAGCTCTAACTAAGTGAGTATAATACCTCCCTTTAACTTTACAAAAGACGATATCTCCCACTTTCACTTCATCTAGGGTTATTGGACTTAAAACATGCGGTTGTCCCGATTTGATTAGAGGAGTCATGGAATTTCCCTTCTCTGAAGTTACGAAGGAGTTTCCTTCTGCCAACATCTTTACCTTGTATAGCATTAGCCATTAATTGCATTTCGTAAATAAAGTTTAATCTCTGTTCCATTCTAGAACCGTTAGTTATTCTCTCAAACATAGATAAATGTCCTCCATTGCCACGTAAACAATATTCCATTAAAGTGTCATATCGTTGTTTCTTAGCCTCTAGCTCGGCTTCTGGAATGGGATATCTCTTAAGTTCAAGACCTCTATATAAATCAACAAGTTCGCCCAATGTAGATGACAGTTTTAATAATGCCATTACATTGGGCGCACGATGCCTTTCACATTTATTGACGTATTCCTCTAAAGCTAAATCCCAGTCACCGAATACATATTTGACTTGTGACAATTCAATTTCAGTAACCTTTCTTAGAAATTCATAAATCTTCATTATTAACTGCTTTAGACGTTACTACCTTATTTTCAGTCCTTTCTTTAGTCTTGATAGCAGACTTACAAGCCTTCTTTCTCATTACTAACGGACAATCACAATACCCTGCTGGATTATACCAACAACAATAATCACACTGATGCATACAACATAATTTTAATTGTAGCCAGAACGGGAGTCGAACCCGCACGAGCACTTCTGCCCACCAGAGCTTAGATACATCTGTGACGCAGAAGGGAATCGAACCCTCAATCCCATAAAGGGCAACGCATTTTAAGTGCGTTTCGTATACCAGTTCCGACACTGCGCCATCATTACTATTTGTTTATGTTTCTACCACGATAATTATCTGTAAAAGCATGACAATTAGGACAAAGAATTTGCAAGTTCTCCATTCTAAGGTCATCTTTAACACCGTTCACGTGGTGCAATTCAAGTGCAATGGGCTCTCCCATCCACTCTGTATTACCACAACACTCACACCTATATTCTTTCACACCCTCCTTTAAAAGTCTTTCTTTAAGATGATGCGTACTAACATATGAAGAATGCTCTACTAAAATTTCTTCTAAGGGTCGAGCTTCTTTTATAGGTCTGTACCTTTCACCTTGATTCCAAACCTTACCAGTCATGTGTGATGTATCTAAGCATAATTCACAAATCTTCCTCTTAACAGTATCATAATTACTGCCAGCAGGTTTAAGTCCAATCTTCTTCATTACTTCTGCATAAGAGAAGCTAGACTTAACTGCTTCAATGAATTGGTCGTCTGTCCATTTTCGTTTACTCATCCTTGTATATTTAATACACAAAGATAATCTTAAATTTCGAGTCTACCTAATTCGTTAAGTTAAAATTTGTGAACATCTGACGCGTCTACCAGTTCCGCCATCTGGCCATCCTTATTATACAATACATGCAAGAAGAAGTAACATTATTGTAGTTACCATTGATATGGAGAACATTACTTTAATGAATTTATCATTGGCATTCCATATCATTGCTAGAACTGCACTTCCTAGGGACATTGCAGCTAAAGTTACCAATACACATCTTAAAACCATCATATTTCACACTGCTCTTCATTTAATCTATCAATCCAGTTGATTAATAGACGATACAACCATTTCATTTCCTTAATACTTTCTTTGCATATTCACCATAGGAACCATGTCTCTTCATAAACGGAGTTAGAAACCTATAATCGAATTTATAATCACATACATCATAATCGTTCACAATCTCCCTACTAGAAGAAATCTCATAGTCTAGGATATCTTTAAGTGTTAGAATATCTCTAGTCTGTTGCCTTTGGTGTCTCTTAACCCTTCGGTTATACCAATTGCGTTTAACTTTAGGTCCTTTAACAATAGGAATTTTACGTCTACTTCTAGTCATTTAATACATAATCACAATAAGTATCAACAAAATCTTTGGCTTCTTTCAAACCGCATTTGGTAGACTCCTTTACATGCTTAACTGCTTGTAGTTTGGTACCCCTCTGCACAAGCTGCTTCATCTTAAAAAAGTCTTCACATGACAAATCAATTGTATTATTCCAACGCTTCTTGTATGCAAGCATTGCATCATTATACTCTTGAGGATGTTCTGTCCAAGTGATTTGCTGGTCCAGGATAACTGTACAAGTTCCATCAAGTATATCATACTCTCTGGATTCTACAGTAAATTTGCCAGCTTCTAGCACCACTGTGTCTGTAGGGAATGGAATCATCTCTGATGAGATTGATACTTCCTCTATTGTCTTATCGTCTTTTACAAACTTTACGTACATAATCTTTAAGTATTAATTAGTAATGTGGCGAGAAGGTGACTCGAACACCCAACCTTGATATTATGAGTATCACGCTCTAACCAGTTGAGCTATCTCGCCATTAATAAGAACATAAAGCTCGTCGTGTTTACATCGTCACCAATGTAACCTTAATACCTCCCGTTTGCTTCACTGCCGGCTAGTTTGGCTTTGTCTCCTTATGTTCTTATGGATTTATAAGTTAACGATATTTATCGAATATGCTATCCGTAGCTTCAGTATCCCACATAGTAGCAATAATTGCTCCTATTTCATTTGCCTTAAAGACAATTGGATCCTCAAGCTGACGTTTTCTAGCCTCTTCTTTACCTGAATACATTCTGATAGTTATATTATCTGTCATAGTATCATAGGGAGCTGCTATACACCAGTCACTGTCATTTAAGGTAAGTGGACTGAAGCTTACACTGTCCTCAACTTCTGGGTGTCCTATAGCACGCATATATTGCCATCCAGAAGAGATATCGTCCACTACAAACGGGAATCTTGAGAAGTATTCAACGATTTCATTTACTATACTCTTTGGCATATCGGAATCTATATCTATTCTAGGAACCCATTGCATGTTATTAATATTCCTTATTTTACGCAATTCCTCTCCGGCCTTTACAACAGCTTCAATGTTCTCTTCAGGGATAACTCCCTTATAAGTTGAAATGGGACCACAAGCTAAGTTGTACTTCTTCAATACTTTAAAGAAATCATCATAAGGAACTATCATACAAGAGGGACTAACTTTCTTGATTCTGTCAATAAGAGAGGCAATTTCATCTCTAGATTTACTAGAACCTTTAGCAGTTAATAGAGTACGAAGTACTTCAGCATTCTTAGTTCTACCTAATCCATTAGCTTCCAGCTTAGCAATCTGAGCTTTAATATCTTCTGTCTTATCGACATTCTGCCCTTCCAAGTATTTCTTACAATACTCCATAGAAGCAACTACTAGGGCATTACGTAGAGCTTCTGCATTCAAATTATTTACCATTGTTATGACTTATTATACTAGTTATATAACGCACACTATACACTATGAACGAACAGCCACTACTTCCAGTTACTAAGAGTAAGAGTACACATATAAGCTGATTGTGCCAAGGTCCGTACTCGGTTCTAGATATATTGAAATAGAATGTATTCTTAACACCATTAATAATAGCCCTATTCCAGGTTGGAGTGTCTACGGCTAGCTTAAATGTGTTATTAAACCCTTCAGCTTGTAATACAAGTTTATTTACCTTCTTAGTAGTAGAATTACCATCTTGTGTAATAGTTTCATCCTCTACTATTCTGTCTATGACTTTGCATTTAACTCTGTGGTCAACATTCATATCATGCCAGAACTGAGTAGTATATACTTTAATACATAAACATAGTATTAACAAAGCTACTATTGCAATCCTTCCTGAAACCTTTTCAATTTCAGGTCTTAAGTCAATTATTGTTGGCATCTTTTACACTTAATAATTGCGTTGCTGTATTCAGTCCTAATTCATATGCTTCAGCAATCAATACCACTGCATCGGCTAATGTAAGCTTGTTATTATTTGCTTCAGCAAACTCACCTGCTTCTTCAAAGATTTCTTTCAAATTATCTGCCATAATTAAATAAGTTTTAAAGTTACTACTCTAGTAGGGTAGGAGAGACTCGAACTCTCACACCCGAAGGCATCAGTGCCTAAAACTGACGTGTCTACCATTCCACCACTACCCCATTACCGTTTTAATAATTTAATGAACTCATCTTCATTCCCCTTGTAGTATTGCTGAAGATATGCTATATATACAGCTTCATTCTTAACTATTTGAGGGAATTTATTCTCAAACTCAATTACTCTCTCTTCTCCAACTACGCTAACATGAAAGTCTCTAGCATCATTACTAGGACTACATAGCAACATAAATAAAATAACTATTAGATACTTCATTATAAATAAAAGAAAGAGGAGTGTTGCCACTCCCTTTCTAGTTTTAACCCAAAGTCAGTGTTAATCCTTAAAGTCGTTACGACTATATTCGAAATAAGTTTCACACATCTTTAACGTCGTTTCAATCTTATCAGCTCCGAGCAATCCTATTAACCCAGCGGCTAATTTATCAGCAGGAGTTTCGATAACAGCTTTCTTAGAAGCAAGACCAACTTGACGTTGATAGGATTCAACACTGGTTTTAATATGGAACGACGTTACATGGGTCTCTTCAGTAAAGATAAGCTTAGACTTAGTAGATTCTACAATTTCAGCCATAAATGCCGGAGCAATCTGTGCTTTAGCAATGTAGTTACATACATCTGACAAGTCGTCGTCTACGCTATAACCTTCAGCTTCAGAGAATGTTTCACGAATAAACCTTTCAGCTGTTTCAGCATCAAGACAATCCATAGTAATCACAGAACCAATTCTTTTACCTCTTAAGAAGGTAGGTTCAATCAGCTCAATATGATTAGTAGTAAATAAAGTGATTACGTTCATATCTTTGGTATCGCCACCATCCAAAGTATTCAGAATATCCTGCATTGCAGAATCTCTGTTACCTCTAGTTACCTGGTCAATATCCTCTACAAAGACAATAACACCATGACCTGAACGGTCTACCACTTTACACATACGGAGAGTTTCAGCCAACAGAGAAGGGTCTTTTAGATATACGAATGACCATCCGTTGTTTACCGCATCTTTGGCCAGTTTAAATGCCAGTAGGGTCTTACCAGTACCATATTTACCTTCCAGTAAGCAGCCATACTTCAAAGGAATACCCTTTGCAATACATTTCTCTGGATACAAGATTCTTGAACGAAGCGGTTGCAGCTCAAATTCTGTCTTCTTTGACAGAACCATAAACTGCTTATCAATACCGGCTAGAGTCATAATCTTCGGTTCACTCAGATTGGTAATTTCAAGTGCCTGGTTCTTATAGATAGATTCAGTTGCGAGCAATTCTTTAGTTCTTTCAACAATATCATCAATAAGAGATTGGTACTTGAATTGGCACTGACCTTTAACCAATAGTAAATGACGGTCGTTGTCATAGTTAATATTGATTTCAGAATCCTCACCAAGTTCTTCCAAAGAGATTTTACCAAAAGGTACTTTAGTACGAGAGCCATCAGCTAAGATAACATCTACGGTGTCAATATTACTGTTGCCGGAAGGACTCTTATCCTCCTTACTAACAGCAGAACCAAACACTTCATTGATAGCTCTATTCAGCTGATACACGCCATCTGGTTTCCAACATAGGAGTGTGTACTTGAATGATGCCATCTTCTTAGACTGCTTGATTTCGCCTTCAATGAAGCCCAGAACGTCTGCATACTTCATATTACTTTGGCACACTTCGATGATTCTCTGTTTCTGAGATTCCTCGTACTTGTTAACTCTAGCTGCTATAGCAGCGGTGGTTCCTTGCGGAATAATGTTCTTCGCCATTACTTGTTAGGTTTATTAATCTTATTTACTTCCTTAATAATTGCCTCGCAATTCTCTCTGGTTGTAGTTAAACAACCTAATTGAATAATTGAACCATCTTGAGTGATGGTAAGATTCTTATCATCAATTGTGGTTCTACATTCACTTCCCCTAATAATACTTTTAATCAATGGGTAGGGTAATGCAGTATTCTTACAGAATATTACATTCTTGCCTTCCACATAAATGACATCGTAGCCGTCAATGCTACCTACTACCTTCCTCATAAAAGATTCTTATCATCAATTGTGTGGGCCCAGCCAGACTTGAACTGACAACCTCAACATTATGAGTGTTTTGCTCTAACCAATTGAGCTATGAGCCCTTAATTCTTTAAGACTAACACAATTAATAGTAAGGTCTTATTAATAACAAACTCATTAACATATTAAAATCATAATTAGTAGTTGGACCACCAGGATTCGAACCTGGACAAACAGAACCAAAACCTGTTGTGCTGCCGTTACACCATAGTCCAATTACTAAGGGAATACTATGACTCCCTTACATACTCTTCATAAATATACAGTTCAAAGTTAGGTCTTATAAACATATCTTTGTCTGTAGCTTCGTCCCAATGAGTAACTATAACCTTCTTGCGAACGTCATGGCTAAACATAGAATCAATATTGAGACTATGCCTAAACAAAACTGGATCAAACTCTATAGCCCGGAAAGATTTCTGAAAGTCGTTAAATTGGTTGTTGGGGTCTACAACAGGTCTAACTGGCTTATCAGAAGGAAACGGACCGTTACCATGACGCGTTATGTATGGTCTAGTAACGTAATTAACCGTAACGGTGTCATTACATCCAATTTGTTTTAGTATTCGATGAGCATTCTGTGATGTTGTATTAGATGGAGTGCAATGGGGCATTATTCCGAATCTTTGGTCTAATAATATACCTTGAGAACCTTCAAAGATAAGATTGTCGTAATCTTCCCATATAGCTTCTAAGGTACTTACTTGGACAGTGTTGAAATATGCATTCACAGTTCTGCACCAATTATCCAAGTCAATTGATGGATATACACTATTCATGTGATAATAGTTGTCTGCTATTGCATTAACTTTCTCTCTAAGAATGTGTATATTCAAGCAATCTATAACCATAAGATTATACCCCGACTTCACTCGGTCTAAACACGTTTTAAAACCAGTCCCTACAGTACCGTGACGTAGATTTACTACGTCGCTCACTTGAGAATAGACGTCGAATGGTACTATGACTTGACATAATGGATTATAAATAATTTTAGGAGTAATACCTAATTTCTTTAAATCCATTGCTTCAAGTGTAGAGGTTACTGGGTCTACAGTACAGTATTCAGACCAATATGTAGGCACTCCTAGCAAGGTTCCACTTCCAAAGTTACTAAATGTGTGCATAAGGTCTCCGTATTTAACAGTATGGCCAACTTGATGTCCACCACTAAACCTTATTACAAGTGAGTTCTCTGGATTCTTAGCACATATATTATGTACCGTCTGTCCCTTACCTTCATCGCCCATAAATGAGCCTAACACTATACTAATCATGATTTTAATAGAAATTTTGTTTGTCTTCGGTAGTTGTACTACTAGAAGCATCACTAGGAGTTTCTGCATACACAGGCTCCTCGTAATTGTCTTTAATTGCTTTAGCAATTACTTTATCCACTTCATCAGATTTGCACGTTAGTACATTCTGTCCAAGTAGATTCTTCCAAGATTCAGCCACCCTTGTGCCATGACTGGCATTAGTAATGTGAATGTGGAATACATGGTACTGCTCTTGCGCTTTCTGAATTGCTTCATTAGCACTAATAGAGCCAGCACCTTTTTGATACCCTAGAATTTCAGTTAAACTGTTACCTGGGATTCCCTGTAGATTAGGTTCATCACCAATAGTGAACAAGAATCCTTTAGTGTGTCTTTTGAACCAAGAATCGGTTTCAGTGTGATATCCTGCAACTATGTGAGCTAATAAATAACTCTCACCTGCATTACCACCACCTCCACCTTCTATTACTAAGGACTCTAATGAATTTAGAATCTTCTCAGTATCAGATTCAAACTGTCCAACCTGAATAGGATATCTGTCGTATTCGTGGTCTCCAACTGCCATAAACAACAATTGAGGATCACGTACTCCCATTTGCATGACAGAATCCATAATCTTAGGTAAATGGTTCTTAATCATTTCATAAGGAGTATTCATCATTGAACCAGTAACATCCAGTGCAATGATTATCGGAGTAGAGTATGGATGTTCTTGGGAGTCACGACACTCACGAACTCCAACATTGACCATTTCAGCTTTAACTTGAGTATTAAAGCTACGTGCATTTACATTAAATGACGCTGCTGTATTACTAGCATTTACTGAAATGTTCTTAAAGAGCTGGTCACGCGATGCTTTAGCATATCCTCTATCATCGGATAAAGTGCTATAAGCAATACTACTGTAAACACCACTTCCCATGATTAATTATCTAATGGGTTAGTAATGTCTCCTTTTACATCATCCAAATTAATGGATTCTGTTGCATCAGCAGGAAATTCTTCTTCGTCTACCTGCATGGCCAAAGCAAGTTCAATCTTTGCAACACGTAACTTACGTGCTAATTCATGTCTTGTTCTCACCCATTCAGCCGGATTCAGATTCTCTCCCGGATTCAAAGAGTCTCTTGATTTAACAGCAAGATCATTATGCTTATTGATTTCTCCCTGAATACGGAGTACTTTCAACTTGCAGTCCTGAATGAATCTGTCTTCCTCAATTTTAGTTAATTCATACAGATTCTGTGCTCTTGCATCAAGTACACTCTGACCACTCTTACTCAATTTCTCTTTAAAACTGCTCATTTACATTTCACATTAACATGTTAACTTCATAAGCATCTCTGTGTGTTAAAAATAATCTAACAATAGCCTAAGACTATCATTGAGCCTCCTACCGGAATCGAACCGATAACCTATCGCTTACAAAACGATTGCTCTGCCAGTTGAGCTAAGGAGGCAATTTCAGAAGACTTTGATATAAAACTATACTGCTGTAGTCTTCTTATGTAAATCAAAGATTGCGGTGCATACGGGAATCGAACCCGTACCCCAAGATAGACAGTCTAGTATCCTAACCTTTAGACCAATGCACCATAGAGCTAGCTTACCTACACTTAACTTCCGTTCCCGGACACAGGATTCAACTTCCGTTCCCAAGTGTATTGTCTCTTCCCGCCAGCTGAGGTATTCCCAATGTTATTGATAGGTGTCCATCTCTTCAAATAACTTGGTATGCCAATGAGACCTGGGCATATAACTATAAGAGTGGGTGCTAGCCGTTTCTATCCCACCATTGTGTACTACAGCGCTAGCCACCGCTTGAAACTTCTATGCCCTCACGTCGTCTCAAGATGTGTATGATTATTATTACATAGCCGTTATGTGGCTAGGGAGGATTATGCACGAGGTATTCCCAACGGGGCTCGAACCCGTATCTTACGTCGTTTTGGATCTAGTAGACTTACCAGTATTTAAACTTCCGAAATTGTCAGTCAGACTATGACAGTTAGGACATAATAACTCTAGGTTATCTTCCCTGTTGTTAGTACAATCACCGTCTATATGGTGTACTTGCAGTGGAACTTTGTTAGTCCATTTGTTAATTTCATGCCATCCACACTTCTGACAAGAATTGTTATACTTTAATCTTAGATAATTTACTATAGTATCAGAAACACTTCCTCCCTTAACAGCCCCAGTTTCTAAACCATCTTTCCATCTATCTATATAACTCTTCCTGCTGAACTCCCAAAAGCACTGTTTTGAACAATAGCTTTCTTGGTATGATTTTAATGGCTTACCGCAATTAGCACAATATCTAAGATTCTTACCCTTATTAAAGGTCTCTGTATCACAAATCTTCCTACGCGGTGAAAGAGTTATGCCTAATTTCTTAGCTGCTTTCCTAATTGCATTTCCTGTAACGCCAAATCTTCTTCCTATTTCTTCGTAGGGTAAATTCTGAGTTATAATTAAGTCTTCTAATTCTTCTTTAGTGTATTTCACTAAATCAACAACAAGTTAATACCTAAATATCTGACGGATTACCTAACCAGTTAGTAGATGGGAATATAAGAGTCATGAATAGGAGGTATAAGCGTAGTCTAAAACTAACTCAAAGGCTAAGACCAGCTGCATGAGCAAAGACAAAGATAACGACCTTTAAAGGATTCGTTTTATGCAGCTGTCAGTACATTTTATAAGTTAATATGCCAAGATCTGTGGAACAGATCTTAAAATTGCTATAAACTTTTATACCTTTCCTATTCATGTAAAGAGAGATTAGAATCTAAAGCGATTCAGGTTCTCTACACCTCAGTAGTGAGAGCTTTCAGCTTCTCATATGTTTTAGCAAGAGCTTCTGGAATAACAATCTTAAGAGCGGCAATCTTACTACGCTCTTCAATTTGCCAAGTTCTGAACTCAGTTCCTTTGGCTTGCATTGTCATACTATAGACTTCACTTGCATCCTTATACTTACGTTCAAGTTCTAGATTGTGTTCCTCAACAAGCTTCTTGATTCTGTATTTGTACTTATTTAATGCTCCTTCAACATTTCTATGTTTCTGTTGTAGTTGCATATAACAATCCTCTACTAAATCAGAGCTAATTGATGGTACGAAATGATACATCATTGCATTGACACCTTCTCCTACCAGCTTATTAGGCTGTACCATACGTTTCATCATATCAGTACGCGCCATAGAAAACGGTTTGTCTGGATGGATAAACTTACCTAGAGTAGCTGCTTCAGCTTCTAAGTTATAATATTCCATTCTTTCTGCAATAGAGAATGTAGCAATGGCATCCTTCTCATTCCACATAATACCTCTTTCAGGAACTTCGGGCATTTCGGAAAGATTCTCAAGGTAATCACATAAGTCAGCATTATCAATGAGGCTTAGTTCCTCATCCTTAGCCTTAATAGCTTCACGCATCCAAGCGCAGAAAGTATTCATTTCAGCGATTTCTTCAAGAAGTTCTGGTATAGAAGATAGGTATTGTTCGTTTCTACCTTCAGTTAAAATGGCAGCTTCACCTCCATTTAACAATCTTACAGTACTTGTAATAAATCCCACACCCTCTAAGGCTCTGCGATTAGATTCCATACATTCTTTAGCCAAATTAGCTAAATGATTAGCGGAAGTAGAAGTAATTCCCTTCTCGCCAAAGAATACACGATTAATTTCCTTCATATAAATCCTTATTAATTAAGTTAGTACCGGGTACGGGATTTGAACCCGTATTACATGTGTGAGAGACATGCGTCCTATCCAATTAGACGAACCCGACATCCGTTATGCCTTCCAGAAAGTGAATTCTGCATCACTTCCTCTTCCTACGTACTTTACTCCGAATCCATTGGCTCTATAAATAGGTTCTACGTCCAGCCAATGATTCTTAATAGCTTCTTCCTCTGTTATATTATCAGATGCTATATAGGCGATCACATCTGATTGTTTAAACGCGGAAGCCAGACCATTCCAATTCTTAACTATTAAAGTATTAAAAGCTAAGATAACCGCATCGGGTATAGACTTAAAGTCTCTACTCATCAATTCCCTTGAATTTAACACTTTCACCATAATTTTAGTAATTAGGTTAATAATAATTTCACAACTCTTATTAATCAGCGCGGAGGCAGCTGGATTCGAACCAGCGGAACCCTTTTAGAGGTTCGGAGTCTTAGCAGGACTCTGGTATAGACCACTCACCCATACCTCCAATTACAGAAGACCTTGCTGTATCATTATTAATGCTGTTCGTCTTCTTAAGCTGTAAAAGATTGTTACTTCACAGCTTCAAAGTTGTCTTCGGTTGGATTATCCTTTTTATCCTCGACAAACATTTCTTTAAATGTCTTCTTAAAAGGAATACTCTTAAGAAGTTCAAATGCTGGGTTGAGATTCTCAGCTGTTTTAGCCATGAAGCTACCAGCAGTATTTTCATTACCATAAACAGTAACTTGTCCAAGATGGATATGTTCATACATTTCTGCGGATGCTTCAGCAATGCCTTTAAGCTGATCCACTGTCTTATATTGAACAATCATTTGTGGAGTCATACCACATTCAATCATCTTCTCTACTGCCTTTGCAGGAGCCATTTCAACAGCAGTAATCTTGTCTGCCTCTGCCATCAAAGATGCTCTCTTACCTTCAGCCTCTGCAAGCAACTTTCTCTTAGTACCTTCAGCTTCAGCTTCAAGTTGCATCTGAGTTGCATTTGCCTTAGCTTCTGCCTCCTTAAGAATTTCAGCAGCTTTAGCTTCTGCCTTAAGAATAGCTTCTTGCTTTACAGCTTCAGCATCAATAATGGCTTTCTCCTTAGCTTTATTAGCAGGCACAATTACCGTTGCATTTAATTCAGCTTCTTTAGCTTTGGCTTCAGCTTCTTTAATTTCTGCAATCTTCTCTTGCTCGGTTCTAGCAATAGTAGTTTCTGCATCCACTTTAGAAATACCTGCAACCTTATCAGCATCAGCAGCAGCCTTTGCAGCTTCTCCTTTAGCCTTAGACACTTCAATTGTAGCCATATGCTCGGCTACTCCAGCCTGCTTATTAGCTTCAGCTGTCTTCTTACGAGCTTCAGACTCATATTCAGCAGTCCTAGCCTCCTTCTCTTGAACAGCTTTAATTGTCTCAGCCTCCTGATTCTGTTGGGCGGCAGCAATACGAATTTGCTTAGCTGATTCAGCTTCTTGTTCTTTAGCAGCTGCTTCCGCTTTAGATTTAGCCATATTAGCTTTAGCTTGTGCATCCCATTCAGTCTGTTGAGAAATTGCAATAGACTCTTGCTCTGCTACCTTAGAAAGCTTCTCAGTATTAGCTTTAGCTACTCCTACTTCCTGCTCCTTAGTAGTTTCGGCTAATCTAATTGCTTTATCCTTATTAGTTTCAGCAATAGTAGTCTCTTGGTCCTTAAGAGTAATAGCAATGGCTACTTTCTGGTCTCTAGTCGTTTCAGCTACTTTAGTCTCCCTTTCCTTAGTAGTAAGGGCAATTTGAATTGCTCCTTTCTTCTCTTCTTCAGCAATAGCAGCTTCTGCCTGTGCTCTAGCCTTAGTAGTTTCTTTCTGACCCAAATTCTCAATATAATTAGCAGCATCTCTGATGTCACTAATATTGATATTAATCAGATACAAACCCAATTTGTTCAACTCCGTGTTGATATTGTCTCTAGCTTGAGTTAAGAACTTATCTCTGTTAGAATTAAGTTCCTCAATTTCCATAGAAGCTACAATAAGCCTCATTTGGCCATATACAATGTCTGAAATCAAACTCTCTTTATCTGTATCATCAACGCCAAGTAATCTATTAGCAGCATTCTGCATAATTAATGGGTCTTGGCTGATTGCTACAGTGACTGTAGTAGGAACAGTAACACGAATATTCTGGGCTGATAATGCATCCTTGAGAGTTAAATTCAACTGAATAGGACGCATTGACATTACTTCATATCCCTGAATGATAGGCCATACAAATGCAGCTCCACCGTGATAAACTCTAGCAGTTTTGATTTCTACTTCCCTACTAACTTGGTTCCCTTTGGCATCAAGTTCATTTACCTTCTCTTTGTGAGAACCAGTTTTACCATAAACTACTAATAGTTCATCAGATTTACATTTACGATAACGAGACAAAATCCCAATGATAGTAATAATTGCAATTAATACAATTACTCCTACGATAATTAATGTTGTCATTTCCATCTTAACGAGTCTTTAATCTATGTACAATGTATTATCCATAACCTCACGAATTGTAACCACTTGATTAACCGCATATAAAGTACCTGAAATAGAAACGAGTTCTACTTCTCTAGATGCTCCACTTATATTTATAAAAGCTAAATAGCGTTTATCATCTAAGCGAACATATATTCTAGCTGGTCTTCCTGCTAAGTATACAAGAGGTTCGTCGGTTGGAAAGTTCTGTAATTTCATACAGAATTTATATAAATGATACAGCATAAACACAAATACAAGACCTATAAAGAATCCTATTAACCAATCAACCCAGGTTATCTCGTAACCTAGTAGTTGTTTAATAGAAGTCCATCCTCCAAATCCCATCAGGAAGTGAATAAGACCTTTAAATGAAACAACATCACCAATGTCGAAATCGGCATCTCCATCGAAGTCCACATCAACATCAAGTTCACCTGCAACCCATGATATTATGAATTGCAAGATAAAGATACCATAGGCAACGCCACCTATGATATAATACACATCACTCATCTTGTTAATAATTTAATCTTGTTAATAAATAGTGGGACAGAATGGAATCGAACCATTATCTCTGGATTTTCAGTCCAGCGCGAACTGACCACCTGCGCTACTGTCCCTTACTGCCTACACATACGTCTTCACTGGATTTTATGCTTTATTACGCCAGCTAACTTTGGACAACCTAAATCCTTCAGTGCTGTACAATCCTAAAGGCGCCATACAGACTGCCATCGCACCTACTCCCATTACCGTGTCACGCAACGTATCCTCACCTACTCATGGGAATTGCACCCAACCACTACCTCGGCATTATAGTATCTTAGTGAATAATAAACAATGAAACAAACTGGAAATTAATTTTAAAGTTAATATTATGTCTATAAGATACTAAGGGTGTTATGTCAGAATCGAACTGACGACCTCTTGAACCACAATCAAGTACTCTAACCAACTGAGCTAATAACACCATATATAGTTACTCATTCTCGTAACCTTCGCGCACTGCATTTGTAAATACTTGTTTACACATCTCGTATTCTAGAATGGCTAGTGCTAAGTCTTCTCCTACGTCTTCTACAAACTTGTCTCGGTTATCAGCCTCGTCAAGTTCGTTTAGTACTGCTATTAAGTATTCTAATAGTTCAAGACATCTATTGTAGCTTTCCCCAACTTTATTAATAATGGCTATCCTATCATTGCTTCTCTTATAGTACTTATGGGTTGAATAATTACAGTATAACACTACTAATGCACATATAAGTGTAGTAGTAGTGAATGCTTCATTTATATAACATAAGATACTGTGAGTTACAGTAGCAATTAATACAACTGTATTAGCATAAAACATCCAATTTAAAGACTTGAGAGCTTTACGGTGTGATAATAAATTATCAACCTCTTCTTTTACCTCGTTAAGCGATTCTAATTCTTTTTCATACTGTTCACATGATACTTCAAGTAGTTCTTCACTCATATTATTCAATTTAGTTTAATAGTGGACCGTGTGAGATTTGAACTCCTCCTTCATCTTGCAAGGATGATGTGCTCCCGGATTACACTACACAGCCCGTATGTAGCCACACTATCGTAGGGCTATCAACTCTCAACGTCCGATTGCTTACGGAAGGTTATTTACCGGTCTAATAACCTATTATTCATTTTATATGCTTTGTTACTTCTTAGTTAAGTACCTGTACACATCTTCGCTACTACTAGATACTACGATCATTACACCTATCCAGGAGCTAACTACAAACAGTGTCAGAACTAGTAACATTCCATAGTCGAACTCGTAACGTTCTTTATTTCTTTGCCTTACTTTGTACTCAATAATTAATCCGATTATGGTACGTAATAAAGCAGCAATGCATCCAGCCGAATAAATCCATAAGAACAACATACTACTTCTTTCTAAACATCACTATACCTGGAGATACAAATACTATAACTGCAACAACACCAATCCATGAAGTTATTACAAGAGTTAATTCCATTAATAAGTCACACAAGTTGTAAGTGTAATTAGAATTTCTCTTATAGTCACGATATTCATAGAAACACACAGCCATCAAAGCAACTACACATCCGATAATATAAATAATCAGTATCATACATTTTTAATTATTAGTTAATAAGTACCCCGACTGCGATTCGAACGCAGATATGTGGCTTAGTATAAGAACTAGGAGTCGAACCTAATTCTTATTGTTATTAATTTCATTTTTATGGTAACGGTAAATTAATAACAGTGAGTTACGGACTCACCAGCCGTATGAAGGCCACTGTTCTATCCCTTGAACTATCGAGGCATTAACAGAAGACATTGTAATCATATGTAACATGACACCTGCTGTATGTCTTCTTAGGCGATACTATTTTATGAACATAAAGCTATCAGTTCTTTAGTAGTCCTTTTATATTGCAATCTGTTATATCTTTCTCCCTTACATATTGCACAACTACAGGGAGTACTCATGGTTTTAAACCTAAAGGTATTCTTAACATTATAAAGTTCAGTCCAGCTTATTGCTTTACGCCACTTATTACTGCTACAGATATACCAATGCGGAAATGACCGTTTAATCCTAGTAATATACTTCTGGTCTTTCTTTAGGTTCCTCCACAATTTGTTTCTGTGAATTCTTGATTCTTTCATGTTTAGTTCTTCCATCGTCTCGTCCATTAATATTAACAATGTCCTGACTTGGATTGTAACCAGTACCAATGAATTTCTTCATATCTAGTCCCGATAAATTGATTGTCTTCATACGATAATTAAATTTTAATAGTTAAATACACTGTGATACTTTAGCCAATCTCTATAAGCTTTAGCATCCATGTTATAGGAATAATTCCAGTGAAACCTTCTCAGCTCCTTAATAAGTTCTGTTCGTATTTCATACGTGAGACGCACACCAGGTGCTGTATTAGATATATAGAATTGTTCTTTAACAAATGAGAAATACCCGTATAATATAGGTGTGCGCTTTCCCTTAAACTTATTAATTAGAATAGCATGCAAACGGCTGTTATCCTTGCTGTACTTCGTTGGATATAGTGTCACGTTCATTGTCTAATATAGCAACAGCTAGACTATAACCATTATATAATGTCCCAATAAGACGTTTAAGTTTCTTCTTCATCTTCCTAGGAAGTTTTGGAAGATTAACATTCATAAGCTCTTCAGCTTCTTTATGTCTGGCTCTAACAGCAAGTTCTAAATTCTCAGGGACATCTTCGGAATCAAAGAATGCGTTCAATACAGGTTCCTCTGGTAACAATCTTATGACTCTGTAAGCTACTCTTGCTTTCTTATTGTTACTGAGCTGATCAACATGTTTAAATTTCAATTTCATAATCTTTCATTAATAAATTAATAAGAGGAAGGACAGGGATTCGAACCCTGGGATCGCTGTTACACGACCAACAGTTTTCAAGACTGCCGCATTAAGCCAACTCTGCCACCCTTCCATTAATAAGAGAGCATCTATCTTTCGATTACATACTCAATGACACTCTCCGAATTACTCCGGTCCTCGACAGTAGACCTTTACTGTTTAGCTAAAGCTGTCGACACTTTAGGTTATCAGTTTCGCACGCCCTGCACGACTCGAACATGCAACACACCCAGTTTTGGAGACAGGGGCTCTACCGATTGAGCTAAGGACGCATTTTAGTTACCAATCCTGAATGATTGTAAGGAACATTACTATAAAACCCGCTGTACCTACAGCAACTCTGCCATCTTCATTTAGTGGAGAATACACTGCTATTAGAATTAATACAAATCCTAATAATAGTTGTAATATAAACTTAACATTTCTCATAATCACGCATCTCCAGAATTAGCAATCCACATGATGTATATGATCATAATCACACCTACGACAAATTCTGTTAACATAATCAAATACGTTTAAAATTAAACATTGCGGCAAGTGCAGGATTCGAACCTGCGACCAATTGGTTAACGGCCAACTGCTCTACCACTGAGCTAACTCGCCATTTAAATACTAAACACCATCTAGCATTATTAAGAAACCTATAATGGCTATCATAGAACCAATTATGATTGGAACTCCTATAATATCTCCTAAGTTTACTAGTATTGGCAACAATAGAATCATGCATCCAATTAGAAACATGATAAGTCCTTTAATAAATCTGTGTGTCATAAAATCTATATATTTCCTACTGACAGGCGGCAGCATGATTATCCATGCGGAATTATCATGCCTGTGGGAGTCATTACATAAGTCTTAGAGACTTGAATGAAATACCACTTAACTGCTTTCTTAATTAACTTAAATAGTTTCATAATAACTCAGTTTTAGTCAGTAAATTAATAATCTAAAAGGAAACCACTCTATCTTCACAGACCGAGTGGTCGAATACAATTTGCACTTCAAGTTGCTTAATTAAAGCATTCCTAGTGACTCCGCAGGGACTTGAACCCTGTTCTATAGATTAAAAGTCTATAGCATATCCATAC
>ERZ1023614.109-NODE-109-length-33726-cov-10.843099_pt1 | contig 33726 bp, 27 predicted proteins | sample MGYA00380327_ERZ1023614 | MGnify/ENA primary metagenome ERZ1023614 (study PRJEB33179, sample SAMN07448978) | human gut metagenome | biome: Human-gut; feature: Human associated habitat; material: Faeces | host: Homo sapiens | place: India: Bhopal | collected...
CGCTTGTTTACTGGCTTCATGGGCATTTTTTTATGAATTAAGTGTCAAACTCCCGGACAAGGCCTTTCAAGGGTTTATATTTCATAAGTTAAGACCTCCTTTTTAAGATATTCCTATTATACCACGGCAGGGGGATGTACGTCTATGTGGGATAAAATGGCGAAATTGTCTATGATAAATGTTACGAAAGTGTTGCATTTTTTTTCGCGGCGTACTATAATAGCCACAGATACATAGAAAAAGCTAGGGGAGCCTTCGGGCTGAGAAAAGTGACGGATTACACTTGACCCTTTACCTGATGCGGGTAATGCCGCCGTAGGGAAGCTTTACGGGATTATAAAGCTCACCTGCGGAGGACCGCCAGGCGAGCTTTTTTTATTGCATTAAGGATTATTTTTATATAGGAAGGATGTTTGTAATGGATTACACAACACAGATGGACGCTGCCCGCAAAGGCATCGTCACGCCGCAGATGAAGATTGTCGCTGAAAAGGAACACATGCCCGTTGAAAAACTCATGGCCCTCGTCGCCAGCGGGAAAGTCGCCATTCCGGCCAACAAAGTCCATACCAGCCTGTCGCCGGAAGCTGTCGGCCAGGACTGCCGCACGAAAATCAATGTCAACCTCGGCGTTTCTCCGGAACACAACAACCATGAAGAAGAACTGCAGAAAGTCCAGAATGCCATCGACATGAAAGCAGAAGCTATCATGGACTTGTCCAATTTCGGCAAGACCCGTGACTTCCGCCGCAAACTGGTCAAGATGTCTACGGCCATGATCGGCACGGTCCCCATGTACGATGCGGTCGGCATGCTGGAAAAAGACTTGAAAGACATTACCGTCGATGAATTCTTCTCCGTCGTCGAACAGCACGCAGAAGATGGCGTCGACTTCATGACCATCCACTGCGGCATGAACCGCAAGACGGCACAGCGCATCAAAGACAACCCGCGCCTGACCAACGTCGTTTCCCGCGGCGGTTCGCTGCTCTTCGCCTGGATGGAAATGAACAACCAGGAAAACCCGTTCTACGAATATTATGACCGTCTCCTCGACATCTGTGAAAAATACGACGTCACCCTCAGCCTCGGCGATGCCTGCCGTCCAGGCTGTACCCATGACGCTACCGACGCCGCTCAGATCGAAGAACTCATCACCTTGGGCGAATTGACCAAACGCGCCTGGGCCCACAACGTCCAGGTCATGATCGAAGGCCCGGGCCACATGGTCCTCAACGAAATCGCAGCCAACATGAAGATTGAAAAACGCCTGTGCCACGGCGCTCCGTTCTACGTCCTCGGGCCCTTGGTCACGGACATCGCACCGGGCTATGACCACATCACCAGCGCCATCGGTGGTGCCATCGCCGCTTCCTGCGGTGCCGACTTCCTCTGCTATGTCACACCGGCTGAACACCTGCGCCTGCCGACCGTCGACGACGTCAAGGAAGGCATCATCGCTGCCCGCATCGCAGCCCACGCTGCCGACTTGGTCAAGGGCATCCCGGGCGCTCAGGAATGGGATGACGCCATGAGCAAAGCCCGCGTCGACGTCGACTTCGACAAGATGATTTCCCTGTCCATCGACCCGGAAAAGGCCCGCAGCTATTACGAATCGAGTAAACCGGAATGTGAAGGCACCTGCACCATGTGTGGTAAGATGTGCCCGGCCCGTACGATGAAACGCATCCTCGCCGGCGAAGACGTCTCCATCCGCTAGGCTCCAACCTAAATTTACCTCATAGATACTGAAAAAGGCCCGTCGCCAGATGACGGGCCTTTTTCAGGTACAGACCGCCGACCTGTAGTAGGGGCTTCCACGTGGGAAGCCCGCTAGAGAGATTTGACCACAGCCTATACAGTTTTGATGGTATATTTTTACGAATCACGAACGACGGCCTTTCCTCGGATTCAGATGCGGCGTTCCGCCGCGACAGACTCATGATTGTATTATGACCATGTGCTGTTCGTCATAAATTCCGGTTGTGTACAGAATTCGCGCGGCCTTTTTGGCCCGTCAGGTAGCCGACCAGCGGAAGCTGGACGGCTTTTAGCCGTCCCCTACGGTATCGCATACAGGCGATAAAATTTTATGTGGCTGTATGCCGCATTTGTAGGGGCTGTCCTAGTGGGCAGCCCGCCAGAGAGATTTCATCACAGCCCATCCGGGTATAATGGCAGGCTTTTTACGAACCACGAATCACGAGCCACGAACCACGGCCTTTTCCACGAGCCGAGGGTCACTCGAGGTGATGTTGTTACGCTGAATCTGTTGCCGCGCAGCGGCATCTGAGCCCGAGGTGGCCTGCGAACGGCGGCCTGCGGGGCCGTCAGGCCCCAACCGCGATGAACGACGAACGACCTACGATGAACGGTTTTATGCCCCGTCGTCAGGCCTCAGGATTTGTCAAAGCATCTATGAACTGGCGGGCTATGCTGGACAGGTAGCGGTGTTTGGGTGTGATGACGGCCAGTTGGGTGCGCAGGCGCGGTTCGTCGATGGCTTTGGTCTGGAGCTGGGGCAGGCGGGCCGGCGAGATGGCCGATGCCGGGACGACGGCGTAGCCCAGGCCGGTTTCGGCCCAGAGCAGGGTCGTCCGGGCGTCGTCATTGCGGCAGAGGAGGTTCGGCGTGAGGTTGTGGGCTTCGCAGACGTCGTGGAAGAGCTGGTCGAAGCGGCGGTAGAGGATGAGCGGCAGGCCTTGCAGTTGTTCTATGGTCAGGGTCGGCTGGCCCGGGCTGGGGTCGGCCAGGGTATCGGCATAGGCCAGGACCATCGGTTCTTCAGGCAGCAAGGTGCAGTCGAAGGCGTCCTGCTTGAAGGGCGTGCGGACGATGCCGATTTCGATGAGACCTTTGCCCAGCATGTCCAGGACGCGGAAGGTGTTGCCGTCATAGATTTCAAAGCGGATGCCCCGATGACTGGCGTGGAATTGGCGGAGCGCTGGCCGGAGAATGACGCTGCCCGACGAGGACACGGTCCCGATGGACAAGGTGCCGCGCAGACCATTCTTGAAATCGGCGATTTCCCGTCGTGTCGAGTCGGTGAGGGTAAGAATCTGACGGGCCCGGCGGTAGAGGATTTCGCCCGCGTCGGTCAAGGTCACGCTGCGCGGTTCCCGCTGCAGGAGCTGGACGCCCAGTTCTTCTTCCAGAGCTTTCATTTGCTGGCTCAACGGTGGCTGAGCCATGTGCAGGCGACGGGCTGCCGCCGTAATCTGACCTTCTTCGGCGATGACCATGAAGTACGTAAGTTGACGGATATCCATATCGATGCCTCCTTGACATATAATTTACGTATATTATATCAATCATACAAATATTTTCAATATAGTAAAGGCCGTGTTATACTAAGACCATAGACAAGATGATCGTCAAGAAAGGATGATAGATGATGAACGATATTGTGACACCGAAACGGGACGCCCATTTTTTTTGGACCCTGTTCAAATCGACTTTTTTAATCAGCGCCTTCACCGTAGGCGGCGGCTTCGTCATTATTCCTCTTTTGAAAGGGAAATACGTCGATGAATATCACTGGATCAGCGATAAGGATACCCTCGATATGGTGGCAATCGCCCAGTCCATGCCTGGCGTCATTGCGGTCAACAGTGCGGTCATCCTCGGCTACCGCATGGCCGGGGTCCTGGGGACGCTGGTCGCCCTGGTCGCGACGGTGCTGCCCTGCCTGATTACGCTGTCGATTATTTCTTACTGCTATGATTTCTTTATCCAGAATCTCTATATCAAGATGATCCTCCGCGGTATGCAGTGCGGGGCGACGGCGCTTATCGTCAATGTCGGCATCGACCTCCTCATCAAACAGGGAAAAAAGAAGCTCCTCCTGCCGCTGGCTATCATCGTAGCGACGTTTATTGCTAACTTATGCTTTGATGTCAATATCATGGCGCTCATCGTCATCGACGGCATCATTGGCTTTGCCTTCATGCGCGACAAGAAGTACGATTAAGGGGAGGGACTTATCATGATATATTTATTGCTTTTTTGGGAATTCTGTAAAGTCGGGGCTTTCTGCGTCGGCGGCGGCTATGCGTCTATGCCGCTGATTCAGGCCAGTGTCGTCGATACCTTCCATTGGCTCTCGATGAGCGAATTTGTCGATATATTCACCATTTCTCAGATGACTCCGGGGCCGATTGGCATCAATGCCGCGACCTTCGTCGGCACCAAAATCGCCGGATTAGGCGGAGCTGTGGCTGCCACCCTGGGCTTCGTCACGCCGTCGTTTTTCTTGGGGATTCTGTTAGCACGCGTCTTCCTCAAGTACGGTGATATCGGTCCTATCCGGGGCATCCTCAACGGCCTGCGGCCGGCAGTCGTCGCCCTTATCTGCGTCGCCAGTCTGAGTTTCATCCTCCTGGCCTTGTGGAATACGGAGACCTGGCCTGATGACTGGTCGGCTTTCAGCCTTGGCGGCTTGGTCATCCTCTTCTTGGCTATTGCAGCGACGCGGCGCAAAATCGGCGTCATCAAGGTCCTCATCGGATCCGGCGTCTTAGGCCTCCTCTTAGGCATAGCCGGCCTCATCTAACTTCGATATATTGGGAGTCCAGGCTCTGGAGGAAGCGGCTCGGCGCATAGCGCTGATTGCCGATTCCCTGGTGCCAGCTCAGATACAGCCTCTTTTTGGCCCGCGTAATGGCGACATAAAAGAGGCGTTTTTCTTCTTCGATATTGCCTTTCTTTACGGACCAGAAGGTCGGGAAGACCCGGTCTTCCAGGCTGGCCAGGAAGACGTAGTCGAATTCCAGTCCTTTGGCCTGATGGATGGTGATGATCGGGATTTTCGGGTCCCTGGCCAGCATGCTGTCCAGTTCGCTGTTGGACAGGGCTGTCAGCTTGAGAAATTCCGCCAGGGCGTCGCGGGGGTCCTGGGCCGGGTCATCCGTTTCCTTGGCGATGCGGTAGAGCTTGCGGACGTTTTCCAGGCGGTCGATGTGATGGGCCGTATCGCTGGCCTCACGATGGCTCTCGTACCAGGCCTTGACACCGCCTTCGTTCATGACGGCGGCGATGATGGCTATGGGCCGGTCCTGGTAAGATTGGCGGCGGAAACGGCCCATGTCGCGGCTGAAAGGAGCGAAGAGGGGCAGGTACATAGACAGGGAAGCGCGGCGGGCTGCCGTGGCCGGCGCTATCTTTTCTTTTACGGCGTAGCACAGGAGGCCGGCCGTGGCCAGAATGTCGTCGAAGGCGTCGTGCGACGGCTGATGGTCGATGGGGAAGGTTTCGCTCAGCGTAGCCAGTTTATGGTTGATAAGATTGGGATAGAAGCGGCGGTATATGTCCAGCGTGTCGTAATAGGGGAAGTCACCGCTTTCGGCCATGCCCAGGCGCTGGAGCTCGCTGTGCAGGATGGACAGGTCATACGTGACGTTGTGGCCGACGATGACGGCATCTCTGGCAAAGTCCAGAAAGGCAGACAGGGCTTCTTTCGGATCCCGGCCATCGGCGGCTAACTGGTCGTCGCTGATGTGATGGACGTAGAATGAGGTCCCGACAGAACGGCTGGCGCGGACGTAGGTATTGAACTTGTCTGTGATCTGGCCCTGGGCGTCAAGGCGGACGGCGGCAATCTGGATGATTTCGTCTGTCGTCGTGTCGGTCCCCGTGCTTTCGACGTCGAAGACGACGATGCGTCCATCTGCCAGGGCCGTCAGCAAGAGGCCGTAAGGGTCGCCCGTTTCCTGGGAAATGGGGTCGATGAAGTCGCAGAGCCGGAGGCCCAGACGGCGGTAGGACTCGCTTTCGATGGTTTCGATGGTCCGCCGGCCGATGCGGGGGACGAAGCGCAGGAGGATGCGTTTCAGGCTGAGGTTGTCGTGCTTGTTCAGGAGCAGCCGCAGGTAGGCCAGGACGTCTTTACATTCCTGGCGCTTGAACAGGTGAAACTGGTCGATGCAGGTGACGGGCAGACGGGATGCTGGCGGATAGTGGAGATTATGGGCCGTAATACCTGTCCACAGCTGCTGGGCCTGGCGATTGCCGCGGACGAGGATGCAGGCTTTGAGACGCTCTTCAGGCGGCAGCTGGCTCAGTTCCTGGAAAATCCAGCGGCTTTCGTTGAGAAAGGTATCGGCCTGGTGGACGACGATGGGTTCACCTGGGACGGCGGCTGCGGCCTGGCCCGGCTGGGGGTAGATGTGGTGGACCGTCACCTGGCCGAAGAGGTGGTTCAGGCAGCTTTCGGCGGCCTTCAGGAGGAGCTGCGTAGCCCGGTAGTTGGTCGTAAAGGTGATTTCCCGGGGATGGTAGGTCTTGCGGAATTGTTCCAGAATATATTCCGGATAAGAACCGCGCCATTCGTAAATGGTCTGGAAGTAATCGCCGCAGAGGAGGACGTTGCGCCCCGGGAAGAGGCGGCTGATGACGGCGTATTCGACTTCGCTCGTGTCCTGCATTTCGTCGACGGCGATGAAGCGGAAGCGGTCCCGCCAGCGCTGGCAGCAGGCATCGTCAGTGAGGAAGTCGTAGGCGCCGGTGATGAGGTCCGTGAAGTCGACGGCGTGGTTGTCGGCCAGGACGGCATCGTATTGCTGGACCAGGGCGTCGCCGTGGTCGCTGAGCCAGGCCTGGAGGGCTTCTTTAGGTGCCGTGAAATCGTGGAGGTCCGGGATGACGCGCTGTTTCTTGACAAATTCGATGAAGTTCTGCAGGGCCTGGGTGTCGTTGCCCGGGGCTGACGCTGCCGCAGGCAGGCTGTCGATGATCTGCCGGCAGTCTTCGTCGTCGTAGAGCAGAAAGTCGTTGTAACGGTCGCTCTGGCGCTTCGTTTCTTCTTTGATGAGGCTGTAACAGAAACTGTGGATTGTCTTGACGACGACAGCCAGGCCCTTTTCGCGGGCCGTGGCGATGATGCGGTTCTTCAGTTCTTTGCAGGCCCGGTTGGTGAAGGTCAGGCAGAGTATCTGCGAGCCTTCGGCGGCGCCTGTTTCCAGGATGTGGGCGACCCGGCAGGCCAGGACGCGGGTCTTGCCCGTGCCGGCTGGCGCGTTGAGCAGAATCGGCTGCGACAGGTCGCTGACGACTTGCTGCTGCTGGTCATTTAATTCCATAATCTATCCCTCCGTGTCGGTCATTTTCCTCCATTGTAACATAGTCGGCGCTATCCGTGTACAAACTGCGATAGAACGGGTGATTTTCATTGACAGTCCCGGATGTTTTTGATAGAATCAAAGTGTATTTGATAATCTTTCAATCAATAAGGAGATGCACTATGACAAGACGTTTATGGACAGGTTCTTTGCCGTTTGTAAACAGTCTCCGTGTGTCTAACTGAAAAAAGCCCAAAGGTGACGTGTGTCACTTTTGGGTTTTGTTTTTCCTAAGGAGGGGTCTCTGTTGAAGGTCGGTTTGATCATGGGAAGCGATTCTGATTTTCCCGTTATGAAAAAAGCGATTGCTATTTTTAAAGAATTTGGTGTTGAATATGAAGTCTTGTTAGCGTCGGCCCACCGCACGCCGGCTGCTGTCCGGGAATTCGTTTCGACAGCCGAAGAACGGGGCATCAGTGCCTTTGTCGTCGGTGCCGGTATGGCTGCTCATCTGCCCGGTGTCGTTGCCAGCTATACGACGCTGCCTGTCATCGGCGTCCCCTTGGAAAGCGGCAGCCTCCAGGGCATGGATGCGCTGCTGGCCATCGTACAGATGCCGTCGGGCATCCCCGTTGCGACCGTCGCCATCAACGGTGCCAAGAACGGAGCGCTCCTGGCCGTACAGATTGGCGCTGCCAGCGATGCGGCCTTAGCCAAGAAATACAAGGCCTATCGCGAAAACATGGCTAACGAAGTCATGGAAAAGAACCAGAAGTTGCAAGAAACCATAAAGTCCCTCTAAGGGCAATACAGACTATTTTTCGTTATAACAGGAGGTTTAATTCATGTTTTACGATCCGATTTGGGATAAGCAGCATGAAGAATGTGGTGTCTTAGGTATTTACGATAAACACCTCGATATTCCCCGCTATATTTACTGGGGGTTGTTCGCATTACAGCATCGTGGCCAGGAAAGCGGCGGCATCGCCCTGACTGACGGCCAGGATATCCATACGTTCCGCGGCATGGGCCTCATCAGCACGGTCTTCGCCAACGGCGTACCTGAAGAAGAAGGCGGCCCCGTCGGCATCGGCCACGTCCGCTATTCGACGACAGGTTCCAATAATCCCCGCAATATCCAGCCCCTGGCCGTATACACGCCTATGGGACAGCTGGCACTGGCTCATAACGGCAACCTGACCAACACCCGGACTCTGCGGGAAGAACTGGACCGCGGCGGCGCGACCTTCCAGACGACCATGGACAGTGAAATCATCGTCAACCTCATCAGCCGCAGCCAGAAAGACACCATCGAAGAACGCATCATGGAAAGCATGAACCGCATCCAGGGGGCGTACTCACTGGTACTCATGACGAAAGATACGCTCTATGGCGTCCGCGACCCCTATGGCTTCCGCCCGCTGTGCATCGGCCGTACCGATGAAGGCGGCTGGGTCCTGGCTTCGGAAACGTGTGCCCTCGACGCCATCGGCGCCAAGTTCGTCCGCGACGTACAGCCCGGCGAATTCGTCCAGATCAATGAAAAGGGCGTCAAATCGACGATCTTTGCCAAGGCACCGCGCAAGCAGGTCTGTTCCTTTGAATACATTTATTTCGCCCGTCCGGACAGCGTCATCGACGGTCAGGATGTCTACCAGGCCCGCCTGAACATGGGCCGGGAAATGTGGAACGAAACGCAGTATGATGCGGACATCGTCATTTCCGTCCCGGACAGCGGCAACACGGCAGCTATCGGCTACGCCCAGGCTTCGGGCATCCCCTTCAAGCACGGCCTCATCAAGAACCGTTACATGGGCCGTACCTTTATCAAGCCGAACCAGAAACAGCGCGAACTGGCTGTCCGCATGAAGCTGAATGTCGTCAAGTCCGTCGTCAAGGGCAAGCGCATCGTCATGGTCGACGATTCCATCGTCCGCGGCACGACGAGCGGCATCATCTGCAAGCTCCTGCACGAAGCCGGCGCCAAGGAAGTCTACATGTGCGTATCGGCACCGCCTATCAAGTATCCCTGCTTCTACGGCATCGACACGTCGGTCCGCAAGGAACTCATCGCTTCGACGTTCAGTGTCGAACAGATTCAGAAATACATCGGCGTGGACAAACTCCATTTCATTTCCATCGACGGTCTCAACCGGGCTGTCGAACATATCCCCAAGGAAGATATGTGCTTAGCTTGCTTCAATAACGACTATCCTACGGACACTCCGCAGGCCAATGAGGAAGGAGAAAAATATGCTCTCGAACACAAATAAAGGATTGACTTATGCTGATGCCGGCGTCGACATCGATGCTGGCAACAAAGCCGTAGAATTGATGAAAGATTCGGTCAAAGCCACGTACCGTCCGGAAGTCCTCGGTGACCTTGGCGGCTTTGGCGGCCTCTTTTCCCTGATGAACAGCGACATCAAGAAACCGATCCTGGTCAGCGGTACCGACGGCGTCGGCACGAAACTCCGCCTGGCCATCATGATGGGCAAACACGATACAGTCGGTCAGGACTGTGTCGCCATGTCCATCAATGACGTTCTCGTCCAGGGCGCCGAACCGCTCTTCTTCCTGGACTACATCGCCGTCGGCAAGCTCGACCCGGTCCAGGTTGCGACCATTGTCAAAGGTGTCGCCCATGCCTGCCAGGAATCGGGCTGCGCTCTCCTCGGCGGCGAAACGGCTGAAATGGCCGGCTTCTATGCCAAAGACGACTATGACCTGGCTGGCTTCGGCGTCGGCATCGTCGACCGCGACAAGGTCATTACCGGCGAAAACATCAAGGCCGGCGACGTCCTCATCGGCCTGCCTTCGACAGGGGTCCACTCCAACGGCTTCTCCCTGGTCCGCAAGATTGTCCTGGAACGGCAGAACATGAAGCTCGACCAGTACGTCGATGAACTGGGAATGACCATCGGTGAATGCCTGCTCACGCCGACCCGCCTCTATCCGCGTCCGTGCCTGCCGATCATCAAGAACTTTACCGTCAAGGGCATGGTCCACATCACTGGCGGTGGTTTCTATGAAAACATCCCCCGCGTCCTGCCGAAAGGCGTCGGCGTCGATATCGACGTCACGGCGTGGCCGCAGCTGCCGATTTTCGGACTCCTCCAGAAATGGGGCAACGTCGATGCCAAAGAAATGTACCGTACCTTCAACATGGGCATCGGCATGATCATGATTGTCGATGAAAAAGACGCTGATGCCGTCCTCAAGAACCTGGCCGACCGCGATGAAAGGGCCTATGTCATCGGCAAAGTCGTCGATTCCGACGTACCCGTAACCTTGCGGGGAGGCGTATTCCATGACTAAAAAGAAGATGGTCATTTTCGCATCGGGCCGTGGCTCCAACGCCATCGCCCTCCACGATGCCGTCGAAGCCGGCACGATCAATGCGGAAATCAAGGCCCTGGTCTGCGATATCCCGGGCGCACCGGTCATGGACCGCGATAAGGAATGGGGCGTACCGGTCATTTTGGCCGACCGCAAATCCTTCGACTCGAAAGCGGCCTTTGAAAAATATATCCTCGACGCCATTGAACCGTATCAGGCCGACATCATCTGCCTGGCCGGCTTCATGCGTCTCTTGAGCGGTGACTTCATTTCCCATTATGAACACAAGATGCTCAACATCCATCCGGCCCTGCTGCCGTCGTTCCGCGGCCTCCACGCCCAGCGCCAGGCCGTCGAAGCCGGTGTCAAGATTGCTGGCTGCACGGTCCATTTCGTCGTTCCCGACATGGATGCCGGCCCGATCATCTTGCAGTCAGCCGTACCGGTCTACGAAGACGATACGGAAGACACGCTGGCAGCCCGGATCCTCACCAAGGAACATCCGACTTATGTCAGAGCGGCAGCGCTCTTTTGCGATGATAAATTGACTATCGACGGCAATGTCGTCAAAGGGACTCAGGAATAGGAGGAATTTTTCATGAAAGTAAAACGCGCACTCATTAGTGTATCTGATAAAACGGGCGTCGTCGAACTGGGCAAAGCCCTGGCTGACCTCGGCATTGAAATCATTTCCACGGGCGGCACCATGCGGACCCTGAAAGAAGCGGGCGTACCGGTCATCGCCGTTCAGGACGTCACGGGCTTCCCGGAAATGATGGACGGCCGCGTCAAGACGCTGAATCCGAAAATCCACGGGGCTATCCTGGCTGTCCGCGATAATCCGGAACACGTCAAAGCCATGAAAGAACACGGCATCAAACCGATCGACCTGGTCGTCGTCAACCTCTATCCGTTTCAGCAGACCATTGCCAAACCGGATGTCACCTTGGCTGAAGCCATTGAAAACATCGACATCGGCGGTCCCTGCATGGTCCGCGCTTCGGCAAAGAATAACAAATACGTCGCCATCGTCACCAACCCGTCCAAATACGGCGAAATCATTTCCATCCTCCAGAAAGACGGCGAATTCTCCGACCAGTACCGCCTGGAACTGGCTCAGGAAGCATTCCATCACACGGCTGTCTATGATACGGCCATTGCCGCATACCTGGCAGAACAGGTTCAGAAGGGGGCCGCAAAATAATGAAAGTAGCAGTCATCGGCGGCGGCGGCCGCGAACATACTTTGGCCTGGAAATTGGCTCAGAGCCCGAGCGTCGATAAGCTCTATGCCATTCCCGGCAGCGCCGCTATGAGTGAAGTCGCCCAGTGCGTCGACATCGCCCTGTCCGATTTGGACGCCATCACGGACTATGCCAAAAACGAAGGCATCGACATGCTCGTCGTCGGCCCGGAAGTCCCCTTGACCGAAGGCATTGCCGACCTGGCCCAGTCCAAAGGCCTGGCTGTCTTTGGCCCGAACAAGGCCGCAGCCCAGATGGAAGGGTCCAAAGTCTTTGCCAAGAACCTCATGAAGAAATACCACGTCCCGACGGCAGCTTACGCCTCCTTTACCGATGGCGAAGCCGCCAAGGCCTATATTAAGGAACAGGGCGCACCGATCGTCGTCAAGGCCGATGGCCTGGCTGCCGGCAAGGGCGTCGTCGTCGCCCAGACGGAAGCAGAAGCCATCGAAGCCGTCAACGCCATGATGGAAGACCACATCTTCGGTGCTTCTGGCGGCCGCATCGTCATTGAAGAATGTATGGTCGGCGAAGAAGCAAGCCTCCTGGCTTTCGTCGATGGCAAGACCATCGTGCCCATGATTTCCGCCCAGGACCACAAGCGTATCTTCGATAACGATGAAGGCCCCAACACGGGCGGCATGGGGGCTTATGCGCCGGCACCGGTCGTTACGCCGGAAATCCGCAAGGAAGTCGAAGAAAAGATTCTGAAACCCGTCGTCGATGGCCTCAAACAGGAAGGCATCACCTACCAGGGCTGCCTCTATGCCGGCCTGATGATCACGGCCGATGGCCCGAAAGTCGTCGAATTCAACTGCCGCTTCGGCGATCCCGAAACGCAGGCCGTCTTGCCGCTCCTCGACGGCGACCTGGCCCAGATCATGTATGCCTGCGCCAAGGGCACGCTGACGGCCGATATGGTCCACTGGAAAGACGCTGCATCCTGCTGCGTCATCATGGCTTCTGCCGGCTATCCCGCTTCGTCCCATAAAGGCGATGTCATCAGCGGCCTCGATGCTGTCGATAAAGAAGATGTCATGGTCTTCCATTCCGGCACGGCCAAGAAAGACGGCCAGTACGTCACCAACGGCGGCCGCGTCCTCGGCGTTACGGCCGTAGCAGGGGACCTCAAGAGCGCCATCGAAAAGGCCTATGCCAACGTCATACGCATCCACTTCGACGGCCAGCAAGTCCGCAGCGACATCGGCGCCAAAGGATTGAAACACTTGAAATAAAGTTTAGAGTTTGTAGTATGGAGTTTGTAGTTTGTAGATGAGGGCTTTGAAATTAAAAAGGGCTTCACTAAAAACTACAAACTGCAAACTTAAAACTCAAAAGGGGTTGTCGCACGTGCGATAGCCCCTTTTGACTACCACACGAAAGGAAGGTCGTTATGACACAGTTTATTACGCCTGTGGAAGCGGCGCGTCTCGTCGGCGATGATATGACCCTGGCTGTCAGCGGTCATGCCGGCTTCGGGACGCCAGACGGGCTGTTTAAGGCCCTTCACGACCGTTATGATGAGGAAGGCCATCCCCGTAATGTGACCTTGGTCAAGATTGCCGGGACCGGCGACGGCGGCCAGCGCGGCGGCGACCGCCTGGCCGCTGATGGCCTCATCGGGACGATCATTAACAGCCATTTCGGCATGGAAAAGAAGTTGGCCGATAAAGTGGCAGCCAACCAATGCCTGGCCTATGTCGTTCCGGCCGGGACGATACTGGCCCTGTATCGGGCCATCGCCGCCGGTCACAAAGGCGTCTGGACCGATATCGGCCTGCACACGTTGGCTGACCCGCGCCTGGACGGCAGCAAGGCCAACGAAAAGACCGTCCGCGAAGGCAAGGATATCGTCCGCCTGGTCTCGTTTGACGGCGACGACTACTTATATTATCCAACCTTTCCCATCCAGGTCTGCTTCATCCGCGGCTCCCTGGCCGATGAGGACGGCAACATTTCCCTCCAGCGCGAAGCTATGATCGGTGAACAGCTGGAAGTGGCCGAAGCGACGCATAATTCCGGCGGCATCGTCGTCGTCCAGGTCGAAGACGTCGTGCCCCGGGGCAGCCTCGATTCGCGGCTCGTGAAGATCCACCATTTCCTCGTTGATTACGTCGTCGTGCCGCGGCCGAAGTACCACGTCCAGAGCTTTTCGACCCACGGCTACCGGCCGGAACTGAGCGGCGAAGGGCGCAAGTCCATCCAGTCCCTGCCGCCGCATCCTCTGGACAATCGCAAAATCTGTGCCCGCCGGGCGGCGATGGAACTGAAAAAAGGCGACGTCATGAACCTGGGCATCGGCATCCCGGAAATCATCGGCTCTGTCGCCGCTGAAGAGGGCTTCGGGCCGAGCCTGACCCTGGCGGCCGATTCGGGCATCATCGGCGGCATCCCCTTGTCGGGCCTCGATATGGGGGCCGCTGTCAATGCCGAAGCGGAACTGAAGATGGCCGACATGTTCGATATCTGCCACGGCGGCGGCCTCGACCTCTGTGCCCTGGGCCTGGCGGAAATCGACGCCATGGGCAATGTCAATGTCTCAAAATTCCACGGCCGCGTCACCGGGCCCGGGGGCTTCATCGACTTGGCCCAGCACACGAAGAAACTCATCCTCATGGGGACTTTTACAGCCGGTGGCCTGCGAGAGCACTGTGAAGACGGGAAGCTGGTCATCGACCGCGAAGGGAAGTATCAGAAGTTCAAGGCGAATATCGAACAGGTTACCTTTTCCGGCGACTATGCCGCAGCCCACGGCCAGCACGTCCTGGTCGTCACGGAACGGGCCGTCTTCCGTCTGACGCCGCAGGGACTCATGCTGACGGAAATCGCCCCGGGCGTAGACCTGGAACGGGACGTTCTGGGTCAGATGGAATTCCGCCCGGTCATCGCCGATGACCTGCGACTCATGGACGGCCGCATCTTCCAGCCCAATCCCATGGGCTTGTCGTAGGTCGTTCATCGTTCATCGTAAGGGCACCCCAATGGGGTGCTCATGTAGGGGCGACCCAAAGGGCGCCCGCCTGAGTCCGCTATGTTTTATATAATCTGATTGGAGGTTCGTCATGGAATACCGTATAGAAAGAGATTCGATGGGAGAAATCAAAGTCCCGGCTGATAAACTCTGGGGTGCCCAGACACAGCGCAGTTTCGAGAATTTTAAGATCGGCACGGAAAAAATCCCGCCTGAAATGGTCACGGTCTTTGCCTATTTGAAGAAGGCTGCTGCCTTGACCAACAAGGAATTGGGTGTCGTCGACGGCGACCGGGCCGACGCCATCGTCCAGGCCTGCGATGACATCCTGGCTGGCAAGCTCGACGGCAATTTCCCCTTGGCTGTCTGGATGACCGGCAGCGGCACGCAGTTCAACATGAACGTCAACGAAGTCGTCGCCAACCGGGCCAAGCAGATTTTACAGGCCCAGGGCAAGAACCTGAACGTCCATCCCAATGACCACGTCAATCATTCCCAGAGCTCAAACGATACCTTCCCGACGGGCCTGCATATGGTCGGCGTCCTACTTATCGAACAGAAACTGTTCCCCGCCATGGAAGCCCTCTATCAGGCGCTCCGGGCCAAACAGGAAGCTTTCAAGGACATCGTCAAGATCGGCCGGACCCACTTGCAGGATGCCACACCGTTGACGCTGGGCCAGGAATTCAGCGGCTGGGCCCGCATGATTCAGCGCGACCGGGATATGCTGGTCCAGGGCGTCGATTTTCTCCGCGACCTGGCCATGGGCGGCACGGCCGTCGGCACGGGCATCAACTGCCCGAAAGGCTACGATGCGCGCTTTGCCGAAATCGTCAGCCAACTGACGGGGACGACCTTCCATACGGCGCCGAACAAGTTCCAGTCCCTGACCAGTAAGGACGAACTCGTCGTCGTCCACGGCATGCTCAAAGCCCTGGCCTGCGACCTCATGAAAATCGCCAACGACGTCCGCTGGCTGTCGTCGGGACCGCGCTGCGGCATTGGCGAAATCCGCATCCCCGAAAATGAACCGGGCAGCTCCATCATGCCCAGCAAAGTCAACCCGACGCAGTGCGAAGCCGTCACCATGGTGGCCGTCCAGGTCATGGGCAACGACGCGACTTTGGGCATCGCCGCCAGCCAGGGGAACTTCGAGCTCAATGTCTTCATGCCTGTCATCGCCTACAACTTGATCCAGTCTATCCGCCTGCTCACGGACTGCATGGATTCCTTCCGCAAGCACTGCGTCGTCGGCATCGAACCGAACCGCGAACGGATCACGACCAACCTCTACAACTCGCTCATCCTGGTCACGGGCCTGGTGCCTCTCGTCGGCTATGACAAGGCCTGCACCATTGCCAAACAGGCAGCCAAAGAAGGGCTGACCCTGAAAGAGTCAGCCCTGAAGACGGGATGGGTCACGGCAGAGCAGTTCGACAAAGCCATGGACCCGGCCAAATTGGCAGGTTTGAAATAACCTTTACTTATCTTTTTCGATGTTATCTTTCCAGGAGTCGTCGTCTTGCTGCTGGACGGCACTGCGCGTATAAGCGGCAATGGCGGCGAAGTTCTTCTGGACGCCCGTCGAGGTATTGCGGTACTTGACGGCATGGTCGGCATCGATACCCAGGTTCTGGGCTTCCGAAGCGGCGTCGATATTGGCGCCGAGGAAAATGAAGTCCCAGCCCTGGGCTTTTTTATCGGAAATCATTTTCTGGATCGTCGCCTTGGAATATTCCGTGCTGGCGTTTTCCTGACCGTCCGTGATGATGACGAAGATGACCTTGTGGTCCTTGTCGGAAATGCCCGGCGTGTCGGAAATCTTGGCAATCGTATTGCCTACAGCATCGAGGAGGGCCGTCGAGCCGCCGACGCGGTAATCCTTGGTCGTCATGTCCGACAGGCTGTTGATGTTGCTGCGGTCCGTCAGGATGTCGACTTTATTGTTGAACAGGACCGTCGTGACCTTGGTGTCGACGTCGAGGTCTTTTTCCTTGGCAATCATGGCGTTGTAGCCGCCGATAGTATCGCTTTCCAGGCCATACATGGAGCCGCTCTTATCGAGGACCAGGACCAGGTCGAGATGCTTGATCGTCGACGGCAGGGTCTGCGTTTCAGCCTGGCGGGCCTTGTCGGTCATGGTCGTCGTGTCGGCCGCGACAGCCGCGCCGCAGCAGAGCAGGGCGCTGAGGGTAAATATGAGTAATTTTTTGAACATGGCAGATGCCTCCTTAAAAATGGACGAATGACGTTTCTTTTATTGTATCATAAAAGTTGTTACAAAGAATACGCAGTCTGTTCACAAATCTTTATGATTCCTTTAACTTTTGCCTAATCTTTCGTTAGAAATGACCGTTATACTGGCCTTATCAATTAGGACAAGAGGAGGAGTCACCATGTATTTCCTGGACCATTACCGCACCCGTATTTCCCAAGTCATTGGGCTTCTGTTTTTATTTTTATTCATGTTCTCGCAAAAGGAATTGGATGTCACGGCCCCGTATATCTCGGGCATCTTATTCCTCGTGGGCTGTCTCTGCGTCGGCGCCGCCATGGCAGGCCGCATGTGGTGCGCCCAGTATATTGCCGGCTATAAGAATGACGTCCTGGTCCGCGAAGGGCCGTACTCGGTCTGCCGGAATCCGTTGTATTTCTTCAGCTTCCTCGGCGGCATCGGCGTCGGTCTGTGCACGGAATCGCTGACCCTGACGGTGCTGCTGGTCCTCCTCTTCGCCGTCATGTACATCCCGGTCATCCATACGGAAGAAGCCCGGCTGCACCGCCTCTTCGGGGAACCGTACAGCGCCTACATCCGGGAAGTGCCTCGGTTTTTCCCGAAATGGTCGCTCTACCATGAACCTAAGGAATATACAGTCAAACCGAAAGTTTTCCGCCACGCTGCCGGCGACGTCCTCTGGTTCGTCCTGGCCGTCGGCATCCTGGAATGTATCGAAGCCATACAGGAATCAGGCCTGTTGCCGCAGCTCCTGTCGCTTTATTAAATAAATATAACAAAAACAAAAAATCATTGTCAGCTTGCCCTTTTTCCGCTATGATGAATAGGGACTCGCACGACGGTTTCTGCCATCATGCGAGTCCCTATTTTTTTATAATTTATTTTTTACACCACAGATAGGAGTGGAAAACATGGGCATCATCAAGGAATTCAAAGAATTTGCCATGCGTGGGAACGTGCTGGACATGGCAGTCGGTGTCGTCGTCGGCGGAGCTTTTGGGAAAATCGTCACGTCACTGGTCAACAACATTATTATGCCCCCATTTGGGGTCCTCCTCGGCGGGATTGATTTTTCGGACTTCTTCATCCCTTTGAGCACAGAACACGTCGATTCCCTGGCCGAAGCGAAAGCCACCGGGATCCCTGTCATTGCGTACGGTTCCTTTCTCAACACGGTCATTGAGTTCCTGATTATCGCCTTTGCCATCTTCATGGTCCTCAAACAGCTGAACCGCTTCCTGCCCAAACCGGAACCGGCTCCAGAACCGCGGCTCTGCCCGTTCTGCCGCCAGCCCATCGCCGACGATGCCACCCGCTGCCCTCACTGCACCAGCGAATTGCCTGCCGCCGAAACGGCTCATTGATTGCAGACCGATGTTATTTTGCAGTTTGTAGGGGCTCGCACGTGGCGAGCCCGTCTCAGAATATGGAGAATTTTTCTAGCAAAGTGGTTGGTAAATCGTACATAGCCTGGAGCGGGCGCCCCACGGGGCGCCCCTACAGAAAAGAGGCTGTCTTAATGTGACAGCCTCTTTTTGTCGCCTTTTGCCTCCTTATTGTCGTTATTTCATGTTCAACGTGGCGCAAAATGCGTGTATCATAGAGGTATCCCAAGGGGAAAGAGAGGAAACGTTATGAATCGATTTTTATTGGATGGCCGCTATGGGGCTGTGTTACAATCTTTCGGCCTGCAGCCCATTGCCGTCCTGAAAAAGGCCGGTCTGCCGGTCACGTTATTCACGCAGGAACATCCCGTCATCACGCAGGATGCCTATTTCCGCCTGATGACGACCATCGCCGATTTGATGCCTGATGAATCCGTTTCCATCCGCATGGCGACGATGGAAAGCATCGAAACCTTTTCGCCGCCTATTCCTTCCGTTGTAGCCAAGGCCATCGATAAAGCCGTCAACCAGAAACGGCCAAAGACATGCTACGTCATCGGCTTCGGCGCCAAGCCCCTGATCTTCCTCCACAGCGTCCTGCCGGCGCGCTGCTTCGACTGGATCATGATGCATGCCTCGTAAGACCTTGACAATTCCCTCTGACATCCGTATAATACATAGAGTACCGGAAATGAATTATATAGTACTCTGCGAGGTGGGATATGGAACAGAAAGTAATTTTAGCAGCTCTGGAAGAAGTGAAACTACACGGTTTGCGTTTTACCATGGCTGATGTGACGCGGCGCCTGCGCATGAGCAAGTCGTCCCTCTATAAACTCGTGCCATCGAAAGACCGGCTCATCGAGGAGATGCAGTCGTATATCATGGATACTTTTAATGCGGAAGCCGCACAGATACAGGATGCTTCCGCGCCGCTGGTGACGAAGGTACAGCGATTTGTCCGGGCTTATCTGGATATGATGCAGCCTTTGACGACGAGTGGCTATTTTGAAGACTTGCAGTTGCTCTATCCTGACGAATATACCCGCTGGCAGGATTTCTATAAAGCGAAGGTCCAAGACGTCATCGGCCTCCTGCAAAAAGGGGTAGAAACGGGATTATTTCGCCCGGTTTCTCTGCCTGTCGTCCAGCATTGTCTTTACGTATCGGCCATGGCCTTGGCGGATCCGGCCTTTTTAGCCCGCTATGACCTGACTTATCAGCAGGCCGTCGAAACACTAGAAGACGTCTTGTTTCATGGACTCATTTCCTCAAACGTCAAATATTAGACCTTAAACAGTTAAAGAGAGAAGAGGCTTACATGATGGTCGAAACCCTCATGTGACAGCCTCATCTTCTTTTTATTAGTTAAGTACTGAAAAATACATAATTAGTACTGATGGATTTTGGGAGGAACTCATTTATGGATATCAGGCAGTATTACCGCAAATATCAAAAACCGTTGAAACTGGCTGTCTTTCTTATGGCCTTGGCTGCAGGGATTGGCACCTTTTATTGGCAGACGTCGCTGGCTCATCAAGCCGATGCCGGTCTCTGGGGGATTGCCGATGCCAAAGAAAGCAACGTTAATTCGAAAGTCGCCGGCCGCGTCGTGGCTTTGTATGTCAAAGAAGGGGATACGGTCACAGCCGGGCAGGTCCTGGCCCGTATCGATGCTGATGCCGAATCCATCCAGCAGCGGCAGGCCCAGGCTGCCCTGGCGGCCCAGTATGCCCAGATTCAGCAGGTCGCCCTGTCGTCGGACAGCACGAAAGGGAAACTCGATGCGGCTTTGAAACAGGCACAGGCTCAGGCCATGCAGGCTGAGACGGCGAAAGATTTGGCAGCAAAAGATGAAGCCCGTTATGCGGCGCTGCTCCAGCAGGATGCTGTCCCGCAGCAGACCTATGATTCGTACCGGTCCAAACTGGATCAGGCCCAGGCCAATTATGAAGCGGCCCAGGCGGCTGTCGACAGTGCCCAGTCGGCGCTGACCGAAAACGAAGCCAATCAGGCGGCCCAGGAAGCGGCCCGTAAACAGGCCGATGCTTTGCAGAGCCAAGTCGATACGACACAGCTGAATTTAGGGGAAACGGAAATCCGGGCGCCTTATGACGGCGTCATTACTCAGAAGTTCGTCGAAGAAGGGGCCCTCATCGCGACGACGGTACCGCTCTTTGCGATTCAGGATACATCGGATAACTGGGTTGATTTTCCTGTCAAAGAAACCGACCTGGGACCGTATCAGGTCGGGGATACCGTGGCCATGCAGGGGCGGAATGGGGAATACGTGCAGGGTACGATTGAAAGTATCCGCCGCAAAGCCGATTTTGCCACACAAAAGGCCACTAGCGAACGGGGCGATACGGATGTCATGGCCTTCAATGTCCGCGTGCGCACCAATAGCAGCGCTGTCTGGCCGGGGATGCGCTTCAAGCTCTTAGGAAAGGCCTCATCATGAGGGATTTCTTATACACGTATTGGGCACACCTCCAGGTGGAAGTGGAACAGCTTTTTTCTCTGCATCGGCGGACAGGGCTGATCATCCTGTTCATCCCTGTCGTCTATACCCTGCTCTTTGGCGGATTGTTTTATGAAAATGCCGTGACGGCTGTGCCCGTCGCCGTATATAATCTCGACCGCGGCGCTTCCGGCCGGCAGCTCGTGCAGGATTTGGCGTCCAGTCCGGATTTGCGTCTGTATGAAATGGACGGTACGGGACAAGATGCGAAGCAGACGATGACGGAAAAGGGGCTCACGGCTGTCATTACGATTCCGCCCGATTTTTCACGGCATATTGCATCGGGACAGCTGACGACTATTGAACTCGTCGTCGATAACAGTAATACCGTCTTAGGCGGGGTAGCGACCCGTGCTGTCCAGCAGGTAGTCAGTACCTGGGATGGCCGTATAGCGGCACAGCAACGGCTGGCCGCTGGCTGGAACCTGGACGAAGCACAGGCTATGCTGACTTTGCGCAGTCGTGTCATCGGCAATCCGACAGGCGGTTATGAAGACTTTTTCTTGGTCATCCTCATCCTCCACGCCGTCCAAATCGGGGCCATCTTTGCCCTGGGGCCGTCGCTGGTTCTGGAAGTCCATCGCCAGGACCGTCCCTGGCACTGGCATATCGGGGCTTATCTCCTGGCTAAAGGGACGATTTACCTGGGCGTCGTGCTCCTGTCCCTGTCGCTGTGCTTGGCTTTCAGCCTGGCCTTTTTCGGGATTGCGGACCATGGACCCTGGGGACCGATGCTCTTATTGATGATTGCTTATATCGCAACCGTTCTGGCTTTTTCTTTGTTCATGGGTTCCTGGTCAGGCCGGCCGGAAAAAGCCATTACTTATGCCTTATTCTATGTCATGCCGTCGGTCTTGTTCTCCGGGGCTATCTGGCCGCGCCATTCCATGAACATGGCCAGCCTGCTTTTGTCGTATTTCGTCCCCGTCGGCTATGTGGCTGAAGACACACGGCGCTTTTTGCTGCTCGGCAGTGCCCCAAGCTGGGGTAGCCATGCTTTGGCCTTATGGGGGATGACTTTCTTTTTTTTGCTCTTGGCCTATGTGGGGTTAAAACGCAGACAAAGGAGGCGTAATACATGTGGGACATTCTCCGCAGGGAACTCTTGATTCTCTGCCATCAGCGGCGCATGGTCTTCATCGTCCTCTTAGCCGCTGCCAGTGCCTATGCAATGCTCATCGGCACGCTCTATATGGGACAGACGGTCCAGTCCATCCCCGTTGCGGTCTGTGATCTGGATCAGTCGGCCCTGAGCCGGCAGCTCATCCGCGACGTCGCCAGCGCCGATACGTATCACTTTGTCGGTACGACGGCCAGTGAAGCCGAAGGGGAGCAATGGCTGGCCAGCCAAAAGGCGGCAGCTGTCGTCGTCATTCCGTCGGATTTTGCAGAAAAATTCTATCAAGGCCAGGATGTTTCTCTTGGGTTCCTGCAAGATGGCGCCAATACCTTGGAAGCCAGCTATGCCTCCGTTCCGATGCAGCTAATCTGGGCGGACTGGCTGGGCCGTTATCGGGCTGAAGCCATTGCCATCCATGGAACGCCGCAGGTCCAGCCTGGGGCTGTCGGACTCAGCCTGCGCTATACAGCCAATCCGACGCAGAGCTATCTGGTCTTTTATGTCTATGGCGTCATGCTCATCGCTGCCCAGATTGGGATTACGATGAGTTACGGTCTGGCTGTGCAAGGGGACAGCCGCCATGGGTATTACAGGCGGCATGGTCTTTTCCGGGTCATGGCTGCCAAAATCGGCTTGTATTGGTTTTGCAGTTTCCTGTCCGTTCTCTTAGGAATCGGCGTCTTGATTGGTTTGTTCCATCTGCCTTTATATGGTAATCTGGGTGCCGTTTTACTGCTCTGCGGGGCCTTCCTCTTTGCCGTCGAAAATATAGCCGGGTTAGTGGCACTTTATTTCCGGACGAAACTGGCCCTGACGCAGTTTCTCGTCTTTTACAGCCTGCCAGCCTTTCTCATTTCTGGTTATATCTGGCCGGAACAGGCCATGCCGGGCATCATCCGTTTCCTGGCCTGGCTGCAGCCGGTCCACTATGCCATGGCCGATTTCCGTCAGCTCGCCTTGACGGGCCAGTCAACAACCTGGGGCCTCCATACAGCTATCCTGCTGGCTGTTGGCCTGACCGCGGCCCTTGTGTCACTGAAATTCGTAAAATAAATTGACTTTTCTCCTTCTTGCGATATAATAAGAAATATAGTTGGAATTAAAACTAATTAAAAGGGGAATCGCCATGGACGAAGAAGCGTTGCATATTTTATTGTTGTTAGGGTTTCACCGGTCGAACCGGGAAATCGGCCGCCGCATCAAGCGGGAAGGGCTCATGCCCGGCCAGCCTAAGATTCTGGAATATTTGTGGTTCCATGACGGCGCCAGTCAGAAGGACATCAGCCGCGAGTGCATCATCGACAAGTCGACGGTGACCAGTTTGCTGAAGCGTATGGAAAAGCTGGACCTCATCCGCAAGGAAACACGGCCCGAAGACCAGCGGGGCATGGCCATCTTCCTGACGGAAACGGGCTGGGAAAAGGCCAAGCGGATCCGCCAGGTCATTTATGGCATCGACGATGAAATGTGGCAGGGTATCGAGCCGGAAGCACGCCAGCAGTTCATGGCGACGTTTCATCGCATTATGGAGAATGAAAAGAAGTGGGGCGATTGAGTATGCGTCATATGCATCATCTGAAAATACGGGTCAGTGTCTTTCTTTGCAGTATCTTGATGACGGCCTTCGGCATCGACCTGATCACGGTTGCCAGCCTGGGGACGTCACCCATTTCCAGCGTGCCCCTCGTCGTCAGTTTCTATACGCCGTGGACCTTCGGCCAGCTAACCTTTGTCCTCAACATGGCCTTCATCGTCTTGCAGATTGCCCTGCTGCGCCGCCAGTTCCGGCCCGTAGAGCTGCTGCAGATTGCCATTAACTTCGTCTTCAGCGCAGCCATCGACTTTTTCATGCACGCCATGGCAGGATTACAGGGACTGAGCTGGCCTTTTGCCGCAGTTCTCTTAGTGGCCGGCTGTGCGACCCTGGCCTTCGGCATCTGCATCGAAGTGGCGTCGCAGATCCTGATGGTGCCCGGCGACGGGGCCGTCAAGGCCATTGCCCAGACGGGGAAATGGCGGATGGGTTCGACGAAAGTCGCCTTCGATTCGACCATGGTCACCATTGCCGTCATCTTGTCGACCCTTTACGGCGGCCTGGGGACCCTGACCGGTCTTGGCGTCGGCACGCTGGTGTCGGCCATGCTCGTCGGGCGCTTCGTCAATTTCTTCAATCACCGCGTCTTTTTCATCGAACGCCTGGCCCGACTGTCCTTGGATGATGAAACCAAGGCGGCCGGAGCCTTGTCCAAAGAAGTCCAGTCCTGATTCAGGTACTGGACTTTATAATCAAATACATAAAAATGGCTTAACCATGCTGCTTCATAATCTCTAAAATATTGGCCGTCAAAAATTCGTCAAAAAATCATTTTCCGAAGATGGTTTGACGGTTTATGTCAGACGTCGCTATTATTAGGGAAACTGGCCGCCAACGGCGGTCTGATGGGGCTTCTGGAGATGCTAGGAAGCCTTATCTATTTGGCAGAACAAAAATATTATCTGACCAATTCAAGAATCTGTCTGCTGTTAGTGAAGACAGAAAATTTGTCCATAACTGGCTACCTATTTTGGAAACGCGAGATTTGGCACGCATGCGTGCCAAATCTTATATGGACAATAGACTTGCCAGGATTTCTTGAAGAAGTAAGGATTTCAAAATAACGGAGCTGTTACAGAAAGCAGAATTTGCTTCCTGTGACAGCTTCGCTCTATTTTAGCTCAAAAGTATCAAACGACCTATCCATTAGCGAAACGTCGATGTATAATTGAATTAGTATGTAACCTATCTGTGATTTTGCATCAAAATGGTATAAACAGCAAAAAAGATGGGGTAAAATCGATACGGCAGAACGGAGTCATTCAATGGAAATATTCAATAACACTACTAAGGTCGTAAAAGATGATCTTGTCAAGAAAATACAATCTGGAAGCAAGGTGTCTGTGGCAGCGGCATGTTTTTCTATTTATGCATATCAGGCACTTAAACATGAGCTGGAACATTGTGATGAATTCCGGTTCATTTTTACGTCGCCCACTTTCATTGCAGAAAAAACGCCCAAGGAAAGACGAGAATTCTATATTCCGAGACTGAATCGCGAAAAGGGTCTGTATGGGACGGAATTTGAAGTCCGCCTCCGGAATGAACTGAAACAGAAAGCGATAGCCAAGGAATGTGCAGAATGGATGCGTAAGAAGGCGACATTCCGTTCCAATAAGACCTGGGAAGGCATGAACAATTTTCTTATTGTAGAAAATCCGGAAGATACTTATACCTATATGCCTGTGAATTCTTTTACGACAGTCGACCTGGGTAGCGAACGGGGCAATAACCTCAGTAACATGGTGACGCGCTTTGAGAACCCGGCAAGCAAGGAATTTTTACATCTTTTTAATACCATCTGGGAGGATAAAGAGAAACTTACCGATGTGACAAGCGAAGTTATCGATATGATTTCTACAGTCTATCAGGAAAATGCGCCGGAACTTATATATTTCATGACGTTGTATCATATTTTCAGCGAATTTCTTGATGATATTTCGGAAGATGTCCTTCCCAATGAAGCTACGGGATTCAAGAATAGTGTAATATGGAACAAGCTTTATCATTTCCAGAAGGATGCGGCCCTTGGCATTATTAATAAATTGGAACAATACAATGGCTGTATTCTGGCCGACAGCGTAGGGCTGGGAAAGACATTTACTGCACTGGCCGTAATTAAATATTACGAAGGCCGTAATAAAAATGTGCTTGTCCTCTGTCCCAAGAAACTTTCTGAAAACTGGATGACTTATCGCGGCAATCTGGTAAATAATCCATTGGCAGCAGACCGTTTCCGTTACGATGTGCTTTATCATACAGACCTTTCCCGGAATAGGGGTATGACTTCCATCGGACTTCCCATCGACCGTATCAACTGGGGAAACTATGATTTAGTAGTCATTGACGAAAGCCACAACTTCCGGAATGGTAATGGTACCAATACGCATGGTGGTGAAAAAGAAAACCGCTACATGCGCCTTATGAACCGTGTAATCAGGCCGGGAGTCCGCACCAAAGTGCTTATGCTTTCTGCTACGCCTGTCAATAACCGGTTTTATGATTTGCGGAATCAGCTGGCCCTTGCCTACGAAGGCAACCCGGAAGAAATCAATGAAAAATTAAAGATAAAGTCAGATATCGATACGATTTTTCGCCAGGCTCAGCGCGTCTATAACGCATGGTGTAAACTCCCGGAAAAAGAAAGGACTACGAAAAATTTGCTTTCCCAACTGGATTTTGACTTCTTTGAAGTACTGGATTCTGTTACCATTGCCAGATCCCGCCACCACATACAGACCTACTATGATACAACAGATATTGGGACATTTCCGACAAGGAATAAGCCAATCTCCTTGTATCCTAAATTGACGGACCGGAAAGGGGCTATCAATTATAAAGAAGTCTACGAATGTCTGTCTGAATTGAATCTTACCATTTATACGCCTACACAGTTCATTTTGCCAAGCAAGCTGTCCAAGTATCTGTCGAAAGAGGAAACGGAGAATTTCCGAAAAGGTCGTGAAACAGGTATCCAGCGCCTCATGAGCATCAACCTCTTAAAGCGCATGGAAAGCTCTGTTCATTCTTTCCTGCTGACGGTACAAAGGGTATATCAGTATCTTTATGAAACGGACCAGATTATCGATACCTTCATAAAGAATGGGCAGGGAAATCTAAGCGAAATGGATGATTTGTCTGGAGCAGCCGCAGATTTTGATGAAGACGATCAGAATACGGACTTCTTTTCTGTAGGGAAAAAGATACAGCTTGATTTACGCGATATGGATTATATTTCATGGCAGCGTGACATTAAAGCAGACTTGGAAACACTTTCCCTGCTCATCGGCATGGTGAAAGATATTACTCCGGAATACGATTATAAACTGAATCAACTGATTCGAGTCATTCAGAAAAAAGAAACGGCTCCCATTAACCCGGGCAACCGGAAAATCCTTATTTTTACGGCTTTTGCCGATACGGCAGAATACCTTTACGAAAATATAGCGCCTAAAGCCAAGGAGATTGGCCTTCATACGGCGCTTGTTACGGGCAGCATTGAAGGCAGGACGACGATTCCCCATTTCAAGGCAGACATGAATCATGTATTGTCCTGCTTCTCTCCCATGTCAAAAGACAGGGATATCCTCTATCCCGCAGATAAGGATAAAAACATTGATATCCTGATTGGTACGGACTGTATTTCCGAAGGCCAGAATCTGCAAGATTGTGATTATTGCATCAATTATGATATTCATTGGAATCCCGTCCGTATCATTCAACGGTTCGGGCGAATCGACCGTATCGGCAGTCAGAACAAGGTCATTCAGCTGGTGAATTTCTGGCCCGATTTGACGCTGGACGAATATATCAACCTAAAGGCGAGAGTCGAAACGAGGATGCGGATTTCCGTCATGACTTCGACCGGTGACGATGACTTGATCAATCAGGATGAAAAAGGCGATTTAGCCTACCGTAAAGAGCAGTTGAAAAAATTGCAGGAAGAAGTTGTGGATTTGGAAGATATGACAAGTGGTGTCTCTATTACCGATTTAGGACTCAATGACTTCCGCATGGATTTGCTCGCCTATATGAAGGACCATCCAGATATAGAGCATATACCACTTGGCATCCATGCTGTGGCAAAGGGACGTAAGCCGGGCGTGATATTCGTATTAAAGAATGTAAACCCGAAAATCAACATCAAGAATCAGAACCGGCTCCATCCGTTCTATATAGTATATGTTGGCAGTGATGGTGAGATTATTACCCACCACTTGCAGCCAAAAGATACGCTGGACGAAATGCGGCATATAGCTAAAGGGAAGAAGGTTCCCATTCAGGAACTGTGCCATATCTTTAATAAAGAGACGAAAGATGGCCGAAACATGGGAAATGTTTCCAAACTCCTTGAAGCGGCTATCGAATCGATTATTGAAACGAAAGAGGAAGAGAATATTGACAGCTTTTTTTCTTCGGGAGAGACTACGTTTCAGGATATGGGATTCTCTGGGCTGGATGATTTTGAACTGATTTGTTTTATGGTGGTGAAATAAATGATTGACTTTCCGAAAAGCACGGTCATTCGTCGGAGACTTCCGAAAGAAGCGTTTTATCAGCATCTATCACTTACGGCAGCGCTGAAAGCCCGATTTGTGTCTGACGTAGAGCAGATTCAAGTCGAAAACAGTCTGACTCAGCGCAATCTGAATCTGGAAAATAAAAGTGATATAAAGGAAATCCTGCTCTTATCTCTGCGTCTTAAACAGCAGGACTTTGATGGAAAAATCGCGGAGGCTATTGCCAGACAGAATCCTCATAAGCTCATTTTTTTGCTTATGTACGGAGAATGTTGCCAGCTAGCTGTGTATCACCGCAAACTCTATCGCACGGCCTGGATGAAGAAAAATGACCTTTCCCTGGTACTTCAAGGAAATACGTTGGACGAAATATGGGATAATCTGGTACGGCAAATTGCCATTTCTTCAGAAGAGGTGCTGCAGAGACAAGAACTACCCATAGATGAACAGTTAAAACGGCAGGATGAAATCAACCGGCTGAAGAAACTGATTCAAAAGGCAGAAGCCGCTGCCTGGAAAGAACAGCAGCCGAAAAAGCGGTTTGAACGATATACCCAGCTGCAAAACTATAAAAAACAATTGGAGGAAATCACTCATGGAAAAGCTTGAAATGCATACGGCTGATTTAGCAAAAGAAAATTATGAAAAACTGGCGGCCTTGTTTCCCAATGCGGTCACAGAAACCATCGATAAAGAGGGACACGTAATTCGTGCCATTGATAAAGATGTGCTCATGCAGGAAATCAATACGCAGGTCGTAGATGATGGGCAGGAACGCTATCAGTTCACCTGGCCGGATAAGCGGAAAGCCATCATGCTCGCAAATCAGCCCATTGCCAAAACACTGAGACTTGATCGGGAGAAATCGGTCAGTCGCGATGGTACACAGGGGGGGGACTTTGATAGCGAAAATATATACATCGAAGGCGATAACCTCGACGCCCTGAAAATTCTGAGGGAAACATATTTTGGAAAAGTAAAGATGATATACATCGATCCGCCGTACAATACGGGGAATGACTTTATTTATGAAGATGATTTCTATCAAAGTATAGAAGAATATGATGAAAACAGCGGGCAGCGGGATGTAGAAGGAAACCGAATGGTACAAAATCTGGAGAGCAATGGACGGTTTCATACAGACTGGTTGAACATGATATATCCCAGGTTAAGAATTGCAAAAGATTTTCTTTCTGATGATGGAGTTATTTTTATTTCGATTGGTGATAATGAGTCGGAAAATTTAAAAGCGATGTGTAATGAGATATTCGGCATGCAGAATTATGTAGGTACAGTAGTATGGGAAAGGGCATTTTCACCAAAAAATGATGCTAAATATTTTTCTGTAAGTCATGATTTCATATTGGTATATGCGAAAAAAATTAATAATTTTGTAATTGGTAAATTACCGAGAACAGATGAAGCAAATGCAAGATATAAAAATCCAGATAACGATCCTAGAGGTCCATGGGCAGCAGATAATATGACTGTCAAGACTTATTCTGCAACATATGATTACCCTATAACAACACCTAATGGAAAAGTTGTATACCCAACTAATGGAAGGTGTTGGTTTACTAGTAAAGAAAAAATGAAAAAATTAATTGATGAAGGAAGAGTATATTTTGGGAGCAATGGGGAAAACATGCCCCGTATAAAGAGATATTTAGCTGATGTTCAACAAGGGATGACTCCAACAACGATTTGGAAATATGAAGAGGTGGGCCATAACCAAGAAGGGCGACAAGAGTTGAAAAAATTATTTGATGATAAGGGATATTTTGATGGGCCTAAACCTCAACGGCTAATGGCAAAAATACTTACTGTAGCTGCTGTGGATAATAGCTCTATTGTACTCGACTTTTTTTCTGGGTCCGCTTCTACTGCAGAGGCGATATTACATTATAATGTAAAAGTAAATAAAAATGTAAAATACATTATGGTTCAATTACCGGAAGATATACCTGCAGATAGTGATGCCTATCATGATGGATATCGTACAATTTGCGATATCGGCGAAGAACGCATTCGCCGCGCTGGCAAGAAAATCAAGGAAGAAACGGGTGCTGATATCGATTATGGCTTCCGCTGTTTCAAAGTGGATTCTTCCAACATGAAAGATGTCTATTACAAGCCAGCTGATATGCAACAGAATCAAATGGACCTTTTTGCCGATAATATCAAGGAAGATCGCACGCCAGAAGATTTGCTGATTCAGGTCATGCTTGACCTTGGTGTACTCCTTTCGTCAAAAATCGAAGAGATAGAAATAGCTGGTAAAAAAGTCTTTTCTGTAGAAAACGGCTATCTGATTGCCTGCTTTGATGAAAATGTTACCGAAGAAGTAGTAACGGCTATTGCCAAACAGCATCCGTATTATGCAGTATTCCGTGATAGTTCCATGGCAGATGACAGCGTAGCGGCTAACTTCGAACAGATATTTATGACTTATAGTCCGCAGACCGTAAGGAAGGTGCTCTGATGGAACAGATGAAATTTAAGTTTACCATACAAAACTATCAGACCGAGGCAGTGAACAGTGTCGTAAATGTTTTTGCTGGGCAACCGTTTCAGGATAAAGTCAGCTATCGCCGTGATGCTGGGAATCATATGGCAGGGAATCTTTTTGCTTATGATGATGAATTCTATATGGGATTTTCTAATGCCCCTATAGCGCTTAATCAGAATCAGTTGTTGAAAAATATTCAAGATATTCAAAACAATAACAACATTAAAGAATCATCGGCTCTAGCTAAACATATGGGAGCTTGTTCTTTGGATGTAGAAATGGAAACAGGGACAGGGAAAACCTATGTCTACATCAAGACGATGTTTGAATTGAATAAGCGATATGGCTGGAGTAAATTCATCGTCGTTGTTCCGTCCATTGCGATTCGTGAAGGCGTCCAGAAGAGTTTTCAAACCATGCAGGACCATTTCATGGAACAGTATGGTAAGAAAGCCCGCTTCTTTGTTTATACCTCTAAGAATTTGACCGATATCGACAGTTTCAGTTCCAGTGCAGACCTCTCGGTCATGATTATCAATGTACAGGCTTTCAATGCGGGATTTAATAAAGAGAAAAATAAAGAAGGCAGAGGCGGCGATAAGGCGGCTAGAATTATTTTTTCAGCAAGAGATGATTTCGGCTCAAGAAAGCCTATTGATGTAATCGCAGCGAACCGGCCCATTGTGATTCTGGATGAACCGCAGAAAATGGGCGGTAAAAAGACGCAGGAATCCCTGAAGGAATTCCATCCACTATTTACGATGAATTATTCTGCCACCCATAAAGAGCATCATGATCTGGTGTATGTCCTGGATGCCCTGGACGCCTACCGGATGAAGCTGGTCAAAAAGATTGAAGTCAAGGGGGTTGATATCCATAATCTGCGCGGGACAGATGGTTACCTGTTTCTTGAAAACATCGTCATTTCACCGAAGAAGCCGCCTAGGGCCCGGCTGGAATTTGAAATCAAATACGATAAATCCATCAAGCGTGAAACCCGTATTGTCGGAGTCGATGATGATTTGTATGCCCTTTCCAAAGAGATGGAACAGTATCAGGGCTATCATATCAATGATATTGAGCCAATTCGGGGAATCGTAGCCTTTACCAATGGCGTGGAAATCCATACGGGTGAAGTCCTGGGCGATGTCAGCGAAAATGACATTCGCCGGGTTCAGATTCGGGAAACCATCCGTTCTCATTTCGAGAAGGAAAAGGAATTGTATAACTGCGGTATCAAGACGCTATCCTTATTCTTTATCGATAAGGTAGAGCATTATCGAAAGTATGATGACGAAGGTAATGAAATTAACTCGGAATATGGTCAGATGTTTGAAGAGGAATATATTTCTATTTTGAATGAATATCTGACGCTCTTTGATACCCCCTATGAACAGTACCTGAAGCAGATTGATATCCATACAACCCATGCAGGGTATTTCAGTATTGATAAAAAAGGGCATAAGGTAGATTCTAAAACAAAGCGCGGTTCAGATCTCAGTGATGACGAATCCGCTTATGAATTGATTCTAAAGGATAAGGAAAGACTGCTTTCTCTCGATAACCCAGTGCGGTTCATTTTCTCACATTCTGCGCTTCGTGAAGGCTGGGATAATCCCAATGTCTTCCAAATCTGCACCTTAAAACATGGGGGAGACAGTACGACGAATAAAAGGCAGGAAGTAGGCCGTGGTCTTCGCCTCTGCGTCAATCAGTCTGGTGACAGGATGGATGAACAAGTTCTTGGTTCAGATGTGCAGGAAATCAACAAACTGACCGTCATTGCCAGTGACGGGTATAAAGATTTTGTTTCTTCGCTTCAAAACGACATTAAAGATGACCTGTATGAACGTCCGACCAAAGCTACAGTGGAATATTTCCAAGGCAAGCGGATTAAAATGGGCGACGATGTGGTGACTATTACTAGTGACCAGGCAAATGCGATTTATTTCTATCTTGTCAAGAACTCTTATATAGATGAAGATGGGCATGTAACAGATGCGTATCGTGCTGATGCAGAAAACAAGACCTTAGCTCCGCTTCCGGACAAGATAAAGAGTATGGCAGCGGGAGTGCATGCACTGGTCCAGAGTATTTTTGATGAACATGCACTGGATGATATGATTGAAGACGGTCATCAGACGAAAATTCAGGAAAATGCGTTGAATGATAACTTCTATAAGAAAGAATTCCAGACTCTTTGGAACTACATCAACCATAAGTGGAGCTATACAGTGCATTTTGATAGTCAGGAGCTGATTCGAAAAGCCATTCGCCATATTGATGAGAAGCTCTTTGTTTCTCAATTGCAGTATACCGTAACAAAAGGGACGCAAGGCGACGATTGGTCAGCTGAGACTATAAAATCTGGGAATGGTTTTGTATCAGAAAAAAGCCATACATACGATTTGAAACGAGGCGAAATGAGCCAAGTCAAGTACGATCTTGTTGGCAAAATTGGTGCTGGGACACATTTGACTAGAAAAACGGTTGCTATGATTCTAAAGGGGATTTCTCCTGCGAAATTTACAATGTACCGACATAATCCGGAAGAATTCATTTCCAAGGTAACGAAACTTATCAATGAAGAAAAGGCCACCATGATTGTCGATGACATTACGTATAATAAGACGGATGGTACCTATGATTCTGAAATCTTTACAGCTGAAAAAAATAAAGACTTTTCTAAGGCGTATCTTGCCAAGAAAAATGTGCAGGACTATGTATTTACCGATGGAACAGCAGAAAAATCTATAGAACGAAAATTTGCAGAAGACATGGATTTGGACGACAAAGTGGTTGTATATGCTAAATTGCCGCGCGGTTTCCAGATCCCGACTCCTGTTGGGAACTATGCACCGGACTGGGCGATAGCGTTCCAAAAGGGAACAGTGAAGCATATTTACTTTGTAGCTGAAACAAAAGGTTCTATGGAAAGCATGGATTTGCGTCCTATTGAACAGGCCAAGATTAAATGCGCTAAGACTTTGTTCAATGAAATTTCAACGGATGATGTAGTCTATGGCCAGGTAGATTCCTATCAGAACCTGCTAATCATGATGAATGCTATTTGAGATAAATACGAGATTAAAAAAAGCGCTGGACAATTATGCTGTTCAGCGTTTTTTGCTGTGCAAAAAAATTCAAAAAGGGCTTTTGCATCCGTCATCAGATAGGGAGTAAGCGGAAAATAAATCAGTGTATAGAAAAAGCCCCAGACTTATGCTATCCTT